>Ga0265325_10000845_pt1 | contig 22173 bp, 17 predicted proteins | sample 41420metaG_FD_202090 | JGI IMG/M metagenome (GOLD analysis project Ga0265325, IMG submission 202090) | Rhizosphere microbial communities from Carex aquatilis grown in University of Washington, Seatle, WA, United States - 4-14-20 metaG | ecosystem: Host-associated > Plants > Roots > Rhizosphere... | reverse complement strand
AAGCCTGGAAGCGATGCGCGGCTCTTGACCTATGACGAAAGCGACGGCGGGGCGCGCATCAAGGCTGACATCATGGGCCTGCCGGTCGAATTCCGCGTCGGCGCGCTGGGCCGTCATATCGCGTCCAATGCGCTGGGCGCGTTGCTCGCGGTCGCCGGGGCGGACGGCGATGTGCTGAACGCGGCGGCCGCACTGAAGGAATTCTCCGCGCTCAAAGGGCGCGGCGCGCGCTTCACGGCGGGTGGCGTCGAAGTGATCGACGAGAGCTACAACGCCAATCCCGCATCCATGATGGCCGCACTGGCGCTTCTGGGCAAGGCACAGGGCCGGCGCATTGCCGTTCTCGGCGACATGCTGGAGATGGGTACGGATGCCGCGGCCCATCATGCCGGGCTCGCCCCAGCTATCGAAACGGCGCGCGCCGACCTGGTTTTTCTTTGCGGCCCATTGATGCGGGCCCTGTGGGAAGCCGTGCCGGCATCGCGCCGCGCCGTCTATGCGCAAAGCTCTGCCGAACTGGTCGCCGGTCTTTTATCGGCGCTGCGCGCGGGCGACACCGTGCTGGTCAAAGGCTCCAACGGCAGCCGCATGTCCGTGATTATAGAAGCGCTGAAAGCGCGCGGAGCCTAGGGGAAAACATGTTCCACTATCTCTTCTTCCTTCCCCACGCCGATCAGTTCGCGATTCTGCGCTTGTTCAAGTACCTCACATTCCGTTCGGGCGGCGCGGTACTGACGGCGCTCTTCGTCGCATTTTGGATGGGACCTTCGCTCATTCGCTGGCTGAAAGTGAAACAGGGCAAAGGCCAGCCCATCCGCCACGACGGTCCCCAGCGCCATATCGTCGAAAAGCAGGGCACGCCGACCATGGGCGGTCTGCTTATTCTCATTCCGGTGTGCGTCGCGACCCTGCTGTGGGCCGATCTGTCGAACGCCTATGTCTGGATTGTGCTGTTCGTGACGGTCAGTTACGGGCTGCTCGGTTTTGCAGATGACTATCTGAAAGTGACCAAGCGCTCCTCCGACGGTATCAGCGGGCGGCTGCGCCTGATCATCGAATTTGCCGTCGCCATTCTGGCCACCTGGCTCATCATGCAAGTGGAGGAAACAAGTCAGAGTGGCGTGCTGGCGGTGCCTGTCTTCAAGACCGTGCTGCTGCAGCTTGGCTATTTCTTCATCATCGTGGGCGCCATCGTCATCGCCGGTGCTGCAAACGCGGTGAACTTCACCGACGGGCTGGACGGGCTGGCCATCATGCCGGTGATGATCGCCGCCGGAACGTTCATCTTGATCGCTTATCTCGTGGGCAACGAGAAATTCGCGGCCTATCTGCAACTCGACTATATCCGCAACACCGGCGAGCTTGCCGTGTTTCTGGCGGCGCTGATCGGCGCCGGTCTGGGCTTTCTCTGGTACAACGCACCGCCTGCGATGGTTTTCATGGGCGACACCGGCTCGCTGCCGCTGGGCGGCGCACTCGGCGCCGTCGCGGTCGCGGTCAAGCACGAAATCGTGCTCGCAATCGTCGGCGGGCTGTTTGTCCTGGAAACCGTTTCCGTGATCGTACAAGTGATCTCGTTCAAGTTGACGGGCAAGCGTGTCTTCCGCATGGCGCCGATCCACCATCATTTCGAGCAACTGGGCTGGAAGGAATCGACCATCGTCATTCGCTTCTGGATCATCGCGGTCGTACTGGCCTTGATCGGCCTTTCCACGTTGAAGTTGAGGTGAGACAGTCGTGATCCCGGTGCGCACCTTCTCGGGCAAAGAGGTCGCCGTCTTCGGACTGGCGCGCACCGGCTTGGCCTGCGCGCGCGCGCTGAAGGCCGGCGGCGCCGAGGTGTACGCCTGGGACGACAAAGAGATTTCGCGTGAAAGTGCTGCGGCCGCCGGGGCCATCGTGCGGCCCTGGCAGCAATGGCCTTGGGAGAAGCTTGCTGCGCTGGTCCTCAGTCCGGGCGTGCCATTCACCCATCCCAGACCGCATGACACCGTAATCAAGGCGAAGGAGATGAGCGTCGAAATTGTCGGCGACATCGAACTGTTCGCGCGCGAGATCCGTCCCGATCCGGCCGCACCCGGCCGCGCGCCGGTCATTGCGGTCACCGGCACCAACGGCAAATCGACAACCACGGCGCTGATCGGTCATATCCTCGGCGCCTGTGGGTTCGATGCACAGGTCGGCGGCAATATCGGCAAAGCCGTGCTCGAGCTTTCTCCGCCGGGTCCAAAAACGATCTATGTGCTGGAGATATCCTCCTACCAGATCGACCTTTCGCCCGGCCTCGAGCCGGATGTCGCGATCCTTTCCAACATCACGCCCGACCATATCGACCGCCACGGTACGATGGAAAATTACGTCGCGGTGAAGGCAAAGCTGCTCAAGCAGACGGCGAAGTCCGGCCTCAATGTGGTCGGCGTTGACGATTCTCAAGGCGCGTCGATCTTCACTGGGCTAGCGTCCAATGGCGGGCCGCCATGTGCGCCCGTCTCCGTCGGCAAGGTACTCGGCCGCGGCGTCTTTGTGCTCGACGGCGTGCTCTACGATGCGCACAGCGAACGCGCGGCGAAAATTATGGACCTGAATGCGGCCGAACATCTGCCCGGTGCGCACAATTGGCAGAACGCCGCGCTCGCCTATGCCGCCACCAGACCTTATGTCAAAGATGCGCGCGCCATCGCCGAGGCCATCGTGGATTTTCCGGGTCTCGCCCATCGCATCGAGGACGTCGGCCGCATCGGCAAGGTGCGCTTCGTCAACGACTCCAAGGCCACCAACGCCGATGCCGCCGAGCGCGCGCTGGTCTGCTTCTCGGATATTTTCTGGGTTGCCGGCGGCAAGCCGAAAGAAGGCGGCATCGCGCCGCTGGCGCCGCATTTTTCGCGCGTCTGCAAGGCCTATCTGATCGGCGATGCGGCCAAAGACTTCGCCGCCACGCTCGAAGGCAAGGTCGAGTACGAAATCTCGGGCACGTTGGAAAACGCCGTTGCGTCCGCAGCGACCGATGCGGCGGCGTCGCAGGCGCCAAGCCCCGTCGTCCTGCTGTCGCCGGCCTGCGCTTCGTTCGATCAGTTCCGCGATTTCGAGCAGCGCGGCGATGTTTTCCGCAGCCTTGTCGCAAAGCTGGCTTCCATGCCGGTGCGGGAGGCCTCATGAGCTTCAGCCGCGCCAACCGGAGCGACTTCGCCGACTGGTGGTGGACGGTCGATCGCGTCGCTCTCGCTGCCATGCTGGGATTGATCGGAATCGGGTTGATGCTGGCCTTCGCCGCCAGCCCTGCCGCGAGCGGAGGACCGCTGACCGAGGGCGATTTTCATTATGCGGTCAAGCAGATCGCATTCGCCGCCCTTGCGGCCCTCATACTGGGCTGGGCGTCGCTGCTTTCTCCGGCGCAGGTTCTGCGCGTCGGAGTGGCGGTGTTTGCAGCCGCGCTGTTCGGCTCGTTCGTCGTGCTGTTCGCGGGCAACGAAGTGCTGGGCGCGCGGCGCTGGCTGGAACTGGGCTGGATGACGCTGCAGCCGTCGGAATTCCTCAAGCCGGGCTTCGCTGTGCTCGCCGCCGCGATCCTGGCCGAGCGCACGCCGACGCGTATTTCCAAACCGGCTCTGACGCTCATCGTGCTCTTGCCGGCGATCTGCGCACTTCTTTTGCAACCCGACGTGGGGCAGACATTCCTGCTGCTGGCACTTTGGGGCACGCTGCTATTCTTCGCAGGGATGGCGTGGAAATGGATCTGCGGGATCGGCGGCGGTACGGCGGGCTTGGTCGTCGCGGCCTATTACCTGTTCTCGCACGTCCGTCACCGGGTGGACCAGTTTTTCGATCCCGTGCAGACCGGCTATCAGATGGGCCTATCGCTCAAAGCGTTCCGCCACGGCGGGCTGTTTGGCGTCGGTCCCGGCGCCGGCACGGTCAAGTATCGTCTGCCCGACGCGCATTCCGATTTCATTTTTGCGGTTGCCGGCGAGGAATTCGGCTTTGCGCTGTGCGCGGTCATCGCGCTGCTGTTCTGTGTGCTTGCCGTCCGGCTGCTGCTGCGGTCCGCGGCGGCGCGCGAGCCCTTTGCGCAGATCGCGGGCGCGGGTCTCGCCATCGTTTTTGCCTTGCAGGCCTTCATCAATATGGGTGTGGCGGTAAGCTTGCTGCCGGCGAAAGGCATGACGCTGCCTCTCATTTCTTATGGCGGATCGTCGCTGTTCGCCGTGGCGCTGACCATGGGATTTGCGCTGGCGCTGACCCGTCAGCGCCCGCAACTCGCCACCCGCGAGCAGACTTTTTCCACGATGCTGCTCGGAGCGCGCGCATGACGACGATCGTGCTCGCGGCCGGCGGCACCGGCGGTCATCTCTTCCCGGCGCAAGCTCTGGCAGGAGAACTTGTCCGCCGCGGCAAAGAGATCGTCGTGATGACGGACAAGCGCGGCCGCACCTATGCCGACGTCTTTCCCGGTGCCCGCATCGAGATCGTGCCCTCGGCGGCCTTTTCCGACCGTTCGTTCCTCGGCCTTCTCAGCGCGCCGTTCGAAATCGTCGCCGGTGTCGTCATGGCGCTGGCGAAACTACGGCGCATCCGACCCAAAGCCGTCATCGGCTTCGGCGGCTATCCGAGCGTGCCGGTGATGGTGGCGGCATGCCTGGCGCGCTTGCCGACCGCCATCCTCGCGCCCGATGCTGTTCTCGGTCGCGCCAACCGCTTGGTCGCCAATTATGTGCGTGCGATCGCCGCCAATTTCCCGCTGGTGCGCTTTGTGCCGAAGGACCGCTCGAAGATCGTCTACACGGGCAATCCGCTGCGTCCCGAAGTGATCGCGCTGGCAGGCAGCCCGTACGAGAAGCCGGTGTCTGACGGGCCGTTGCGCTTGCTGGTATTCGGCGGCAGCCAGGGCGCACGCGTCTTTCGCGAGCGTGTGCCGCCCGCGATCGAACTGTTGCCGGCCAAGATCAAATCGCGTCTCGAAATCGTCCAGCAATGCCGGCCTGAAGATGTGGAGGCCGTGCGTACCGTCTATGCCGCCATGGACGTGAAGGCTGTACTGGCGCCGTTCTTCAAGGACATGCCCGAGCGCATCGCCTGGGCGCATCTGATCGTCGCGCGGGCCGGCGCGGGCACGGTCAGCGAGATCGCAGTCATCGGCCGGCCTGCCATCCTGGTGCCGCTGCCCCATGCGCTGGACGACAATCAGACGCCGAACGCAGACGCGCTGGCCGATGCCGGCGGCGGCTGGCGCGTGGCGCAAAAGGAACTGACCCCGGAAAAACTCGCAGGCATGCTGACCACCGCGTTTTCCGATCCACAGGCGCTCGCCAAATGCGCCGCCGCCGCGCTGACCCTGGCCAAGCCGGATGCGACGCTCCGTCTGGCGGACCTGGTGGAAAAACTGGAGGCGCGCCCATGACAAAACCGGTCCGCACCCGCGTGCCTCTCGACATCGGCGCGATTCATTTCATCGGCATCGGCGGCATCGGCATGAGCGGCATCGCCGAGATCATGCACAATCTGGGCTACAAGGTTCAGGGTTCTGACACCGCGGAGAATGCCAACGTCAAGCGCCTGCGCGCCATGGGCATTCCCGTCGCCAAAGGCCACAACGCCGGCAATCTGAAAGACGCTTACGCGGTCGTCTATTCCTCGGCGGTAAAGCCGGGCAATCCCGAATTCGATGCGGCCCGCGTGCAAGGCCTGCCGCTGGTACGCCGCGCCGAAATGCTAGCCGAGATCATGAGGTTGAAATCCTGCATCGCGGTGGCCGGGACCAACGGCAAGACCACGACCACGACGATGGTAGCCGCCTTGCTGGATGCGGGCGGCATTGACCCCACGGTGGTCAACGGCGGCATCATCAATGCCTACGGAACCAATGCGCGGCTGGGCGCTGGCGAGTGGGTGGTGGTGGAGGCCGACGAAAGCGACGGAACATTCCTGCGCCTGCCGGCCACGATCGCCATCGTCACCAATGCCGACCCCGATCATCTCGATTACTACGGTACCTTCGACAGGATGCGTGAAGCCTTCCAGCGCTTCGTCGAGAACGTGCCGTTCTACGGCTTCGCCGTGCTGTGCATCGATCATCCCGAAGTGCAGGCGATGGTCGGGCGCATCGTGGACCGCCGGCTCGTCACCTATGGGTTGTCGCCACAGGCCGATGTGCGCGCGGTCAATGTCAGTTTCTCCGAAGGCGCCTCGCATTACGACGTTGTCTTCACCGACCGCCGCAAGGGCACCGAGAGCCGGTTGGATGGTTTGGTCCTGCCGATGCCAGGCGAGCACAATGTCCTGAACTCGCTGGCCGCGATCACCGTGGCGCGCGAACTGGGCGTGAAGGAAGAAACCATCCGCCGCGCGCTCGACCAGTTCGCAGGCGTCAAGCGCCGCTTCACTCGCGTCGGCGAGTGGCACGGCGCGGCGATCGTAGACGATTACGCACATAACCCTTTCAAGATCGCAGCCGCCTTGAAGGCTGCGCGCCAGGCTTACACCGGGCCAGTGGTCGCCATCGTGCAGCCGCACCGCTTTACCCGCCTGCGCGACACTTTCGAGCAATTCTCGATGTGCCTCAATGATGCCGACGTGGCGATCATTGCCCCGGTTTATCCCGCGGGCGAACTGCCGATCGAAGGCTTCAACCGCGACACCTTCGTGGAAGCCTTGCGTGCGCATGGCCATCGCAATGTTCTGACGATCGACGGCGAAGCGGATCTGGCGGCGGCGGTTGCGCCGCACGCCAAACAGGGTGGCGCCATTGTCTGTCTCGGCGCCGGCTCGATCACCGTGTGGGCGGCCGGTCTGCAGGCGGCACTCGAAAAGCTGGAGGGCATCGCGTGATGCAAAGCCGTCCCTGCGATGCGCTTCCTCCTGTGCGCGGCACTTGTACTTACGGTGCGGCGCTCAAAGATCTTGTTTGGTTCCGCGCTGGCGGAACTGCGGAAGTGCTGTTCCGCCCGGTCGATGCGGACGATCTTGCGACCTTTTTGGCCGCGAAGTCGCCCGACACGCCCGTATCGGTGATCGGGGTCGGCTCCAATCTGCTGGTGCGCGACGGCGGTATTCCCGGCGTGGTGATCCGCCTGCCGGCGGCATTCGGGACGATCTCGGTGGATGGCGTGCGTCTGCGCGCCGGCGCCGCAGCGCTCGATGCGGCCGTGGCGCGAACGGCCGCAGACAGCGGCATTGCGGGCTTGGAATTCCTGCGCGGCGTGCCCGGGACCATCGGCGGTGCGTTGAAGATGAACGCAGGCTGCTATGGCAGCGAGGTCAAGGACGTCTTTATCGAAGCCACCGCCATCGATGGAAGCGGAAAAAAACACGTACTGTCCGCCGCCGACATGGGATTTGCCTATCGCCGGTCCGGCGTACCCGGCGATTTCATCTTCGTCGAAGCGCTGTTCGAAGGCATGAAGGACGATCCCGTCGCCGTACGTGCCCGCATGAAGTCTCTGCTCTCGCGGCGCGAGACCAGCCAGCCCATCAAGTCCAAAACCGGCGGCTCCACGTTCAAAAACCCGCCCGGCCACAAGGCCTGGCAGCTGATCGAAGATGCGGGCTGCAAGGGGCTGAAGCACGGCGGCGCACAGGTCTCCGATATGCACTGCAACTTCCTCATCAACACGGGCGATGCCACTGCCGCCGACATCGAAGCGCTGGGCGAAGAGGTCCGCGCGCGGGTCAAGGAGAAGTTCGGCATCGAACTCGAGTGGGAAATCAAACGGGTGGGTGTGCCATGACCATCAAGCGCGTAGCGGTTCTGCTCGGCGGACGTTCGGCGGAGCGCGAGGTCAGCCTGACCTCGGGGCGCGGCTGCGCCAAAGCCCTGCGCGACGAAGGCTTCGATACGGTCGAGATCGATCCGAACGAATCAGACCTGGCCGCCCAACTCAACGCCGCCAAGCCGGATGTCGTGTTCAACGCGCTGCACGGCCGTTGGGGCGAGGACGGCTGCGTCCAGGGCCTGCTCGAGTTGATGGGCATTCCCTATACCCATTCGGGCGTGCTCGCCTCGGCGCTGGCGATGCACAAGCAGCGCGCCAAGGATGTCTTTCGCATTGCCGGTCTGCCGCTGGCAAAATCGATCGTCGCGGATCGCCGCGCGGCCGCCGCAGGACATCTGATGGAACCGCCCTATGTGGTGAAGCCGGTGAACGAAGGCTCCTCGGTCGGCGTCTTCATCATCCGCAAAGGCGACAACCGTCCGCCTGCCGCGTTAGGTGCCGAGCAGTGGACTCTCAGCGACGAGATGATGGTGGAAGAATTCGTGCCCGGCCGCGAACTGACGGTCGCCGTGATGGGCACCAAGGCGCTCGCCGTCACCGAGATCACGACCAATCTCGCCTTCTACGATTACGAAGCAAAATATGCGTCCGGCGGCTCGATCCACACCTTGCCGGCCAAGGTTCCTTCTTCTGTCGCCGAAGAAGCGATGCGGCTGGCCGAGCGAGCCCATGCGGCGCTGGGTTGCCGCGGCGTCTCGCGCACCGATTTTCGCTACGACGACACGCAGGGCAAGCATCGCCTCGTGCTGTTGGAAGTGAACACCCAGCCCGGCATGACGCCGACCTCGCTGGTCCCCGAACAGGCCGCCCATGTCGGCATGAGTTATGGCGCGCTGTGCCGCTGGATCGTGGAGGACGCTTCTTGCGATCGGTGAGAGAAGCACCCAAGGCCCGCGACAGGCGCGGCAAGCAGGGTCGTTCGCCGGCCCGCGGCGTCACGCGCGGGGCCGCGCAGCCTGCGTTCGGCCGCCGCAAAAGGCCGCCTGGCTTGGTGGCGCGCGTTGTTGCAGCTTTGAAAGCGCGACTCATTTTTCGCCGTCCTATGTTGTTGATGACGCTCGCGATCGTTGTCCTCACCGCGCTTGCCGCATTGTTTGCGAGCGGGGTTATCGGCCGTACCGTCCATCGGGTGAACGCGACGGCGCAGGCGTTTGTCGCCGATGCAGGGTTCGGCATTACCCAGGTTCACCTAGTGGGCAATGTCCGCACGGCGCCGGTGACGATCATGGCCGCGCTGGGCTATAAGCTCGACCAATCCATTTTCACGGCCGATCTGCCTTCGGCGCGGGCACGCCTGCTTCAGCTTCCCTGGGTCGCGGACGCCGAGGTCAAGCGCCGCTATCCCGACGACATCATCGTGCGCATCGTGGAGAAACAGCCTTATGCGCGCTGGCAGGCACCTAACGGGCTCTTTGTGGTCGAACGTTCGGGTGGCCCCATCACCGACAAGGGCATCGAGGAATTCCGCCGTCTTCCGCTTCTGGTCGGCGATGGCGCTCCGCAGGCGGCTGTCGGCTTTGTCGAGGACGTGGCGCGCCATCGCGCCATCGTGGCGCGGGTGCAGGCCTACCAGTATCAATCCGGCCGGCGCTGGAACCTTGCTCTCGACGATGGGGTGATCGTGAAACTGCCCGAGTTCGGCTGGCAGAAACAGCTCGACGTGCTGGATCATCTCATCGTCGACAAAGGCATACTGGAACGCGATGTGGCGGAGATCGATCTTAGGTCCGCCACACATTACTTCTTCGTCCACAAAGGCGGCGAGGACAAAGACAAGAAGACGGAAGAGGGGAGCGCAATTTGATGGGAGAGACGGTGCGTTTGCGGACCGGCGGCGAGATACCGGCCTATCGTACGGGGCTTGTTGCGGCCCTCGATATAGGCTCGTCCAAGATCGTCTGCCTGATCGCGCGCGCCGAGCCGGGCGCGCTTCGAGTACTGGGAGCGGCGCTACGCGAGAGCCAGGGCTTGCGCGCCGGGACCGTGACCGGTCTGGCGCTGGCCGAGGAATCGATCCGCGACTGCGTGGCGGCGGCGGAAAACCATGCGGATGCGCGCATCCAGAACGTCCTCATTTCGGTCAATTGCGGCAGTCCCATCAGCGTCAATGGGCGCGCCTCCAGGGTGCTCGGCGGCGCCTTGGTGTCCGATGTGCATCTGCGCGAACTGCTTGGCGATGGCCGCGCCAAGTGCGTCGCCGAAGGTTACGAGATCATCCAATGCGCGCCCACCAGCTACGTCGTCGACGAGGCGCGCGGCGTTCGCGATCCCTCGGGCATGTTCTGCCAGCACATCGGTGTCTCGATGCATGCCGTTGCGGTGAAGCCTTCGCCGCTCGCCAATTTGAAGCTGGCCGTGGAACGCTGCCACCTCGGCGTCGCGGCCTCGCTGTTTGCGCCCTTCGCCAGCGGACTTTCCGTGCTCTCCGACGACGAGAAGCAACTCGGCGCCACCGTGATCGACATGGGCGGCGGGGCTACGTCCATCGCCGTGTTCCTGGAAGGCCATCTGGTGCATGCCGACGTGGTTCCGCTGGGCGGTCAGCAGGTTACGGCCGATCTCGCCCGCATGTTATCCGCCCCGCTGTCTGCGGCCGAGCGGGCCAAGGTGCTCTATGGTGCTGCGCTGGGCGATCTGGAGGTTGGCGCCGACGTCGTGTCCGTGCCGCAGATGGGCGAAGAGGGCGAAGAATCCGCGCTTCGCGTGCCGCGCTCGATGCTGACGCGCATCATCCAGGCGCGGCTTGAGGAGATTTTCGGCGAAGTGCAAACGCGGTTGCGCGCCTCGGGCTACGATGTCGCCGCGGGCCGCAGGGTCGTGCTCACGGGCGGTGCCTGTCAGCTTGCCGGCGTACGCGAGCTTGTCGGCCGCGTGCTCAACAAGCAGGTACGCATCGGACGGCCGCAGACTTTCGCCGGTCTGCCTGCCGCTTCGGCGGGTCCCGATTATGCCACCGCCATCGGTCTTTTGATGGCTGGCGCGACGATGCCGCCGGAGGCTCTCAATCCGGAACTTGCGTCTATGCCGGCACAAACCGGCTCGAAAGGGTGGCTGGGCCGGTTGACCGGTGGGCTGCTTGGGTGATTCAACAAATAAGAAACTGATTCGTTTGGGCGAATGTGGTGCGGCGAGCGTAAGTAAAGCCAAGGAGAAAATAACATGGCGATCAACTTTAAGACGCCCGAACCGGCGGAATTGCGTCCTCGGATCACGGTATTAGGTGTTGGTGGGGCAGGCGGAAACGCGGTCAACAACATGATCGCGGCCAAGCTCGACGGCGTCGAATTCGTGGTAGCGAACACAGATGCGCAGGCTTTGTCTCAGTCCAAGGCACCGCACCGTATCCAGCTCGGAGCGCATGTCACCGAAGGTCTCGGCGCGGGCGCGCAGCCCGATGTCGGCCGCGCGGGCGCGGAAGAATCTCTGGACGTGATCCTCGAGCACCTCGCCGGATCGCACATGGTGTTTATCACCGCCGGAATGGGCGGCGGCACAGGCACGGGGGCCGCGCCGGTCATCGCGCGCGCCGTGCGCGAGGCAGGCATCCTGGTCGTCGGCGTTGTCACCAAGCCGTTTGCCTTCGAAGGCGACAGGCGCATGCGCATCGCCGAGAAGGGAATCTCCGAGCTTCAGCAATACGTCCACACGCTGATCGTCATTCCCAATCAGAACTTGTTCCGCGTCGCCAACGACCGCACCACTTTCGCCCAAGCCTTTGCCATGGCCGACGATGTGTTGCATGCCGGCGTGCGCGGCGTGACCGACCTGATCGTCATGCCCGGCCTGATCAATCTCGATTTCGCCGACATCAAGAGCGTGATCTCCGAGATGGGCAAGGCGATGATGGGCACCGGCGAGGCCGAAGGCGAAGATCGCGCCCAGAAGGCCGCCGACATGGCCATCTCCAACCCGCTGCTCGACGACGTGTCGATGAAGGGCGCACGCGGCGTGCTCATCAACATCACGGGCGGACCGGATCTGATGCTGTTCGAAGTGGAAGCGGCCGCCAACCGCATCCGTGCCGAGGTCGATCCCGACGCCAACATCATCTTCGGCAATACGATCCTCGACAACATGGAAGGGCGCGTTCGCGTCAGCGTCGTTGCCACCGGCATCGATGCGGGCGAGATGCGCATGCCCAAGAACGTCGAACCGCTACGGGCGCACCTCAAGCCCGTAGCATGGACGCCCGAGCCCAAGCCGGAACCGCGGTTTGCCACGACGGCGCAATTGGGGGCCGGCATGATGACGACGAATCCCGTGCATCGTCAGGTCGAAGCGCTGGCGGATGAGTTGGGCGTCGAACGTTCGCCCGCCGAGGCCATGATCCTGGGCGGCGAAGATGCGCCGCAGATTGCGGCGGAAGAAGATCTGCCGCCGATTCCCGCCTCCATCCGGCCTGTGCGCGAAACGTTGCGCCCGGCAAGCGCGCCGGAACCGGAAAAGCGCAGCTGGGGTCTGTTCGGCCGCAAGAAGCATCAGGACGAGCCGCATCTGGAGCCTGTCGCCGCGCCGCGGCCGGCCGCTCAACGGGCCACCTCGCAGGTGGTGGCACGTGCACCCGCCGAACAGGTGCGCGCAGCACCGCCGGCACCTCAGAAGCAGGCGGAAGACCTCTTTCCCGATCACAAGCGCGACGAGCAGTTCGAGATCCCGGCGTTTTTGAGACGGCAGACGAACTGACGTCACGCCACGCTTTTGAAAAAGCCTCCCGCTGGAATGCGGGGGGCTTTTTTTTTGGCCAAAATTCTCCGCCTAAGGAATGTCGCGATGATCGAGAGCGAAACATAAGCCACGGACAACGCTTGGCTATTCGCTTTGGCGGTGACCGTCCTCACACTTTGCGTGCCCAAATGCGGATCTTGCACAATAGCATTAGAATAAATATATCTGGCGACATATATGATGTGTCACATATGAAAATGAATGCACCATATGTGATAATTCGTTTGCACTTTTGGTAACGGATGGTGGCATGCTCGATAGCACTTCTTGGGCCCTAGGCGGGCTGGGACTCCTTTTGGTCACGCTGGCCTTGGCGCTCTGGGAGCGCCGGAAAAAAGGGAGCTTCTCGGCGATGCCGCGACCAGAGTCCGATACGATATCTCTGCGCCAGGCAGCGCAGTTGGCTTACGACTATGCGAAGACGCAAGGCTCCCCGCTTACCGCCGTGGCGGAACGCAGCGGCGATGCTACGGGCTGGTTTGCCAACAGCGTGCTGAAGACCGTTTCGGTCTCTGCGACGCTCCTTAATACCGGCACGATCCAAGTGCTGGCGGCGGGCACCCGCGCCAGGATGTGCGCGGTGCCGGACGGGATCGCGAAAACTTCGGGTGGGGAACCGGTCTATTCGGACCCCACGGTTCGCGCCAAGGACTTCAAGAAGTATATGCGCTGGCTACGCTCGGTGTGGTGACGGCGCCGAAGTAGGGGATGTGCAAAGCCGGCGAAAGAATTATCCTGTCCGCCGATGAGCCGCCGCCGCACCGTCGCCCGTGAAGTCGCCGCCGAAGGCATTACCCTTCACGCCGGCACGCAGGTGCGCATGCTGCTGGCGCCTGCGGCGCCCGGCACCGGCATCATCTTCCGCAGGAGCGATCAGGACGGCGCCGAAGTGCGGGCGCGCTACGACGCCGTTTCGCAAACCAATCTTGGCACCATGCTGGCGACCCGGCACGTCACGGTGGGTGTCGTGGAACATCTGATGGCTGCGATTGCGGGCGCCGAGATCGACGATCTTCTTGTCATTCTCGACGGCCCGGAGCCGCCGATCCTCGACGGTGATGCCCTGGCGTTTCTGGAACTGCTCGACAAGGCGGGCATCAAGGAGCATCCGGTGCCCCGTTCGGCTATCAAGGTGCTGAAGCGTGTGGAGGTGTCGCACAAGGATGCGCGCGCGTCGCTCGTTCCTGCCGATGCGCCCGCCTTCGATTTCGAGATCGTCTTTCCGTCGGCCGCCATCGGGCGGCAGAGCTTTTCGTTTGTGTTCTCGCCGGAGGGGTTTCGGCGCGAGATTGCGCCGGCGCGCACCTTCGGCAATGTCGCTGAGTTGGAAACGCTCAAAACGATGGACCGCGGCCACGGCGCCTCGCTCGAAAACACCCTCGCCATAGACGGCGACCGCGTCATCAACGCCGATCTGATGCGGTTTCCCGACGAATTCGTCCGCCATAAGATCCTGGACGCGATCGGCGACATGGCTTTGGCGGGGGCGCCGCTGATGGGCCGATTTGAGGGGGTGCGTTCCGGCCATACCCTCAACAACGCCCTGCTGCACGCTCTGTTCGCGGACCCCGCGAATTACAGGTCGATTACCTTGTCGTAACAGGCATTTTGCCGTTCGAGGCCCGCCCTTTACGATGCCGATATACCCCACTGGACCAAGCTTCCGCCAAAATGGCATAAGGGATTGGGCCGTTTGAGAAAAAGTGGCCGTCTCGGCACCCCAACACGGAAACACTCGATGATTTCTCCCAAGGGCTTTGCGCGCAGCTTCATCCCTCTGATGGTCGTATTCGGCACGCTGGCACTGGGGGGCTGCAGTTGGCTCGACCGTCAGATGGGCAAAGAGGAATCGAAGGACGCCGCCTACAAGGAACGCCCGATCGACCAGATCTATGCGGACGCCTGGAAGAAGGTGAGAGACGGAGATTGGGAAGACGCCGCCAAGCAGTTCAGCGAAGTGGAGCGCCAGCATCCCTATTCGATCTGGGCACGCCGCGCCTCGCTGATGAGCGTCTTCTGCTATTATCAGGCGAACAAATACACCGACGCCATTTCTGGCGCCGATACCTACATCTCGCTCCATCCGGGCAGCAAAGAGGTTGCCTATGCCTTTTATCTAAAGTCCATCTCGCTCTACGAGCAGATCGTCGATGTGGGCCGCGACCAGTCCAATACCGAAGCCGCCCTTGCCGCCCTGCAGGACGTGGTCCAGCGCTTTCCCGACACGGAATATGCCCGCGACGCCACGCTCAAGATCGACCTGACGCTGGACCATCTGGCAGGCAAGGAGATGACGGTTGGGCGCTACTACCTGTTCAAGCGCGACTATATCGGCGCCATCAACCGCTTCCGTACGGTGGTCGAGCAATACCAGCGCACCTCGCAGATCTCTGAGGCACTCGAGCGGCTGACCGAGGCCTATTACGCCCTGGGGCTCTATAACGAGGCGAAGACCGCCGCCGCCGTTCTGGGCGCGAATTATCCTGGCAGTCCGTGGTATCAAGATGCCTATAATCTTCTGCAAGGGCACAATATGAAGCCCGAGGAAGACAAGGGCTCATGGATCAGCAAGGCATTCAGCAAGGTCCTTTGAGGCGCAGATGCTCGCGGCGCTGACCGTTCGCGACATCGTGCTGATCGAATCGGCGGCGCTGGAATTCGCCGCCGGTCTCAACGTGCTGACCGGCGAGACGGGCGCGGGCAAATCTATTCTTCTCGACGCTTTGGGTCTGGCCGTCGGGGGGCGCGGCGCAGGGCGCGCCAACGTACGCCCGGGCGCCGCCCAGGGATCGGCCACCGCCGTCTTCGAGCCGCCGGCCAAGCATCCGTCCCGTGCGCTGCTGGCCGATCAATCCATCCCCTGCGATGGCGAAATCGTGCTGCGCCGGACGCTGGCGGCAGACGGGCGCACACGCGCCTTCGTCAATGACGAGACGGTCGGCGTGGCATTGCTGAGGGACATCGGCGCGGCCCTTTTGGAGGTGCACGGCCAGTCCGACGATCGCGGGTTGTTCGATGTCGCCACGCACCGCGCGCTGCTCGATGCCTTCGGTGGGCACGAGGCGTTGGCGGAAGAAGTCGCGGCGTGTTTCGCCGCTTACGACGCGGCGCGCACTAAAGCGGAAGAGTTGCGCCGGGTGCAGGCTACCGCCGCGGCCGATGCCGAATACGTCAAGCAGACGGTGGACGAGTTGTCTGCACTGGACGCCAAGGAGGGCGACGAAGCCACGCTCGCCGCCGAACGGTCGCTGCTGATGAACGCCTCGCGCATTTCCGAGGACGTGTCGGCGGCGTCCGAGATGCTCTCGGGCGAGCGCGGCGCGGAAGCTCTGCTGGCCGGCGCACTCAAGCGCCTGTCTCGCATGAAAGAGGAAGCGCGCCAGGCCGCCGCGCCTGCCGAAGCCGCGCTCGAACAGTCCTTTGCGCTGGCGGAAGAGGCGCGCCGCGAACTCGATGCGCTGCTCTCCCGCCTGGAAGTCGATTCGGGCGAGTTGGAGCGCAAGGAGGAACGGCTGTTCGCCATCCGCGCTGCCGCGCGCAAATATGCCACCCAGCCCGACCGCCTGCCGCTGGTATTAATGGAGTATCAGTCGCGCTTGGAGGCACTCGATTTGGGCGGCGGAAAGCTGAAAGAAGCTGACGCCGCCGTCGCTGCGGCGCGCGCTGCCTATCTGGAAACCGCCGGGCGTTTGTCGGAAGCGCGCAAGACGGCTGCGCATGATCTCGAAGCGGCGGTGGCGAGCGAACTTGCGCCGCTCAAGCTCGGCCATGCCAAGTTCCGCGTGATGCTCACGCCGCTCGACGAAGGCGGCGCGCAAGGGCTGGAGCGCGTGTCGTTCGAGGTGGCGACGCTCGAAGGCGCACCATTCGGTCCCTTGGCGAAGATCGCCTCCGGCGGCGAACTGGCGCGGTTCTCCCTCGCCATCAAGGTTGCGCTGGCGCAAAGCGGTCCGCCCGCGGCGCTGGTGTTCGACGAAGTGGATCGGGGCATCGGCGGCGCAGCGGCCGATGCGGTGGGCGTGCGCCTGCAGCGTCTGGCACAATCGACGCAGGTGCTGCTCGTTACCCATTCCCCGCAGGTGGCCGCCCGCGCCGACCGCCATTTCCGCATCACACGTAAGGGCGACAAGATGGCGGTGGAACTGCTGGACGACGAGGCACGTCTGGAGGAAGTCGCACGCATGCTGTCGGGCGCTGCCGTCACCGAAGAAGCGCGTGCCGCCGCCCGCCGCCTGATCGCCGAAGCACAAACGCCGCAGAAGAAGACACGGAAACGGGCATGACGGAACATAAAATCTTCCTTCCCCCCTTTGTGGGGGAAGGTGGCGCGAAGCGCCGGAAGGGGGGGCGGTGACGACCATTTCCCCCAAGCCCGTCGAAAAACTCACTTCCACCGAAGCCGAAAAGGAACTCGAACGCCTCGCTCGCGAGATCGCCGAGCACGACCGGCATTATCACGGCGAAGACGCACCGTTGATTTCCGACGCCGACTACGACGCGCTGCGCCGCCGCAACGATGCCATCGAAACGCGCTTTCCGAATTTCGTCCGCCCGGATAGCCCGTCGCACCGTGTCGGCGCCAAGGCCAGCGAGAAATTCTCTAAGGTCGTGCACGCCAAGCCGATGCTGTCGCTGGACAATGCCTTTGCCGACGAGGACGTCTCCGATTTTGCGTCCCGTGTGCGCCGCTTCCTGGGGTTGAAAGACGACGGCAATCTGGTTTTCACCGCCGAACCCAAGATCGACGGACTTTCCGCCTCTCTACGCTACGAATACGGCGTCTTCGTGCTGGGCGCCACGCGCGGCGACGGCGCCGAAGGCGAAGACATCACCGCCAATCTTCGCACCATCAAGGACATTCCACTGCGTCTTTCGGGGCGACCGCCCGAACTGCTGGAAGTGCGCGGCGAGGTCTATATGACCCACACCGATTTCGCGGCGCTCAACAAGCGCCAGCAGGCGGAAGGCGAGAAAATCTTCGCCAATCCACGCAATTCCGCCGCCGGCTCGGTGCGCCAGCTTGATCCGGCGATCACGGCCGCGCGGCCGCTCCACTTCTTTGCGTACGCCTGGGGTGACGTAAGCACGCTGCCTGCCAAGACCCAATGGGACATGCTGCAGACGTTCAAGGGCTACGGCTTTGCGGTCAATCGGCTGACCCGCCGCTGCAAGACGACCGACGAGCTACTGGAATTTTACCACGACATCGAGTCCTCGCGCGCCACGCTCGGCTACGACATCGACGGCGTGGTTTATAAGGTCGACGATCTGGAATTGCAGAACCGGCTGGGTTTCGTGTCGCGCAGCCCGCGCTGGGCCATCGCTCACAAATTCGCCGCCGAGCAGGCCGACACGATCCTCGAAGGCATCGACATCCAGGTCGGCCGCACCGGCAAGCTGGCGCCGGTGGCCCGTCTTAAGCCCGTCACCGTCGGCGGTGTCGTGGTGTCGAACGCCACGCTGCACAACGAGGACGAGATCGCCCGCAAGGATGTGCGTATCGGCGACACGGTGGTGGTGCAGCGCGCCGGCGATGTGATCCCGCAGATCGTGCGGGTCATCCTGGAAAGGCGCCCGCGCGGCGCCAAGCCCTATGTATTCCCCCGCAAATGTCCCGCCTGCGGCAGCCATGCGGTGCGCGAAGTGGACGAGAAGACCGGCAAAGAAGACGTCGACCGGCGCTGTACCGGCGGGCTGATCTGCCCGGCACAGGCCGTCGAACGCCTTAAGTACTTTGTTTCGCGCGACGCCTTCGACATCGAAGGGCTGGGCGGGACTTACATCGAGCTGTTCCACGAGAAAGGGTTGCTGAAGGAACCTGCGGATATTTTCGCTCTGACACGGCAGCCCGGGCGGATCGGAAAACTCCTATCCGAGCATCGCGCGACCCTGAGCGAGGCGCGCCGCGAGAAAGAAGGTAAGGAACCTGTCAAGAAGAAGACCAAGAAGGATGAGGAGAAGGAAGACAAGGTTGTCGAAAACCTGATCGCCTCCATCGAGCGCCGCCGCGAAATTTCGCTTGACCGTTTCATCAATGCGCTCGGCATCCGCCATGTCGGCGAAACCACGGCCAAGCTAATCGCCCGCAACTTCCACACGCTGGACGCTTTCGTGGACGCGATGGAGAGCGATCACGCGGTGACCGATCTGGACGCCATCGAAGGCGTGGGCGAAACCGTCGCTGGGGCGATCAAGAATTTCTTCGGCGAACCGCACAACCAAGCCGTGATCAAGCGTCTGGCGAAGGAAGTGAAGGTAACCGAGGTTGCCGCACTCGCCGCCTCCGGCTCGCCCGTCGCCGGCAAAACCGTCGTCTTCACCGGCACGCTGGAGAAGATGACCCGTCCCGAAGCCAAGGCACGCGCCGAAGCCTTGGGCGCGAAGGTAGCCAGCTCCGTCTCGAAGAAAACCGATCTCGTGGTGGCCGGTCCCGGCGCAGGCTCCAAACTCGCCGATGCCCAGAAATTCGGCGTCAAAGTGATCGACGAAGATGCGTGGCTGAAGCTGATCGGCGGCGGCTGACCGTGCCCTCAGCTCACTGCCACTGCACCACGCCTTCGGGTGCTTCCACGGTTACCACGTCATACTTCTCCAGGATCGGCATGATGACGCCCGCCAATTCGCGCTTCCACAGCTCGCCGCCGTAGATCTGGGCCGTCAGGGATTGGTGCGCCGCGGCATCGGGAAAGCCGCGCATCCAGAAAAGCATGTTCTCGTCTTCGACCGAGGGAAACGGGCCGGCGAATTTTATGCCAAGCCGCGTGTGTTCGGGCAGCAGCTTCGTCCGCATCAACTCGATGAATTTTGGGCGGGTTCCGGATTTGACCCGATAGGTGCGCATTTCGATGATCATGTGATGTCTCCTCGAAACCCCATTGTTAAGTGTGTAGGGCCTTCGCCAGAATCGGCAGGCTGATGTCCATCCGGTAATCGACCGCCGAATGATCGTCGGGAAATTCCTCGTAGACGTGCGGCACGCCGAGCGCCTCAAGACGTTTGTGCATCCGCCGCGAACCATAGACGAGGTTGTACTGGTCGATGTCGCCGCAGTCGATGTACAGCGCTTTCAACGTCTTCAATCCCTCGGCGCAGGTTTCCACCAGCGTCAGCGGGTCCCATTTCAGGTAATTCGCCCAGCGCTCGGCGATGAGCTCGCAGGTGTCGATCGTCACCGGCAGGCGCACGCCGAGATAGGCGCCCGGGTCGGGATCGTAGGTCGCCGCCATGGCCAGGATCATCAGCACATGAACGTCGGCATCTTTCGGTTTCGGAGCGGCGAAGAATTCCTCAAGCCATTTCTGGATCGAATTTCCCGTCTTGGCGATGGCGCGCAGCACCTTGGGAAAGTCGGAATGAAACAGAAGATCGAAGCCCACGTCGCCGGAATGCGAGGCCGCCGCGCTCCAAAAGTCGGGATGCAACAAAGCGTGTACCATCGCGCCGTAGCCGCCGGAACTCTTGCCGAAACAGCCGCGTCGGCCCGCTCCGCCGCAACCGAATTTCGCTTCCACGAAGGGCACGGCCTCTTCGCGCAGAAAATCGTCCCAGCGCCCCATGACGGCCGAGTTGATGTACTGGTTGCCGCCGAGCTTGGTGAAACAATCGGGCAGCGCCACGACCGAGGGCGGCATGGCGCCGCTGGCGATCAGCCGATCGAGCCTTTCGGGCAAGTTTTCGTCGAAATTCTTCCAGTTGGTGTGCGCCGGCCCGCCCGCTGTGAATCCGACCAGATCGACGAGCAGCGGCAGGCCCCGCCCATCGTGTCCCGCCGGTACATAGACGTCGATCCGTCGCGCCGCGGGATCGCCCAGAAGATTGCTTTTCAGCACACGGCTTTCCAATTGAAGCGCGTGAACGGCCCCGGCTTGTGTCGAATGATCGCGGCGCATATCGGTCAGATCGCCTTCGTTGCTTTTTCCAGCCACGCCCGCGTTTCGTCGTCCACCAGCCGCGACAGCGTCTCGCGCACCCGCACATGATAGGCGTTCAGCCAATCGCGCTCCTCCGCGGTCAGCAGCGAAACCTCCACCAGGTTGAGATCGATCGGCGCCAGCGTGATGGTCTCGAACGCCATCATCTTGCGGTCGGTCGCGTCGGGCAGATCCTGCACCACGATCAGGTTCTCGATGCGGATGCCGTATTCGCCCGCCTTGTAATAACCCGGCTCGTTGGAAACGATCATGCCGTGCTTGAGCGGCTGGGCGATCTGCCGCTTGGAGATGTTCTGCGGCCCTTCATGCACCGACAGGAAGCTGCCCACGCCGTGGCCAGTGCCGTGATCGTAATCCAGCCCCGCCTCCCACAGCGGCCGCCGCGCGAAGGAATCCAGCGCCGCGCCCGTGGTGCCCTCCGGGAATTTTACCGTGGCGAGTGCGATATGGCCCTTCAGCACGCGGGTAAAGCGGTCCTTCATTTCCGCGGTTGGCGTGCCGACGATCACGGTGCGGGTCACGTCCGTCGTGCCGTCGGAATACTGCCCGCCAGAATCGATCAAATAGATGCGGTCGCGCAGGATCGGCAGGTTGGACGAGTGCGTCACGCGGTAATGCGGGATTGCCGCGTGTTCCGACGCCGCCGATATCGAATCGAACGACAGGTCCGACAGCGCGCCCCCGGCCTTGCGGAATCCTTCCAGCTGCTCAGACGTGCTGATCTCGGTCAGCTGCTGCTTGGGCGCCTCGCGCGCGAACCAGCAGAGGAACTTCGACAGCGCCGCGCCGTCGCGGATATGGGCCTTGCGCGTGCCTTCCACTTCCACTGAGTTCTTGCACGCCTTGGGCAACTGGCAGGGATCGGGCATTCGCGCGATGGCGGCGCCCGCTTTACCCAGCCGGTCGAAGATCGCCGCGGCGCAAGTTCCCGGATCGGCCGCCACGGTCTTGCCCTTGAGTGCCTCAAGCGCGGGCGCGAATTCGGAAGGCGGGCGCAGCCGCACGGAATTGCCCAGATGCTGCGCCAGCTCGGGCGAGCTTTTGCGCTCGTCCATGAAAAGGTCGGTGGAACCGTCCGCGTTCAGGATCGCAAACGACAGCGCGAACGGGGTGTGCGGCACGTCGGCGCCGCGCATGTTGAGCAGCCAGCAGATCGAATCCGGCATGGTGAGCACGGTGGCGTCCGCGCCCTTCTTCTTCACCTCTTCGGCGATCCGCGTGCGCTTGGCTTCCGCCACTTCTCCGGCCAGTGCGATGCCGTGCGGCACCGCTTTGGCGGCGGGTGCAGGCGGCTGGTCGCTCCACACCGCGTCGATCGGATTGGTCTCGCAGGCGACGAGGACAGCGCCCGCCTTCGCCGCCGATGCTTTCAAACCCTCAACCGCGGCGGCGGTGTGCAGCCACGGGTCGTAGCCGATCTTTTGGCCCTTGCCGACACTGAGCTCGATCCATGCCGCGGGCCCCTCGGCGGTCAGATCGCGCGGCTCGATCAACTTGGTGTCGGTCTGCTGGCGCACCTGCAAGGTGTAGCGCCCGTCCACGAAGATTGCGGCGCGATCCGCCAGCACTACCGCTGCACCGGCCGAGCCGGTGAAGGCGGTCAGCCAGGCCAGCCGCTCGTCGCGCTTGGGCACATATTCGCCCTGATGCTGATCGGAGCGCGGCACGATGAAGCCGTCGAGGCCGCGCTTCTTGAGTTCGCCCCGAAGGGCCACAAGACGCGGCGCGCAAGTCGCCGCATCGCTCTGGTC
>Ga0265325_10000843_pt1 | contig 22219 bp, 25 predicted proteins | sample 41420metaG_FD_202090 | JGI IMG/M metagenome (GOLD analysis project Ga0265325, IMG submission 202090) | Rhizosphere microbial communities from Carex aquatilis grown in University of Washington, Seatle, WA, United States - 4-14-20 metaG | ecosystem: Host-associated > Plants > Roots > Rhizosphere... | reverse complement strand
CGCGTCGTACATCGTCATCTTCTGCTTGCCGGGATAGTGGACCGTCACGCCGCCCTCGACCCCCGGCACCATCTGGTTCTTGATGCGGATGTTGGCGAAAGTGCCGCGCATCATCACCTGGTGGTTGCCGCGCCGCGTGCCGTACTGGTTGAAATCCTTCGGGCGCACCTGATGGTCGCGCAGATATTCACCGGCGGGACTCTCTTCCTTGATCGAACCGGCCGGCGAGATGTGGTCCGTGGTGATCGAATCGAGGAACAGGCCAAGGATGCGGGCGTCGACGATATCCTCGATCGGACGCTGGCGCTTTTCCATGCCCTCGAAGTACGGCGGGTTCTGCACGTAGGTCGAGCGGTCATCCCACTTGTAGGTCAGACCGCCTGCGACCGCGATCTTGCTCCAAGCTGCATCGCCCTTGAACACGTTGGCATACTTCTTCTGGAACACCTGCCTGGTGATGCACTTGCGGATCACCGAATTGATCTCGCGGCTGGTCGGCCAGATGTCCTTGAGCATCACCTTCTTGCCCTTCTTGTCGACACCAAGCGGCTGCTTGGCGAGATCGACATACATCGAGCCGGCGATCGCATAGGCGACAACGAGCGGCGGCGAGGCAAGGTAGTTGGCGCGCACGTCGGCGTTGACGCGTCCCTCGAAGTTGCGGTTGCCCGACAGCACGGCCGCCGCCACGAGATCGTTCTTGTTGATGCATTCGGAGATTTCCTCCGGCAGCGGGCCGGAGTTGCCGATGCAGGTGGTGCAGCCGAAGCCGACCAGGTTGAAGCCGAGCGTGTCGAGATCCTTCTGCAGGCCCGACTTCTCGTAGTAATCCGCCACCACCTGGGAGCCCGGCGCCAGCGAGGTCTTCACCCACGGCTTCACGGTGAGGCCCTTGGCCACGGCCTTGCGGGCCAGCAGTCCGGCCGCGACCATCACCGACGGGTTCGACGTGTTGGTGCACGACGTGATCGCAGCGATCACCACATCACCATGGCCGAGCGTGAAATCCTTGCCGGTCACCGGGAAGCGGCCTTTGCCGCCGGCCTTGTTGAAGTCCTTGTCCATCGGCGCCGTCGCGATTGACGGATGCAGCTCGAACACATCCTTGCCGCCGCCGTCGCTCGCCTTGTTGAACTCCTTGTCCATCGCCGTAATGAAGCTCGCCTTCGCTTCTTTCAGCGCGACGCGATCCTGCGGACGCTTCGGACCGGCGAGTGACGGCTCGATGCTGCCGAGCTCAAGCTTGAGCACGTCGGTGAAGATCGGATCGAGCGTGGTCTTGGTGCGGTACATGCCCTGCGCCTTGGCATAGGCTGCGACCAGTTCGATGCGCGCCGCCGACCGGTTGGTGTCGGTCAGGTATTGCATGGTGTCGTCGTCAATCGGGAAGAAGCCGCACGTCGCGCCGTACTCCGGCGACATGTTGCCGATCGTGGCGCGGTCGGCGATGGTCAGGCCGGCGAGGCCCGGACCGAAGAACTCGACGAACTTACCGACCACGCCGCGCTTGCGCAGCATCTGCGTCACGGTGAGCACGAGATCGGTCGCCGTCATGCCCTCCTTGAGCTTGCCGGTGAGCTTGACCCCGATCACCTCGGGCAGGACCATCGAATAGGGCTGGCCGAGCATGGCGGCCTCGGCCTCGATGCCGCCGACGCCCCAGCCCAGCACCGAGAGACCGTTCACCATGGTGGTGTGCGAGTCGGTGCCGACGACCGTGTCGGGATAGGCAATCTCCATGGTCTGCTCTTTGCCATCGACCTTGACCTGGCCGGGAGCGGACCAAATCGTCTGCGAGAAATATTCGAGGTTGACCTGGTGGCAGATGCCGGTGCCGGGAGGCACCACACGGAAATTCTCGAACGAGCGCTGCGCCCACTTCAGGAACTTGTAGCGCTCCTGATTCTGCTTGTACTCCTCCTCGACGTTCTTCTTGAACGAGTCCTTGTGGCCGAAGAAGTTGACGCCGACCGAGTGATCGATGACCAGATCGACCGGCACCAGAGGATTGATCTTCTTGGGATCGCCGCCGAGATGCTCCATGGCATCGCGCATGGCGGCGAGATCGACCACCGCCGGGACGCCGGTGAAGTCCTGCATCAGCACGCGCGCCGGACGGAACGGCACCTCGCGGTCGGAGGTCTTGGTCTTCAGCCAAGCGGCAAACGCCTGGATGTCTTCCTTGGTGACGGTCTTGCCGTCCTCGAACCGCAGCATGTTTTCGAGCAGCACCTTCAGCGAGAAGGGCAGCCGCGAAATCCCCTTGAGACCATTCTTCTCGGCGATGAGCAGGCTGTAATAGGCGTAGGTCTTGCTGCCGACCTTCAAAGTCCGGCAGCACTTGAAACTATCGAGCGATGTCATGACGGGTTTCCATCCAGGGCGCGAGGGCATGCGGCAGTCCTGGTCTAAACCATTGCCAGAACAGACGTTTTACCCCCGGGCCGCGGACCGGGCGTGGTCCTTCCAGCGCCGCGCGGCCACTCGGCTTATAAGGGCTTTTTTTGAACTCTGCTAGACAGACACGGAATGACAAATGTCGGGGCTGGGTTGCGAGAAAACTTAAGGCTGGGGCTGCGTTGCCATGCGGCTTGAGGCAAACGGCCTTGCCTGCATCCGGGGCGGCCGGGAGGTGTTTTCCGGACTCGGATTCGCGGTCGCCGGCGGCGAAGCCCTGCTGGTCACGGGCCGCAACGGATCGGGCAAGTCGTCCCTGCTGCGGTTGATCGCCGGCCTGGTCCGGCCGGCCGGCGGCGGGCTCAACCTCGATGGCGGCAACCCCGAGCTGACCATTCCGGAGCAAGCCCATTATCTGGGCCATCAGGACGCGTTCAAACCGAGCCTGACGGTCGTCGAGAACCTCGGTTTCTGGAGCCGCTACCTTGGTAGAGCCCAACCGGCGCCCGAGGCTTTGGCCGCGGTCGGCCTCGCCGGCCTCGCCGATTTGCCCGCCGCCTACCTCTCGGCCGGCCAGCGCCGCAGGCTTTCGCTGGCGCGGCTCATGGCGGTCCATCGGCCGGTCTGGCTGCTCGACGAACCGACATCCGCGCTGGATGACGATGCGCAGCAGATTCTGGTCCGGCTGATGCGACAACATCTCGCCAACGATGGCCTGATCGTCGCCGCGACCCATGGGCCGGTCGGCCTCGATGGCACGCGCGAGTTGCGGCTGGGAGCACCATGAGCGCGCTCTTGGCCCTGTTCTGGCGCGACGTTCGCCTCGCTGTCCGCACCGGGGGTGGCGCCGGCATCGGCGTGCTGTTCTTCCTGATCGTGGTGGTGCTGATGCCATTCGCGATCGGCCCAGACCTCGCGCTGCTCGCACGCATCGGTCCGGCGATCCTGTGGCTCGGCGCTCTGCTGGCGAGCCTGCTGACACTCGACCGCCTGCTGGCCGCCGACCACGAGGACGGCTCGCTCGATCTGATCCTGATGGCCGAAACGCCGCTCGAACTCGCGGTCGCCGCCAAAGCCGCGGCGCATTGGCTCACCACAGGTCTGCCTCTGGTGGTTGCGACACCGCTCCTCGGTCTGTTCCTCAACCTCGACGGACGCACCGGCCTCGCCGTGGCGTTGACATTGCTCGCCGGCACGCCGGCGCTGACCTTCATCGGTCTGATCGGAGCGGCGCTTTCGGTGACGCTGCGGCGCGGCGGGCTTCTGCTGGCCGTCCTTGTGTTGCCGCTGACCGTGCCGGTGCTGATCTTCGGCGTCTCCGCGTCCAATGCCGCGATCGTCGGCCCATTGCCGTTCGGCACGCCCTTCACGATCTTATGCGCGCTGACATTGTTCAGCCTTGTGATCGGCATATTTGCCGCAGCGGCGGCATTGCGGCAGGGAATGGAGTAGAGAGGCGGCATGGCCCTGATCGACCTCGCCAACCCGACGCGCTTCGTCTCGCTCGCCGAGCGGGTGCTGCCGTGGCTGATCGGTGCCACCGCGATCGCCTTCGCGGTCGGATTGCAGCAGGTCTACGGCGCGCCGGACGACTACCAGCAGGGCGCAACCGTCAAGATCATGTTCATCCACGTGCCATCCGCCTGGCTCAGCATGCTGTGCTGGGCGCTGATGAGCGCGGCGGCGCTCGGCACGCTGGTGTGGCGGCATCCAATGGCGGACGTCGCCGCCAAGGCCGCCGCTCCGATCGGGGCCGCATTCACGTTCCTCTGTCTTGTCACCGGATCGCTGTGGGGTCGGCCGATGTGGGGCACCTATTGGGTGTGGGATGCGAGGCTTACCTCCGAACTCGTGCTGCTGTTGATGTATCTCGGGCTGATTGCGCTTTGGCGCACCGTGGAAGACCCGTCGCGGGCGAGCCGTGCTATCGCCGTCCTGACGCTGGTCGGCGCCATCAACCTGCCGATCATCAAGTTCTCGGTCGATTGGTGGAACACGCTGCACCAGCCGGCCTCGGTATTCCGCATCGGCGGTTCGACCATCGACCCTTCGATCCTGGTCCCGTTGCTGGTCATGGCGCTGGCGTTCACGCTGCTCTTCGTCACCTTGCATGTCGCCGCCATGCACAACGAAATCCTGCGTCGCCGCGTACGGACGCTGATGCTGCTCCAGGCGCAGGCCGCACCGGGGAGCGCAACGTGAATCTCGGTTCGCATGCCGATTTCATCGTCGCGGCCTATGGCGTGGCCGTGCTGGTGATCGCGCTGCTGGTCGGCTGGGTCGTGCTCGACCGTCGCGCCCAGAAGAACAAACTCGCCCAGCTTGAGGCCGGCGGCATGACGCGGCGATCCGAGCGCGCGGTGGAGCGCACCGCATGAGCGCCGCTTCGGAAATCCCTGCATCGCCGAAACGCCGCCGGCTGCTCGTGCTGCTGCCGCTGATCGGCTTTCTCGCGCTCGCAGCCCTGTTCCTGTTCCGGCTCGGTGCCGGCGATCCGTCCCGGCTGCCGTCGGTATTGATCGGGCGGCCGGTGCCCGACCAAGCGCTGCCGCCGGTCGAAGGGCTGGTCCGCGACGGTACGCCCGTGCCCGGAATGACCAGCGCTGATTTCAAGGGAGTTGTGTCGCTGGTCAACGTCTGGGCGTCCTGGTGCGTGCCCTGTCACGACGAAGCGCCGCTGTTGATGCGGCTTTCCTCCGATACGCGCTTTCGCATCGTCGGCATCAACTACAAGGACCAGCCGGAGAACGCGCGGCGCTTCATCGGTCGCTACGGCAATCCGTTCGCCGCGGTCGGCACCGATGCCAATGGCCGCGCCTCGATCGATTGGGGAGTCTACGGCGTGCCCGAGACCTTCATTGTCGATCGCGACGGCCGCATCGCCTATAAGCTGGTCGGCCCGATCACCTCGGACAACGTCGAGACGACACTGAAACCTCAGCTCGAGAAGGCCCTCGCGCAACGATGACGTGGGCTCGCTTCAACATCGCCGCCGCGGCGCTGCTTTCGCTTGCTCTTGTGCTGCCCGCAGCGTCGCACGCCCAGACGCCGCTGGCGCCGGGCCCCGGACAGCAGCAGGCGCCGACCGATCAGACGACGACGCAACCAGCCGCCGACGAAGTCGGAAATGTCGCGAGTGTGCAAGGTGACGCGACAGTCACGCGCAACGGAGCATCGCAGAACCTGAAGGTGCAAGACCCGATCTTCAAGGGCGATCTGCTTCGCACCGGCCCGGACGCCACGCTTGGCGTCATCTTCGACGACGAGACAACCTTCAATCTCTCCGCCAATGCCTCGATCGAGGTGAACGAATTCGTCTACGAGTCCGGCGGCAAGAGCAACTCGGCTCTGTTCAACATCGCGCGCGGCACCGTCGCCTTCGCCGCCAATCAGGTCGCCAAGACCGGCGACATGAAGATCGCGACCCCATCGACTGTGTTGGGCATCCGTGGCACCAGCGGCGTTGTCGACGTGCCGGAGGGCGCGACGCCGGGCACTCCCGGCGAGGTCGCGGTCAAGCTCTACCAAGACGAGGACGGCCGCGTCGGCCGCATCGAGATGTTCGGTGTCGGCGGCGGCCCGCGCCTCGGCCTTTTGACGCGCGCCGCGACCGGCTTTTCCTTCCGCGCCGGCGCCGGCGGCCGTTTCCTCGCAGTGCCGCTGACGATCACGGCCCAGCAAATCGCGCGCGATCGCGCCTTCGTGCAGCGCACGTTCGTCGCGCGCACCGCCGGACGGCAGATGATCATCCAGCGCCGCAACATCCGCGGCCCGGGCCTGCAGCGCCAGCAGAACCTGCGCCAGCAAAACCGGAACCTGCGCCAGCCGAATCAACGACAGCAGAACCTGCGCCAGGGCGGCCGGCCGCAGCCGGGCACGCTGTCGCCGGGCCAGCGCGGCAACAACCGCGCCAACACCCCGCGGCTCCAGAGCGCGACCGGCTCGCGGACCACACCGAACCTGCAACGTCAGAATTTGCGGCAGCCGGGGAACACACCCGCGGGACGCCAGCCGGCGCGAAAGCGGCCACCGCCGCGCTGACCCGGTCAGGATTTGGCGTCGTCCTTCGGCGTCGCGTCGTATTTCATCAGCAGGGGATATTGCAGCGCTGCGAAGATGAAGGTCAGCGGCGTCACGCCGAAGACCTTGAAGCTCACCCAGGTGTCGGTGCTCTGCGTTCGCCAGACGATCTCGTTGAGCACCGCCAGCCCGAGGAAGAACAGCGCCCATCGCATCGTAAGCTTGCGCCAGCCGTCCTCGGTCAGATGGAACACCTGGTCGAACAGGGTGGCGAGCAGCGGCTTTCGCAGGATCATGCCGCCGAACAGCGTCCCGGCGAACAGAAGATAAATGATCGTCGGCTTGATCTTGATGAAGGCATCGTTCTGCAGGATCAGGGTCGCACCGCCGAACACCACGACGATCACCGCCGAAACCATCGTCATCACCGGCAGCCGCCGCGTCAGCACGTAGGACACCACCAGCGCTGCGACGATCGCGACCATGAACACCGCCGTGGCGACGAAGATGCCGGCACGCTCGCCGGTCTGCACCGCGGTCGGGATGATCGGCGCGAGCCATGGCTCGAACAGCGCCGGCTTGGCGTTGGCGAAGAAGAACAGCAGCAGTGGCCCGAGATCGAGCACGAGCTTCAGGAATGGATTGAGCTGCGTTCTCTCGGACATTCGCTCTGTCTCGCCTGTTGTGGATGGGTGGTCATCCGGCATTCCGGCCGCGGAACCAGACGCCGCGCCGGATCGCGACCGCGATGATCGTGCCGAAGGCCGCGAGGCCCGCGGCCAATGCCATGTAGACCGCGGACAGGCTGCCGGTCCAGCGCAGCAGCAGAAAGCCGCCGCCAATGGCAATGACCATGCGCGAAAATCCCGCGAGCACCGGCCATTTCAGGGTCCCCGCCCCCTGCGATGCAAAATACAGCGCCATGCCGAGGCCGAAGAATCCGTAGAATGGTCCGACCGTCCGCAGGTATGCCGAGCCCGCGGCGACCATGGCGGGATCGCGGTCGAACAGCGTCAGCCACGCCGCCGGAAACAAGGCGGCGGCAAGCCCGATCGTCTCGGTCATCGCAAAGCAGATCCAGCCGCCGAGCCACGCGGCGCGCAGCGCGCGCTCGCGGTTGCCGGCGCCGATGTTGGTGCCGATCAAGGCCACCAGCGGGCCACCAAAGCCGAACGCCAGCGGGATCAGCAGGTATTCGAGCCGGGTGCCGACGCCATAACCCGCGATCGCCGCCGGACCGAACGCGCCAACCACGCCGGTGGTCAAGGCGATTGTGACGTTGGTCATGATCGAGGACAGCGATGCCAGCAGCCCGATCCGAAGAATGTCGCGAAACAGCGGCCATCGCAGCCGCGTCTCCATCAGCTTCGGCGTCACCACAGCGCGGCCCGACCACAAGTAATAGATGAAAGCGAGCGAGCCGATGCCGTAATAGGTCAGGATCGCCGCCGCCCCGCCGGCGACTCCCAATCCTGGCACAACGCCAAACCCGAAGATCAGCGCGGCCGACAGCGGCACCAGAAGCATCGCACCGGCAAGCGTCACCATGGCCGGCACGAAGGTGTTGCCGGTGCCGCGGATGATATTGGCGAGCGTGTTGAACAGCCAGATCAGGATCACGCCGGCGAACACGATGTTCGAATAGTTGAGCGCCGCTGCAAGCGACCGGCCGCTGCCGCCGAGCGCGGCATAGAGCGCCGGTCCGCCCGCGATCGCCACAACCGTGAAGAATGCGGCGAAGCCCGCGGCGATCAGCAGCGCATGGAGGATCGTGGCATCGGCATCCTCGCGGCGGCCGGCGCCGAGCGCTCGTGCGATGGCCGACGACACACCGCCGCCCATCGCACCGGCCGACATCATCTGCATCAGCATGACCCCGGGAAAAACCAGAGCGACGCCGGCCAGCGCATCGGTGCCGAGCTTGCCGATAAAATAGGTTTCGATCAATCCGGTGGACGCCTGCACGACCGTGGTCACGACGTTGGGAACCGCGAGCCGAAGCAGCGTCGGCACGATCGGCGCGTCCAGCAGGATTTTGGTGCGAGGGTCCAAGGCGCGCGCCCGAAATAAAATCGACCTGAACGACTATTCGAATCCGACCAGAGCCCTGCCGAAATCCTGCGCCCGGAACGGCGCGAGATCGTCGACGCCTTCGCCGACGCCGATGAAATGGATCGGCAGTTTGAATTTCTCCGCGACGGCAACCAGGATGCCGCCGCGCGCCGTGCCGTCAAGCTTGGTCATCACCAGGCCCGTCACGCCGGCAATCTTGCCGAACACCTCGACCTGCGATAGCGCGTTCTGGCCGACGGTGGCATCGAGCACCAGCAGCACGGCGTGGGGCGCTGTGTCATCGAGCTTCTTGACGACGCGCACCATCTTTTCCAGTTCGCCCATCAGTTCGGTGCGGTTTTGCAGCCGGCCGGCGGTGTCGACGATCAAAACATCCGCGCCTTCGGCCTTAGCGGCAGCGAGCGCATCGTAGGCAAGCCCCGCCGAATCGGCACCCGGCTCGCGCGCCACGACCTGCGCGCCGGTGCGCTGCCCCCAGATTTTCAGTTGGTCGATTGCGGCAGCGCGAAACGTATCGCCGGCGGCCAGCACCACCTTGCGGCCTTCTACCGAAAGTTTCGACACCAGCTTGCCGATGGTCGTGGTCTTGCCCGAGCCGTTGACACCGACAACGAGAATGACAAACGGCTTGGCGCCTTCGATCACCAGCGGCTTCGCCACCGGGTTCAGGATTTTTGCCACCTCGGTGCCGACCACGTCCTTGATCTGGTCGGCCGTGATGCCCTCGCTGTAGCGGCCCTGGCTGATCACGGTGGTGACGCGATGGGCGAGATCGTAGCCGAGATCGGCACGGATCAGGGCCTCCTCGATCATATCGAGCTTGGCGCCGCTCATCGGCCCCTTCGCCAGGTCGGCGAACGCCGCTCCGATCGAGGATGAGGTGCGCTTGAGCCCGCCGGTCAGGCGGCCGAGCCAGCTCTTCCTCTCGCCGCTGTCGCTGGTGCTGTCATTCATGCCGGCCGCCGTGATACGCGTTTATGCATGTCGCCGGAAGACATAGTGAGCCGACTGCTGTACCGCGACGGGCTGATGCTGATCATCGACAAGCCCGCCGGCCTCGCCGTGCATCGAGGGCCGAAGGGCGGCGCAAGCCTGGAAGACTGGTTCGACGCGTTGCGCTTCGGGCTGCCGCGGATGCCAGCCCTGGCGCACCGGCTCGACAAGGAAACCTCCGGCTGCCTGGTGCTCGGCCGGCACCGCAAGGCGCTGGCCGACCTCAACCTGATGTTCCGGCAAGGCAAGATCGCCAAGACGTACTGGGCGGTGGTCGAGGGCGGTCCGACCGCCGACGAAGGCCGCATCGACCTGCCGCTGGGCCGTCTCGACGACAAGATCGGCTGGTGGATGAAGCACGATCCCGACGGCCTGCCATCATCGTCCACCTGGAAGGTGCTGGGCCGCGCCGACGGCATGACTTGGCTCGCGCTCGAGCCGCTGACCGGGCGCACCCACCAGCTCCGCGTGCACTGCGCCGATTCCAGCTTCCCGGTGCTGGGCGACAACATCTACGGCTCGGCGCCGCGCTTTGGCGGCCCCGGCCTGCACCTGCACGCCCGCGAAATCGTGGTGCCGCTCTACAAGAACAAGCCGCCGATCAAGGTCAGCGCGCAAGTGCCGCCGCACATGAAGCAACGCCTCAAGACGTGCGGGTGGAACGAGGAGATGGACCAACAGGATGCGACGCGGTTCGAAATGGCCAAGCGCTAGTATCGGATTGGCGTCGCTACGCCGGGCGTGAGCATCTGAAGCCGGGTCGCGATGCCGCGCCGGGCCGATCAACCGTCAGTAGATCGTCTGCATCATCCGCGCGGGCGCAAGGCGGTCGTGCTCATCGCCACCGAGCGTGCCGCTGCTGATTTCGGCCAGAATCTTGCCGGCGGTCGGCAAGGTCGAGCGCTCGACATGAAGCGAGGCATCCCAGAGCTTCGAGCGCACGAGCGCCTTGGCGCACTGGAAGAACACCTGCTCGACCGAGATCACCAGGACGACACGCGGCGCCTTGCCCTGCATGGTGAAGCCCGCGCACAGCTCGGGGTCGGCGGAGATCGCCGCACGGCCCACGACCCGAAGTGTTTCGCTGACGCCGGGAATGAGGAAGATCAGCGAAACGCGCGGATCGGTCACGAGGTTGCGCAGGCTGTCGATGCGATTGTTGCCGCGGCGCTCGGGCAGGATGATGGTCTTCTCGTCGACGACGCGGACGAAGCCCTTCGGATCGCCGCGCGGCGACGTGTCGAGACCGGCAGGCCCGCTGGTCGCCATGACGCAGAACGGCGAGGCTTCGATCAGCGCCCGATAAGCCTTGGTGATGTACGTGGTCTCTTTCACCCGCGCCGGCGGATAGACCTCTTCCGGAAAAAGCGCTTCGAGCTCGGCCAAGGTCGAGATGATGTGCTTACCATTGGTTGCCATGATTCTCTCCCAGGCGCCAGTTTATCACGCCGCGATGAGCTGTCGTCCGTCGTGGGCCGCGACCGCCACATCAAGGATAACACCGGGCTCGGTCGGAACCGCAAGCCGCACCGCCACGAACTGCTCGGTACGGGCCAGTCCCCCTCTCTCCGTCAGCACACGACGCCGAGTCCCGATCTCGCGATCGAGAAAGCCCCGCAATGCACCCTCGCCCTTCTCGCGCAGCCGGCGCGCCCGGTCCTTGACTGCCTCGCGCGCGACCTGCGGCATCCGCGCCGCGGGCGTGCCGGGCCGTGGCGAAAACGGAAACACATGAAGCTGAGTGAGGCCGCACGCGTCGATCAGATCGAGCGAGCGGGCGAACATCGCTTCGGTCTCGGTCGGAAATCCCGCGATGATATCGCCGCCGAACACGACGTCGGGCCGAAGCCGTCGCACCCGGTCGCAGAACGCGATCGCGTCGGCGCGCCGATGCCGGCGTTTCATGCGCTTGAGGATGATGTCGTCGCCGGCCTGGAGAGACAGATGCAGGTGCGGCATCAACCGCGCATCGATTGCCAACACGTCAAACAGATCGGCGTCGGCCTCGACGGAATCGATCGACGACAGGCGCAGCCGCTTGACCTCCGGCACGTCACGCAAAATCAGCTTCACCAGCCCGCCGAGGCTCGGACGATAGCTCGTGATATCGACTCCGGTGAGCACGATCTCGGCGTAGCCGTTCTCGACCAGCCGCCGCACCTGCGCGACCACATCGGCGGGTGGCACCGAGCGGGAATTGCCGCGCCCGAACGGAATGATGCAGAACGTGCAGCGGTGATCGCAGCCGTTCTGAATCTGCACGAAGGCGCGGGCATGGCCTTCGATCGCCTCGATACGATGCGCGGCGGCGTTCGCCACCGCCATGATATCGCCGACCGCGACGCGGCGCCCGCCAAGCTCGGCCCAGCCGGATGCTGAGAGTTTCTCTTCGTTGCCGATGACCATGTCGACCTCGGGCATCGCGGCAAAGGCCTCCGGATGGGCCTGCGCCGCGCAGCCGGTGACGACGATTGTGGCCGCCGGCCGTTGCCGGCGAAGGCTTCGGATTCTCTGGCGCGCCTGCCGTTCCGCCTCGCCCGTCACCGCGCAGGTGTTGACCACGATGGCGTCGGCAAAGCCGCCAGCCTGGGCCTCGCGGCGGATCACCTCGGACTCCGCGATGTTGAGCCGGCAGCCGAAGGTGACGACGTCGACGCTCACGCGACCCCTGCCTTGGCAAACCACGCCGGATCGAACGTCCCCTCGAACTCGAACTCGACCGGCCCGGTCATCAGCACGTGATCGTCGCTCTCGCGCCAGTCGATGGTGAGATCGCCGCCCGGCAATGTGACTCGCACCTTGCGCCCGGTGCGCTTCAGCCGCGCCGCGGCGACAGCGGCAGCGCACGCCGCCGAGCCGCAGGCTTTGGTCAAGCCGGCGCCGCGCTCCCAGGTGCGAATGACGATGTGCTCCTTCGATGCCACCGTACAGAGCGTGATGTTGGCGCGCTCGGGAAAGATCGGATGGTTCTCCAGCATCGGACCGATCCTGGCGAGATCGTAGGCATTCACGTCGTCCACCCAGAAGATCGCGTGCGGATTGCCCATGTTGACCACCGAGGGCGAATGCAGGATCGGCTTGTCGATCGGCCCGATCTGCAACTCGATGGCGCGAGTGTCACGGAATTCCTCGGCCAGCGGAATATCCTTCCAGCCGAACTTCGGGGCGCCCATGTCCACGGTGAACTGGCCATCCGGATTCTTCCAGGTGTTGAGAACGCGGCCGTCCACTTCGAATGCCGCCTTGTCGCTGCCGCCGCTCTTGCTCAGCAGCGATGCGACGCAACGCATGCCGTTGCCGCAGGCGCCGGCCTCGGAGCCGTCGTTGTTGTAGATGCGGATCAGCGATTGCGTGCCCGCCGTTCGCGGCGGATAGAGCGCCATGAGCTGGTCATAGGGCGCGCTGCCAGGCTGCGCGACGGCGCGCGCTTCGGCAGCGCTGATCGACGCCGGCGCCTTGCGCATATCGACCACCACGATCTCGTTGCCGAGACCGTTCATTTTCACGAAAGGTCGGTTGGCGAGCGCGCTCATGGTTGATGGCCGGGGTTCAACCCGGTTGGTTATATGGGAACTGACCAAATCATGGCCAGGGCCACACACAGCGCATGGCGTCATCACGCGTTTTCGTTTAGTCGGACACGACAGGGGCGTGATAGATTCGCGCGAATCCCCGCTTGCCGAGCCGGGGGCGCGGCGGGTTCAAGGAGAATTCAATGAACTTTCCTTTGCGGGCAGCGGCCCTCGCAACGGTGCTGGCGCTTGGCATCGCCCCGTGCGCCTGGGCGCAGTCCAGTCCCGCTCCGGCTGAAACGCCGCCGTCACCGCCCAAGGCCGACACCACCGCCCCCGGCAAGGATGAATTCGGGGTCCAGGTCACGCTGACGCCCAAGACCATCATCTATCTCAAGGGCAACAGCACCTGGGACAAGGCGCTCGATACGCTCCAGGATGCGTTCAAATCGCTGTATGCGCTGCTGGACAAGCAGGGAATCCAGCGCGCCGGCGACCCGATGACGCTCTACACCCAGGCCGACGATACCGGTTTCCAGTTCCAGGCGGCGGTGCCGATCGCCGAGGCTCCCAAGGACCCGCCCAAGGGCGATATCCAGGTCGGCCAGTCGCCCGGCGGCAAGGCGCTGAAATTCATCCATCGCGGCTCCTACGACGCCATGGACAACACCTACGAAGCCATCACCAACTACCTCGACGAGAAACGCCTCGAAGCGGCCGACGTGTTCATCGAGGAGTATCAGACCGACCCGGTCACCACGCCGGACGACAAGTTCGTCGTCACGGTTTACGTGCCGTTGAAATAAGCCCCTGGCGTGCCGCGAGAATCGGCCGCCGCCTTGACTCGGCCATGGTCGGCCCATAGGTTCCGGCCGCTCTCGATAGAGCTGGAATGAACGATCCGCCAACCGGTCCTTGAGGCTGGAGGCAACCGCCCGACAGCGCGATGCGCCCTCGGGCGCAAAGGTGTTTTGGTCCTCATCCTGAGGAGCCGCCGAAGGCGGCGTCTCGAAGGATGGCCGCAAACCGATCCGGTCCTTCGAGATGCGTGCTGCGCACGCTCCTCAGGACGAGGTCGTGATGAGGAGACGATGTTCGACAACCTGTCGGAACGACTGTCCGGCATTCTCGACGGCCTGACCCGGCGCGGTGCGCTGACCGAGCAGGATGTCGATGCGGCGCTGCGCGAGGTCCGCCGCGCGCTGCTCGAAGCCGACGTGGCGCTCGAAGTGGCGCGCGCCTTCGTCGAACAGGTCAAGAAGCGCGCGGTCGGCATCGAGGTGATCAAGTCGGTCACGCCCGGCCAGATGGTGGTCAAGATCGTCCATGACGAACTGGTCGAGACGCTCGGCTCGAATGCGCAGCCGATTGATCTCAATGCGGCGGCCCCGGTGCCGATCATGATGGTCGGTCTGCAGGGCTCGGGCAAAACCACCACCACTGCCAAAATCGCCAGGCGGCTGGTCGAGCGCGGCAACCGCAAGGTGCTGATGGCCTCGCTCGACACCCGCAGGCCCGCCGCGATGGAGCAGCTCGCAGTCCTCGGCCAGCAGGTCAACGTGCCGACGCTGCCGATCGTCGAAGGCCAGTCGCCGGTGCAGATTGCCAATCGCGCCATCCAGGCGGCGAAGCTTTCCGGCATCGACGTCGTGCTGCTCGACACCGCCGGCCGCACCACGCTCGACGATGAGATGATGAACGAGGCCGCCGAGATCAGGCGCGCCACCAATCCGCACGAGGTGCTGCTGGTGGCGGATGCGCTGACCGGGCAGGACGCCGTGAATCTCGCTCGCTCGTTCGATCAGCGCGTCGGCCTGACCGGCATCGTGCTTACCCGCGTCGACGGCGACGGCCGCGGTGGTGCTGCTTTGTCGATGCGCGCGGTCACCGGCAAGCCGATCAAGCTGATCGGCACCGGCGAGCGCATGGATGCGCTCGATGACTTCGACCCGGCGCGGATCGCCGGCCGCATCCTCGGCATGGGCGACATCGTCTCGCTGGTCGAGAAGGCGGCGGCCTCGATCGACCGCGAGCAGGCGATCCGTCAGGCCGAACGGATGCGCAAAGGCCTGTTCGACCTGAGCGATCTCCGTGAGCAGCTTGTCGGCATGGCGAAGATGGGCGGCATGAGCGGCTTGATGGCGATGCTCCCCGGCGTCGCCAAGATGAAAAGCCAACTCGCCGAGCGCAACATCGATGACAGCGTGCTCAAGCACCAGATGGCGATCATCGACTCGATGACGCCGGGCGAGCGCAAGCATCCCGATGTCCTTAAGGCGAGCCGCAAGAAGCGCATCGCGTCCGGCTCCGGCACCAAGGTCGAGGAAATCAACAAGCTTCTGAAGATGCACCGGACCATGGCCGACCTGATGAAGGCGATGGGCAGCGGCAAGGCGCGCGGCCCGATGGCCGGCCTCGCCCAGATGATGGGCTTCGGCGGCGGTATGCCGTCGCCGGAAGAGATGCAGAAGCTCGCCGAAAAGATGCCGGGCGGGATGCCGCCGAACATGCCCGGAATGCCGCCTGCCATGCCAGGCGGCGGCGGGCTTCCGGGCCTCGGCAAATTCCCAGGCCTCGGCGGCGGCCCGGCACCCAAGCTGCCAACGCCCGGCGGATTGCCGGCCGATTTCTTCAAGAAGAAATGATGAAAAGCGCCACGCCATTCAACCTCTCTCCGTCACCCTGAGGTGCTCGGCCGCAGGCCGAGCCTCGAAGGGCGACGGTCCGGGCCGTTCATCCTTCGAGGCGCGCAAGCGCGCGCACCTCAGGATGACGGAGAAACGCAATTAGTCGAACGCACTCCATTAGAAAGGACACTACAATGCTCGTCATCCGCATGGCCCGCGCTGGAACCAAGAAGCGGCCGTTCTATCACATCGTCGCCGCCGACAGCCGCTCGCCACGCGACGGCCGCTTCATCGAGCGCCTCGGCTATTTCAATCCGCTGCTGCCGAAGGACAAGGAGGAGCGTCTCAAGCTCGACCTGGACAAGGTCAAGGATTGGATGAAAAAGGGCGCACAGCCGTCCGATCGCGTGATGCGGTTCCTCGATAAGGCCGGCGTCGCCAAGCGCGACAAGCGCAACAATCCGGAGAAGGCCGTGCCGCGCAAGGAGCGCAAGGCCGCTCGCGAAGAGCAGCAGAAGGCCGCCGACGCCGCCAAGGCGGAGGCGAAGGCCAAGGCTGACGCCAAGATCAGGGAACAAGCAGCCGCGGCCGAAGCCGCGAAGAAGTAGCTTGTAGGGCGCCGTGGCCGACCGCGTCTGCGTTGCCCAGATCGGCGCCGCGCACGGCATTCGCGGCGAGGTCAGGCTGCGGTCGTTCACCGAGGACCCGATGGCGGTCGCGTCATACGGCCCATTGGAAAGCGAAGACGGCACGCGGCGCTTCACCATCGAGGCGCTGCGGCCGGCGAAGGATCACTTTGTGGCGCGGTTTGAAGGCGTCGGCGACCGCGACGCGGCGGAGACGCTCACCAATCTCCGCCTCTACGTGTCGCGCGATAAGCTGCCGCCGATCGACGAAGACGAGACATTCTACCACGCCGACCTGGTGGGCCTTGCCGCAGTCACGCCCGACGGCACCCCGCTCGGAACGGTGACGGCGATCCTGAACTTCGGCGCCGGCGACCTGATCGAGATCAAACCCGCCGCTGGCGAACCGATCATGGTGCCGTTCACCGATGCGGCGGTCCCGGAGATCGACATGAAGGCCCGTCGCATGGTGGTCGTGCCGCTGATCGAGACCGAGTGACGGCGATGTGGCGCGCCACCGTGCTCACCATCTTTCCCGAAATGTTTCCCGGTCCACTGGGCCTGAGTCTCGCCGGCAAGGCGCTGACCTCTGGCATCTGGTCGCTCGATGCGCGCGGCATCCGCGCCCACGCCACCGATAAGCACGGCACCGTCGACGGCACACCGGCCGGCGGCGGCCCCGGCATGGTGATGAAGGCCGATGTGCTGGCCCGCGCCATCGACGCTGCGTCGACCGACAGCCGCCCGCGGCTCCTGATGAGTGCGCGCGGCCAGCCGCTAACCCAGGCGCGTGTCACCGACCTCGCCAACGGCGAGGGCGTCGTCGTGGTCTGCGGCCGCTTTGAGGGCGTCGATGAGCGCGTGATCGCCGCGCGCCATCTGGAGGAGGTCTCAGTCGGCGATTTCGTCATGGCCGGCGGCGAAATCGCGGCGCTGGCATTGCTTGACGCTTGCGTCCGGCTTTTGCCGGGTGTCATGGGCAAGGAGGCGTCCGGGGCAGAAGAAAGCTTCGCCGACGGGCTTCTGGAATACCCGCAATACACCCGGCCGGCCGAATTCGAGGGCCAAACCATCCCGGACATCCTGACCTCCGGGGATCACGCCAAGGTCCGGGCCTGGCGGCAGGCCGAGGCCGAGCGCCTGACCCGGGAGCGGCGGCCCGATCTCTGGGCGGCCTATCAGGCCAGCCGCAAAACCACCGCAAAGCCTGCCAAAACGTGACGGGGTGACAAGCTTCGCGCTTTGTCGTAGAAGCTCGCCCGAACCCGGAACATTAAGCCAGATGGCGCAGCCCCCGGGGCGCGCAGCCGACGGAGAATTTGCCATGAACCTGATCCAGCAGCTCGAGAAGGAGCAGCGCGACAAGCTCGCCGCCGGCAAGGACATTCCCGACTTCGAGCCGGGCGACACCGTGATCGTCAACGTCAAGGTGGTCGAGGGCGAGCGCACCCGCATCCAGGCCTACGAGGGCGTCTGCATCGGCCGCTCCGGCCACGGCGTCAACGAGAGCTTCACGGTGCGCAAGATTTCCTACGGCGAAGGCGTCGAGCGTGTATTCCCGCTGTACTCGCCGATGATCGACTCGATCAAGCTCACCCGCCGCGGCAAGGTGCGCCGCGCCAAGCTCTATTACCTGCGCGGCCTGCGCGGCAAGAAGGCCCGCATCGCCGAAGGCACGCATCACGGCGGCCAGACCACGAACGTCGCCGACGCCGCGGAGTAGCGCCACCCTCGCGCCGCTTCGAAAGGCCGGCGTCGGAGCCGGCCTTTTTGTTGTCCGCGCCAGCGCGGCTGGCTATATCTAGACCATGTCTCAAGCAGCCCCGACCCGCAGGATCGTGCTCGGCGACCACGCCCGCCTGCCCGGCCGCTTTTTCGGCAGGCTGACCGCGTCTGTCTTGGCGGCGCTTTGAGCTACGCGGAATTCTGTCGCACGGCGGCCTTGCCGCCCCCCATTCAATCAATTCTGAGGCTCGACGCTCATGCCACAACCCCGCACTTTCTACGACAAGATCTGGGCCGACCACCTGGTCGACGAGCAGCCCGACGGCACCTGCCTGCTCTACATCGACCGCCACATCGTTCACGAGGTGACATCGCCGCAGGCGTTCGAAGGCCTGCGCAACTCCGGCCGCAAGGTCCACGCACCTGACAAGACGCTGCTGGTGGTTGATCACAACGTGCCGACCACCGATCGCAGCAAGCCCAATCCCGACAAGGAGAGCGCGGACCAGATCGCGTATCTCGCCGAGAATGCCAAGGTGTTCGATCTCGAATATTACAACGAGTTCGACATTCGCCAGGGCATCTGCCACGTCATCGGTCCGGAACAGGGCTTCACTCTTCCGGGGGTGACGCTGGTTTGCGGCGACAGCCACACCGCAACCCACGGTGCGTTCGGCGCGCTCGCGTACGGCATCGGCACCTCCGAGGTCGAGCACGTGCTCGCCACGCAGACGCTGGTGCAGGTCAAGTCGAAGAACATGCGCGTTTCGGTCGACGGGAAACTCCCGGCGAACGTCACGGCGAAGGACATCATCCTTGCCATCATCGGCGAGATCGGCACCGCCGGCGGCACCGGCTATTCGCTGGAATATGCCGGCGAAGCGATCCGGGCGCTGTCGATGGAGGGCCGCATGACGGTCTGCAACATGTCGGTCGAGGCCGGCGCAAAAGCCGGCTTCATCGCGCCGGACGAGAAGGCCTACGAGTACGTCAAGGGCCGGCCGAAGGCGCCCAAAGGCAAACTCTGGGACGAAGCCATGCGCTACTGGGAGACGCTGCCAACCGACGACGGCGCCTTCTTCGACCGCGAGGTCAAGCTCGATGCGGCGAAGCTGCCGCCGATCGTGACCTGGGGCACCAGCCCCGAGCAGGTCTCCTCGGTGACCGGGCGCGTGCCGGTGCCATCCGAAATTGCCGACGAGCACAAGCGGCGCGCTGCCGAGCGCTCGCTGCAGTACATGGGCCTGAACGGCGGCGAGAAGATCACTGACATCGCCGTCAACCGCGTGTTCATCGGCTCCTGCACCAACTCGCGCATCGAGGACCTGCGCGAGGTGGCGCGCATCGCCGCCGGCAAGACGGTCAGCGCCAGCGTCAACGCCATGATCGTGCCCGGCTCCGGTCTGGTGAAGGAACAGGCCGAGTCCGAAGGCCTGCACAAGATCTTCACCGCCGCGGGCTTCGAATGGCGCGAGCCGGGTTGCTCGATGTGCCTCGCCATGAATCCCGACAAGCTTGAGCCGGGCGAGCGATGCGCTTCGACCTCGAACCGTAATTTCGAGGGCCGCCAGGGCTTCAAGGGCCGCACTCATCTGGTGTCGCCGGCGATGGCGGCAGCGGCGGCGATTGCAGGCAAGTTCGTCGACGTGCGCGACTGGCACTGACCGACGCTCTCCAGCGGAAAACAAAAGGCCCGCCGGATGGCGGGCCTTTTCGTTACAACCTTAACTTAGAAGCCTAATCCGAAACCGAACGGTCCGACGCCGACCGAGACGCCCGGACGGTAGTACGGCCGATAGTACGGATTGTAGCCGTAGGCATTGTAGCCGCCGCCGTAGTAGCCATACCGCGGCCCGTAGGCGTGGCGATAGCCATAGTGCCGATAGGAGCGCTGGTGATAAATCCGCCGCGCCGAACTGACCTCGATCGACTTGGACGTCTTCATTCCGGTGTCAACGTTAGCGCGCGCGCTGGCAGCGCCAGGCAGGGCGACGATCGCGGCAATACCGATAGCGGCAGCGGTGGTGAGAAGCTTGGACATGCATACCTCCAAAGTTCCTCCCTCTCATTCCCTCACAGCGACAACGCCCTGCGGGGCGCAGGGTTGCGCCCGGGAACATTGCAAATCGGAAATGTTTTACGGACCGGGATAGCGTCCAGCCGCCCAGCGGCAGCGCGTCCGGGGGATGATGACAGTCCCGCTTGGACGATGCTCGGTAACATAAGCATCGACGCATTCGCGATGAGCGTTCGGGCCTGGGTACTCGACGTCGTAGGGCAGCGGATAAACCGAATGGAACTGCCGATACGGATAGATCGGCTGCACCCGCAGCCGGGTCCGCGGCCGATGCTTCGGTTCCTTCACCAGCACCTCGGGCTCGGCGGACGAGCCCGCCGGCTGCGCCACGGCAAAATCGCCTGCGCTGAAGCCGATCAGCATCGCCATCGCAATCGTGGCTATGGCCTTCATCGCTCAACGCTCCCGCATCGCCGCTTCGGCGTCAACCGCACCGATAGAACGAAGTTAAGCGAGCGCCTATGCTCGCCTCATGGACGACGCCCTGCCCGACCCGCTGCAATGGCGCCCATTGAAGGCGCCGTCGCTCGTCGAATTCGAGGTCATCGCAACCGAAGCCTTCCGCCGCCTGCCGGCGGAGTTCCGAGCTCGTTGCCAGGGCGTGATCATCCGCGTCGAGGACCACGCCACCGAAGAGGTGCTCGACCATATGGGCATCGAGAGCGAGCTCGACCTGATGGGGCTGTTTCAGGGCGTCGGCCTGCCATTCCAGTCGGAGAGCACACCGGCGCACATGCCGAATATGATCTGGCTCTACCGGGTGCCGATCCTGCTGTACTGGGCCGAGCATGACGAGTCGCTTGGCGCTATCATCACGCATGTCCTCGTCCATGAGATCGGCCACCATTTCGGCCTCTCCGACGACGACATGTACGGCATCGAACAGGCCGCCGACTGAAGGAGGAAAGCGATGAAAGTGACAGGCTCATGCCATTGCGGCGCAATCGCCATCGAGGGTGAAGCCGACCCGGCGCTGGTCAACATCTGCCATTGCACCGACTGCCAGACCGGAACCGGCTCGGCGTTCCGCGTCTCGGTGCCGATCCCCGGCAACCAGTTCAAGATGAAGGGCGCGCCGAACAACTACGTGAAGACCACCGCCGAGAGCGGCAACCCGCGTGTCCAGGCGTTCTGCGGCCAATGCGGCTCGCCGATTTACTCGACCACGCCCGGCGAGGGCCAGCAGGCGTCCTACATGGTTCGCGTCGGCATCCTCAAGGAGCGCGACCAGCTCGCGCCGAAGCGACAGAGCTGGTTCCGCTCGGCGCGGAACTGGATCACGCAGATGGATGCGATCCCGAAGAACGAAAAGCAGCGGGCGTGAGCGACGCAGCCGCCGGAATGCCACTGCACGCGGCAGGGTCACAAGATGCGACCGACCGCCTGCTCAATGCTTTCACCGCCATCGCCAGCAATGAAAAAATCGCCAGGATCAGGACCACTCTGATGAATAACTTCGTCACCGGCGCCTCACGCTTTCGACAGGGCAACCATTTCTCGCGTGAATAGAGGCATCGAAAATATGCATTTGATGACGCTGTCCCGGGGCGCTCACAATACCACCATTCACCAACACGGACGCTTTTCATGATCGTCACCGTCTTCCGATCGCGGCTGATGCCCGGCCTTCAGGAGGAATACGTCGCCCTGGTCGACCGCATGCAGCAGATCGCCCGCAGCATCCCGGGATACATCTCCCACAAGGGTTTCTGGGCCGATGACTGCGAGCGCGTCACCATCGTCGAGTTCGAGCACGAAGAGGGCCAGCGCGCCTGGCGGATGCACCCCGAGCACATCGAAGCGCAGAAGCTCGGCCGGCTGAAGTACTACGAGATGTACGACATCAAGGTCGCCGAGGTCCGCTACCACCATCATCACGAGCGGAAAAAGGAAGCGATTGCCGGGGCTTGACCGGCGGCGATCCAGGGGCCATCAAAGCCCCAAGGAGATTGAGACGATGGAAAAGTTCGACAAGCTGGAGGGAGTCGCGGTGCCGTTGCGGATCGTCAATGTCGACACCGACATGATCATCCCCAAGCAGTACCTCAAGACGTTGAAGCGCACCGGCCTCGCCAAGGGGCTGTTCTCCGAGCTGCGTTACAAGGACGACGGCAGCGACAATCCCGATTTCGTTCTCAACAAGCCGGCCTACAAGAACGCCAAGATCGT
>Ga0265325_10000840_pt1 | contig 22256 bp, 22 predicted proteins | sample 41420metaG_FD_202090 | JGI IMG/M metagenome (GOLD analysis project Ga0265325, IMG submission 202090) | Rhizosphere microbial communities from Carex aquatilis grown in University of Washington, Seatle, WA, United States - 4-14-20 metaG | ecosystem: Host-associated > Plants > Roots > Rhizosphere... | reverse complement strand
GCCCTGTTCGGGCATTTCGCGCCCCGAGTGAAGTCCTACCTGATGCGGCTGGGCGCGCCCGCCGCCCAGGCTGAGGACCTCGCCCAGGAGGCGATGCTGTCCTTGTGGCGCAAGGCGCATCTGTTCGACCCGGCCAAGGCGTCGGTGGGGACCTGGGTGTTCACCATTGCGCGCAATCTGCGCATCGACGCCATCCGCCGCGAGAAGCGGCCCGAACTGGACCCCGCCGATCCCATGCTGACGCCGGAGGCCGGGCCCGGCGCGGAGGACGGGCTCCAGGCTGTGGAACAGGAGGGCCGGCTGCGCGCCGCGCTGAAAACCCTGCCGCCTGACCAGATCAGGGTGGTGGAATTGTCCTTCTTCGCCGACAAGCCGCACAACCAGATCGCCGCCGAGCTGGCGATTCCCCTAGGGACCGTGAAGTCGCGGCTGCGCCTCGCCATGCTGCGGCTCCGGGCGGTGATGGGAGAGATGCCATGAGCATCCTGCATCACCCCGACGAGGAATTGCTGCTCGCCTATGCCGGCGGCGCCAGCGGCGAGGCGATGTCGCTGCTGGTCGCCACCCATCTGGCGTTCTGCGACCAGTGCCGCCGGGCGGTGGCCGAGGCCGAGAGCATGGGCGGGGCGCTGATGGAGGCGCTGGAACCCGCCGCCCTCAAGCCGGGCGCCCTGTCCGCGACCATGGCCCGGCTGGACGAGGCGCCGCCGCCCGCTCCGGCGCGTCCGCTTTCCAGGGACGGCGTCCCCGGCCCGCTGCGACCCTATCTGAGCGGCGGCTTTGCGGCGCTGCCCTGGCGGCGGATGGGCGAGCGTCTGGCCTATCTGCCGCTGTTCCGCCGCGGCGGCATGCGGGTCAAGCTGCTCAGGGGTGTGCCGGGGACCGATACCGGCTGGCACAGCCACCGGGGAACCGAATTCACCCTGGTGCTGCAGGGCGGCTTTACCGACGCGACCGGCAGCTATGCGCCGGGCGACCTGCAGGTCGCCGCGGACGAGCTCTGGCACAATCCCGTCGCCGATCCCGGCGAGGATTGCATCAACCTGTCAGTCACCACCGGGCCGCTGCGCTTCAAGAACCTCATTCCGGCAATTGCCGGCAAGCTATTCGGCTTCTAAAACCCATCCGCGATTTCAGGCGGAGACGGCGATGGAAACGGTGCGGCTGGGCAAGACGGGGCTCAAGGTTTCGCGCATCTGCCTGGGCACCATGACCTATGGCTCGCCCAAATGGCGCGACTGGGTGCTGGACGAGGCGGCGAGCCGGCCCTTCTACAAGCGCGCCCTGGAAGGGGGGATCAATTTCTTCGACACCGCCGACATGTATTCGGTTGGGGTCAGCGAGGAGATCACCGGCCGGGCGCTGAAGGAATTCGCCGAAAGCCGCGAGGCCATCGTGGTGGCGACCAAGGTGTGGGGCGCGATGGGGCCGTCGCCCAACCAGGGCGGGCTGTCGCGCAAGCATATCCTGCACGCCATAGACAATTCCCTGAAACGGCTGGGGATGGATTATGTCGATCTCTACCAGATCCACCGCTTCGATCCGGCGACGCCGATGGAGGAAACGCTGGAGGCGATGCATGACGTGGTGAAGGCGGGCAAGGCGCGCTATATCGGCGCCTCCTCGATGTGGGCCTGGCAGTTCGCCGAATATCTGCGGCTGCAGGAGAAGATGGGGACCACGAAATTCGTCTCGATGCAGGATTTCTACAATCTCATCTATCGCGAGGAGGAGCGGGACATGCTGCCGCTCTGCGCCGCCCATGGCATCGGCGTGATCCCGTGGAGCCCGTTGTCGCGCGGCTTTCTGGGACGCAAGGCGGACCCGGTCGATAGCAAGGAGACCACCCGCGCCAAGAGCGACAATGCCCATAACCTCATCTATGGCGAGGCCGATTACGCGGTGCGTGCCAAGGTGTCTGAGATCGCCGCCCGCCATGGCGTCAGCAATGCCCAAGTGGCGCTGGCCTGGCTGCTGTCAAAGAAGGTGGTGACCGCGCCGATCGTGGGCGCGTCGAAGATGGCGCACCTGGAAGACGCGATCAAAGCAGCAGAACTGAAGCTGAGCGCCGAAGAGATCACCTCGCTGGAAGCGCCTTACCTGCCCAAGGCGGTAAAGGGACACTCTTAGTACTCCCGTCATTCCGGACGGCGCGACCGCGCCGGTCCGGGACCCATCAAGCCGCTTGCGGAATGGGTCCCGGCCCAGCGCGATGCTTGCGCATCGCTTGGCCGGGATGACAAGCGGGCTGGAGCGTGAACGGCAGAGTTAGAGCGGCCACCAATCCAGTTGGTACTGATAGGCATCATCCGACGCCTTCTGCGTCCAGCCGCCGCCCAGCGAGATGTAGAGGCCGATATTGGCCTGCAGCCGCGCCAGCTTGGTCTGGACGAAGGCGTCCTGGGCGTTGAACAGGTTCTGCTGCGCCGTCAGCAGCGACAGGATGTCGATGGTGCCTTCGCGGTATTGCAGTTCGGAGATGCGGAACGCCTCGGCATCGGCCTTGACCTCGGCATCCAGCAGGGCGAGCTGGTCGGCGGTGGCCTGCACCGTGCCCAGCGCCGATTCCACCTGGCCGAAATCGGTGAACACCGCCTTGCGGTAATCGGCCAGCAATTCGGTCTCGCGGGCCCGGGCCTGGTCGCTTTCGGCCTTGATGCGGCCGCCGTCGAAGATCGACTGCACCACCGAGGCGCCGATGTTCCACACGAAATTGCTGGGATTGATGAGGCTGCCGATGGCCGAGGAGGCCCAGCCGGCGGCGCTGGTGAGGCTCAGCGAGGGAAAGAAGGCGGCGCGGGCGGCATCGACATTGGCGTGGGCGGCATAGAGATTGGCCTCCGCCTCGGCGATGTCGGGCAGCCGCAGCAGCAGCTCGGACGGCAGGCCCGGCCGCACCACGGGCGAAGTGATGTTGTCGAGATTCTGCGCCTTGACGTCGAAGCCTTCCGGGGCGCGGCCCATCAGGATGGCCAGGGCATAGCGCGCCTCGCGCTCCTGCTCGATCAGGCCGGGCAGGCGCGATTCCTGCTGCGCCACCACCGCCTGCTGCTCGGCAAGGTCGAGGTTGGAGGAAACGCCGCTCGATACCTTGGCCTGGGTGATGGCGAGAATGCGCTTGGCAGCCTCGATGTTGCGGTTGGCGATGGTAAGGCGCTCGCGCAGCGACAGCACGGTGAAATACTGGTTCGCCACTTCCGATTCGACGGTCAGGCCGACCACGGTCTCGGCGTAGCGCGCCGCGCGCAGCGACTCGCGTGCCGCCTGCAGCTGATCGAATTGCTGGCCGAAGAAATTCTGTTGATAGCCAGCGGAGAATCCGGCCGAGAAGGAATTGCGGGTGGTGAAGCTGGTGGAATTGCCGCGGCTGGCGCCGAACGAGCCGCTGGCAGTGGGCAGCAGGCCGGAAAAGGCGATGGTGTCGGCGGCTTCCGCCTGGATCACCCGGGCGGCGGCGGCGGCGAGATCGAGATTTTCCTTCTGGGCGGTGTCTTCCAGCGGTCCAAGCTCGTCGGCCTTGAAATTGGCCCACCAGGTCGTTTCCGGCCAGATCGGGGCGGTACTCGTTATCGGCGCGGTGAAGCCGGTCGGCACGTCGCCCTGCTTGTCGAGCGGGGTCGGATTGGGCGTGGTGCAGCCGGCCACGGACAAGGCAAGCGCGCTTGCCGTAAGGCTGCGGAATAGCGGTCTCATCAAACTCTCTTCGCCAATTGGGGGAGGCCGGAAGGCCGCCAAGTCTCCATCGCCCCTCTCTTGCGGGGCCCTTGATCCCCCAAATATGGGCACCCCAGGGCGTAAGGCAATGCCAAAGGCTGTAAAGCTTTGTCGCGCCTCAAGGGCGAATCTGTGGATTTGAGAGAAATGGACGGCCGGACTTGGGCTTTACGTGGGGGGCACCAAAGCCGGTCCGGCCGTCCGGGATGGCTGTATCCTTAAGGTGGAGCGCCGAACGGACACAAAGCCAGGGTCAAGATTGGTCCCCCGGCGGGACAACGGGAAGCGTCCCGGACCGCAAAATTGTAACCGAATGTCGCAAATGCGGCCCCTATTCAGGCACCGCGAAACATATTTTGGCATTTCGGTTTCGAGCTTCGCCCCAGGCCGGTCCGGCCGGGCGAAAGCCGCCGCAAAAGCATCGATGTTTACAGCGATCCAATTCATCTGGGAGGGACCGAATTCATGCCTTGGTTGACGCCGATTCTGCTGCTGTGTTGCTCAAATGTATTCATGACATTCGCCTGGTACGGCCAACTCCGCTTTCCCGCCGCGCCGCTGTGGCTGGTGGTGCTGGCGAGCTGGGGCATCGCCTTCTTCGAATATTGCCTGGCGGCGCCGGCCAACCGCATCGGCCACACGGTCTATTCGGCGGCGCAGCTCAAGACCATGCAGGAAGTGATCACGCTGGGCGTCTTCGCGGTGTTCTCGGTGACCTATCTGGGCGAGGCGCTGCGCTGGAATCATGCGGTGGCGTTCCTGTTTCTCTGCGCCGCCGCCTTCTTCTCCTTCCACAAATGGACCTGACGATACGGCGTTCGCCGCACGCCGCATTGTGACGCTCCGGCCGTCACGCTAGCGTCATCACGGCTTCGGGATGGTGTTTGGATGGGTGGCGGGCTCAGCGTTCTGCGCAATCTCACGCAGGCGGATATCCGCCCCGATCCCTATCCCCATATCGTGGTGGAGAATTGCCTGCCGCCGGAGCTGTACGGGGCGCTGGAGCGCAGCTACCCGGATGACGACACGATCCTGCGGCTGAGCGGCGCCAAAGACAAACACGTCATCCGCCAGAACCACCGCTTCGATCTGCGGGCACGCGACGTGCTGCGCAATCCCGGTGCGGTATCGCGGGCCTGGGAGGACTTCGTTGCGCGCCACGTCTCGCACGATTTCTTTTGCGAGTTTGTTGCCCTGTTCGGGCCGGACATCCGTGCCATCCATCCCGGCCTCGAATCCCGGCTCGGTGCGCGGCTGGAGGACTTCACGACCGGTATCCGGTTCGACAAGGAATGGGACACCGGCCAGGTCGCGCTGGACTGCCAGATCGGCATCGACACGCCGGTGACGCGCATGAGCAGTTCGCGCGGCGTCCATACCGACGCGCCCGACGAACTGTTCGCCCTGCTGCTCTATTTCCCCCGCCCGGGCGATGCGACGCCCGGCGGCGACCTGGAGATCTGCCGCTGGCGGCCCGGCGTGCCGCATCTGTTCGTCGGCCGGGATCTCGATTCCCGCGATACGGAACGGGTGATGACGGTGCCCTACCGGCCCAACACGCTGGTGGCTTTCGTCAACTCGGAGGTCGCGCTGCATGCGGTGACGCCGCGCGCCGTCTCGCTCTGCAGCCGCAGGCTGGTGAATATTGTGGGCCGCGTGCAGCGTTCGATCCCCGAAGGCCTGTTCGTGAAACGCCAGAAAAAAGGCCTGCGCGCGGCGGCGGGACGGCTGGCGGAAAAAATCGCGGACCGGACGGGGCGGCGGTATTGAAGGCTGAATCTCACGCTTCGATGATGACCTTGAGCGCCTTGGTATCTGCGGCATGCCCAAAGGTTTCATAGGCTTCGAGGATCGCATCGAGCTTGAAGCGATGGGTGATCAGAAGCTTCGGGTCGATCTTTCCGGACTGCACGGTCTTGAGCAGCATCGGCGTCGAGACCGTGTCCACCAGCCGGGTGGTGATGGCAATATTGCGGTCCCACAGCCGCTCCAGATGAAGCGCGACTTTCGTGCCATGCACGCCGATATTGGCGATGATTCCGCCGGGCGCGACGATCTCCTCGCAAAGCTCGAAACTCGCCGGAATGCCGACCGCCTCGATCACGCTGTCGGCGCCGCGCCCCTCGGTCAGTTTCATCACGGCCGCGGCGGCCTGGCCGTCACGGCTGTTGACGGTGGCGGTGGCGCCGAAACGTTTGGCGATCGCCAGGCGGTTGTCGTCCAGGTCGATCATGATGATTTTGGCGGGCGAATAGAATTGGGCGGTGAGCAGGGCAGCGAGCCCGATCGGCCCGGCGCCGACGATCGCCACGGTATTTCCCGGCTGCACCTTGCCGTTCAGCACCCCGCATTCAAATCCCGTCGGCAGGATATCGCTCAGCATCACCAGGGCTTCCTCGTCGGCGCCCGGGGGAATCCTGTAGAGGCTGGTATCGGCGTGGGGAATGCGGACATATTCCGCCTGGGTGCCGTCGATCGTGTTGCCGAGAATCCAGCCGCCGCTCGTGCAGTGGGAATACATCCCGCGCCGGCAATATTCGCATTTGCCGCACGAGGAAATGCACGAGACCAGCACAGGATCGCCCGTAGCGAAACCCGTCACCCCCGGCCCGGCTTCGGCAACGATGCCGACGCCTTCATGGCCCAGGATGCGCCCGGGCGCGCAGCTCGCCACATCGCCTTTCAGGATGTGAAGATCGGTGCCGCAAATGGTGGTTTTGGAAATCTTGACGATGACGTCGGTTGACGCCGCGAGTTTCGGGATCGGCCGCTCTTCGAGCGCCTTGCGCCCCGGCCCCTGATAGACGAGTGCTTTCATGACGGTTTTCTGCTTTCTGCGATTGAAGGGCGCGATGGCGTGAGGACCGCGGCACGGCGCCGGCCGCGGGTTCCTGTACGGAATATCTCGTAAAGCACGCTTGATCGCCGCGGTCTATCTCGGGCGGCAGGAGGCGCGATGCCAGAACGCACAGGGGCGGGATTGGTGCCGTCCCGGCGCCGGACGCTTCACCGCGGCGCCCCGGCCTGCCAGTCATGGATGGCTTTGACGGGTGCTACGAAGTTCAGGACGTTGAAGGTGAGGCCGTCGCGGATCATCGCCGCGGTGAAGATTTCCAGTGCAATCGCCAGCGCCACGACATAACGCGCCGGCAATCTGGAAGCGATGAAGAAGCCGGCGGCCATCATCGTCGTGTCGGAGACGGAATTGAGAATGCTGTCGCCGGTATAGCCGGCGGCCAGCGCCTGCTGGCGATAGGCGTTGATGACCAGCGGCGAGTTCTCCGCGATCTCCCAGCCGATCTCGATGCCCATGGCGATCAGCAGCCGCGCCGGCAGCGGCAGCCACGGCGCCGCCAGCCGCAGCAGTCCGTAGAAGATGAAACCATGGATGATGTGCGAGAAGCTGTACCAGTCCGCCAGTTCCTGCGACATGGTCGGAGCGAAGGGATGGCTTTCCCACAGCTTGATATGCCCGTCCGCCGCGATGAAAAGCCGGCCGAGATGATGCAGGGCAGCGACCTGAATAGCGATCAGTGCGAGGGCGGCATAAATCCAAATGTGAGAACGTCTCATCCGGCCCTCCGCTTACGCTCCGGGCGTTCGTCGCTCGAAATGGTCCACTGGACCATTTCGTTCGCCTTCGGCGAACCGCGCCTCACCCAGACGGCCACGGATTGTCGTGGAACATCGTCACCGGCCGCAGCACCACCGGCAGTGCCGGATTGGCGCCGATGTAAAGCTCCAGGGTCATCTGATTGCTCGCCTTGTCCCACACCATCTGGGGCGCGAAGCCGCCCGGCTTGCGGAAAGTCGTGCCGTCGAAATCGAATTGCCGCGCCGTCACGCCGTCCCAGGCCCCCGCCAGGTCCGCCGCCAGCCGCTGGCGCATCCGGGCGAGCTGGTCCTCGGGGCCGATGGCGTTGGTGATGTCGGGGGCGCTCAGCTTGACCTGGCCGCTGGGATCGATCTCCACCCGCGCCGCCACCATGGTGCCCCCAATGGTCGTGCCGCCTTCCCACTTGCCGACCGGCGGCGACGGCTTGGAACACCCCGCCAGCACCGCGACCAACAGAAGATTGAATTTGCGCATGGGCGACCCGAGTGGCGGATGGCGCGCGGAGGCGCCGGGTCCGCTCAGCGTTTGGCTCTCATATAGAACATGATGCCGTTGGTGTTGTCGCTTTCCCGCGTCTGGATCATCACCATTTCCAGGCTGTCGGACGAGATCGAGATGAACCGCCCGCCACTGCCGGCGTTGCCGCGGCTGCTTTCATAACCGGCGACATGCGACGGCGCCCAGGCCGTCATCTCTTCGGCCATGTCGGAAAAGGCGCTGGGCCTGGCGTCGAACAGGGAGAATTTGCATTTCTTCTCGCCAAGTGTCAGGCGCACGGCGCCCCGTTCCATGTCCATCCCGCCCCGTGCCTGGGATTCTTCCCGGAAGCCCAGGGCCTGGGCATGGGCGACGGCCGCACTGGGCGATCCCCCTTTCAGCGCCGGCAGGCACACATTGTCCACTAGGGACAGAAAATCGGGCATATTGACGTTGGCGATTTCCATCGCCTGCACGTCCGCCGCAGTCATGCTCAGCATCAGCGCGGTCAGCGCAATCAGGGTCCGCATGGTTTCCTCAGCCTGAACTTTCGATGCCGCACTTTAGCAAAAGAGGCTTACCGCCCCCTTTCCAAGCCTGGCCCATGCAGGCGTACTCCCGCGCCCGGACCGACCGGTAATGCGCTTCCGGCACGGGGCCTATGCGCCCGGAGCGCGGTCGAAAATGTCCGGGCTTTGCCTGGCCTGGCATGGGGTCCGGGGCGGCTCACGCAACAAAATAACAGCCCCTCTTGCCCGTCCCACCCCCGGTTGGTAGGTCAGGGCCACATTGTGAAAAGACCGCTGGAAAGACCCGCCATGTCTCCCCTGCCGAAAGGCTTTTTGTCCGAATCCCTGGGCCGCATTCAGCCCTCGCCCACCATCGCGGTGACCGCCAAGGCGCGCGAGCTGAAGGCGGCGGGGCGCGACGTCATCGGCCTGGGCGCGGGCGAGCCGGACTTCGACACCCCAGACAACATCAAGGAGGCGGCAATCGCCGCCATCCGCCGCGGCGAGACCAAATACACCGCGGTGGAAGGCATTCCCGAACTGCGCGCCGCCATCGCGAAGAAATTCAAGCGCGAGAACAATCTCGACTACACCCCGGCCCAGACTTTCGTGTCGCCGGGCGGCAAGTCGATCCTGTTCAACGCCCTCTTGGCGACGCTCAATCCCGGCGACGAAGTGATCGTGCCCGCGCCCTATTGGGTCAGCTATCCCGACATCGTGCTCCTGGGCGGCGGCAAACCGGTGATCGTCGAGACCAAGCTGGAGCAAGGCTTCCGCCTGACGCCGGAGGCGCTGGAAAAGGCGATCACGCCGAAGACCAAATGGCTGGTGTTCAACCAGCCCTCCAACCCGACCGGGGCCTGCTACACAAGCGCCCAGTTGAAGGCGCTGACCGATGTGCTGCTGAAGCATCCTCACGTGTGGGTGCTGACCGACGACATGTATGAGCATCTGGTCTATGGCGGCTTCAAGTTCTGCACCGTGGCGGAGGTGGAGCCGGCGCTTTACGAGCGGACCCTGACGATGAACGGCGTCTCCAAGGCCTATGCCATGACCGGCTGGCGCATCGGCTATTGCGCCGGGCCCGAGCCGCTGATCAAGGCGATGGCCAAGCTGCAATCCCAGTCGGCCACCAACGCCGCCTCGATCAGCCAATGGGCCAGCGTCGAGGCGCTGAACGGGCCGCAGGATTTCATCCCGCGCTTCCAGAAGCTGTTCGAGGAGCGGCGCGACCTGGTGGTGTCGATGCTCAACCAGAGCACCGGCATCGAATGTCCCAAGCCGGAAGGGGCCTTCTATGTCTATCCTTCGATCAAGAAGCTGATCGGCAAGAAGACCCCGGGCGGCAAGACCATCGCCAGCGACGAGGCGTTCGCCGCCGAGCTGCTGGAGAGCGAAGGCGTGGCGGTGGTGCATGGCGCGGCGTTCGGCCTGTCGCCCTTTTTCCGCATCTCCTACGCCACTTCCAACGCCGTGCTGGAGGAAGCGTGCCGCCGCATCCAGCGTTTCTGCGCCAGCCTCGGCTGAGGCGCGAGCGCGAGGCAGCCGGACGTGGCTAAGTAAAAATCAGGTATTAAGCCGGATTTTGCTGGTTACGCTGCATTAAGCATGTCCTGCATACAGTGGCGACATGCGCCTGGGGCACCTCCTTCCGGCCATCGTGTTGCTTTGCCTTTGCGGGGCGCGCGCGATGGCCTTCGATCTCACGCCGGACGTCGCGCTTGACGGCTATATCGACGCGCGCCTGATCGCGTCCTCCGACCAGACCAGCTGGCTGAGGGGCGGGCTGGGCAAATTCCGCTTCGGCCCCGACCGCGGCAATTTCCGCTTCGTCGAAGGCGTGCTGCAGGCCGATGCCTCCTTCAGCGATGAGCTGTATCTCATCGCCGTGGCCCGCGCCGAGCCCGATCAGCGCAGCGGCGTCGATGCGCTGGAGGCCTATGTCGGCTACACCCCAAAAAGCGACGGCGATGTTTCCTGGTCGATGAAGGCGGGGGCGTTCTTTCCCACCATCAGCCTGGAGAATGACGATATCGGCTGGACCAGCCCCTATACCCTGACGGCTTCGGCCCTCAACACCTGGGTGGGCGAGGAACTGCGCACCATCGGCGGCGAGGGGATCGTCAAATGGCGCACCGATCTGGGCACTTTTTCGGCGATGGGCTCGCTGTTCTGCTGCAACGATCCCGCCGGGGTGCTGGTCGCCGACCGCGGCTGGGTGATGGACGACCGTCCCGCCGGCCTGTTCGAGCGCCAGCGCCTGCCGGACGCCACAGCGCGCATGTTCCATGCCCCGGTGCCGATGCGCACCGGCGAATTCGACGAGATCGACAATCGGGTCGGCTGGTACTGGGGCCTGGGCTGGCAGATGGAAGATGTCGGCAAGATCACCGTGGTGAACTACAACAATGACGGCGCGGACGATGCGGTCAGCGCGCGCGACGCCAGCTGGGCCACCCGTTTCTGGAGCGTCGGCGCACGGACCCAGCTTGGGCCGGTGACGCTGATCGCCCAGGGCCTTACCGGCGATACCGGCATCGAATCGTTCGGCGCCGACCACTACACCGATTTCCAGGCGGCCTATCTGCTGGTTAGCTACCAGCTGGACGACTGGACGATGAGCCTGCGCGAGGACGCATTCCAGACCCGCAGCGAACAGAATCCGGCCAGTCCCTTCAACGAGGACGGCCATGCCCTCACCATCGCGGTGTCCTGGACGGCCTATCAATGGCTGCGCCTGACCGGGGAATGGATCGTGATGAGTTCGCGGAAAGGCGAATATCTGCTCGATGGTTATGCTTCGCCCAACCTGACAGAGAATCAGTTCCAGCTTTCGGCGAAGGTTTTTTTCTGACGCAATCATTGCCGCTTGTGTCGCGGAAATTTTATGTGGTCCGCGCGTTTACCATTCGCATTTGTCAGGCAGTGTTGCGAAATGCAGCGGATACCTAGTCCAGCTCTTGCCGAGGTTACCCCGGAACTTCTGGAAGTGGCGCGCAAGATCGTGCGCTTGTGCGAGGCGTTCGGAACTTATGGCGATCCCGCCGGCGAGTTCGAAGCCTTCGAAAACGTCGTCGCGGATGCCAACGCCGCCATCGCAAAAGCGACCGCAGCCAGCCTTGACCGGCAGCGCGCCGCCTAGACAGACCTCCCACGCAGGCCAGACGACTGAAATCCCCTGCAAGGCCGCTTCCGGGCGCGATTGTGCGCCGGGTTCCAGCCTATCCGGGGGCTTTAAATTGTCTGAGTCTTGCCATACAATAAGAGAATCATGCTGGGCGGCCTCACCCTTCAGGACAATGGCGTTCCCATCTATGTCCAGCTGCGCGAGCAGATCCTGGCGGCCATCGGCAGCGGCGCCCTGACGCCTGGCGCGCGCCTGCCCACCATGCGCCAGGTCGCGGTGGTGCTGCATATCGACCTCAACACGGTGCAGCGCGCCTATGCCGAACTGGAGCGCGAAGGCATCCTCACCATGGTGCAGGGCCGGGGCAGCTTTGTCGCCGACGCCCCGCCGCCGGCCCGCAACCGCCGCGCCGAGGCGCGCACCCTGGCCCTGAAAGTCTCCGCCCAGGCCCGGGCCCAGGGCATCGCCCTGGAAGACCTTACCGAGGCGCTGAACGGCCTGCAGCGGCGGGCGCCATGAGCGGGCTGATCTTCTTCATCGCCGTCGCCTTCATCGTCTTCATCAATGTGGCGGTGCGCAAGGTGGCGCCCCGCACCCAGCGTCAACCGGCGGTCCGCCAGGTTCGTTCCGCCAGCCAGCCCGGCCCCTGGGGCCAGGCTCCCCGTCCCGCATCCCAAGCCCTTTCCCCAAGCGCTTCACAACAGGAGATTCACATGAATCCCATCAGTGCCCTGATCTTTGTCGTCTTCATCGGCGGCGCCGTGGCGTCGTTCCTCGCCCGCATGCCGCTGCCGGTTCCCATCGCGCTGGCCGTCATCGGCATCTTCCTGGGCTATTCCGTGAAGATGGCCCAGCAATGGGAAAAGGCCGTGGTGCTGCGGGTCGGCAAGCTGCACGCCGTCAAGGGCGCCGGGCTTTTCATCCTGGTGCCGGTCATCGACCAGGTGACGATGTGGATCGACCAGCGCATCCGCACCACCGAGGTCAATGCCGAACAGGCCCTGACCAGGGACACGGTGCCGGTCAATGTCGATGCCATCGTGTTCTGGATGGTGCATGACGCCGAGCGCGCGGCGCTGGAGATCGCCGACTACAACAGCGCGGTGCAGCGCGTGGCCCAGACCAGCCTGCGCGAGATGATCGGCTCTTCGGTGCTGTCGGAACTGCTGTCCGAACGCAAGGAAGCCGACGCCACCTTGAAGGAGGTGATCGGTTCCAAGACCGCCGAATGGGGCGTCACCGTCAATTCGGTGGAAATCCGCGATGTCGCCATCCCCGACAATCTGCAGGACGCGATGAGCCGCCAGGCCCAGGCCGAGCGGGAGAAACAGGCCCGCGTCATCCTGGGTTCGGCGGAAGAGGAAGTGGCGCAGAAATTCGTCAATGCCGCCAAGCTCTACGCCACCAGTCCGGAGGCGCTGCAACTGCGCGCCATGAACATCATCTACGAGACCACCAAGGAGCGCGGTGCCACCATCCTGATGCCCTCCAGCATGGTCGATGCGATGAACCCCGGCGCGGCGGCCTTCGCCCTCAACATGGCCCGCACCGACGCCGGCACCGCGCCGCCGGCGCCCCTGCCACAAAAATCATGAACAGGCGCGTTGCGGCCAAATCCGCCGTCAAGCAGTCCTGACGCCATCCCGGTGAAATTTGGCGCTTGACCCGGCCGTCGCTGCGGCGCGAGCATCCCGCCGACAGGAGGGGCGCGTCACGGCCCGTCCGTAGCCTCGCGTACGGACCCGGCTCCGAAGCGCCCCGATTGCCCCAACCGGCTTTCGCTATGGAGGCGCTTATGTCCAAACCTCAGGGAATCGAGACAAGTTCCAAGATAAAGCGGTCGCCGCGTGCCGTGGCCCTGATCGGCCCCTATGGCAGCGGCAAGACCACATTGCTGGAAAGCATCGCGCTTTTCACCGGCGCCCTGCCGCGCAAGGGTTCCGTCTCCGCCGGCTCCAGTCTGGGCGACGCTTCGGCGGAGGCCCGCGCCCATCAGATGAGCGTGGAGACCAATGTCCTTTCGACCCAGTATCTGGGCGAGGATTTCACTTTTCTGGATTGCCCCGGCTCGATCGAATATCTCGCCGACACCCTCAACCTTTTGCCCGGCATCGACGCCGCGGTGGTGGTGTGCGAGCCCGAGCCCGCCAAGGCGCAGATGCTGCAGCCTTTCCTCAAGCGGCTGTCGGACGCCGGCATCCCCCATTTCCTGTTCGTCAACAAGTTCGACAAGGCCAAGGGCAGCCTGCGCGCGCTTCTGACGACATTGGAGCAGATGAGCGAAAAGCCCCTGCTGCTGCGCCAGATCCCGATCTGGGAGCAGGGCGCCGCCACTGGCTTTATCGACCTGGCGCTGGAGCGCGCCTTTGCCTACCACGCCCATGCCCCCAGCGAAGTGATCGCCATCGCCGATTATGGCCGCGAAAAGGAGGCGCGTTTCCAGATGCTGGAGAAGCTCGCCGACCATGACGAGCATCTGATGGAGGAATTGCTGGGCGATGTCGAACCCAGCCGCGAGGAAGTGTTCGGCGACCTGACCCGCGAATTGTCGGAAACCCTGGGCGTGCCGGTGCTGATCGGGGCGGCGCAGGATGACAGCGGCGTGGAGCGGCTACTCAAGGCGTTGCGCCATGAGGTACCGGAAGTGGGCGTGGCGGCGAAACGCCTTGGCTTGAAGGATGGCGCCGACACTGTCGTGCAGGTGCTGAAGACCTATCATTCCGGTCATGGCGGAAAGCTCAGCCTGGTGCGGGTGCTGCGCGGCGCCCTCAAGGATGGCGCGGTGCTGCATGGCGAGGATGGCGGCGAGGCACGGATCGGCGGCATCCTGTCGCTGGCGGGCGAGAAGCAGACCAAGCGCACCGCGGCGGTGGAAGGCGACACCGTGGCGCTGGCGCGGCTGGAGCATTTCCGCACCGGCCAGACGCTCTCCACCGCCAAGGCGCCTCGCGCGCGGGAAAAGCCGATGGCCATGGAAGCGCCGCCGCCGGTCTACCGGCTCGCTATCGAGGCGTCCGACCGCAAGGACGAAGTGAAGGTCACCGCCGCCATCGCCAAGCTGATCGAAGAGGACCCCTCGCTGGCCTTCGAACAGAATGCCGAGACCCAGGAAATGATGCTGGCCGGGCAGGGCGAAATCCATCTCAAGGTCGCGGTGGAAAAGCTGCTCAGCAAATATGGCCTCAAGCTTTCCACCCGGCCGCCGCGGGTGCCCTATCGTGAAAGCATCCGCAAGCCGGCCCAGGCGCGGGGCCGGCACAAGCGCCAGTCCGGCGGCCATGGCCAGTTCGGCGATGTGCTGCTGGAGATCGCGCCGCTGCCGCGCGGACAGGGCTTCGCCTTCCAGGACCGCATCAAGGGCGGGGTGGTTCCCAAGCAATGGATCGGCTCGGTCGAGAAGGGGGTGCGGGAATACATGAAGACCGGGCCGCTGGGTTTTCCGGTGGTCGATGTGACGGTGGCGCTGACCGACGGGTCCTATCACACGGTGGATTCCTCCGACGCCGCCTTCCAGACCGCCGGGCGCATCGCCATGAGCGACGGCATGCCGGAATGCGCGCCGGTGCTGCTGGAGCCGATCATGAAGGTGTCCATCCATGTCCCCAGCGAGGCGACCTCCAAGGTCAACGGGTTGGTCAGTTCGCGCCGCGGCGCGCCGCTGGGCTTCGACGCCCGGCCCGGCTGGAAAGGCTGGGACACGGTGTCGGCGGAGATGCCGCTGTCGGAAGTGACCGACCTGATCGTAGACCTGCGCTCGCTGACGCAAGGGGTCGGCACCTATGAGATGGAGTTCGACCGGCTGGCGGAACTGAACGGCAAGCTGGCCGACACCATCGTGGCGACCCGCAAGGCGGCCTGATCAGGAGCGCTTGCGCCCGGCAAGGCGCTCGGTCTTGGCGGTGTTGGTAATGGGATAAAGCGGAGTCGGCGTGTCCCGCGCTGGCGATGCGACGGCGCAGGGCGAATCCGGCGGGCAGTCCGCCTGTCCGGCAATCGCGCGGGGATGCTGGTTCAGGACCGGGCTTGCCACCGCCACTCCTGCCGATTCACTCCCCGGCGGAAGATTGGGAATGTTCTTGACGGAAGGATCAGTGAGCGGGCCGTCGGATTCGATGCCGTTGTCCAGGAACGAATCCGCGAAGGCCGCGGACGCGCCGCCGGCAAGGGCGACCGCCAGGCATGCCGCGCGCAGCATCTTCCGCATGAGGAACTCCTTTATTCGCGATCCTGCGCACGCGTTCCTGAACCCGCCCAGTCCGGGTCATTACGTTTCTCTCAGGCCGCAAGAAAAAGGGCCGGAAAGCTGCCCTGAGGCGCTTTTCCGGCCCAGTTCAACCACGCTCAAGGGGGAGAGAGCGTTGGCAATGCCGCTCCTGGGGGGAGAAGGAGCGACAGGCAAGAGATAGGATGCCACAAGCCGATTTCAAGATGCATGCCTGCCCTGCGATCAGGGTATGCGCGGTGTTAATCCTGCGCTTCGAATGCGGCTCTAATACTGCCAATCCCTGGCGCTCTTGACCGCGAAATCGCGGAATGCCGCCACCCGCTTGGACTGGCGCAGCGCGTCGGCATAGACCAGGTGCACGTCGAAGCCGGGGGCCGCGACGTCCGGCAGCACCCGCTCCAGGGTGGGATGCAGGGCGGCGACATAGTCCGGCACGACGCCGATCCCCAGTCCCGCCTCCGTCGCCTGCAGGATGCCGGTGATGTTGTTGATGCGGATGATGCGGCCGATGGCGCCCGGCTTGCCGTTCTTCTTGAACGCTTCCAGCAGCCAGTTGATGTCGCGGATCTCCGGGCCCGCTGTCTCGCCATAGACGATGATGGTGTGCTCGGCGATGTTCTCCAGGCTGGGCGGCGGGGGATGATCCTTCAGATACGTCTTGGTCGCATACATGTGGTAATGCACGGTGAAAAGCTTCCTCTGGATGAGGTCCGCCTGCACCGGCGCGCGCATGCGGATGGCGATATCGGCCTCGCGCTGGGCCAGGTCCAGCTCCCGGTCGTCCATGATGAGATGGAGTTCCACCTCGGGATACTGGGCGAGGAATTGACCCAGCCGCGGCAGCAGCCAATACGAGCCGATGCCGTGGCTAGTGGTGATCTTCAGCGCCCCGCGCGGGCTTTCATGGACGTTCTTCAGCGCCTCTTCCGCCGCCGCCAGCCGCCCCAGCACATCGCCGACCGCGCTGAACAGCAATTCGCCCTCGTCGGTGAGGGTGAGACCCCGGGCATGGCGCTGGAACAGCGGGGTGGAGATTTCCTCTTCCAACGCGCTGATCTGGCGGCTTACCGCCGATTGCGAAAGCCCCAGCGTCTGGCCGGCATGGGTGAAGCTGCCCGCCGAGGCCACGGCGTGGAAGATGCGAAGCTTGTCCCAATCCATGTGTGCCCCCTTCAACCTGGCTAAGCTGCCGTCAATGGCAGATCGCCCGCGTGCGCGCCGGCCAGGAAGCGTTCCGCCTCCAGCGCCGCCATGCAGCCCATGCCCGCCGCCGTCACCGCCTGGCGGAAAATCTTGTCCTTCACGTCGCCCGCCGCGAACACGCCCGCGACGCTGGTATGCGTCGAATCCGGCGCGGTCTTTATGTAGCCGCTGTCGTCCATGTCGAGCTGGCCGTGGAAAAGCTGGGTGGCGGGCGAATGGCCGATGGCGACGAACAGCCCGTCCACTTCGATGTCATGCAGCGAGCCGGTCACGGTGTTGCGCAGCCGGGCGCCGGTAACCCCCTTGGGATCGCTGGAGCCCAGCACCTCGACGATCTCGGTGTCATAGACAATGTCGATCTTGCGGTTGGAGGCCAGGCGCATCTGGTTGGTCTTGTCGGCGCGCAATGTGTCGCGGCGATGGATCAAGGTCACATGGTCGGCGAAGTTGGTGAGGAACAGCGCTTCCTCCGCCGCAGTGTTGCCGCCGCCGACCACCGCCACCTTCTTGCCGCGGAAGAAGAAGCCGTCGCAGGTGGCGCAGGCCGAAACCCCGAAGCCCTGGAATTTGCCTTCGCTCGGGAGGCCAAGCCAGTTGGCGCTGGCGCCGGTGGCGATGATGAGGGCGCCGGCGGTGTAGAGGTCGCCGCTGTCGCCCATAAGCGCGAAAGGCCGGCGCGACAGGTCCACCTTGGCGATGGTGTCGGTGATGAATTTGGTGCCCAGGGCGCGGGCCTGTTCCTGCATCTGGTCCATCAGCCAGGGGCCTTGGATGGCCTCGGCGAAGCCGGGGTAATTCTCCACCTCGGTGGTGATGGTGAGCTGGCCGCCGGGCTGGATGCCGCCAATCAGGGTCGGCTCCAGCATGGCGCGGGCGGCATAGATGGCGGCGGTGCAGCCGGCCGGGCCGCTGCCGAGGATAATGACTTTGGAGTGTTTGGCGCTCATGGCTGGCTTTGCAGTTTTTGCAGGTCGGAGCACTCATATCGGAACCGCCGGGGGAGAGGTCAAGACGGGCGAAAGCCGAGCCCGTGCATAAGCTTGGGCCCGGCAACAATGCTGCCGTATGCGGCAATTTTCGATGCCGGTTGCGAAATATAATTGCGCCCATCTTCACGGCAGGCGTAATATGCCGCCGGGGCTGGTGCTGGCTGAGGAAGATTCCATCGTGGACACCCGCAAACTGGACGCCATCGACCTGCGCATTCTGGCCGAGCTGCAGGCTGACGGCCGCATCACCAATGTCGAGTTGTCCCGCCGCGCCAAGATCACCGCGCCGCCATGTTTGCGCCGGATGCGGGCGCTGGAGAAGGCGGGCTACATCAAAGGCTATCACGCCGACCTGGACGGCAAGGCGCTGGGCTTCGAGGTGGCGGCCTTCGTGTTTGTCGGCCTCTCCAGCCAGAAGGACGCCGACCTCAAGGCGTTCGAGGAAAGCGCCCGCGGCTGGCCACAGGTGCGCGAGTGCTACATGCTGTCGGGCGAGGTGGACTTCCTGCTCAAATGCGCGGCGGAGGATTTGTCGTCGTTCCAGAGCTTCATCACCGACACCCTGACCGCGGCGCGCAATGTCGCCAGCGTGAAAAGCTCGCTGGTGATCCATGCCTCCAAGCATGCGCCGGGCGTGCCGATAGAAGTGCCTGCTTAAAACTCACCATGGCCGGCCCCGAGCCGGCCATCCACGGTGCCGCGTTGCGATGGATGGGTGGGTCAGGCCCGCCCATGGTGAGGAGTGGGGTTATCGGTTGTCGAGTTTGTCTCGCCAGACCAGCGCGATCTCGTCCAGGCTCTCTTCGCCCTTGACGATGAAGCCGCGGGCAATATCGCGCACAAACGCCTTGTCGCCTTCGTCGGTGATGTATTCCACCGGCGACTTGCCGTCGATGCGGGCCAGCAGGAGCATGGCCAGCAGGATGGCGGTGCGCGCCTCGGTCGCGGCGCGGGGCTCCCAGGTCACGCCCGCCAGATAGGCGTTGTTGAGGGCGGTGAAGCTGTCCAGATATTTCGCGCGATGCTCGGGATGCCAGACGCATTTGAGCAGCAAATGATTGACGCAGAAGGCGAGGTCGAACACCGGATCGCCATAACAGGCAGTCTCGGCGTCCAGAAACACCGGTCCTGCCTTTCCGACCAATATGTTCTTCGGGCTGATATCGCCCTGCATCAGGGCGATGCGGGCCCTGGCGATGCCGTCCACCACCGCCTCGATCTTGGGCGCGATGTCGGGATGGCGCCCGGCGGTGAACAGCAGATAGGCGTCCAGCCGCAGCGCGAAGAACTGCTCGCCATTGTCGAACCGCGCCGCGATCTCCGGCCTGCCCGCCGTCTCGGAATGGATGCGGGCGAGCTTTTTGCCCGTCAGCGCCGCGAACTCCACATCGATGCGTCCGTCCCGCAACTCGGCCTTCCACAGCGGATAGTCCTTGGGCTCCAGGAAGCGCATCGCGAACATGTGATGGGCATGATCCTCGCCCGCGATCTCCGGCGCCGTCGTCGGATCGATGCGGCCTGCCAGCCGCAGCCACGCGACTTCCGCCGCCGAGCGCTCCGGCGGGGCGCGCCAGTCGGCCGTCACCCGCAATTTGGGCAAGGCGCGTTTGACCACCAGGGGCGGCGCGTCCGGAAACGCCACTTTGTAGACATCGCAGGAAACCCCGCCGGTCAGGTTGGTGGCGGTGAAGCCGCCCCCCGGCTTCAGAAGGCCCATCGCCACGAGGGACTCGGCAAGTGCCTGTTTTTCAGTCGCTTCCATGCCGCCTTCTACAGGAGCGCGCGGCGTCCGGCGAAGAAAAATCGCCGTCCCCAGCCGGTGACCGGCCGCAAAAATGCTGTAGTCTCGCGCCATAAAACCAAGATAAGGGAGACTGGATATGAACCGCCTGTCACTGCTGCTGGCCGCCTCGGCCCTGGCGCTTGGCGCCGCGGCGGCGCAAGCCGCGCCCGCCTATATCGAAAAGGCGGTCGCCGATCCGGCCCGCCCCGCCGCCGACACCTCGCGCGACGCGGGCCGCAAGCCCGCCGAGGTGCTGGAATGGGCCGGCATCAAGCCGGGCATGAAGGTGGTCGACATGCTGCCGGGCGGCGGCTATTTCACCCGCATCTTCGCCCGGGCGGTGGGCGACAATGGCTTTGTCTATGCCTATTTCGGCAGCCAGTATGACGCGCGGCTGAAAAGCCAGAACAAGGACCCGGACAACCAGTTCGCCGACCTGAAGGCGACCTACAAGAATCTCGGCGTCATCCATGGTCCGTTGCCGGATTTCGTCACGCCGGAGCCCGTCGATCTGGTGTGGACCTCCGAGAATTACCACGACATGCACAACAAGCAGTATGCGATGGACCCGAACGCCGTGAACAAGGCGATCTTCAAGTCCCTCAAGCCCGGCGGATACTACATCGTGATCGATCACCGCGCCGTGAAGGGCGCCGGGCCGGGCGTCACCGAGACCCTGCACCGCATGGACGAGGACATCGCCAAGCAGGAGATCGAGTCCGCGGGCTTCAAGCTGGTCGGCGAGGGCAAGGTCCTCACCGTTTCCACCGACGACGACAGCAAGCGGGTGTTCGAGGCCGGCGAGCATGACCATACCGACCAGTTCATGCTCAAATTCCAGAAGCCGCGCAGATAAGGTTCACGCATGAAGGCACGGCACTGGTTGGCGCTGGGGGCGGCAATCGCGATTGCAGGACCCGCAGCGGCGCAACCGGTGCCGCGCATCCGCGCCAAGATTATGGCGTTCGACGGCCAGGTGCTGACCCTGCAGCCGGACGGCACCACCGCCGATGCCGACTGGGTGCGGGTCGCGGTGCGTCCCGACACCCGCTATGTCTCGACCGAGAAGTACAAGCTGGCGGCGATCCAGCCCGGCGATTTCGCCGGCGCGGCGGTGATTCCCCAGGGCGACAAGCTGCGGGCGCAGGAAGTGCATGTCTATCCGGGGGCGTTGCGCGGTTCGGGCGAGGGGCGCTTTCCGGAAGGTGCCGCTGGGCGGCTGATGATCAACGGTACGGTGGCGGCCTCCGCCGACGGCACCCTCACCCTGCACTATCGGGGGGCGGCGATGAATAACGGCGTCTGCGAGGGCCGCGCCCCGGTGCCCCTGACCCCCACCGCCTGCACCGGCGATGCGGCGGTCACCGTCGCGCCGGGCATCCCCGTCACCGCGCTGACCGTGGGCGACCAGACCCTGCTGGTCCCCGGGGCGATGGCGATCGTGTCGGTGGCCACCCGCCCCGATGGCGCCAAAGTGACGCCCGGATTGATCGTGGAAAAGCCGGCGTCCGCCCCCTAGACTGACCCACCGCTTCGGAGAACTGACATGTCCCGCATCCCGGCTTTGGTTTTCGCGTGCGCCGCCATTGGCGCCGGCTCGTTCGCCCTGGCGGCGGATTCCGGGCCGCAATTCGGCACCTGGGGGGTCGATCTCTCCAACATGGACCCAGGCGTCAAGCCGGGCGACAATTTCTTCCTGCATGTCAACGGCAAATGGCTGGCAACCGCCGAAATACCGCCCGACCGCAGCAGCACCGGCTCGTTCCAGGACCTGCAGATCCTCAGCGAGCAGCGGCTGAAGGCCATCGTCGCCGACCTGGAAGCCAAGCCGGAATCGGCGCTGTCGCCGGACGAAAAAAAGCTGCGCGATCTCTATGACGCCTTCACCGACACCGCCGACATCGAGGCCGCGGGCCTCAAGCCGGCGCAGAAGGACCTGGACTTTCTGAATGGGCTGAAGACGCCAGAAGATGTGGCACGGGCGATGGCCTCGGTGCCGTTGTCGACGGAAAGCGTCTACAATCTGGGCATCGGGGTGGATGACAAGCATCCCGATTCCTATTCGATCAACCTCAACCAGTCCGGCATCGGCATGCCGGACCGCGAATTCTACCTCTCCGACGACCAGGCGATGGTGACGATCCGCGAGGCCTATCGCAAATACCTCGCCACCATGATGGACCTGGCGGGAATGAGCGACGCGCCCGCCCGCGCCGACCGCGTCCTGGCGCTGGAGACCGAGATCGCCAAGGTGCAATGGAACCGCGCCGACCGCCGCGACGAGGACAAGGTCTACAACCCGATGCCGGTCTCCGCGCTGAAGACCCTGGCGCCGGATTTCCCCTGGGACGCGTTCCTGGGTGAATCGCATGTCCCGCTCACCAACGGAGCGAGCGAACGGTACGTGATCGTGGGCGAGAAGAGCGCCTTCGCACCGCTGGCCACCATCTTCAAGACCACGCCGGTGCCGGTGTGGCGCGATTATCTGGTGGTGCATTACCTGCACACCTTCGCGCCCTATCTGCCCAAGAAATTCGATGAAGCCAATTTCGCCTTCTATGGCACCGTGCTGGGCGGCCAGCCGCAGCAGCTCGACCGCAAGACCCGCGGCGT
>Ga0265325_10000839_pt1 | contig 22256 bp, 15 predicted proteins | sample 41420metaG_FD_202090 | JGI IMG/M metagenome (GOLD analysis project Ga0265325, IMG submission 202090) | Rhizosphere microbial communities from Carex aquatilis grown in University of Washington, Seatle, WA, United States - 4-14-20 metaG | ecosystem: Host-associated > Plants > Roots > Rhizosphere... | reverse complement strand
AAATGGAGAACCCGCGACATACCACGTAAGTCATTTGTTTTCTATTAAGTACGTGTAAGCCCTCTATTTGCAAGCCTTTGCATTGATTTTGCTAGTTAACCCATTGATTTTAGAAGTGGCAGGGGGGAGGGTAGTGCGGACCTGGAATGCCTTCAGACAACCAGCGCTGTCACTGGTCATAGCTGTGGGTTTCCCCTTTCTTTCACGCCTAGGACTTGCTATTGTGGGCAGGCATCGGGATTCCCATGAAGCAGCTTCAGCCGGTCATCTGGACCAAAGGTACCTTCCTCACTCCTCAGCACTTACAGGTGCAGGACAGGTTTCTCGAGGACACGCTCAGCTTCCGCCTCCAGGCCCTGAAGTTCTGTCCCTGGGGTTTTAGCGAGCTGACTCTGAACCAGTCGCTGCTCGCGGACGGGCAATTGGCGGTCTCGAGCGCCTCCGGCATCTTTCCCGACGGCCTGCTGTTCGACATTCCCGAAGCCGACCAGCCGCCGCCCTCGAAGGCCCTGACTGAGCTGTTCGAGCCCGGCACCAAGAGCCTGGACATCTACCTGACGGTCCCGGACTATCGGCAGCGCGGAGTCAACGTCGCAGCCGGCTTCGATGGCGGCAGCCGGTTCGTTGCGCAGGACACTCTGTTCCGCGACGAAAACACCGGCGGAGAGGACAAGCCGATCCGGGTGGCGCGGAAGAACCTGCACCTGCTGGCGGAGAATGAAAACCGGGAAGGCTGCTCGGCACTGCGGATTGCCAATGTGGAGCGCACCGATGCTGGCACTTTCCTTCTGAATCCGCGGTTCATTCCGCCGCTGATCGAGATACGCGGCAGCGATTACCTGATGGGACTGCTGCGAGGATTGATTGAAGTGCTGTCGTCTCGCAGCAGCCAGCTGGCCGCCAATCGCAGACAAAAGAACCAAAGCCTGGCCGATTTTACAGCGTCCGATATCGCAAATTTTTGGCTGTTGTACACGGTGAATTCATACTTCCCGCTGTTCAACCACCTGTTCGAGAGCGCCAACAGTCATCCCGAAGAAGTTTACTCGGCCATGGTTTCGCTGGCCGGCTCGCTGTCGACCTTCTCGCCCAGCGTCCGCCCGCGCGATCTGCCGTTGTACGTGCATGACGCGCTCAGTCCGGTGCTGGCTGAACTGGACCAGAAGCTGCGCTCGATGCTGGAAACCGTGGTGCCGACCAATCTGGTGTCTCTGCCATTGAAGCTGACCAAGACATCGATCTATTCGACGGCCATCGACGATGAGAAGTACTTGCGCAATACGCGCATGTATCTGGCAATCAGCGCCGAGACCAAGGAAGACGCGATCATCCGCGACGTTCCACGGCTGGTAAAAGTGTGCTCGGCCAATCATATCGAGCACCTGATTAAGCAGGCGCTGCCGGGCATTCAGCTTAAGCACCTGTCGAAGCCGCCCGATGCGCTTTCGGTGAAGCTGAAGTATCAGTACTTCAGCCTCAACCAGTCAGGCGCGGCTTGGGAAGCGGTGACGCGCGCCCGGAATCTGGCGGCGTATGTACCCGACGATTTCCCCAATCCCAGTCTGGAGTTGCTGATCCTGCTGCCCCAGTCAGAGTAGCTGAATCAAAAGCTCAGTGCTTGAGCGCGAAGTACAGCACCAGCAAGATCGCGACGAGAAACAGCCCATTCAAGATGAGGATGAGCGTCCACGGCGTGGCAGCCACTTTGGGAGCAGCAGCTCCTAGCTGCGGGATTTGCGGAAGAGCAGGAGTTCCTGGTGTTGGTGGCATCGGCGTCTGCGGAAATGAACCGCCTTGCGGGAACTGCCCGGGTGGTAACGGATCCCGGAAGGCTGGGAGGCCGGAAGGAACAACCGGCGGACTTAGTTTCTCGAGGAAGTCCTGCCGTCCGGCTGCAGCCGGTTCCTCTTCCCCTGATTCAAGGTTTCTCAGGCCGCCCGAAATAATCCTAGTGAACTCGCTGGGCCCGGTCGGACGGTTCGCATGTGCAGGCGCTGTCTCACTTCCTGGAGCTGCAAAGGCGCTGGTAGCGGCTTCCTTCTTGGGACGGAAAATGAAGGCGGTGTCCGCGTCGTGCCAAGCGCCCCCGCTGCTGAACGCTCCCGTCGCCGGCTGCGGCGGCGGGTCGATCGGATGCGCTGTAGGAACCGTGGCGCGCGGAGACGGATCTGGGAAAGCCGTCGACTGGCTCCGATTGGCCTCCAGGATTTCAGTCTGTTGCGCTGGTGACGGGTAGACCTCCGGGGTCTCGGCGCTTTTTCGTAAACCGGAGTTCTCCTCGCGGTTACGTCCGGCAAAAGTGTCATCCGTGAAGCGCGGCGACGAAGTCCCTTCTGACGCGGGAGCATTCCTGCTGTTCCCGAAGACCTTGGTAAACTCGCCGGCCTCATTCTTGGGCTTCGCCCAGGTCGTGGAAACGGGAGGCACCTTAGCAGCCCGCTCGCCGTGAAATGGTCCCTGGAAAAAACTGGTGAATTCACCAGCCCTGGTGCCGTCGTCTTCGGTGGCGGCGACATTCTTCAGTGAGTTTTCGGGCTGTGCTCCTTCGTGGTAGCCGGACAAGTCTTCATGTGCAGACGTTTCCCTGGAATTCTCAGCTGCCGGAGGCATCGTCCGGGAGAAGCCGCTTGGCGCATCGCCAAACGCTGCTCTGCCCGGCGCGCTTTCTTCGGACTTGGGACTGGCAAGGTCATGAGTTGCCGGCGTCGATTGCACACGGTCTCCGCTTTCCGAGGTCGATAAGGATGGAGCAGGGTGAACCGGGTTGTCGTGCAGATTCGCTGGCCCGGAAAAGAACTGTCTGGTGAACTCACCCGGCTCCTGCGATTCAACCTTTGCGGGCCCGAAGTCAATTTCGCTGCTCCCTCTGGCGAAGAGGACGGTCGCGTCGTGTTCCTGGGCCGCCGTGTTGTCGCTTAGGAAGGACGAATCTGAATCGGAAGATGTCTGAGATGTTCCGGCGGTCGGTGGCTGTTCAGCCTCAGCGACGTCGGGAACCGTCATCGGTATTCCGTGGGCGGGTTCTTCCACGCCTTCGTCCGGGGATTGTTGCGGGGATGGAGAAGCGGCAAAGGGAGATTCTGCACATGCCTCTTGCCGCACCCGATAGGACCGGACCCACTTGTCGAGTACGGCGCTTTCGGGCAGCTTAGTCACCAGATAGGCATAAGTCGTGCCGCCGTACTTGCCGGTTCCAAGCACTAATTCCGGCGGTCCCGGAGCAATCGCGTGAAACGATTCCAGCACCCACTGCACGGTGGGCTGATCTGGTCTCTGTTCGGGACACTCGAAGATGTGCACCAGGACCCGCTCATCGGTCGCCAGGCTCCGAGCCACAAATGTCTCCACCGATCCACTGGTTACAGGTTCGAGGATTTCGTACTTGGATGCAAGAGTCATGTCAAATCAAGACCGGGCCTACTCCGCAGTCCAGGCGTCACTGGAGGCGCTGCGGCTTTCGAGGAAGGGCGGAATATGCACCGAAGCGGACAGGCCGTGACCACTGTCACCGGACTGGCCTCTGTTTGTGCGCCAATGCCCTACAACTTACACCGCATTTCCGGGACAGTAAAGGACAAACGCTCGTATGGAAATAGCAATTACGTACCTGTGGGGATGCGCCGGAACTAGCCGAAAAGCAACGCACGATGTGGCTTCGCGCGACTGTTTCGGACTTTGTGGTTCAGCGAACCCAGAGAGCTTAGATGTCGTGTGCAAGAAGGCACGATAGCCTGAGCGTAAATTCTTGTTCTCAACGAGGTGGTTTCGCGAGAGAATGGCTTCTCCTACTCCAGCGGGTGCCGGTGCCATGAAACTGCTGTCCAAGATCGTGTGGGCGGAAGGAATGTATCTGGGTCCTCATCACTTCCAGGCGCAGAACCGCTATTTTGAAGACTCCGTGCACTTCGCCACGGCAAGCCTGTGGAGGGATGCCTATGGGTTTGTCGACTACCAACTGGACACCGACGCACTGCGCAACGGAACCGTGGCGCTGCTGCATGCTCGGGGGATTTTCGAGGATGGAATGGCATTCGACATGCCCGAATGCGATCCCTTGCCTGAGCCGTGCAGGATTGGTGAGCGATTCTCGCCGACGGCCGATCATCTGACGGTTGATCTGGCCGTACCTCGTTGGTTTGCTGACGGGCAGAACTGCAATCTGGAAGGCGCGCCTGACCAGAACTCCAGATATAACCGGGTCGAGGAAATACTGCATGATGAAAACACCGGCCGCGACGAGAAGCCAGTGCAGTTGGCACGCAAGAACATCCGCCTGGTGTTGGATGGCAGTGAAGGCATTCAGGTTTTGACGTTGCCGGTGGCTCGCGTTGTACGGGACGGTTCAGGCCGCTTCAGCTACGATCCCGAGTTTGTTGCGCCCTCCCTCCGCTTCGTCGCCAGTCCTTACCTGACTGAGATGCTGAAGCGGCTGATCGAAATTCTGGAAGAAAAGAGCGCCACGGTATCGCAGGAACAGCAGCAGGCGGGGGGCACATTTCAGGCCGGAATATCCACGCGCCATGTTGCGCAGTTCTGGTTTCTGCATGCCATCAACTCCAGCCTCACACCGCTTCGGCATCTGCTGCTATCCAAGCACGGGCATCCAGAAGAATTGTTTCGCGAAATGTCGCGACTCGCGGGCGCGCTTTGCACTTTCGGCTTCGAAGCACACCCCCGTTCGTTGCCTTCCTACAATCACCGAGACCCCAGTTCCTGCTTTGAGGCGCTGGACGAACACATCCGGCGTCATCTGGAAATTGTGGTTCCTTCGCAAGCCATTTCGATACCGCTGAAGGCAGGCGAACGCTATTTTTACGAAGGCGAGATTACGGACCAGCGTTGCCTCGGACGTACCCGCTGGATTCTCGGCATCCATTCGGCGGTCGGCGAGGCTGACTTGATCTCTAAGACTGCGCAGTTGGTAAAAGTGTGCTCCGCCAAGTTCGTTTCCGAGCTAGTGAAACGGGCTCTTCCCGGGCTGCCCCTTACGCATCTCCAGTCGCCTCCTTCTACAATTGCGACGAAAGTGGACAGTCAGTACTTCACCATCAGCCGAACCGGGCCGTGCTGGGAGCACATCGTGCAGACCCACAGTGTGGGTGTCTATGTACCCGGAGAACTGCCTTCTCCGGAAATGGAGCTCATCGTCGTATTGGAGGCTTGAACCTTATGGCGTTGCCAAGTCCGGGACAGTTGGGGCGGCCTCAAGGAACGGACCCTGGGTCTGAGCGGCGGGGCTGGAGCTTGGCTCTCGCTTTTCAGGAAGTGTTCACTGCTATTGTGCGGTTGAAGTACAACCGCCAGGCAGTTTCCAATGCTGAAGCATTTCGCGCCCAGATGAAGCAGGCTCTTCGAGTAGCTGAACAGGAAGCCCGCACGGAAGGCTACACTGCTGAAGACGTGCGGCAGGTCATCTTCGCTCTGGTGGCCTTTCTCGATGAGTCCGCGTTGAGTTGCCGCAACCCTGCGTTTTCTGATTGGGCGCGACTGCCTTTGCAGGCTGAATTGTTCGGTCACCAACTGGCTGGAGAAGTGTTCTTCCAGGAACTCCAGACCACTCTGGGGCGTAGTGACTCTTCCCAAGGCGCAGACGTGCTTGAGGTCTATTACCTCTGCCTGTTACTCGGCTTCAAAGGGCGCTACGCGGCCGGCGGCGATTTGCGCTCGATCATGGCAGCGATTCGTGGAAAGATCCAGCGGGTACGCGGTCCCTCTGGGCCGCTGTCTCCGCGCGCTGGAATTCCGTCCGACACGGTACGGCTGGGCCAGTCCGACCCCTGGGTCCGGAGACTGGCGATCGCGGCGGTCGCTGCTTGCCTGTCGGCATTGGCGATCTTCCTCATCTTTAGGTTCCTGTTGATGGCTGACGCAACCGACCTTTCCGTGTCGGCTATGCGGTTTCTGAATTAGGGGGCCTCGTGATCGTGTACTTGCTGACGGGCGCCGCGCTGGTGGTTTACCTGGTGCTGGTCTGGTTCATCGGGACGTGGCTGCAGCTGCGGGGTTCCGATCTGTGGATCCTGCGGGGCGCGCTTTGGCTCATCGGGTTGGTTGCCGCCGGTATTTTCCTCTGGTTTCACCATAAGAAAAAGTCTGCGCAAGCAGATCCAGCAAGAGCTCCCGAGGGTCAGCCCGGGTCCTCTGACATCGATCTGCTGGTACACGAAGCCAACCGCCGCTTGAAGAGTTCGACCTTGGGACGCGGTGCGACTCTTGGCAACCTGCCTCTTCTCTTTCTTCTCGGGGAGTCCGGCTCAACCAAGACGAGTATGGTTCTCCATTCCGCTCTCGAGCCCGAACTACTGGCAGGACAAGTCTTTCAGGACAGCAATGTCCTTCCGACCCGGGTCGCAAACATCTGGTACACCCGGGAAGCTCTGTTTGTCGATCCGGCCGGCGATCTGGCAGGACAGCAGGAGCGATGGAAACGTCTCGTGAGACTTGTCCAGCCCAGTCGAATGTCGAGTGCGATCGGAAGCCGCCGGCAGGCGCCACGCGCCGCCATTGTGTGTTTTGATTGCGCTAGTTTTCTTCAGCCCGGAGCCAGCGAAGCAACTCTCTCCGCGGCGCGCAAACTCGCCGCAAGACTGCACGAGATCTCGCAAACTTTGAGCATCAGCTTCCCTGTGTATGTGCTCTTTACCAAGTTGGATCGCGTCTCTTTCTTTACAGAGTTTGTGCGTGGACTCAGCAATGATGAGGCCTCGGAAGTACTAGGCGCTACCCTTCCAGTCCGTTCGCTGGCAACCGGCGCGTACGCCGAGGAAGAAACCAAGCGCCTGACCAAAGTCTTCGACGAGCTGTTTTTTTCCTTGGCGGAAAAACGAGTCGACCTGCTGGCACGGGAAAACGAGGTGGAGAAACTCGCGGGCATCTACGAATTCCCGCGCGAGCTGCGAAAGCTACGCAGCTTGCTGGTGCAGTTTCTGGTGGACCTGGCGCGTCCCAGCCAGCTCACGGTGAATCCATTTCTGCGCGGGTTTTATTTTTCGGGCGTCCGTCCTGTAATCGTGGAAGACGCTGTCCAGGCGGCGCCCCAGGTACAGGTCGTAGAATCCGGATTCGATGCTGGCGCCACTCGCATCTTCGGCGGAGGTGCTGTTCAGCCCCAGCGCTCCCCGGTTCCCGCCCGAGTGGCTGGATCGCGCAAGGTGCCGCAATGGGTCTTTCTGTCGCGGCTGTTCAATGAAGTCATTGTCAAGGACCGCGTCGCTCTGGCGGCTAGCGGCTTTAGCTCCCGCGTAAGCCTCCTGCGCCGGCTGGCACTGGGTTTTGTGACTGCCGTCGGAGTCGTCTGCGCCATCGCGTTTGTGATCTCCTTCGTCGGCAACCGTTCGTTGGAGAGTAAGGTGCGCACGACCGTTGAACAGCTGAAGACAGCACAGCACCCGGCCGCCAACCAATTGCCAACCCTCGCTGACCTGCAAAATCTCGACCTCCTCCGACAGGAGCTTCTCGTACTGTCCACTTATCAGAGAGATGGCGCTCCCTGGCATCTCAGATGGGGGCTCTACTTCGGCGACCGCATTTATCCCGATGCCAGGAGAGTGTATTTTGAACGCTTCCGGCAGCTGCTGTTTTCCGATACCCAGGCCAGGCTACTCAATGCTCTTCGCGCCGTTCCTGCAAAACCGGGCGCTAACGATACCTCTGACAAGACCTATGATGAACTCAAAGCCTATTTGATGACTACCGCCTTTCATGAGAAGAGCACGCAGGCATACCTGTCGCCCGTGTTGACCAGCCGGTGGAACGCCGGAAGAAACGTGGATACCGCATACTTAAATCTGGTGAGGTTACAATTCGATTTCTACAGTTCTGAACTTGCGTCGGCAAATCCCTATTCGTCGGACAATGATTCCCCTGCGGTCGCCCGCGCACGGGCCTATCTGGGGCAGTTCGGTGGCATCGACAGGTATTACCGGCCGATCGTGGACGAGGCATCGCGCAAGTTTCCTTCGGTCAGCTTCAACGAGCAATTTACCAACTCGGCTGGAGTATTTGTCAGCGATCATCGAGTACCTGGGGCATTCACCAAGAGTGCCTTTTCCTTCGTTCAGGACGCGATCCGTAACCCCTCTCGCTACATAAGCGCGGAGGACTGGGTACTGGGAAAAGCCACAGCAACAACGCTGGACCAGGCGACCTTACAACAGAAACTGACCGAACGGTATTACCGCGACTACATCAATGAGTGGCGTGACGTGCTTACGACGTCGCACGTGGTCAAATTCGGACTGCCCGAAGCGTACGACCGCCTGGTAGACAAGCTGGCTAGCCCCATTTCGCCTCTCCTGGAACTGATGTGGTTAGTCTCCTACAACATCGATGTCGGTGTCCCCGAGATCACGAATGTGTTTGCACCGGTGGCGGCCATCGAAAAACCAGTACCGCGGGAGCAGTTGAATCAGGGATTTGTTAACCCTGACAACACGCCGTATGTGACGGCATTGGCTAAAGTTGGAGTAGATGTCGACACCTATCAGCGAACTCCCGGCGATCTGACTCTTAGTACCCAGGCCCTGCACTCGGCTGGCTCTGCCGATCTGGCTGCGAGGGCAGTGACCAGCGCTCACGTTGATACCGCCAATCACACCGAGGAGTCAGTTCGTAAGCTCCTGGAGGAGCCCATAGTTTATGTTGAGGACGGCCTCACCAAGACCCCGATCGACGCGTTGAACGCTGCCGGCCAGGGATTCTGCCAGAAGTTTGACGCAGTTCGTAAGTTCTATCCGTTTACTCCGACGTCTCCCAATGATCTTCCCATCGATCAATTGAATGCGATTTTCGCGCCGGGAACCGGTGCGCTTTGGGCCTTTTACAACGATGCTAAGCTGGGCACACATCTCACCCGCGACGGCTCCAGGTACGTAGCGAACCCCTCGGCTCCAGCTTCGGTGAAGATCACGCCCGAATTCCTGGTCTTCTTCAACCGTATGGCTGGGTTCAGCGATGCTTTCTATCCCCAAGGCTCAACAACACCCCGCTTCGCTTACACGCTGAAGGAACTGCAAAGCGAAGGCCTTGCGCTCAAGGTTGGCGCGGACATACTCTCCGCACCAGGCCAACAGAAGACATTCAACTGGACTGGCACCGGCCAGGAGGTCCAGATCACCACAATCGGCGCTGAGCCTCTGGAGTCTTACCCAGGGTCGTGGTCAGTCTTTAGGTTTGTGGGCGATTCGCATCCCGACGTATCGGGTTCGTCCACCGACCTCGAGTGGATGCTGCAAGTAAACCGAAGGAATGTCGTGGTTGAGGGCAAGAACAAATCATTCAAGTACGAGCTGCAGGTCTCGGGCGCCAATCCTTTCCGGGCATCGGAGTTATCCAGCTTACGGTGCGTTGCAACCGTGGCCAAACCAGCTCAATGAGCGAGCCCACCCCCAAGTGGCTGCGATCCTAGCATGGTTACTGGATATGGCTTGGGCGAGGATGTACGGAAGCTGTCAGCACATCCTGATGAAGCAGATTCGTGGATTTGTCGGCCCCAGCTTCGGCCAGTGGATTGTCAAAGTCGAACCCAAATAAGCGAGGGTTCTCTCCGATTACCGCAGCCGAGACGATGTAAAACACATAGTCGTAGGTTTGCTGTGGAACTTGATCGCGGTGCTTGGCCAATAACTGCCAGAAGTTTCGTTCTCGGGGATTCAGGGGCATGCTGCGAACCAGCGGCAATACCCGGCCTTCTCCCCAGTTGTAGCAAGCCATGACCAGCAGACCTGAGGCTTGCGCATCAGTGCTGTACAAATCCTTGATGTATTGCGCAGCCGCCTTCGTTTCCTTGTCCCAGTGATGACGGTCATCGCTTGGGTCAGGACGCCGGAGATCCACCAAGGGTCCCAGATGTAGCCCATACTTGACTGCCGTCTCCGGGATGAACTGCCACATGCCTTTCGCGAAGCCCTTACTCGTGGGCGGACCGCTGACATAAGGATCGAAATCGCTTTCCTGAAGGGCGAGATAGAAATACTGCGGAGGAAGGCCCTGCGCCAGCATCTCTTGCGAAATAGCCGAGGTATAACCGTTCTTCTTGGCAAGGTTGATTGCTCTTGTAAACCTTCCCGATGACTGCCAGAGCTTGATGTACCGATTGACCTCAGCCATGAAATCGGGTGGCATGTCCAACTCGCACTCCCCAAAGATGCGCGCCACGCGCATCACCAGCTTTTCCTGCTCGGTCATTTTCGGATTGTAGACATGCAGCGTTGCCAGAAACCGGTCGTAATTACGCTCCATTTCTTTGTGTCGCTGTTCATACTTTCGAATCACGTCGTTGCTCTGCTGGTTGTTGGAATTTAGAACCGCACTCTCCAGATTGGCTATGTCGATGTCGAGAGACTTCATCGCGTAGAAGAGATCCTCCGCCATGGCCTTCTGTTTCTTGACCTGTTGGTGTTCGTAAACGGCGTAGCTTCCGGCGCCAACAAGACAAAGGAACAGTATCCCGAGAACATAGCCGAATTTCCGCTTCTGCCTGGTCTGTACGTGCGAAAAGGCTTTGCGGACAAACATGGTGTGTTCACCGGCGGAGCTGCTGGTCGCAGACTTGCCGAAGTAATGCTCGACGTAGCGGGCTATAACCGCATCCGTGGCGGGGGTTCTCTCCTCTTCTTCCCGTGACAGTTCTGCCACCTTGAAAGACACCTCAGGTCCCTCGATCCCGAGTTTTATAGTCATGCTGCCAACGATAGGTGCGCGTTCAAAACGGTGGCCGAGAGAATACAGACCATTTGTGCTGTTGAGATCGCAGATCGACCACGCGCCGTTCTCAAAGGTAACTTCCGCATGAACGCGACTGACATGCTCGTCTTTAATACAGACTTCGCATTCTTCGGTGCGTCCGATACGGAACCCTTTGGTGAACTGGAATTGCTGGTGGTTCGCACCTACGCTGACGGTCGCTTCCAGAGGTCGCGCTGAGAAGTTGATTTTGGAAACCGTCATAGGGGCTTTTGCAAACCGCAGTTCGTCAGGAAATGCTTGGTGGGCCCGGAGGGATTCGAACCCCCGACCAAGGGATTATGAGTCCCCTGCTCTAACCAGCTGAGCTACAGGCCCTCAATGACTTACCACTGCCGCCTTGCCCAGTGTAGGGAAATTTGTAGGCGGTAACAGCACTCTTGGCTCGATTTGACCCTGATTGCCCGAAAGCTGGAGCCGTTCGAAAGCCCGCTCCACTGCCTCAGGGGACGGATGCACGTAGCGTTGTGAGACCGTAATGCTGCTGTGTCCTGCAATCCTCATGATCGTAAAGGCGTCCACTCCCGACTCACCGAGCCTTGTCAGCATTGTATGGCGGAGGGAGTGAATCACAAAGTCCCGGCCAAATCCGACAATGGAGCGGGCCTTTTGGTGAAGGTGATTGATCGAGGTGACGAGATAGCGCCAACCGTCCCTATTGGCGAAGACCAGTTCGCCAGAAGCCGATTGCTGACGATTGCAAAGCATCTGAGCGGCCCATAACGGTCAATGAGCAAACGTCACCCCAATCACCGCCGGGTCAACATCCGCCGCAGCTACACGGTACAGGAAGTCGCCAGGTTGTTCGGCGCCCATAAGAATACCGTGCGTGCATGGGTCAAAGCAGGACTTCCAACCTGCGATGAGAAACGCCCGATCTTGATTTTGGGCCATGACCTTGCCTCATTCATTCAGGCTCGCCGGGCAAGAAACAAACAGACTTGTCGCCCTGGGGAAATCTACTGCGTCCGATGCCGCTGTCCGAAATTTTCTTGGGGTGACATGGCGGAATACCGACCTGTTACCGAAAAGGTTGGTAACCTGACAGCGATTTGCCCGGACTGCAATTCAATCATGAACCGGTGCGTCAGCCTGGCCAAGTTGGGACAAGTTCGCGGAAAAATGGACATCACGGTTCCGCAAGCACTGCAACAAATAGTTGAGAGTAATCAATCCAGCGTAAACAGTGACTCGGACGGGGGAAAATGGCAGCCATTACACACAACCCAAAATAATGAGCGAATCAAGCGCAAGTACCTCGCGCATTTGAAGGAAGCACAACGTCATAGCGAGCCAACCGTCGATGCGGTGGCCAAAGCCCTGCACAGGTTTGAGGTTCAGACGAAGCACCGAGACTTCAAGGCGTTTCATTTTGAACAGGCGATTGCTTTTAAGAGGCATCTTGCAGAACAGAAAGCGGTACGGTCTGGAGAGAAGTTGAGCAAGGCGACCTTACATGCGACCCTCATCCAACTCAAAAGGTTCTTCCAATGGCTTGCATTGCAACCCGTCTACAAGTCCCGTTTTCAGTATTCCGATGCCGACTATTTCAACCTGTCCGACAAGGACACACGCATCGCGACTGCCCAGCGGGAACAAAAAGCACCGATATCGGAACAGATAAGGCACGTCGTCACCACGATGCCCGCCGATACAGAGATAGAACGTCGCAATCGTGCGCTCATCGCCTTCACGCTTCTTTCAGGCGCTCGGGACCGCGCCATCGCCTCGATGAAGTTAAAGCATGTTGATCTAATCGCGAACAGCGTTGCCCAAGATGCTCGGGAAGTGAACACTAAATTCAGCAAGACGTTCACCACCTTCTTCTTTCCCGTCGGCGATGAGGTTCGGGGGATCGTGGAGGAGTGGGTTTCATATCTCCGAGGTGACAAGCTCTGGGGCGACGACGATCCACTGTTCCCGGCAACGCACATTGCACAGGGGGCGACTCGCCAGTTTGAAGTGTCAGGTCTGGAAAGGAAGCATTGGGGCAGTACAACACCCATTCGCGTGATCTTTCGTGAAGCCTTCGTCAGTGTTGGCCTGCCGTATTTCAATCCCCACAGCTTTAGAAATACGCTGGTCCGGCTCGGCCAAGATCTCTGTAAGTCCGCTGAACAGTTCAAGGCGTGGAGCCAAAACCTCGGGCATGAGCAGGTTTTGACGACATTTCTCAGCTATGGCGAACTCCCTTATGACCGTCAGGGGGAACTCATACGAGCTTTGGCAACGCCCCAACAGGGCGTGCCATCCGATGCGGACGAGATTGCCGAAGCGGTGCTTAAGAAGTTCCGCGACTCCGGTGTGGCGCTGCAGGTCAGGTGAGAGTTCGCGCGGTGGGCACAACAAATTTCGTAGTCGGCCTGCCCGTAGCGGCTAAAATAGAGGTGCCATACACATGATCCCAGCGGCAAAAAGTCTCGTCCGTGCCATACTGACTCGCCTCCGTGAGCTCGATTCAACCGCAAACAAAACCAAGTTGCTGAAGCTCCTCTACCTCACAGACATTGAATACTTCAGAAAAGCTGAGGCAACTCTCACTGGCTTCGACTGGATTTTCTATGTGTACGGCCCTTGGGCAGCGGATTTCGACAAAACTCTAGAGCAACTGCAATCGGAGGCTGTCATTGATGTCAGGGATTGGACCGACACATCGTTGGAAGGCACAGAGATACGCATCGCCGATCCCTTAGACCTTGGCAAGGTGATTCCTGACACAGACGAATATTTTCGCACCAAGAGAATGATTGACACGTTCTCCGCCCTGTCCACTCCCGAACTGTTGGACTATGTCTACTTCTCGACCGAGCCAATGGACGGAGCGCAGAAGTTGCAGCCTTTGGACTTCGGCAAGGTGTCGCGGGAGGGGCCACGGCTTTATCGACGGTCAGCGAGCGGCACGTCTCGTCAGAGAGTGGAAGGCATCAAGGCCCGGTTCCGATCAGTCCGTGAGGAGATCGAAAAGGGATCACACGAGACCATTGCTCGGTTTTGGACCCCTACGTTTGACGAGCACTACGTCAAAGCGCTGGAGGTACTCAATCGCGAAGGAGAGGAGTAGTTGCCGACATTCCTCGACGAGTTGTTCACACCCTTCTGTGTCAAAATGAGCGCGCCAGCTCCCCCGATGGCATTTGGACAGATATTTCGGGTGCCCGCATATTACCCCCACAGTCGCCTTCAGGTTTGGAGGCCAAAAGTTTTCGACCCAAAACTGAATATTGCAAGTGACTTCAATCTAGAGGTACCCAAAGATGCCTTGCCCTACATGCCCCACCGCTCGCAACAAACGAAGAGTTTCTGGGTATTAAGGCAAAAAAAGAGACCTGTCATCCTTATTCAGCCCCCTGATCCAAAGCTGAGCACCGTCCCACCGATCCGGGGCGGTGCCAAACTGGTCCGAAACGTTGCCCCTGTTGGTCTACTCTACAGTGCCGTCGATGCTGCCCAAATGAGCAAGTTCGATCCGGCGTTCTTAGATCGAGTTCGATTGTTGGAATATCCGCAGTTTCTGTTTATTCCGACCTCTGGACCTGTTGTCGTTGACAGCCTTGCGCGATTCGATGAGCTGCAGTCGGTAGATGTGGCAAATCTCGAACCGACCGGGTATACACTCAATCCTGAAATCGTGAGTATATTGAAATCGCAATTAGCTTTTTGTTGACCGGACTCGGCGGAGAGGGATTTCAAGACTGGGCAATACAACTAAGGGAATGAGGCCAAGAGGGAACACCTCGCAGGAAATTCTCAACTTTTCAGTACATGGCCATACCATCTAACTCACATCTCTTTAACTGCAAGATTAACGCCCTCAACGCTGACGCGCCCGCTGCACCATCTCGACCAAAACTTCTCTGGTTTCCGCCGGATTGCTCACTTCTCGTAAGAATGCGATGCGGGTGCCACGTATGCCATCTTGGGTAGTCAAGCGTATATGAAAGCCGAGGCGGTCCACGGAGGTCATCACCGCTTCCTGAGACTCAATGCCAGCAAACAGCCGAGCAAGCAGGATGAGCGCATCCTTGTGGTCGGTATTCATGTGTTGCAGGATCTCGTCTGCAGTATCAGCCAGTGGGTCGGGTAGCGCTTGGCGATACTCCGAGGCAGCGACCCAGCCCATGACCCCGAAGCCGCCTACGTAGTAAACGTCCACCACGTCCATTCGGTAGAAGGAAAAATCTTCAAAGTCCACCCAGTACTTGCTGTTGGCGTAACGCTCCAGGTAGAGCTGACGCGCCTGCGAGATTTCAGCCTCCGAAATTGCCCGAACATTGCCCAGCACCGTGACCCTCGATGCGCCGAGCGGATCGCCGCTGGCGTCAGGCTGCGTCACTAGCAGGCTGGCGCGCGAATCGGCTTGCAAGTTTTGAGTGTGCATGGCCATGGTGCTAATGAGAAAGATGGGGCGCCCCTGTTCGTCCAACCCGTAGGGCATCACCGATCCGAAGGGGAAGCCCGGCTGCTTGCGCGAAAGGGTCGAAAGGCTACCGATGCGGCCCAAGTACATCAAAGTGCGCGCTCGCTCCGAAAACGAAGGCTCGGGGACTATGGGCTGGTCATGCGCCGCGCCGGTGCCCGCATGTTTTCTGATGGAGGAAGACATTGTGGTTCTCTTTTGCCAGTCTAACCTGTTTCAGTGCTTGGCAAAGATCGCTGTTCCGGCCACTCTTCGCTCGAAGGCTTGCCAGCGGAGACACAGAAGGCATCAGCAGACGGAGCCGTCACGGCGAGAATGCCAGAGGCATACCAGTGGGTACTGGTGCCGGGGCAGAAGTCCCCTAAGTCTGCCGTTGAGTGGCAGGCATTGCGAGTGTCGGGATCAGATGCGCTTGCCGCCCGCGCCAGCAAGAAGCTGCGCGGCGACGATTCGCTCATTACCGTGATGGCGGGAACGACGCTCCGCATGGACATGGACAAGATTCCACTCTGGCGGGGGAACCATGTGTCGATCAAGCAATTGGCTGAGGACTTTGCCAAGTATCTGTATCTGCCTCGCGTTGCCGACTCCAAGGTAGTCGTGAACGCGGCGAGTTACGGGCTGGGACGCTTGACTTGGGAGCAGGAGACATTCGCCTACGCTGACAGTTTTGATGAGGCAGCCGGACGCTACGTTGGATTGCGGCCCGGCGAGAACATGAGCCTGTCGGACGGAAGTGCTGGTCTGCTAGTAAAACCGGAGGTCGAGCGGAAGCAGAGAGAAGCCGAGCGACCTGCTGAGCAGCCGACTGAGGATCAAGGAAAAGACAAGACGGACGGTGCCGGAAAAGGTGACCGCGGGGACGGCGGTTCAGAGATTCCTCTGCATTCGCTCGTTTTACGGAGATTTCACGGCAGCATCGCCCTTGATCCGACCCGCCTTGGGCGTGACGCAGGCCGCGTCGCTGATGAAGTGGTGTCGCACTTGGCGGGCCTCGTTGGAGCTGATGTGTTCATCACTCTGGAAATTCAGGCGGACGTTGCAAATGGCGTCCCCGAGAAAGTCGTGCGAATCGTGAACGAGAACTGCCGAACGCTCAAGTTCACTCAGGCAGGATTTGAGGAGCAGTAGGGCTGTCGTCAGCGTAGCCGAAGACCGGTCTCCGAGCACAAAAATCTCATGGATTTTTCGATGAGGCTGGGTGGAGAAGGAATGGTTTGCCCTGTTCGGGGAACACATCGCAAAAACATCTGTTTGTGGGCAGACGAACCGCACGATCTCGTGTGCCGCAATTCCAAGCACTTAGCGGGGCAGATTCGCGGGGGTAATTGGGCAAGCCGTGGAATGCTCGTTGAGCGGTTCCATTGCTGGCATCGACGTCGCGCAGGGTCAGTTCACGCGAAGGCGATTTTTCATTAACTGACACGAATGTGGACAAGGCATGGAATAGGAAACTCGCAGTCGATGGATGCTAGGGCGTTTAACACGACTAGTCTGCTTTGACCGGCACAACCGCTTCAATCATCACGACTTCAGGGTCATGGCCGCCGGCACATCCGCGGTATGGGCGTTTTACGTCCAAGTGGCGGTGCCAATGCGGTTGCAGGATGCTGGCCCACTTCCCGGGAGTAATCTCCCACAAGCCGGTTTCTGGCCAATCTCCTTGGTCGACCACACGTCTTGAGCGATCGGTCTTCAATGGTTAACTCCTACTCCATCCTCAATACCCGCATCGGGTCGGTTGATGCCGCGTGTCGGGTCGGTACAATCGCTGCTACAGGAGCAGCAGTACGCTGGCGCCCACAGCGACCGGGTCCACGGCAGGCGTTTGATAAAGGAGATTGCGGACCCAGTGCTGCGCGATTTCGGTTTTCTCCTTGATCGTTGAGAATTGCCTAATTAAGGAGCGGGACTTTCGTTACCCGCCCAAAAACCAGCAGACTGTTCGCCCGACCGGATGCAGCGGTTGGGCCTTCGCGAATGGCCTAGCACAGGTCTCAAGCGGTCTTGAGCCCGGGAACGACGGTGACGGGCTCTGCAGCCCATGCAGCGTGGGGATTGGACGCTAGCATCTTCATCTGCGACCAGTCGTTTGGGAACTCGCGGCCGCAATCGAGGCAAACAACGTAAGTCCCGGTTACGGAGGCTGCTGCAATGCTGCGGCGCAGCTTGCCACGGACGGTGATGGGGAAGCTACACCGTTTGTGCCAACAACCGAAGACCAGATCGAACACACTCATAAGCCCTCCGCGATTGAAGCTGCGATCCATTGCCGCCAGCCGAGACTTTCGCCTGTCTCCATAAGCGAAAACCCGGCTTCGGCTACTTAGCGGCTATCTCCCTTCCAGAACAGGTCGCATTAACCGCGCCCGCGTTGCCAGTACCAACCGCCTCCACCACGAATCGACTCGTTAGCAGACCCTTCCGCGATGCCGCGTCATAACCGACGCTGTCAGCTTGTCCTCAACTGTCAGTCCGGCTGTTGTCCCTCCACCAACTTGAGTCCATCGGGTTGCTCTGGTGTAATACCGCAGATGGCCGCCTCGCCCCCGAGCCTGCATTAGAGACACCATCGATTCGTCAGCTTCGGTGACGGTTCCCTTCGGATAATCGACAACACGAGACTGCACCGACTGCCATCGGTCCACAGGGAACCTCCGCCCTTCTGCCCGCGTTTCACGATCCGCCAGCTTCGCGTCGCCTTTATGTGCGAACCCATATCGTCGAACCGCCCGCTCGAACTCCGGCCCGAAACGGTTGCGTAGTTCTGCCGTGGTGTGCTTGCGTTTCCTCACGTACAGCACAACGGCGACGACGATTACCAGAACCACTGCAACTGCGAGAGCAATCAGTCTTGGATCCATCAGATTGAGATTCATCGAGAGCTTCCTACGCCTTGAGTGTCTGCGAACCGTTAAGGTCCGGGTTTGGGGTTTCCCTGCCGGAAGTAGAGTCTCGTATCTCCATTTAGTATCCAAAGATCAGGTTGCCAAAACTGTTCAAAATTGCTCATCCAGCCACTTAAAGGAATGAAGCCGGCAATGTGAGCGGGCGAGGAGTGGGGATCGCTGCCGCCCCATTCTTCCAGGCCCAAGCGAGCGGCACAAAGCCGAGAGTTCATTTCAACCGCAACCGATAATTGGGGGAGTCTGTGACCTCTTGATTTCTGGCTATGAGGTCGAGAATATCGCTTCGCGTTGCAGCCCATTCTGCCCGACTCGGCCCGCTGAAGAACCAGCCGGCAGAAATACGAATCAGTCGTCTATCCTAGAACAATGCAAACCTGATGATTTCCACCATCGTCGGTGAGCGGGATATTTGGGGAGGTGGCCAGCGGCTTGCCGTCCATTTCCATCGAAACGACACCCCGTGAAACGCCGGACGGGTTTTCTACGCTGATTTTGTAAGCCGTCGAGAGATAACGAAAACTCATGGAGAAGTTCGGCCAGCTTTTAGGAATGCATGGATCGATCGAGAGCACCGTTCCGCGTATGCGGAAACCCAGAATCCATTCGACAGCCGCGCGATAGAGCCATCCGGCTGATCCGGTATACCACGTCCATCCACCGCGCCCCACATGCGGAGGTTCGGAATAAACATCACCTGCCACCACATAGGGCTCCACTTTGTACCGCTGCATGGTCGCTCGCGAGCTCGTGTGATTGATAGGATTCAGCATATGAAACAGCTCCGCCGCCCTATCTCCGTCGCTGAGTGCTGCAAATGCTAGGACTGTCCACGCGGCAGCGTGCGTATACTGCCCGCCGTTTTCGCGGATGCCGGGCAAATATCCCTTGATGTAGCCGGGGTCATGCGGCGTCCGATCAAAGGGCGGCGTGAGCACCAAGACCAGCCCCGCCGGACGCCGAACCAGATATTGGTCGACTGCGCCCATGGCACGCGCTCCGCGAGCCGGTTCCGCGGCGCCACTGATAACTCCCCAGGACTGAACAATGGAGTCAATGCGGCACTCCTTGTCTAAGGCGGTGCCCAGCGGCGTACCATCATCAAAGTAAGCGCGGCGATACCACTCCCCGTCCCAACCTTCCCGTTCGAGTGCGGCCTTCAGTGCACTGACATGCAGCCGCCAAGTCTCCGCGCGCTTTTGCTCACTGCGGGCGTCCGCAATCTTGGCAAACTCCCAGAGAATCGTGTGAAGGAACCAACCCAGCCAAACACTCTCGCCCTTTCCTCCCGGTCCGACGCGGTTCATACCGTCGTTCCAGTCGCCGGTGCCGATCAGTGGAAGACCATGGCTGCCGACCGCGAGGCTCCGGTCCAGGGCTCGCGCGCAGTGTTCAAACAGTGTCGCGCGTGCCTCTGAGACCCGCGGTTGGAAGTAGGATTCGATTTGTCCCTCAGCGAGGGGGTCCCCGTCCAGGAACGGCACGACCTCATCGAGCATGGCCACATCACCGGTCACCTCGATGAAGTGGATTACGGCGTAAGGCAGCCACAGCAGGTCGTCCGAAATGCGCGTGCGCACTCCTCGTCCCGACGGCGGATGCCACCAGTGCTGGACATCGCCTTGGATAAATTGCCGCGATGCGGCCCGCAATAGATGCGCCCGCGCTACGTCGCGTTTGGCCACAGTGAGCGCCATCACGTCCTGCAGCTGATCACGGAAGCCATAGGCTCCGCTCGGCTGATAGAAGGCTGCCCGTGCCCACACCCGGCAGGAAAGCGTCTGGTAGAGCAGCCAGCGATTTACCAGAATATCCAGCGACCGGTCGGGCGTGGTGATCTGTACCGTACCGAGCACCTCGTCCCATTGCCGGGTGACCTCGGCCAACACCTCGTCAAGGTTCGCCGCGCGATAGCGACCGATCAATTCACGCGACTCTTCCCGGCTTTTCCCCTGACCCAGAAAAAACACGACTTCGGCGCGTTCACCGGGACGCAACTCAAACAGCGTTTGCATCGCAGCGCACGGATCAAGACCCGCACCCACTCTTCCGGAAAGGGGGCCGCCTCGCTGAAGTGCCGCAGGCCGCGCAATCACTCCATTTCGACCGATAAATTCGGTGCGGTCACCGGACCAAGAAGTTTGCCGTCCGCTGAGATCAACAAAGGCAACTCTCCCACCGAACTCTCCGCCCCATGCGCTTCGCGCGAACAGCGCTCTCGTCTGCGCATCGAATTCCGTGATAATGTGCGGCGCTGTAGCGCTGCGCGAATTCCCCAGCACCCATTCCGCAAATGCCGTCACCGACAGGCGACGGGTGCGCCCCGAATAGTTTTGCAGAACGAGACGGGAGATCTTAATGGGGTCTTGAATGGGCACAAACTGGAGCAGCTCTGCCAGAATTCCCTGCGAGCCATTCTGGAACCGGCTATAGCCCTGGCCATGCCGCGCTCCATAGGATGAAGCCTCGTCCCGAACCGGCAGCGCCGTCGGGCTCCAGAAGAAACCTGTGTCCTCATCACCGATGTAGATGGCCTCACCGGGCGGGTCGGTCACGGGATCATTCGACCAGGGAGTCAGTTGATTCTCGCGGCTGTTGCCGGACCACGTGTAGCCGGAACCGGATTCTGAAGCCAGAAAACCGAATGAAGGATTTGCAATCACATTGATCCACGGAGCTGGAGTGCGCAATCCTTCGCCAAGGGCGATCCAGTATTCACGGCCCCCTTCGGCAAAGCCACCCAGACCGTTGAAAAATTCAAGGTCCGGTGTGTTCAATGGCACCTCTGCATCTCTACCCGGCCGAGGCGGACGAGGAGCGGGCCGCGTCACAGTGCCGGAGCGCTGCGATCGGATAACTTGCTCGGCCAATGTGCCGTGACGGCTGAGCAGCACCGCACGAGCCGCGGTCTGCAGGAGCGTGCGCTCCTGCGGCGAGATCAGGTCTCCTCGAAGGAGAATAACGCTCCCATGGACGTCGTCCGGGGCTGAAGAGATACGCTGCTGGCTGGCGCGCACAAGATCCTCCAAAGAACCCTGCAGCTCCTGTAGGTACGATGGCGGCTTCTCGTTAAGAATAACGAGGTCGACGGACAACCGCTTCAAACGCCAGTATTCATGCGCCCGCAACAACTGCCGGATGATTCCGACATCCTCGGCCTCGTCGATCCGTGCCAGGACGATGGGGAGATCACCCGAAATCCCCTGCGCCCATAGAGCGGAAAGCTCGAACGTGCTACGGCTCAGCACATCGGAAGACGGCCGCACGGAAGGATCCGAGTACAGCACGGCATTGGCGAGCCTCTGGAACAAGTGAGATTCATCCGGAGTGATACTCAGATGATGAAGTTGGACTTGCGCCTGCGTCCAAGCTGACGTCAGCGTACGTTCATAGTTCCTTGCATCCCGATACTTATCTGCCAGGTCTATTACTTGCTCACGTGTCGTGGCGACTATGGTGGAAAAGACAATCCGTACGGTTGCGCCTGGCGGGATGCGTACCGTACGCCTCAGACTCATCACGGGGTCGAGCACGGGGCCGGCGGAATTCGAAAGAGGGCGCCCATCCATGATGGATACGGCATCGCGAACCTGATGCCCCCGTCCAAGAAACCGGGCCCGATCCGTCTCAAATTGCAGGTCGCCGACCGATTCGCCTTCCACAACCGCAACATGAGCAAGCCAGACTATTGTTTCTTTTTCGGATTGCCGGCGACGGGTCGCAACCAACGCGTCCACACTTGCGACGAACTCGGTTTCCACAAACAGCTTGGAAAACGCAGGGTGCGCTTCGTCGGCAGCCTGGGGAGCAATCGCAACCTCAGCATACGAAGTGACCTGAACTTCGCGAGTGCGCGTGCCCAGATTGGCGATCGAAACACGGCGCACCTCGGCATCGTCTTCGGACGAAACAACCACCTCCAGCGTGGTGGACAGGGCGCCGTCACGTCGAATAAATTCGGCGTGATCTTCGCTAAAGGTCACTTCGTAGGCGTCGGGTTCGACGCCGGTGGGCTGGTAGCCCGCTGACCAAACCTTGCCGTTCTGCGCATCGCGAAGGAAGATGTAGGAGCCCCAGCAGTCCCGGGTAACGTCCTCACGCCAGCGCGTAACCGCAATATTCCGCCATCGGCTATACCCCGAGCCCGCCGTTGTCAACATTACCCCATAGCGTCCGTTGGAAAGCAGATG
>Ga0265325_10000836_pt1 | contig 22274 bp, 15 predicted proteins | sample 41420metaG_FD_202090 | JGI IMG/M metagenome (GOLD analysis project Ga0265325, IMG submission 202090) | Rhizosphere microbial communities from Carex aquatilis grown in University of Washington, Seatle, WA, United States - 4-14-20 metaG | ecosystem: Host-associated > Plants > Roots > Rhizosphere... | reverse complement strand
ATAGAAGTGGACCACATGATCCTGCACATACTGCGTCGTCAGCATGATGTTTCGGATCAGCTCCGCCGTCGGCGGCACGCTCACGCCCAGCGCATCTTCAACCGAACGCACGCTGGCCAGCGCGTGAACCGTTGTGCACACGCCGCACACGCGCTCCGTGATCGCCCACGCATCGCGCGGATCGCGGCCCATCAGGATCTTTTCGAGACCCCGAACCATGGTCCCGGCGCTGTAAGCGTCCGTGATGACGCCATTTTCCACCACTGCTTCAATCCGCAGGTGGCCTTCAATGCGAGTAACAGGATCGACGACGACACGAGTTGCCATAACTGTCTACGACTCCTTCTGATCTTCTGCGTGCACTTCCGCGATCACTTTGTGCTTGCGTATGTTGGTCACCACTGCGTGCGCCGCAACTCCGGCCAGCGTGGCCACTCCAACCGCGGTGCCAATGGTGTCGGCCGTGCTTTCGATGCCGAATCCAGGGAACGCTGCCAGGTGCTGATAGAGTGGCCCGTTGTCCCAGAAGCCCTCTTCACTGCAACCGATGCACGGGTGACCTGACTGGATCGGATAGCTCGTGCCCTCGTTCCATCGCACCACCGAGCAGGCGTTGTAGGTCACCGGCCCTTTGCAACCCATCTTGTACAGGCAATATCCCTTGCGCGCGTTTTCATCGTCGAACGCCTCTACGAACAGCCCGGCGTCGTAGTTCGGACGGCGATAGCAGGTGTCGTGCACGCGCCGTCCGTAAAACTCCTTGGGCCTCCCCTGGCTGTCGAGCGCCGGAATCTGGCCCAGCACCAGCAGGTGTGTCACCACGCCCATCATCACGTCTGCGATCGGCGGGCAACCCGGTACATTAATCACCGGCTTATTTACCAGTTTCGAAATCGGCGTCGCACCGGTTGGATTCGGCTTGGCCGCCTGCACGCATCCGTTCGACGCGCAGCTTCCCCAAGCCACAATTGCGGCCGCATCCGCGGCCACGGTCTGCAAAATCTGTTCCGCCGTCTTGCCGCCCACCATGCAGTAAACGCCCCCGTCCTTCGTCGGCACGGCGCCTTCCACCAGCACAATGTATTTCCCTTTGTTGTTCGCGATCGTGTCGCTCAGGCTCTTCTCCGCCTGGAAGCCGCTCGCGGCCATCAGCGTCTCGGTGTAGTTCAGTGAGAGCACGTCAAGCAGCGCGTCCGCCACAATCGGGTGCGACGATCGGATAAACGACTCGCTGCAGCAGGTGCACTCCTGAAAGTGCATCCATATTACGGCTGGCTTTTCTTTCTTTTCGAACGCCGAAACAACCTGCGCTACGCCGGATTGCGCCAGTCCCGCCGCCGCCGCGGCTGCCGTGCAGAATTGCAGGAAATCCCTGCGGCTGTAGCCCTTCTGCTGCATCGAATTCCAGATCGTTCCGCCCATGCTTCCCTCGCTAACACTGCAAGGCCGGCAGAACCCCGGATCTTTAGGAGGCTTTCTGAAATCCAGGGACCCGCCGGTCAATGTGACCGACGTTACTTACCTGAAAACACGAGTGGCTGTGAGCGTCATCACAGGTGCCGCAAATCACTTTTCGACGAGGGGGTGGTATGCGTTTCGTGATTTGAATCACGTCCACTGAGAAGCTGGCAGCGCGCACGCGCGACCAAATCGAGTCCCAGATGCTAGCACTGCTGTCAGTGCTTGCATTGCTAGCATTCCTGTGCTAGCATCGATTCATGGCCACCATTGTCATCCGCAAACTCGACGAATCCGTCAAGCGCAGACTCCAGGTACGCGCAGCCCTCAACGGCCGCTCGATGGAAGCCGAGGCCCGAGAAATGCTGCACGAATCTCTAGCCAAGGCACTCCGTGATGTCGACGAAGTGGACATCGGCACAGCCATCCACAGACGATTTGCCGCGCTTGGCGGCGTGGATCTGGACATCCCACCGCGCAGATTCTCCAATCGGCCGCTGCCTAAGTTCGACTGATGATTCTGCTCGACACGAACGTTGTTTCTGAAATGATGCGCGAGCGGCCTGATCCGGACGTCCGGGGGTGGCTTCGTCAACTCCCCCGCGCGAACGTGTGGACCACCTCCGTCGTCATCGCCGAATTGCTCGCTGGAATCGAATCCATGCCCTCTGGCCGCAAACAGAAGGCATTGCGCGAGGCGGTGGAAGACATGATTGGCGAGGATTTTCACGGCCAGTTGCTCAATTTCAATCTGCCCGCTGCCCGCCAGTACGCGCTGATTCTCGCCTCGCGAAGAAAAAGCGGCCGACCCATCCGCGAACTCGATGCGCAGATCGCCGCCATCGCGCGCGTTCACGGCGCTACCCTGGCAACTCGGAATGTCGATGATTTTGCCGGCTGCAGTCTAGATGTGGTCAATCCCTGGAAACCGGTCAAGTAACATATCTCTGACCACTACGCCGTCTTCTCGACCGGCCCTGTTGCCTTCTCCCGAGTCTTTTCCTTCACCTTGGCTGGCCGCGTAGAAGCCCACCAGGTCAGTGCTGTCCCCGCAAGAACCGCACCTAGGCTAGCCAACTGGGCGTTTGATAAACCCCAAATGATCTTGGGGTTACGCCGGATAAATTCAACCAGAAAGCGAGCAATCCCGCTGAGCGCTAGGTACTGCCCAACAATCGCGCCCGTTCCGTGTTTCTTGCCCAGCCGCCACCAGAGATACCAGCCAATCAGCAGCCCGGCTCCAAATTCGTAGAGCGGCGTAGGATAAACCGGAACCAGGACCGGCTCAATTCCATTCGGGAATGCCATTCCCCACGGGTGAAATGTGATTCCGAAGATGTGAACCGGCTGAATCGCGATCCCATAACAGCCGTCTCCGGAAAGAAAGCACCCGATCCGTCCGATTCCGTAGCCGATCGCGGCCGCCGGAGCGCATAAATCCAGCGTCCGCAGCGGCCCCAGCTTAGCCCGCCAACCCATGAAGATCAACGCCGCGATGCCGAAGGTCAGCCCGCCGTACCATGCAAACCCGGCGTTATCCCACAGAACCCGCCAGCCAATCTCTCTGAACTCGTCCAGCGAATCCAGCACATGCCAGATCTTGGACCCGACAAGGCCCACCACCAGTGCTACCGCCACCATTCCCACCGCATCGGCATCGATGTGCGCCCGCTTGAACGCGCGGTCGGCAATGATCGCGCCCACAACGGCGGCGAGCCAAAGCATCAGCCCAAAAGCGTTCAGATGGTGGGGCCAAAACGGAAGCGGGATGTAGGGAAGCATATCTCTTTAAGTATAGACGTTCGGCGGCTGCTATTCCCTGCGGCAATCGTATCCCGGAACCCAAGCGAATGCTGATCATCCAGGACTGCGACTTGATTCTTCGTTTTCTTCGCTCAACCTAGAGGAAATGCATCATCCACCAGATCAGAAACAGCGCTACCACGCCGAGAAAAATATGGCCAATCCATTGGCCCGGCGTTGCCGGTCTGCCCAAATTGAACATGGGCCGATCTTAGCACTGTCAGTTTTGCCTTGAGGCTATTGGGCGCGGGACCTCCATTCAGAATGAGCTTCAGATTTCTGGCCGCGATTTACACAGGTGATCGAAAGCCGAATTCGCGCGATACTGTTTGCATGTCTACCATGACCTATCAGGGCCTCGACGTCCTCTATTCTCGCCAGCAGATTGCCGAACGCGTCGCCGAAATGGGCGCGCAAATCACCCGCGACCTCAACGGTGAAAAGCTGGTTATGGTCGGCGTGCTCAAGGGAGCCGCATTCTTCCTTGTCGATCTCTCACGCTCCATCCAGGCTGATGCCACTTTCGACTTCGTCGCCGTCTCCAGCTACGGCCAGGGCCAGCGCTCTTCCGGCGCCGTCAAGGTCATCAAGGACCTGGACCAGCCCATTGAAGGCAAAAACGTCCTTATCGTCGAGGACATTCTAGACACCGGCCTGACGCTCGCCTATCTGCGCAAACTCTTTCTTCAGCAGCATCCCAAATCCCTTCGCATCGCAACGCTGCTCGATAAGCCCTCCCGCCGCATTGAAAAAATCGACGCCGATTATGTCGGATTTTCCATCCCCAATCTGTTTGTCATCGGCTACGGCATGGACTACGCCGAGCGCTACCGCAATCTGCCCGACATCTGTATCATGGCGCCCGGCCAGACCGCATAGTCGGCGCAACTCCGGTTTCATGCCACTATCGTTCGCGCAGGTCACCCGCTGGTTTACACCGCCGTTTCTACTTTTCGCTTAGTTTGCACCGGTGTCATTTGTCCCCGCCTTGACGCCGCCGTATACTCATCTCCCGGAGACCATGGATAAGCTGCCTCGCCAGTCTCCTTGTCCTCGCGGCCGGCCAGAAGCTGTTCGCGGTTCATGGTTCCCAAGCGGTTGCAGCCTGGCTACAAATAATCGTTGTCAGCTCCATTCCGCGAACTGTGAACTGCGAACTGTGAACTTAACTTAGGAGCATCCCCCATGTCTGCCACCGTTGCCATCCAGAACGCCGATCTGGATTTTGATCACGGAACTTTCGACTCTGCTGCCTTTGCTGCCAAGGCTCTCGCAAGTTGGCAGTCGCTCGCCGCTGTCATCGACCACTCGCTGGTTAAGGCCGAGGCCACGCGCAGCCAGGTAGAAGCCCTCCCCTCCGAGGCAGCGCGCTACCGCTTCGCTTCCGTCGTGGTCAATCCCGTTTGGACCGCCACGGCCGTCAAGCTCCTCGCCGGCACCGGCATTCCCGTCGCCGCAACCATCGGATTTCCCCTCGGCGCATCGCTTGTCTCTTCGATGCGCCAGGAAGCTGCGGCACTCCTTCGCCTCGGTGCTCGGGAGCTCGGTATGGTCCTTCCCATCGGCCTGCTCAAGAGCGGCAATCATTACGCCGTTGAACACGCCATTCATGCCATCGCGAAGGTGGCCCACGATCGCGGCGCTGCACTCAAAGTCAATCTCGAAACCTGTCTCCTCACGATGCAGGAGAAGCTGCGCGCATCGGAGATCGCTATTCACGCCGGTGCCGATTTCATCAACACTGCCACCGGCTTTGCCTCGGGAGGCGCCACTCCAGTCGATGTCGCCCTGATGCGCGGAGTTGTCGGCGCGCGCTGCGGCGTCAAGGCCGCTGGCCGCATCCGCACCGTTGAGCAGGTCCGCGCCCTGCTCGAGGCCGGCGCCAACCGCATCGGCTCCTCCGCCTCCGTCGCCATCGTTCGCGAGCTCGGAGCCGACTAAGAGCGGTTCGCAGTTCTTCGTTCACAGCCCAATCGCCGACCCTCGGCGGAACACTGTGAACTGCGAACTATGAACTGAGAACTGTCCCCTGCGTTATCATTCCTTGACCCCGCATGTCTGACGCGCCTCCATCTCCGCCACCGCACGACTTCGAGGGCGACTACCGTCCCGCCGACCCCGCGGCCTCGCCGTCTGCGCTCGACCCCATCAACGCCCGCATCGAGCCTGCCGACGTCGCCTACCTCATGCGCCTCACTGACGCGCTCAACACCACGCTCGACCTGCAAACCCTTCTCGCCCGCACCTCCGAGCTCGTTCGTTCCCTCATCCCCTATCGCATCTTCGCCATCTTTCTTCTTAACGAGCGCGCTCACGACCTCCGCATGCGTTTCCAGATCGGCCACACGCCCCAAATCGAGCGCACCCGCGTTCCCGTCGGCAAGGGCCTCGTCGGCCAGGTCGCCCTCACTCGCCAGCCCATCCTCCTCAACGACGTTTCCACCGCCGACTTCTACATCGCCGCCAATCCCGACGTGCGCTCCGAGCTCGCCGTTCCTCTCATCGCCAAAAACCGCCTCATCGGCGTCATGGATCTTGAAAGCGAGCAGCTCAATTTCTTTCGCCCCGAGCATCTTCATGTGCTCACCATGACCGCCTCACGGATCGCGCAGTCCATTGAGAACGCCCGCCTCTACGCCCGTGTCTCCCGCCAGGCACAGACGCTCGAAGTCCTCAATGAAATCGCCGTCGAGCTTGCCTCCATCCTCGATCTCAATCCCCTGCTCGAGCGCGTGGGTCAGCTCCTGCGCCGCCTCATCGACTATCAGATGTTCACCATCATGCTGCTCGATGAAAAAGGCGACACCCTCATCACCCGCTACGCATGGCGCTTCGGCTACGTCCACGCACCCATTCGCCGCGTTCCCATCTCCAGTGGCCTCGTCGGCGCCGCGGTCCGCGAGTGGCGGCCCATCAATGTTCCCGACGTCTCGAAGGACCAGCGTTACCTGCCCATGAATCCCGAGACCCGCTCGGAGCTCATCGTTCCGCTCTTCTACAAAGGCCGCGTCATCGGCGTCCTCGATCTCGAACACACGCGTCCCAACTTCTTCAATGAAGAACACGAGCGCATGTTAACCACGCTCGCCTCGCAAATAGCCATCGCCATTGAAAACGCCCGCCTTTATCAGGCCGTGCATCGCCAGGAGCGCCAGCTTGAGAAAGACATCACCATGGCCCGCGAGGTGCAACTCCGTCTGCTCCCGCCTGACGCCCCATCGCATCCCCACGCCGACATGGCGGTCCGTTTCCTGCCCGCCCGCACCATTGGCGGCGATCTATACGACTTCCTCGACTACGGCCCCAACCGCACCGCCATCGTTCTTGGCGACGTAAGCGGAAAAGCCGCGCCAGCCGCGCTCTTCGCCGCGCTCATCAGCGGCATCATGCGCGCCGCCGCGGCACAACAACCCGAGCCTGCCGCTATGCTCGCCCTCCTCAATGACGCAATTCAGGAGCGCAAGCTCGATTCTCAGTACGTCACCATGCTCTTCGCTCTCTGGAACGACGAGAACCAGACCCTTCAGGTAGCGAACTCCGGCGCTGTTCAACCCGTGGTTTGCCGCGCGGGACAGTCTCTACCCGTCCGCGCCGAGGGATTTCCCCTGGGCATGTTCCCCAATGTCACCTATGAGGAATTCAGCGTCGCCACCCAGCCCGGCGATGCCATCGTCTTTATCTCCGACGGAATTCTCGACGCCGAAAATGACAAAGAGGAGATGTACGGAGAGGATCGTCTCGCCGGCCTGCTCTGCGACAGCCGCGAGTTGCCCGCCGCTGAAATCGCCGAGACCATCCTCGCCGACGTCACCCGCTTTCAGGGCGGCAAAGACCGCTTCGACGACGAAACCATCATCGTCCTCCGCGTCCGCTAGCCTTTGCAACCGCCTTTGCGACGATTTGTCATCCTGAGCGGAGCGCGCTTGGGGCCCCGCATTCGCAACACGAACGCGGGGTAAGCGAAGTCGAAGGATCTGCGGCTGCTTTTCCCGTGTTTCGCGCAAAACCTGTGCGCCCCAAGGACTCGATTTTGAGACGTGGGACACCACGAACCTCGATCCGCCCATTCAACGCAGCAACAAAATGGGCGCCCCATCCTAAACGCGTGGTTTCCGTTTAGGGTGGGATCGCACCAACATTACTCACCGATAAAGGGACAAACCGCAGCCGAAAACTTTCCCGCTTTAATTAATGGATCAAGACCACGTTCATGCTCCACGGAGTCAACGTCAGCGTCATCGGCAGAGTTTGAGCGCCAAGATTGGTGGTCGTTGGCGCGGCCCAGGTGTTCGTTCCATTCGGGTCCGGGAAGAACCCCGTCGGTGAACCCGACAGGTCATAGATGGCCTTGTCGTAGGTGATTACAGTTACGGTCGAGGCGGCACTTTGCCCTGAAAGCGAGACCAAAACGGGCTCGCTGACGGTTTCGTTCCTGTTGAACAGCACCAGCGCCGTTCCTCCGCTATGGGTGGCCGCGTAGGCAACCACATCGGTCGTATCACCGGCTACGGTCGCGGTGAGCGCGCTTTCGCCGTTGACGGCCACGTTGCTGAAAAGCTGAAACGCGCGCGCCGTGGGTGACATGGAACCAATTGCGCCCGCGCCGGGACACGTAGTTTCAGTCGGTCCATCGGAGAACACGTTGTAGGCCCCGAAATCCTGCCACCCATAGAGCAACGCACTATCATTTCCGCTGGTACCGTTACAGTTTCCGAACCCAATCCACCATGTCAGGCGCGCGACTCCGGCGTTCATCATTTCGCCTAACACCTGGCCCGCATACAAGCCTTGAGTAATCGACCAGCTCTGTTTGCCCGGATTGCTGTAAGGCCCGCCGATCTCGCCCACGTAAATGGGCGTGCTTGGTTTCCCGGCTGTGTTCAGTTCCGCCTTGATCGTGTTGATGTTCGCCGTCAACTGCTGCGCCCCCTGCTGCACCAGGAAGGTATCGCTTTCCGAACCCGGCGTCTCTGGGTAGTAGTGGTATTCCACGAAATCATAGGGCGCATTGGCCAGCACCGTCGGATCCCACGCAGGGGAGTTGCCCGGATTCACCGAAACGCCGACCGCCGTGTTCGGAGAGGCCGCCTTGATCAACGCATAGTAGCCGCTGCTTCCTGCCGTCGCGGCAGCGTAGGTTGTCGCGTTGTTCTTGAGTGTATGCAGGTCTGTCTCCCAGCTCCCGTATTCCTCATTGCCCACCGTCATGTGGCTTACAGTGACGCCGTCACTGAGCGCCGCAGTTACCCATGCTGCAGCCTCGGTCGGGTCGCCGGGTCCGGTGCAGGCCGCGTTGGTGCCGTAGTCAGCAGTCAGGGCAAGATCGTAGCTTCCGCCCTGAACGATGCTGGTGACGAACTGCGCAAAGGTGCTGTAGCCGCCCCAGCCGGTGCTTCCATTTGGAACCCCGTTTGAGTTGTTCGCGCACATGTAAGGCAGACTGGGATTGGATGAGCTGTTCGGCGTCTGCCAGTGATATTCGTCAGACCATGAGCCACCCGGCCAGCGAATCGCCTTGATGCCCGCCTGCGCGAATGCGCCATTCACAGCCGTCGCATTGCCCACCTCGTCGTACCACGCTGCCAGATTCATGCCCAGAAGCTGGTCGCTTACGGATGGGCCGGAGATTGACTCGTTCACCGATACCGAGGTCTGTACGTTTACGGTTGCCGTTTGGGTGACCGCCGTCCCGGCGGGATTTGTGACCGTGAGGGTATAGGTCGTCGAAACCGTGGGATTCACGCTCACCGCCGTGCCACTCGTCGCGGCGAGTTTGCCCGGCGTGATCACTCCCGTGCCATTGGCGAAAACACCCGTCAGACCGGAGCTTCCTCCCGCCGCAATCGCCGTGGGATTCGCCACAAAGCTGGTGATCGTCGGCGCGGGAACGACGGTTACCGTTGCCGTCTGGCTGATCGCCGCCCCGCTTGGAGGAGTGACAGTGAGCGTATATGTCGTAGTCGCCGAGGGGCTCACGCTCACTCCCGTCCCGCTTGTGACGGAGATATTTCCCGGCGTGATCACCCCGGTGCCATTCGCGAAAACAGCTGTCAGGGTGGAGCTTCCTCCGGCAGTAATTGTCGCCTGATTCGCCACAAAACTGGTGATCGTCGGCGCGGGAACCACCGTTACTGTAGCCGTCTGGATAATTGCCGTCCCTGCGGAATTAGTGACCGTGAGGGTATAGGTCGAAGTCGACGCGGGGGTGACAGGTTGCGCCACCCCGCTGGTGACGGTGTAGTTGCCCGGCGTGATCACCCCAATGCCATTGGCGAAAACAGCCGTCAGGTTGGAGGTCGCACCTGCAGCAATTGGTGTCGGATTGGCCACGAAGCTCGTGATCGTCGGCGCGGGAACGACAGTTACCATGACCGTCTGCGTGATCGCCGTTCCAGTAGGAGGAGTAACTGTGACGGTATAAGTAGTGGTCGCCGCGGGGCTAACGCTCAACGCTGTTCCACTAAGGACGGCGAGATTGCCCGGCGTGACCACACCTGTGCCTCCGGCAAAAACGGCCGTCAAGCTGGAGCTTGCACCTACGGTAATCGTTGCCGGACTCGCCACGAAGCTGGTAATCGTCGGCGCTGCCGCTGCATTTACTGTAATCGTTGCAGTCGCCGTGACCGCAGAGCCACTGGACGGAGTAACGGTGAGGGTATAGGTCGTCGTTGCCGTTGGGCTAACCGTCACGCCGGCCCCGCTGGTAACTGGAAGATTGCCGGGAGTAATCACACCCGTGCCGCCCGTAAAAACCCCCGTCAACGTTGCGCTTGCTCCCGCTGTGATGGTCGCCTGACTCGCGGTGAAACTGGTAATCGACGCTACGACCGGCGGTGTCGTCGTCCCGCCACCGGACGAGCCGCCGCACCCGGCCAACCCTCCCAAACACACGCTCAAACCAACGGCACACATCAAAGGAGCAAGAATCCGCTTCATCGTTTTCCCCACTGCGGCAAATTTGGCAAATTCGGTCCAACACATGATAACGTTCCCGCAGGCTTTGCGCCATGGCTCAACTCTGGCGTCCGCAAAGCCTCAATCCGGCCCAATTGGCCCCGTCTCTGCCGCTCTTCCTCAAAAAGCATCCAATCCCCCGATCTTCGATCCCAGGCTCCCCATTCGATAAACTCATAGCTGCAAGCCCTTCGCTCCCAGCCAGGCGCCATTCGGAGAGATCCCGAGAACGCAATCTTCTCCGTTCTCGCAACACGAGCTGGAAGCTGGGAGCTAGTAGCTGGAAGCTGATTCTCGGAGCCCTCTTGTCCACCGCCGTTCACGAACGCCTCATCCGTCCCGCTCGAAATATCATCGGCAGCCTTCGCTTGCCCGGCGACAAATCAATCAGTCATCGCTACGCCATGCTCGGCGGCTTCGCCGAAGGCACTTCTCGTTTCACCAACTTCTCCACCGGCGCCGACTGCGCCTCCACCCTCGCCTGCATGGAGTCGCTGGGCGCAACCGTAAACCGCACCAGCGCCGACTCCATTGAGATCACCGGCGTCGCCGGACGCGTTACGCCTCCATCGCATCCTCTCGACTGCGGCAATTCCGGTTCGACCATGCGCATGATCTCGGGCCTTCTCGCTCCGCAGACCGGCCGCTTCACTCTCATCGGCGACGAATCGCTCTCGCGCCGCCCCATGGATCGCATTCGCAAGCCGCTTGAAGCCATGGGCGCGCACCTCACTCTCACCGACGGCCACGCCCCGTTCACCATTGATGGTGGCCGGCTTCGCGCCATTGACTACGCCACCCCCGTCCCCAGCGCTCAAGTCAAAAGCTGCATCCTCTTCGCCGCTCTGCAAACCGCCGGGCCTACGACGATCCTCGAAGAAGTCCGCACCCGCGACCATAGCGAGCTGGCCCTTCGCGCATTCGGCGCCACGCTCACCCGCGAATCCGGCTCCATCACCATCACCGGCCCACAAACGCTCCACGCCATCGATGCTGCCGTTCCCGGCGATCTTTCTTCCGCTGCATTTTTTCTTTGCGCCGCCGCGCTCTTCCCCGGCTCGAGCCTGGTTCTCGATTCCATCGGCCTCAACCCCACCCGCGCCGCGCTCCTCGATGTCCTCACCGCTCTCGGCGCGCGCATCAATGTCCTCAACCTAGAAGAGAAACACGCTGAGCTCGTCGGCGTTGTACAAATCACTGCAACGCCCGAGGGCCTTGGCTCTACTGAAGTCAGCGGCGCTCTTGCCGCTCAGCTCATTGACGAACTGCCCGTCCTTGCCGCTATCGCGCCCTTCACCAGCGGCGGTATTCGCATCCGCGGCGCGCGCGAGCTCCGCGTAAAGGAGTCCGACCGCATCGCACTCGTCGCCAAAAACCTTCGCGCCATGGGTGCTGAAGTCGAGGAATTCGATGACGGTCTCGATATCCCCGGTGGCCAGTCCCTCCACGGCGCAACCATTGACTCCGGCGGCGATCATCGCATCGCCATGGCCTTCAGCGTCGCCGCCCTCCGCGCCACCGGAGACACAATCATCCAGGGCGCCGACTCCGCCGCCATCAGCTTCCCTGAGTTCTTCGACCTCCTGGATCGCGTCGCCGAACGGTAATTCGACCGCGTGGCGAAACGGTTACTCACCAAGAAACTGTGTGCCCCATCCAAAGCGCGATGTTTCGCGCTTTGGGTGGGACAGCACAATCCCCACCCCACCACTTCCGACCCTCCACTCACCTGCAAAACAAAATGGCCCGGCTTCTCGCCGGGCCATCTCTCGATCCAACTGAATTCGGGTGCCCCAGGTCTCGCTTTTGAGACCTGGGATAGAACATTCCCTGTTTCGCTTACCCGCCTACTGCGCTGGCGGCGGTGTCGGCTGTTCCTGCGTCGCCGGTGGCGTCATCGTCGGCTCATTCCCCGGTGTCGCCGCTTCCACGCCGGTCACTACCGGTGTCGTCGTCACTGTTCCTGACGCGGCTTCCGTCAGATTGATGCCGTAATGCTGCAGCGTAGAGGCCAGCGTCTCGTAGAGACCAGAGCGGTCCTTTGCGTAGGCAGCGTGCGCGGCAATCAAATTGTCTTCTGCCATCGCCCGGTTGCGCTCCTGCTGCAGCACACTCGCTGTCGTCGATGCGCCCAGGTGCAGCTTCTTCTGCTCTGCCTCCAGGCTTTGCTGGTTGTAATCGCGAGCCGCTTCTGCCGCCTTCACCTGAGCACGGTCATTGGCCAGCGCGTACATCGAGTTCATCACCTGCATGCGGATCTCGGTATGCAGTTGCTCAAGCCGGAGCTCCGCTTGGCGATATTCCATCACCGAGCGCTCCTGTACCGATTGCGCTTCGCGGTTACGAATCGGAATGGTCAAATTAAAGCCCATGCCCTTGTCCGGGGCGGAGTTGTTGAATGCGTGTTGAACGGTCGTCCCATAGGTTGTCGGACCCTGGTTGCAAACGCTCGGCGGATAAAATCCCGACACGCCGCAGTTCGGGCTTATCGAGCCGCCGATTCCCTGCCCGTTGTAGTAACCAAACACATCGAAGACCGGCAGGAGCGCATTGCGCGCGCCCCTCAGTGTGATCTCGTCGTTCTTCAAGGTCAGCACTGCCTGCTCCAACTCCGGCCTCTGCTGGAATGCTTCCTGGACCAGCGCCTCCACCGGCTGCGTTTCCTCGGGCAACGCTTCCAGGCTCACGCGGTCGGTCGGAATCACCGGCGCGGCAGAAAGCGCCGGATCGTTCAGGTTTCGCGCGATGGCCTGCTTGATGACCTGTTGCTGGTAGTTCAGTGCGCTCTGCGCGCTGATCAACGATTGCTGGTCAGTGGCCACCGTCGATTCGGCGTTCACTACGTCCAGCGGCGCCATCGTCCCAATCTGTAGCTGTTTCTTGTTGTCGCTCAGCAGCTGGTTGCTCTGGTCCAGGGCGCGCTCTTTGGCTTGCACATCCTCATAGGCCTGCACCAGCCCCCAGTAAATCGTCTCCACCTGGTTTACGGTGTAAAGAATCTGCTGACGGAATGCTGAGTCCGTAATGCGCCGATCGTTGATCGCCTGATAAATCAGGCGCTTGTTCACCCAGATGCCCGCCCCTTGCAGCAGGTGCTGGGTCAGCTGCGCCTTGAAAGTCGAGTACAACTCCGGGCTCAACTCCGCAATCGAGTTGCTTGTCGTGGAGTATTCGTTGTTGAAACCGACTTGCAGATTCGTGCCCGTCACAAAGCCCTGGTTTACCGAGAAATTGTATTGATTCGTCGAGCTGGTGCCGCCGGTGAAGAAGTTCGTCGAAGGCTGGTGGTCACGGTCAAACTCGATCGTCCCCGTAACGTTCGGATCGAGATTCTCCGGATAAGGTCCCGCTCCGTTCGTAGTCTCCGACAATCCACTGGCGCCGGAACCCGCGCCGCCTGAACCAACCGTGGTGCCGCCCGGTCCTCCGCCTGTCGTTAGCGTCGAGGTGGAACCACCCAGCGTGCCCGTCACAAGGCCCGACGGCGCTCCAAAGAGAATCGGCGCTCCGGACTTGGCCCGCAGGATATCGGTGTCCGCAATGTCCAGGTTGTAGCGCGCAATGGCGATGTCGTAATTGTTCTCGAGCGCCAATGCCAGCGCGTCGGAAAGGCTCAGATAAATCTTGCCATCCTTCACAAGGTCGGCCAGCCGCACCGAATTCTGAAAGCTTGCCTGGGGAATATTCGTCGGCGCATAAACGCCGATCGGATTGCGCAGCCAGCTTCCAAACGGCTTGGAATAATCGCGCTTCGATGTCCGCAAGGGAACCGGTTGAGTCGCAATCGGCGTCGGCGCTGCTGGCAGTTGCGATGCTGCCTTGTCCGGCCCGTTTGAGCCCGCTCCAATCGCTTGCGCATTGCCCGGCGGCATCGTCGCGGCCAGCGTCAACAGAACTCCCGCAAGGACTCGCAACCGTTCACCGCCTCGCCCCGCTATCCGCCGCGTCGGCTTCGCGCTTATGCATTCACTTTCTGTAGCAATCTTGTCGTTCCTCAACACACCGGTCCTCTTCAAGTGCATTTTTCTTCTCCAATGGGTTGCGCCGCGCGGATTGTATGCCTCGCGGAGGCGGCTCTGCTGCTCCGGATGCACGTTTTGAGAGTGTCAAAACGATTATCGCTTCGACGCTCCCGGAATGGGCGATTGCTCGTTACGAAGTTAATTACGAATTCGATACCCCTATCGTTCCACACATCGCTTGATTCCCTGATTCTTTTCCAGCCTGTTACCCGCTTGCTCCTTTAGACCCGCGAAAGGCTCCATTCTGCTCATGTCTTTTTCTCGGTTCGCAAGCAACGAGTCTTGGCAAAACCACGAATCCGAATCGCCGCCTCGCGCTCCAGCGCTCCCGGTATCATCTCGTCACCTTGGCAGCAAATGAGTGGGCCGGACGGTATTTAACTAACTGGTTAGTAAAATACTCCAGATGCCTCCCTCTTGCAACTTCAACGGATCGTTTTCTGACGACCTGTCAAGCCCCCTCTGCCCACCCCCTCCTTTCATTCAGCCGCTAATTCGCTGATTTTCAACTAGCTTACTCAATCTTTCACTCCATCACTTTCTTCCATCAAGTTTGCCGATAATTACTGTCCTCTGGCGCATACTGAAACCAAATCGAATTCCGGCCCCCGGGCTGTATCAGATCAGCGTTCACACCTCACGGAGCACGCTTGACGACCCGCGACTCACTGTTTCACTTCTTCACAGTTTCACTTTTTCACCGGTTCACTATCACGAAAATAATTAAATAAAAAAAAATTGGGATGTTTCGCCTGATTTTCGCCATCTAACTCTTTTAGAATCAACAAACCGATCTAAGAAACTGCGGAAAATGGCATCCAATAACTCACAATTCGCGCTTCACAACTCTTTTAGAATCAACGCGCCAACTGCCTATTTGCGACCTGCGCGTTTTCGCCCGCTAACTCTCTCATTCCTTTACTCTTGTTTCAGTCGTTAACTCTTTCACTTCTTCACTCGCGATGCACGGCCAATGGTTCGCCGTCCACGGTCGACTGGTTCAACCTCTGCTAACCGCGCAGCGCCCTCGCATCTAGAATCGACTCAAGTGACAAACGAGCTTCAATGACGAACGAGCCTCCATCCGATCCCAGTCTCCAGAACTGGAAGGTCACCCTCGCCTACGACGGCACAGACTTTCAGGGCTGGCAAGTCCAGCCCGGCCTGCCCACCATCCAGGGCGAGCTCCAGGCCGCACTCGGCCGCATCACCGGCGAATCGCCCCTCCCCCAGGGCTCCGGCCGCACTGACGCCGGCGTCCACGCCCTCGCCCAGGTCGCAAGTTTCACTTTGCGTGCTCCCATCCCGCCCGGGAACTTGCATCGCGCCCTCAATCGGACTCTCCCCCCGTCGATCCGCGTGTCCGAGGCCAAAACGGCGCGAAGCACCTTCCATGCGCGGCACTCGGCTGTCGCCAAAACATACGAGTACCGACTCCTACTCGCCTCCGATTGCTCGCCCTTCCTGGCACGCTACGTCTACTCCTGCCCTTGGCCGCTCGATCTCGAACCACTTCAAGCCGCGGCGCGCCTCTTTGAAGGTGAGCACGACTTCCTGAGCTTCGCCGCAACCGATCCCGACAGAACGCAAAGGATTCTGGCCGAAGATGAAGAACCCGGCGATCACGACTTGATTCGCTGCGCAATGGCGAAGGCCGTGAACACGGGAACGATTCGTACCGTTTTCTCCTCCGCTTGGGAGCAGCGCCCAACCGACGCCGGCGAGCTTCTCATCTATCGCGTCCGCGGCAATGGCTTCCTCCACCACATGGTGCGCAATCTCGTTGGCACCATGATCGACATCGGCCGGGGTCAACTGGCCCTTGAAGAAATTTCCCGCATCCTCGCAGCACGCGACCGCTCTCAAGCCGGCCCCACCGCCCCCGCGCGCGGATTGTTTCTCCACTCAGTCGACTACCCAAACCAAAACCCCTGACTCTTGTTCTCTGCTCTCTGATCTCTGCCTTCCTCCTCCTGCTACTCTGAATTCAACTCGATGCCGGTCCTTTCCTCAGCTTCGGCATTCTCGCGCGTCACTGCCCTCGCCGCGCAAAGGCCCATTCACGCCGCCTTCACATGGCTGCACGCGAATCCCAAAACCATCATGGATTGGCAGGTGGGGCTCGTGGCCATTCCCGCTCCCCCGCACGGTGAGCGCGAGCGCGCCGAGTGGCTGGCCCATCGCTTCAATGATGCGGGTCTGAGCAACGTCGAGATCGACGCTGCCGGCAACGTCCTCGGCATCTTGCCTGCAGAAAACCTGCCCGCCGACAGCACTTGCCCCGTCATTCTCCTCTCCGCGCACATTGATACCGTCTTCCCCGCCGGAACTCCGATCAACCCGGTTCTCGACGGTGACCGTCTTGAAGCCCCGGGCTCGAGCGACAACGCCGCCGGTGTTGCCGGAATGTTAGCTGTCGTTAGCGCGCTCCGCCACGCCGGTGTCGCGCTGCCGGTTCCGCTCGTCATCCTCGGAAACGTTGGCGAAGAAGGTGAAGGCGACCTGCGCGGCGTGCGGCATATCTACGAGCACAGCCCGCTCGCCGGCCGCATCGCCGCCCACATTGTTCTCGATGGGCCCGGCGCCGATGCAGCTGTTACTCAGGCCCTTGGCAGCCGCCGCTACCAGGTCTCCATTACCGGACCCGGAGGGCATAGCTTTACTGACGCGGGCACTCCCAACCCCATCGCCGCGCTTTCCACCGCCCTCGCCGCACTTGCCGAAACATCTCTTCCTAACGAGTCGCGCACTACCCTCAACCTCGGCACAATCCGCGGAGGCATCAGCGTCAACTCCATTCCTGAGAGCGCTCAGGCGAGCATCGATTTTCGCTCCACCGATCCCAACCAGCTTCTGCGCCTTGAAGTCTCTCTTCACCGGGCCGTCGAAGATGCCGTCGAGCACTGGAACGAAAAATCGAAATCATCTGGCGCCAGCAGTCGCTCGCGGTTGTCCTTTTCGATTTCCAAAATCGGCGACCGCCCGGCTGCGCAGTTGCCGGACGATTCTCCCCTGCTGGCTTCGCTGCGTGCCGTAGACCGCCATCTCGGCCTCCGCACCGATCTTCGCCTCGGCTCAACCGACGCCAACATCCCCCTTGCTCTCGGTGTCCCTTCCCTGTCGATCGGCGCGGGCGGCGATGGCGGCGCCGCCCACACCCTGCACGAATGGTATTCCGCCCGAGATCGCGATCTCGGGCTCAAACGCGTGCTTCTGCTCACCCTCGCCATGCTCGATTGGGCTGCGGAGTTATAGGTCACCTTTTTGTCTCTGGAGTTGGACGTTGTCTCCGCTGTTGGGCGGCTCTTTTACCTCATGCAGCGTCTAACTCTTCAGTATGTGGCTTCGGCCTCATCCGTCCCCGCCCGTCACGCGGAAGAGTCAGTGCTGAATCCGCCCGTGGATCGCTATACTGAAGGAGCAGTGCCAACCACAACCCAGCCGTCAGGCTGTGATCGATCAGAGGTCAGTGAAGTCTATGAAATCGCTCTTTGAACGGCTTCGTTCGCGCCGTCTCACCTCGGTTTTCGTGTTGCTTGCCACCGTCTCCGCCGCCATCGTGGCCGGCTCGTTTGCCGCGCACGGAGTCCACGGCCAGGAGAGTCAGAGCAGCAGCGACGCTACTCCTCTCAAGGTCGTCACCACGCCCACTCCGCCGAATGACTTTGTGAGAATCGCCAAGATTGTCGGGCCCGCCGTGGTGAACATCAACACTCAGACTCTCCCCAAGCAGTCTGAAAACGGTGGCCACCGCAACTTCCATCAGTTCCGTTCGCAGCCCAACCAGCAGAATCCAGGCGACGACGACAATAAGGACAACGGTCAACAGGGACAGGGCCCGGACAACTTCCAGGACTTCTTCAACCGATTCTTCGGCGGCCAGGTTCCCGGCCCGGATGACGGCGGCGACAACGGGCAGGTGCAACAATCCCTCGGCTCCGGCTTTATCGTAGATTCCAAGGGTTACATCATCACCAACAATCACGTCATCGACAAAGCCGACAAGATCTACGTCAAGCTTTCCACCGATCCCGACACCCAGGACCTTGGCCGTCCTGCCCGCGTCATCGGCGTCGATAAGGCCACCGACCTGGCCGTGATCAAGATTGACACCAGTTCGCCGCTTCCCACGGTCAAAATGGGCAACTCGGATACGGCCGAAGTCGGCGACTGGGTCGAGGCCATTGGTAGCCCCTTTGCCCTTGCGCAAACCGTCACCGCGGGCATCATTTCCGCAAAGAACCGCACGATCGATCAGGGTGCAGCAGGCCAGTTCCAGCATTTCCTCCAGACCGATGCGGCCATCAATCCCGGCAACTCGGGCGGTCCCCTCCTGAACATGAATGGTGAAGTGATCGGCGTCAATACCGCCATCTACACTCAGTCAGCTGGTTATCAGGGCATCGGATTCGCCATGCCCTCCAACACCGTCGTCTCGGTGTACAACGACCTCATCAGTCCGAGCCACAAAGTCACGCGCGGCTCAATCGGCATTCAGTTCCGCGAAGGATTATCGGGCGCGGTCAACCGCGTCTACGGCTTCAAGAGTGGCGTTCTCGTTCAGGAAGTCCAGCCCGGTGGACCCGCGGACAAAGCCGGCCTCAAAGCGGGCGACATCATCACCACGATCGACGGGCGCTCCATCAAAGATGGCGACGATCTCGTAAACGAAATTGCCAGCCGCGCTCCGGGATCAACCATCCGCCTGGGTTTCGTTCGCGACGGCAAGCCGCAGGACACCACGGTGACCATCGGTGATCGCGACAAAGTCTTCGCCGATCTCAACAACCCGCAGCCCGAAAGCGATCAGGACGACGGTGGCGGCGCTGGTGAAGCCAAGCTCGGCGTGGTCGTGCAGGATGCTCCGCCGGCAACAGTCTCCCGCATCCACACTTCCGGCGTGGTCATTGATTCGGTCCGCACCGGTTCCTTCGCTGACTTGCAGGGGCTGCAGCCGGGCCTGGTGATCACGCACGTCAACCGGCAGCCAACTCCGAACAAGGAACAATTTGATGGCGTGGTAAGCAAGCTGAAGACCGGCGACGATGTGGTCTTTGAAATCATCGATCCCCATCATCCCGAGCTTGGCATCAACTATATTGGTGGCACGCTGTAGCAGTTCCGGAGCCGCGCCGGTGGCGAACTTCCGCTTCCGGCGCTGGTATCCAAAGTAATCCACCCCGCGGCAATCGATTCGTTTTCCCCTTGCCGCGTAACAGTTCATTCGCTAGACTTCTTGGAACAGATCTTAAAATCTTGTTTCCAGTCGGGCGGTCATAAGATGTTTTCATCTCGCGCAGGATTGGTGCTTCTGATCTCGGCAGCTCTTCTTGCGCCTCCCGCGTTCGCTGCGAACACTCGCCGAACCGCCAAGACCGCCCACACCAGCACTTCCCATAAGCTTTTGCATGGTCGCCACAAAGCGCGTCGCGCTCGCGGCCAGCAGGCAATCGATTCCAATCGCGTGACGCAAATTCAGCAGGCTCTGATCCGCGAACACTACCTGACAGGCGAGGCCAACGGTGACTGGAATTCCACCACGGTCGCTGCCATGCAGAAGTATCAGGCAGATCATGGCTGGCAAACCAAGCTGATGCCAGATTCACGCGCCCTCAAAAGTCTTGGTCTCGGTCCCGACTACTCCACGGCCCTCAACGCCAGCGGATCGAGCTTTGCTCTCCCGCCTTCAACCGGTGCGCCATCTACTCAAGACTCTGGCTTCATCGCCGCCTCAGGCGTCCACCAATAGCTGCTTTGCATTCCGCAGTTCACTGCACCTTCGCGGGCTGATTCTCTGTCAGGAATTCGTATCGCGGCCGCACCGTCTCCAGACCGCTCGAGATTGTCGCGTCGAGGTGAATCAGCCCACCGGTTTTGTCGAACCTCGGCCACTCCGGCAGTCCTGGACCGTTTGGATCACCAGTCTTCGCGAAGTTCGTCCAGTAGCCCATCATCTCGTCGCTGAGTTTGCGATCCTCAGGCCGCCACACCGCCCCGGGCCGCGTGTCGAGTGTACCGAACACATACTCGATGTCGTCGGAGTGGAACGCATAGGAGCCGGGATGAAACTTGCTCGGCGGTGCAGCGAGCTCGAGGTGATAGCGATACACAGGAGCATCGCCCGTCTTCACCTGCGCTTGAACCCATTTCCATGTGCTGAACGCGATAAACGTATCGCTGTGGTAATCGATCGCGGACCGAACCGCTTGCTCATTGGTCGTGCCCGGGTACAGCCCGAGAAACTCCGCCGAATGATCGCCAAATAACTTCACCGCAGTCGCCTGCCACTTTTCCGTCGTCATGCCCATCGCAGGAAAGAAGAACTCGTCGCGATTCCACCCGGCCAGAAGCGGAACATGCGCCTGCTTTCCCGCGGCGTAAGTGTCCGCAATCGGTTCTGTCAACAACCGGTCATCCACCACGACCGGAAAATGCGGCGCGCCTTTCGCAGCTGCGGCGGCAAGGATCGCGTCCGTCGGCATGGCCCGCAACGCGTCTAGGTTGGTAGCACCCAGCGATTCCACCCACGCCTGTTCCTGCTTCTCTCGTTCCGTCTGTTCGGCAGATCCGTGCCCGCCCACGTCCGTCGCACCCCCGCTCTCGCCGATGGCCTTCTGGAACAATCCTCGCGCCGGCTCCGCGGCCATCAGCGTGCTCACCGCCGACGATCCCGCGCTCTCACCAAAAATCGTTACGTTCCCCGGATCACCGCTAAACTGGTCTATGTTTCCCTTGACCCACTTGAGCGCCTGAACCATATCCATCAATCCGTAGTTACCCGCAGTCCCGCCCCCTTCCCGGGCAAGATCTTCTGTCGCCAGAAAACCGAACACACCCAGCCGGTAGTTGATCGTCACCAGCACGATACCTTTCAGCGGCAGGAAGTCCCCGTTCTGGCGAGGCTCGTCTCCGCCGCCGCCCGAATATCCGCCTCCATGAATCCAGAACATGACCGGCAGCTTGCTTTTTGAAGTCGCATCGGCGGGCGCATAAACGTTCAGATACAAGCAATCCTCACTTGGACCGCTATCCTGAAAGATCATGTCGTCAAAAACGTGATTCTGGGCGCAATGCGCGCCATAGCTCGTCGCTCCGCGCACACCCTTCCAATGTGCAGGCGGCTGCGGCGCTTTCCAACGCAGGCCGCCGATCGGCGGCGCTGCATACGGAATGCCGAGATAGGCCCGTACATTTCCATTGCTGATCAACTTGCCGTGGATCTTGCCTTGTTCAGTTTTGACCGTGAGCGGGTCGGCGACTGCGCGCGCGGAAAACCCAAACCACATACCCGCGATCGCCAGAGCGCATGCGATCTTGACTCCAAAATGCATGGGAAATCCTCCCGGGCAACACTCTAGCAGGATTTGCAAAGTCACGTCGTCGTGAGCCGGTTCCCGCTTAAACCCTGGCGGCGCAGAAAGCGAAATGCTGCTTCAGATCGTCTCGGTCGCTAGCAGATCGGCCATCGTCTCACGCCTGCGGATCAGTCGCGCCTTCGCGCCCTCGACTAGCACTTCTGCCGCGCGAGGACGCGAATTGTAGTTTGAGCTTTGCGCCATGCCGTAGGCGCCGGTATCGAGCAGCGCCACCAGATCGCCTGGCTCGAGTGGCGCGAGCTTCCGGTCGCGCGCGAAAAAGTCGCCCGACTCGCACACTGGTCCCACAACATCCACGATCAGCGCCTTCCCTGTCCTGGGCCGCACAGGAACAATCTCGTGATACGCCTGGTAGAGCGCGGGGCGGATCAGATCGTTCATAGCTGCGTCGATAATCACGAAATTCTTTGTGCCATTGCGCTTCACGTAAAGCACACGCGCGAGCAGAGCCCCGGCCTGCGCCACCAGGAATCGCCCGGGCTCAATCAACAATCGCCCATCGAAATCGTCCAGTGCGCGGTTCAACACCTCGGCGTACTCCTCCACCTTGCCCGCTGCGTCAAATCCGCCGTCGTGATAATCGATGCCCAGGCCGCCGCCTGCGTCGATCATCTTTAGCTCGATCCCTTCGCTCCTGAGCTTTTGCGCCAAATTGCTCACA
>Ga0265325_10000835_pt1 | contig 22287 bp, 21 predicted proteins | sample 41420metaG_FD_202090 | JGI IMG/M metagenome (GOLD analysis project Ga0265325, IMG submission 202090) | Rhizosphere microbial communities from Carex aquatilis grown in University of Washington, Seatle, WA, United States - 4-14-20 metaG | ecosystem: Host-associated > Plants > Roots > Rhizosphere... | reverse complement strand
TTCTGCCTCGTAGTAGCCCTTCTTCAATCCGATATGGATCGGCCAGTGGGTCGGCCCCGTCGAGCCGACGAGTCCGATCGTCACAGTGTCGGCTGCGTGCGCGAGCGGCGCGGCCACAAGTCCGGCCGCAATCGACAAAGCCCGCGCTGTTTGAATGATCGCTCTCATCTTGTTCCCCCGCATTACTCTTCCTGACGTTTCGTTCATCCTATCGCGGCGACTTTGAAGTGGGAACGCGTGTGATGGAACTGCACCACGCCAAAAGGCCGCAGCCGGAACCTCATCGGGAAAAAAGAATTGTCTGTTGGGGAGTATGACCCACGGAGGACTGAATGAAGTTGGTCAAACTCACGATTGCAGCGGCAGCCTTGGCGACGGGCTTTGCGGTTTCGGCATCGGCCCTGCCGGTGACGAAGCTCGGGACCGAAGCGACCGCCGCGCCGGTCGAAAAAACGGCGCTGGTGTGCAACCGCTGGGGCCGCTGCTGGCATACCGGCTGGCACCGCGGCTACGCCGCCTATGGCTACGGCGGCGGTTGGCATCGCGGCTGGCACCATGGCTGGCACGGCGGGTGGCATCACCGGCATTGGTGATAGCGCATCACCGCGCAAAAGAGCGGCCCCGGCGTTTGGGGCCGCTCTTTTGATTCGCGGGCGCAACTCGACGCGCCACTCAGTCCGGCGTCAGCACCACCTTGCCGATGCCGGCGCGCTGCTCGACCAGCTCGTGAGCGCGGCGCGCCTCGCTCATCGGCAGCACCTGGTCGATCAGCACCTTGAGCTTGCCTTCGGCCGCGACCTTCAGGGCGAGCTTGAAATTATCCGGCGTATCGATCGGATTGCCGTAGATCGTGATGACATTGAGATAGAGGTATTTCACGTCGAGCGGCACGTTGCCGCCGCCGTGGCCGCCGGCGGTGACGAGGCGGCCCTGGAATCCAAGCGAGGCGAGCGCCTTCGGAAAGGTCTCGGGATCGCCGATGTTGTCTGCCACGACATTGACACCGGTGCCGCCGGTGATGCGGCGTGCCTCCACGGTCAGGTCCCTGCTGCGATAGTTGACGCCTTCGTCGGCGCCGAGATCGAGCGCCGCCTTGACGCGCTCGTCGCTGCCGGCCGCCGCGATGACGCGCGCGCCGAGATATTTCGCCGCCTGCACCAGCGCGCTGCCGAGCCCGCCGGCCGCGCCCATCACCAGCACCCACTCGCCGGGCTTGACCTGGGCGCGGTCGCGCAACTGCGTGAATGCGAGCGGCCCGTGCCGGCCGACCACCGCGGCGGTGACGAAATCGAGCGCGTCGGGAACGATCTGCACCGTGCCGGCGGGCACCTTCACCCATTCCGCATAGGTGCCCCAGGTGTCGACGCCGAGGAGCCGCGGCGCGCCATTCGGCGCCCGCCCGATGATCGGATGGCAGACCACCCGGTCGCCGACCTTGATCGCCTTGACGTCGGGCGCCACCGCCGTGACCTCGCCCGCCGCATCCGATCCGGGCACATGCGGCAGCGGCGGCCGCCTCGCGTATTTGCCGGCGCGCAGCGCCACATCGAGCGTCTGGTTGACGGTCGCGGCGCGCACCTTGATGGCGATCTCGCCCGGACCGAGCGTGGGTTCGGCGACGTCCTCCAGGCTCAGGACGCCCGGATCGCCGAACTGACGGATGACGACAGCTTTCACGTTTCCCCCTGCAGTTCAAAAGCGCTTGATCCGCGCCAGCCTATCAGAGAAATTCCGGTTGTCGCGACCGGCCGCCGCTTGGGCCGCGATCATTGGGGGACGCTCTTGCTCCGCACCGTCGAACCGGAACTGGCCGATCACATTCCCGCGGACGATCCGCGATCGATCCGGTTCCGGCGCGATCTTCGGCACCTCAATGCCCTGGTCATGAACGACCGATTGATGGCGCGGGTTTTGACCCGGGCTTGCGGAAACGAGACACCTCGCACGATCGTCGACCTCGGCACCGGCGACGGAACGTTGACGTTGAGGATCGCGCAGCGGCTTGCGCCACGCTGGCGGAACGTCACGGTCCTGTTGGTGGATCAGCAGGACATCGTCAGCGCCGAGACGCGGCAGAGCTTTGCCGCCCTGCAATGGAATGTGCAAACCGCCACGGCCGACATTTTTGATTTTCTCGACAGCGCCGACGCCAACGCGGATGTCATCGTCGCCAACGCCTTCCTGCATCACTTCACGGCGGACCGGTTGAAGCGGCTGTTCGACGCCGCGGCGAAGCGGGCCCGATTGGTGGTCGGCTGCGAGCCGCGACGGACGCGCTTGGTGCGCGAGTGCAGCCGCCTGCTCTGGATGCTCGGCTATGGCGAGGTCGCCGTCGAGGATGCCGTCACCAGCGCCAAGGCCGGTTTCGTGGGGACGGAGATGACGGAATGCTGGCCGGCTTCGTCCGGCTGGTCCGTCGAGGAGCGTGACGCCGGCCCGTTCATGCATCTGTTCGTCGCCAAGCGCGTTCCGGCGTGACCGTCAGTTTGCAAGCTCAACCAGATCGCCAAGCGTGCCGTGGATGGGGGCCGAGGCAAACGCGCCATCTTGCGGGTGCAGAGTGGCCGGCACGTGTCCGGCCGGCCGCAAGGTCGGGCGGACCTCGTAGTCGATCCGCGCACCCGGCGCCAACGCCACCCGGTAGCGCTTGAAAATCATCGCCAGCGCGATCTTCATGACATTCCAGCCGAACTGAAAACCGGGGCAGCGTCTCGGTCCCGCGCTGAAGGCAAGGTACTCGAACGGAGTCGGATTGATCGTCGACCATCGCTCGGGAAGAAAACGGCTCGCCTCCGGATAAAGATCGGGCACGCGATTGGTCATGAAGGCGCTGAGCACGATGCGGGCGCGCCGAGGAACCGCGTGGCCGGCCAAGGTCGTGTCCTCTTCGGCAACGCGCATTTGCAGCGGCGCCGGCGGCAGGATCCGCATGGTTTCTTTGACAACCGCGTCGAGATACGGAAGCGCCGTCACCGCATCGAGGGAAAGCGAGAGATCGTCGAGCTCCGCGAGCAACGCCTGCGCCACCTGCGGATGCTGGTCCATAAGGATCAAGGCCCACGTCAACGTGATCTGGCAGGCCTCGGACGTCATCATCACCAGCGCGGGAATGGTGCGTGCGACGGTTGCGCTGTCGGCGGGATTGCCGTCCGGACCGGGGCTGTTGATCAGGATCGAGACCAGGTCCTGGGGATTGAGCCGGCCGCGCTTTCGTTCCACCCATTCGATCACGGCACGTTCGAGCTCGTCGGCCACGCGCAGGCTTTGACCGTACGGCGTGATCGGCAGGTTGATCGGCAGCGACATGACGTTGGCCGACCACTTGCGCTCCATCATCTCAACCGACATATCGGAGATCGGATAGCCCAGCACCTTGTCGCCGCCGAACAGCAGCTCGACGGTGATGAGCCGCAGCAGGCGATAGATATACGCTCCGAGGTCGATGGTTTCGTCGACGGGCCACGCCGCAATATCCTCGGCGGTGAGCTCGGTCATCATCGCGCCCATCGCATCGACATTGGGCTTGCGCAGCGAAGGGTTGATCAGCCTGCGATAATGGGCCGCCCGCGGGCCCGTCATGCGCGTCAGGTTATCGTTCATCCGGCGCGCCGCCGAGTTCCTGGGACCTCCCGGCAACAGACTGACCGAGCGCCATACGCTGGAATTGAGCACCTCGACATTGAAGGCCGCGCCCGCGGTCAGGATCAGCGGCACACCCAACAACAGCGCGCTGGGATGATTGATGAACGGCAGCACGCGGCCGACGACGACCAGCGGTCCGTGAGTCTCGTAAGCCGTCCGCATCGCGGCCACGGGATCACGTGCGAATTGCCACCCCAAACGCAACGCGGCGAGGCCCGTCAGCTCGGGCGGCGATGGTCCCGGCATTCGCAATCCGATTCGAAGGAAATCCTTGATCGGTACTTAGTAGCCCTTCGAATGGCACTCAAGGCAGTTCTCTTTGGTCCTGCCAAAGACCGACTTGACGCCGATCGCGTAGGCAAACCGATGGACGGCAAACCCCGGCGCCGGTTCAAGCCCTCGCTTGATGCACGCCGCGTACAGCTTCTTGCCCTCGATCGACTTCAGCTCGGGATCCCACTGGGTGTAGCCCCGATACACGCCATGAGTTCCGACGCCGGGGGCGCAGTCTTTCTTGGCGTTGGCGGTGCGCTGCGCCAGGCTGAATGGCGAAATCTGGTGACCGTCGGCGTCGACCTTTGGCTTTGGCATATGCCGAACGGCCGTTTTCTTCGGCTTCTCGCCGGAAGCGTCCTGTGTGTACGCCGTTGTCACGGCAAGCGACCCCGCCAGTATCAAGACACCGGAGGCCAACAACCACCGTCTCATGTGAAATCTCCCCCCAACTGGACAAATCCAGCCGCAGCTTAGGTTTTCGCGGCCCTTCAGGACAAGTGCAATGCGATGGCCGGCCGCAAAATCATGAAAAGTGATTGTTCCAACAAATCGGTTGCAGGTGGATCAATGCGCGGCCAGTCCGCTCAAGTCTTTGAAATGACATGGCGGTCCCGACAGGACTCGAACCTGTGACCTTCGGTTTAGGAAACCGCTGCTCTATCCAGCTGAGCTACGGGACCCGCAGGCGCACTCCATAGCCCAGTTTCGACGCCCGCGAAATCGGCGCCTCACCAACCCCACCGACCGCAAACAACAAAAGTCGCGCTGCGGTTGAGCCGGCGCCTTTGCCGCCCGCCACTCATTCGCGCTAGGATGCAGCCGTAGGCTGGGGGAATTGGTCGTGCGGGCAAGGGCACCCCTGATCGGGCTCGTGGTGGCGCTGACCGTATCGGCCTGCGCGCAGAATCCCGATCACCAGACCAGCACCTTCCTTGAGCTTTACGCCGATGCCAATCCGACCCCCGCCCATTTCCGCGAGTGTCACGGCTTCGCCTGCAACGAGACCTCGCGCGTCTCGCTCAGCCCGCAGCAATGGCAGCGGGTTGGCGCGGTGTTCAAGCCACACGCTCCGAATGCGCGCGCCGAGCGGCGGCAGATCGCGCAAGCCGTGGCGCTGATGCAGCGCATGGTCGGCGCGCAGACCGGCACCGCCGTCCACCAATGGACGCACCAGGACATGAACATCCTGCCGAACCTCAGCGATCCGACGCAGCTCGACTGCATCGACGAGGCGGTGAACACCTGGACCTACACGACGATGATGGAAAAGAGCGGGTTCTTCCGCTTCCATCGCGTTGCCCAGCTCTCCAACGGCGGCTCGCTGCATGATCCGCGCAACACCGCGGTGGTGCAGGAGATCAACGGCGACTATTACGCCATCGATGCGGCCCTGGTGGACATGGGCACGCCGCCACCGGTGATCCCGCTCGTGACCTGGATCAGCGTCTGGCCGCCCGACCTCAAGGCGCTCGAGGCGAAAGAGCCGGGCAAGAAAGAGCCGGCCAAGCGCGTCGCCGCGCGCTGACGTTCTGCACCAACATCTCCGTCGTCATGCCCGGCCTTGTCCCGGGCATCCACGTCTTGGCTGCGAGTAAAGACGTGGATGGCCGGGTTAAGCCCGCCCATGACAACATTGACTCAGCATGCGTGCATCAAAACTAAGCCAGCCCGTGCTTGCCGAGAAACTCCAGCGTCAGCGCGATGCACGCGTCCGGCTTCTCGATCTGCAACAGGTGCCCGGTCTCGGGCACGAAGCTGTAGTCGTAGCCGCCCTCGATGCCGAGCGCCTGGTTGGCCGGCCCGGTCGCCGGCGCGCCCTTGAAGTTCGGATCGCAGCCGACGAGCTTCACCGGCCCGCCGAACTCCGACGCCTTCGGCCAGAGATCGAGCGTCAGCGCCTGCGCGTAGATGCCGGCCTCGTTCTCCGGCGCGCAGACCAGCTCGTAGCCGTCGCCGGCCTTGCGCAGCACCGAGCGCGCCATCAACTCGTGCGCGCCTTCGATCCAGCGGCTGGTCGCGCGCGACGCCTTGTACTCCTCGGCAAGCTGCCCAACGGTGTCGAACTTGCGGCGCCGCTTGCCGGCGAACTCGGTGAGCCGGTTCTCGAACACCTCCATCGCGGCGTATTGCGGATGGTCTTTGGGCGGAACGTCCGGCGGATCGAACAGCACCAGCGCGTCCCAGGGAAATCCCACCTCGATGGCGTGCTTCATCGCCGTGCGCGCCGACATCGAATGGAAAATGCCCGCGGTCTTGCGCGCGCCAAGCTGCGCCTTCACCGCCTGCACCACGCGCTCGAGATCGCGCGTCAGTTGCTCGTAGGTGTGGTTGGCGGGTGTTACCGGGACGTTCTGCCCATGATTGCGAAAATCGAATACCAGCACGTCGAATCTGGATAGGAGCTGGCGCCAGTACGGGTAGTAGGCGTCGGCGGCAAAGCCGTTGCCATGGGTGATCAGAAGCCGCACGCCGTCCGGATTGCCGTGGCGGCGCATCTTGATGCGCGCGCCGTCCTGAAGCGGCACCTCGAACGTCAGGCTGGGTGCGGGAATTTCGAACTGCATGACGACGCTCCGACGGGCGAATCTTTCGCGCCGGGACGCCCCGGCGGTCGGTGCGTTTTATGGGTCCCGGTGCGGCCCGGTCAACGCTTGATTCCGGCCTGAAATCAGGGCTTTGTGTCCCTTCTCCGTCATCCTGAGGTGGCCGCGCAGCGGCCCTCGAAGGATGAACGGCCCGGGATTCCGGGGCTGTCACCCTTCGAGGCTCGCTTCGCTCGCACCTCAGGGTGACGAGTCGGCGTCCGCGGCAAGAATACAAGAGGTTAGCCCAGTGTCACAGCGAGTCGGCACGCGCGTGGTTCGCAAGGAAGACCCGGCGCTGCTGTCGGGCCGCGGGCGCTATGCCGACGACATGCCGGTGCCGGCCGGCACGCTGTCCGCCCATGTGATCCGCTCGCCGCATCCGCACGCCGACATCGTGCGCATCGATACCAAAGCCGCGCTCGCCCTGGACGGCGTCTGGGCGGTGCTGACCGGCGAGGACATTCAGAAAATCTCCGATCCGTTCCTGGTGGCGCTCAAGGCCAAGGTCGACCAGTGGTCGCTCGCGGTCGGCCGCGTGCGCTATGTCGGCGAGCCGGTGGCGCTGGTGGTCGCGGAAAACCGCTACCTTGCGGAAGACGCCTCGGAGCTGGTGCAGATCGACTATGCGCCGCGCGACGCCGTGATCGATCCGCTCGAGGCCTGCGGGAAAACCTCGCCGCTGCTCCACGACGAAGCCAAGACCAACGAAATATCGGTCCGCAAATTCCACTACGGCGACACCAAGAGCGCGTTCGAGAAGGCCGACAAGATCGTCAAACTGACAGTGCCGTTCCATCGGCTCTCGTTCACGCCGATGGAATGCTACGTCTGCGTCGCGAGCTACAATCCGGCCGACGACAGCTACGACTGCCTCGCCAACTTCCAGGGGCCGTTCTCGACGCACCCGGTGATGGCCAAGGCGCTGCGCGTGGCGGGGCCGAAGATGCGGCTCCGCATCCCTCCGGATTCCGGCGGCAGCTTCGGCATCAAGCTCTCGGTGTTCCCCTACATCGTGCTGACGGCGCTCGCGGCCAAGGTGACCGGTCGCACCGTGAAATGGGTCGAGGATCGCGCCGAGCATCTGGTCGCCGCGAGCACCGGACCCAATCGCGTCACCGAGATCGCGGCCGCCGTCACCAGGGACGGCAGGATCCTCGGCCTGAAGCTGGATCAGCTCGAGGATTACGGCGCGTTCCTGCGCGCGCCGATGCCCGGCCCGCTCTACCGCATGCACGGCGCGCTGACCGGCGCCTACGACATCCCCAATCTCGACGTCGTCAATCGCGTGGTGCTGACCAACAAGATGCCGGCGAGCCTCATCCGCGGCTTCGGCGGCCCGCAGCTCTATCTCGCGCTGGAGCGGCTGGTGCACCACATCGCGGTCGAGCTCAAGCTCGATCATCTCGACGTCATCCGCCGCAACCTCATTCCTTCTGACAAATTCCCGTTCAAGACCGCGGCTGGCGCGCTCTATGACTCCGGCGACTACGCCAAGGCGGTGGCGATCGCTGTCGGCGACGGCCGGCTCGATGCACTGAAAAAGCGCCGCGACGAGGCCCGCAAGGCCGGCAGGAAATACGGCATCGGCTTCGCCGTCGTGGTCGAGCCCGCCATGTCGAACATGGGTTACCTCTCGACCTTGCTCACGCCCGAGGCGCGCGACCGGGCCGGGCCGAAGAACGGCGCGACCTCCATGGTCACGGTCAACATCGATCCGCTCGGCGCGGTGTCGGCCACCGCCGACGTCACCGTGCAGGGCCAGGGCCACCAGACCGTGCTGTCGCAGATCATCTCCGACCAGCTTGGGCTCAAGCCCGACGACATCAACGTGGTGCTGGAGATGGACACCGCCAAGGACCAATGGTCGATCGCCGCCGGCACCTATTCCTCGCGCTTCACCTCCGGCACTGCGGTCGCGGCCCACATCGCCGCGGGCAGGCTTGCCGAGAAGCTCAAGGAGATCGCGGCCAAGCAGCTCAACGTCATGGCCGACGACGTCGAGCTTGCCAACGGCAAGATCAGGAGCAAGAGCAATCCCGACAACGCGCTGCCGTTCAGCCGCGTCGCCGGCACCTCGCACTGGTCGCCGGTGATGCTGCCCGAAGGCATGGCGCCGGCGCTGAGCGAGACCGGCATCTGGAATCCGCCGGAGCTCGAGCCGCCCTCGCACGACGACCGCATCAACACCTCGCTGACCTACGGCTTCGTGTTCGACATGTGCGGCATCGAAATTGACCCGATCACCTACACCGTGAAGGTCGATCGCTATGTTTCGATGCACGACGCCGGCCGCATCCTCAATCCGCTGATCGCCGAGGGGCAAATTCGCGGCGCGTTCGCGCAGGGGATCGCGGCTGCGCTCTACGAGGAGTTCGTCACCAACGAGGAGGGCGCCTTCCTCACCGGCACCTTCGCCGATTATCTGGTGCCGACCGTCGCCGAGATCCCGCCGGTCGAGATGCTGCACATCGAGACGCCGTCGCCGTTCACGCCGCTCGGCGCCAAGGGCCTCGCCGAAGGCAACTGCATGAGCGTGCCGGCCTGCGTCGCCAACGCCATCGCCGACGCGCTCGGCATCCGGGACGTGGTGCTGCCGGCGACGCCGAAGCGCATCCACGCGCTGATGACCGGGAGCGCAAAATGAAGCCCCGGCCATTCGACTACGCGCGGCCAGACACGGTCGAGGAAACCGTGGCGCTGCTGGCCGAGCACGGCGATGACGCGCGCATCCTGGCCGGTGGGCAATCGCTGATGGCGATGATGAACCTGCGGCTGGCCGATCCGGCGATGCTGATCGATATCGCGCGCATCGCCGAACTCAGCCACATCCGCGACCTCGGCGAGACAATCGAGGTCGGCGCGGCGGTGACGCAGAACACCCTGCTGGCCTGGCAGCACCTGAAATCGAAGCTGCCGCTGCTCGCCGCCGCCCTGCCCCACGTCGGCCATTTCCAGACCCGCAACAAGGGCACGGTGTGCGGCTCGATCGCCCACGCCGATCCGAGTTCGGAAATCCCGCTGTCGCTCGCCGTGCTCCAGGGCGAAGTCGTGCTCAAAAGCAAGCGCGGCGAACGCGTGCTGAAGGCCGCCGATTTCCAGAAGGACATGCTGACCACCGCGCGCGAAGCCGACGAGCTGATCGTCGCAGTGCGCTTCCCGGTGCACGGCAGGGGCGCAGCCTTCAACGAGGTGGCGCGCCGCCACGGCGATTTCGCCATGGTCGCCATCGCGGTCACGACCGACGGCAAGGGCAACACTCGGCTTGGCGTTGGCGGCGTGGCGTCGACGCCAGTGGTGCGCAGCATCAACGGCAGCGCCAAAGACGCCGTGGAGAAGCTCGCGAACGAACTCGAAGGCTACGACGACCTGCACGCCTCGGCCGAGCTTCGCAAGGACATCCTGCGCAACCTCGCGCCGCTGGTGATCGCGGAGGCGGAACAATGCGCCGCGTGAACCGCGACACCAAGGTCCGCATCGGGCTGACGCTGAACGGCCGCAAGATGTCGGCCGAGACCGAGCCGCGCACCCTGCTCAGCGATTTCCTGCGCCATTCGTTGGGGGCGACCGGCACCCATGTCGGCTGCGAGCACGGCGTCTGCGGCTGCTGCACCGTGCAGATCGACGGGGCTGCCGTGCGCTCGTGCCTGACGCTCGCGATGCAGGCCGAGGGCCGCGACGTGCGCACGGTGGAGTCGCTCGCCTCGCCCGACGGCAAGCTGAACAAGCTGCAGCAGGCGTTCCAGAACCATCACGCCCTGCAATGCGGCTTCTGTACGCCCGGCATCCTGATGAGTTTCACCGATTTCCTGGCGCGCAACCCCAATCCCACCGAGGCGGAGTTGCGCGACGTCCTCAGCGGCCACATCTGTCGCTGTACCGGATACGCCGGCATCATGGCCGCGCTGAAGGAAGTTGCAGGCATCAATTGAACGATCAGTTGAACTGGAGAGTGCGATGAACGAGCAGACCAAGAAGGACGCGGCGCAGCAGGCCAAGCCGGTCTACCGCGAGCTGGTCACGATCAACGGCAAGAACGTGGTGCTGGCGCACAACGAGCCGCCGGTGGTCAACGCCGGCGTGCTGGAGATGGCCGAGATCTTCCGTATGTTCAACATCTTCGACGAAAAGTTCTCGCCGTCGAACATCGACAAGGCCGACGGCACGCCGCTGCGCCTCTACACCTCGGACCGCGTCAAGGTCGACGTGTCGAAGCGGCGTAAGCACGACATGGGCTTCTGGCATCGCAACATCGACGCCCACGAGATCATCTTCTGCGTCAAGGGCGCGCTGAAGTGGGAGACCGAGATGGGCGTCAAGATCATGCACCCAGGCGACATGCTGTTCATCCCGAAAGGCATCGGCCACCGCTCCATGCTGTGCGAGGACTCCACCGATGACAACGTGCTGATCGAGCTGAAGATCGCCGACGAGCTGACGTATGTCGGCGAGGATCACAAGAAGTAGGAGATCGCCGCAGCCTCGGACCTCATCCTGAGGAGCATCGCGAAGCGATGCGTCTCGAAGGATGGCAGCGAGGCATGGGCCGCCCTCGACCCTTCGAGACGGCGCTGCGCGCCTCCTCAGGGTGAGGGCGGAGGAAGGCTGAAGGAACCAAAGTGCAAACCGTCGACCTCATCATCCAAAGCATCGACTGGCTGATCACCGTCGATCCCGCCCGTCGCGTCATCCGCGACGCGGCGATCGCGGTCGATGGCGGCCGGATCGTCGCCGTCGGCAAGTCGGCGCAGATCGTCAAGACCCACACCGGCGGAAAGACCATCGACGGCCGCCGCACCGTAGCAACGCCGGGCTTCATCGACTGCCACCTGCACTCGTCGTTCCAGCTTTCGCGCGGCCTTGCCGACGAGGCCAACGCCCAGTCGTTCCTGTTCGACCGCATGTACCCCTACGAGGCCGCCCTCGACGCCGACGACGTGCGCGTGTCGGCGACACTTGCCGCCACCGAGCTGCTCAAGCACGGCGTCACCTGCTTCATCGATCCCGGCAACTATCATCCGGAATCCTCGGTCGAAGGCGTGATGTCGACCGGCATCCGCATGATCGTGTCGCGCTCCTCGTTCGACCTGACCAAGTCGGTGCTCGGCCTCCTCCCCGACCGCATGATCGAGAACACCGCGACCGCGCTGGAGCGCGCCGAGGCGGTGCTTGAGAAATACGCCAAGACGAAAAATCCGCGGCTCGGCGCCAGCGCCTCGTTCCGCGGGCTCAACAATGCCTCTGACGAGCTGATCGTCGGCCTTGACAAGCTCGCGAAGAAATACGGCACGCTGCTGCAAACCCATGCCTGCTTCTCCTACTCGACGCACGACTCCAGCATTGCCCGCGGCGGTCTGGCGGAAATCGAGCGCCTGGAAAAGCTCGGCGTGCTCGACGAGAACATGCTGATCGTGCACTCCGGCTGGCTCGAACCCCAGGAGGTGGCGATGCTGGCCAGGCGCAAGCCTTCCCTGGTGTGCGCGCCGAGTTCGAGCCTGCACAACGGCTACGGAAATTTCGTCGTCGGCAAGCTGCCGGAGTTGATGGCGCTCGGCGTCAACGTCGCGATCGGCTCCGATCATGCCTCGTCCGGCATCGTCGACATGACGCAGGAGGTTCGACTTGCCTGCTGCTGCTACAAGGAGCAGCGGCTCAATCCGCGCGTCATGCCGCCGGAGACGGGGCTTGAGATGGCGACCGTCCACGGCGCCAAGGCGGCGCGGCTCGGCGACCGCATCGGCTCCATCGAGGTCGGCAAGGATGCCGACATCGTGCTGTTCGACACCCGCCGCCCGGAGTGGCAGCCGCTGATCAATCCTGTCGCCAACCTGGTGTACAGCGCCACCGGCGATTCGGTGCGCGACGTGTTCGTGCAGGGCGAACAGGTGGTCAAGGCCGGCACGCTGACCAGGATCGACGAGAGCAAGCTCTACGACGACATCCCCGTGGCGGTGTCGCGCTTCGGCAAGAAGCTGAAGCTCGACCAGATGGTGCAGTTGAAATGGCCGGTGAGCTGACGATGGACGCTGTGACCAAACCGAAGTCTGCCGGCCCCGTCCTGATCGACGGTCTGGCGTTTCCGTTCCCCGACTACCCGGAGCCCGGCACGGCGACCGAGGTGGCCGACGGCATCTTCTGGATTTCAACGCCGGTGCCGTTCGTCGGCCTGAAACAGGTCAACATCTGGCTCCTGCGCGACGGCAACGGCTGGACCCAGATCGACTGCGGCTATCACCGCCCCGACGTGCAGAACCTCCTGATGCAGGTCTGGCACACTGTGCTCGGCAGCCGCCCCATCACCCGGCTGATCGTGACGCATTTCCACCCCGACCACGCCGGCAACTCTGGCTGGATTTGCCAGCGCTGGGGCCTGCGGCCGCGCATGACCCAGGCCGAATGGTTCACCGCCAACCTGGCGATGCAGAACCTCGACACCGACCACATCAAACCGCGGGTGACGTTCTACCGCCGCCACGGCCTGCGCGAGGAACGCCTGAAGCGCTTCGCCGACGGCGTGGTGCTCTACAAAGAAGGCGTGACGCTGCCGCCCGACTTCAAGCGAATCCGCGGCGGCGATCAAATCGCCATCGGCAAAGACCACTGGCGCGTCATCATCGGCGAAGGCCATTCGCCGGAGCATGTCTCGCTCTATTGCCCGGAGCGCAAAATATTGATCGCGGGCGACCAGATCCTGCCGGCCATCTCGACCAACGTCAGCACCTGGCAGGTCGAGCCGGAGTTCGACGCGGTCGGCGCGTTTCTTGCGACCTGCAAGACGTTCCTCGGCGTGCTCGAGCCCGCCACGCTGGTGCTGCCGTCGCATCGCAAGCCGTTCCGCAACGTGCATCACCGGCTGCGCCAGCTTGCCGAGCATCACGCGGCGCGCTGCAATCTCATCCTCGACCATGCCGGCGCGGAAACCAGCGCCGGCGAGCTGATCGACGTGATGTTCTCGCCCGGCCTCGACGGCCACCAGATCGGCTTCGCCATGGGCGAAGCGATCGCCCACCTCAATCATCTGGTGACGCTCGGCCACATGGAGATGATCGAGACGTCGCAGAGCGTGCGCTACCGCCGCATCGGCGCGCCTACCGCGCGGGTCGAGCCGGAGTTCGAGTGATGGGCCCGTTCGGCGATCATCAGCTCAAGATTCCCTACGAGCCGGTGGCCAACCTGCTGGCGAAATACGCGCGGCGCGATCCGGGCAAGACCGCGATCGTCGATCTCGACTCGGGCACGGCCGTGAACTTCGGCGAGTTAGAGCAGGCCGCCATCGACATCGCCGCTTATCTCAAGAGCAAGGGCATCCGCAAAGGCAGCCGCGTGCTGGTGCTGTCCGACGAATGCCTGGAGAAGCTGTTGATCTGGATGGGCGTCTGGCGCATGGGCGCGGTGATCTGCCCGTTCAACCTCGAGATCAACGAAAAGCAGATGGTGTCGCTGACCGCGGCGCTGAAGCCTGCGCTGATCCTGTATCACAAGGACATCGACGTCGCCGCGATGGTCGGCGACGCGCTGGCCGAGCGTGTGCGCTTCGGCGCCTGGAAAGGCGATCCGCAGGACCAGCTGTTCGCGTCGCTGCCGCGCGGCGACGCCGCGGCTCTGCCCGAGCGCAACGAGGCCGACGACACCGCCTGCATCTTCTGCACCTCCGGCACCACGGCGCGGCCGAAGATCGTCATCTACAACCACGCCGCCTACTGGATGAACGGCCTCGACACCCTGGAATTTCTCGGCCTGACCGAGGACGATCGCACTTTGGAGTACCGCTCGTTCGGCTGGAACTCGGCGCAGGTGCTGAGCCTGCTGCCGTTCCTGCAGAAGGGCCTGACGATGCATATCGCGCGGCGCTTCTCGCACAGCCATTTCTTCGAATGGGTGCAGCAGCACGGCATCACGTTTTCCGCCGGCGTGCCGACCGTGCTCAACATGCTGCTGAACAAGCCGCTCGGCTTCACCGCGAAGGACATCCCGACCTTGCGGCTGATGAGCTGCAGCACCGCGCCATTGACCGCGCAGCAATGGGTGCAGTTCGAGGAAATGTACGGCGTCACGCTGCTGCAGATGTACGGCATGTCGGAGACCGGCTGGATTTGCGGCAACCGCACCTACGCCAAGAAGATGGGCACCGTCGGCCTGCCGGCGCTGCACCAGGAGTTGAAGATCGTCGACGGCTCAGGCAGCGAATGCCCGCCGGACGTCGAGGGCGAGATCACCGTCGGCGGCCCGCAGATGGCGATCGGCACTCTCAACGATGACGGCTCGATCGACCCGCTGCTCGGCAAGCGCATCAAGAGCGGCGACCTCGGCATCATGGACGCCGACGGCTTCGTCCGCGTCACCGGCCGCACCAAGGACCTGATCATCCGTGGCGGCGTCAACATCGCGCCGCTGGAGATCGACGAGGTGCTGATCAAGCATCCGGGCGTGGCCGAGGCTGCCGCGGTCGGCGTGCCCGACAATATCTACGGCGAAGAGGTGGTGTGCTACGTGGTGGCGAAGCAGCCGGGGCTGACCGCCGCCGCCGTGCTCGAGCACTGCCGCAAGTTCCTGCCGCCCGCCAAGACGCCGAAGGAGGTCTCGATCGTCGCCGAGCTGCCGAAGAGCGAGCGCGGCAAGGTGCTGCGCGACAAGCTCCGCGACGATTGGCTCGCGCGGCATAAGGTTTCGGCCTAGCGCAACCGCTCGCGACGATGGCATGCTCGGGCGCCATCGAGGACCGGGCCATGCCACTGCCACGCCGACGATTTCTCACGCTCGCTGCCAGCGCCGCCGCACTGCCGGCATTGCCGCGCCTCGCTTGGGCCGAGACCTATCCGTCGCGGCCGATCCGCATGATCGTTGCCTTCGCCGCCGGCAGCGCGCCCGACATCATCGCGCGCCTCGCCGGGCAATGGCTGTCGGACCAGCTCGGCCAGCCCATCGTCATCGACAACCGGCCGGGTGCCGCGAGCAACATCGGCACCGAAGTCGCGGTGCACGCGCCGCCGGACGGCTACACCATCCAGATGACGGTGCTGACCAACGTGTTCAACGCCACGCTCTACAAGAACCTCAGCTACAATTTCGTCACCGACGTCGTCCACACCGCCGGTGTCGCCAACGCGCCGTATGTCATCATTGTGCCGCCGTCTTTCCCGGCCAAGACACTTCCGGAGTTCATCGCCTACGCCAAGGCCCATCCCGGCAAGATCAACATGGCCTCGGGCGGCACCGGCTCGTCGTCGCACATCTTCGGCGAGCTGCTGAAGGCGACGGCCGGCATCGACCTGCTGCACGTGCCGTACCGCGGCGTCTACATGAACGATCTGATGAGCGGCCAGGTCCATGTCGTGGTCAACCCGATCCCGCAGGCGCTGGAATTGATCCGCAGCGGCAAGCTTCGCGCGCTGGCCGTGACCACGACGTATCGACTGAACTCGCTGCCCGATATTCCGACCGTGGCCGAATTCCTGCCGGGCTACGAAGCGATCGGCTGGTACGGCCTGGCGATGCCGAAGAACACGCCGGCCGAGATCGTCGGCAAGGTCAACGCGGCGATGAACAAGGCGCTCGCCGATCCCAAGGCCAAGGCGCGGCTCGCCGATCTCGGCGTCGAGCCGATGCCGATGACACCGGCCCAGTTCGACGCTTTCGTTCACAGCGAATCGACCAAGTGGACCAAGGTGATCCACGACGCCCACGTGACGCTGGAGTGACCTATTCCGCCGCCACCGCGACGTCGGCGATGAACTGCGACAGCCACTTGTTGCGCTTCTTCACGTTGAGCCGGTACAGCCCTTCGAACTCGGCCTCGGGGAACGAGTGCGTCGACGGCCGCTTCAGCAGCGTGTCGGCCCAGGCCTTGAGCCGCGGATATTTCTCGATCTGCCCGATCGGCCGGATGCGGTCGAGGAAGAAATAGCGCTGCAGGAACGGCGCGTAGGCCGCATCGACCAGCGAATACTTGGTGCCGTTGAACAGCGGCCCCGGGCCCTGCTTCTCCAGCGCCCGCTCCAGCCGCTCGAACGCAACCGGAACCTTGTCGAGGGATTTCTTGGCAGCCGCCTCGTCGGCGGCGTAGGCCACGCCGGTGACGTGCTCGGCGAACGTCGGCACGTAGTCGGTCCAGGCGCGGTTGACGGCGCGCTGCACCGGGTCCTCAGGGTGCAGGCGCGGCGCAATGGTCTCGTCGAGGTACTCGTTGATCGCGCTCGACTCGAACAGCGACACGCTGTCGTCGAGCCGCAGCACCGGCACCTTCTTGTGCGGCGAGATGGCGAGGAACCAGTCGGGCCGGTTGTCCGGCTCGATATGGCGGAATTCGAACGGCGTGTTCTTCTCGCGCAGCACGATCGCCGAGCGCTGCACCCACGGGCAGGTCTTGAAGCTCACCAGCATGTATTTCGTCATCACAGTCCTCACAAAGAATGAAGCGCCCGGGGCGCGGAACAGCCGGGATTCAACTCCCCCGCTCGCCCGATGACAAGCTCGTCCCGGCTCAAGCGTTCTTGAACAGCGCCCGCTTCAGCGCCTTGGTGGGCTTGAGGAAGAACACCAGCATGGTGCAGCCGTTCGGCGCCGTCGGCGCGTGGCGGCTGCCCTTGGCGCGGATGACGAAATTGCCGGCGGTGCACTCGCCCTCCTCGTCGCGCAGCGAACCCTCCAGCACGAAGGTCTGCTCCAGGTCTTCGTGCACGTGAAACGGGATGCCCGCGCCGGGCTCGAGCCGCGACAGGATCGTCAGCATGTCGGATTCGGAATCGTGATAGATCACCTTCATCTTGTTGCCCGGCGCCATCTCGACCCACGGCACCGTATCGGTGTCGATGAACCGCGAGGCGAGCGCGTTCAGTGCCTGCGCATCCATGGCAGTCTCCCTTCAGCCTTCGTTCTTGGTGTCGTAGTTCAGCTCCAGCTCCACGTTATTGGGGTCGCGCAGAAAGATCTGCGCTCGCGTCGAGTTCGGCACCAAGTTGACGCGGTGCGCGATGCCCTTGCCGGAGAGGTGCTTCTTCATCGCCTCGAAGCCACGGCTGCCGAACGCAACGTGATCGATCACGCCGGAATCCGGGCGTTGCTCCTTGTCGGTGTTGGCGATGTCGTTGATGTGCAGCACCGGGTGGCCGGAGCTGTACAGCCACGCCCCCGGGAAGTTGAACGGCGGCCGCGCGCCGTTCTCGAAGCCGAGCACGTCCTCGTAGAACTTGACGGTCTCGCTCAGCTTGCGGGTCGAGATGTTGTAGTGATCGAGCACGCCGACGCTCATGTCCATCGGGCTTCTCCTCTGGCGTTGTTGCCGAAAGATACCGCCAAACGCCCGTCCTGGCGAGCCGGCGCGGCCATCAATGAGCGCCATTGAGCGCAGCCCAGACCCGCGCCGGCGTCGCCGGCATGTCGATATGGCGCACGCCCGAGCGCTCGTGCAGGGCATCGACCACGGCATTGATCACCGCAGGCGGCGCGCCAACCGCGCCGGCCTCGCCTGCGCCCTTGACTCCGAGCGGATTGGCCTTGGTCGGCACATTGTGCGTCGAGAAACCGTAGGATGGCGTGTTGCTGGCGCGCGGCATGGCATAGTCCATGAATGAGCCTGACAGCAGTTGCCCGCTGTCGTCGTCGTAGATCGCGTGCTCCAACAGCGCCTGGCCGATGCCTTGCGCGATGCCGCCGTGGACCTGGCCTTCGAGCATCATCGGATTGATGGTGCGGCCGAAGTCGTCGACCACGGTGTAGCGCTCGATCGCGACCGCGCCGGTCGCCGGATCGATCTCGACTTCGACGATGTGGCAGCCGTTGGGGAAGGTCTGCGCCGCGGGCACCTGGTTGTGCGTGGTGTCGAGTCCCGGCTCCATGCCCGCGGGCAGCTTCGCCGGATCGCGCGCCGCCTTCGCCACATCCATCAGGTCGACGCGAAGGTCGGTGCCCGGCACGTTGAACTGGCCGTCCTTGAACACGACGTCCTGCGGCGACACCTCCAGCAAATGCGAGGCAAGCCTGGTGCCCTTGTCGATGACGACGCGCCCGGCCTCGTAGAGCGCCGAGCCGGCGACAGCGAGCGCGCGCGAGCCGCCGGTGAGCCCCTGCGGCGTGCGGTCGGTGTCGCCCATGATGACCTCGATGCGATCGGGGTCGATGCCGAGCTGATCGGACACGAGCTGCTTGTACGCCGTGATCAGGCCGGTGCCGTACTCCTGGTTGCCCATCACCAGCTCGACGCGATCGTCCTTGAACTCGATCGACGCGGTCTCAGGGAATCCGCCGCCGCAGCGCTCGGTGTAGGTCGCCATGCCGATACCGCGCAGCTTGCCGTTACGCCGGCTTTCCTTGCGCCGCTTGGCGAACGACGGCCACTCCGCGACCGCCATGCACCGGTCCATGACCTTCTCGAACTCGCCGGAATCGAGCACGAGCTTGGTCGGCGAGGTGTAGGGCATCGCCTGCGGCGGCACGAAATTGACGCGTCGGATCGCGTCGGGACTCATGCCGAGCTGCCGCGCCGCGGCGTCGACCAGCCGCTCCAGCAGGTAGGCGGCCTCCGGCCGCCCCGCGCCGCGATAGGCGCAGACCGGCACGGTGTTGGTGCAGACGCCCTTGACGTTGATGTGGATCGCCGGCGTCGCATAGATGCCGGATACAAGGTCAGTCGAGCGCGTCGGCACGAACGAGCCGAACGGCGAAAGATACGCGCCGAGATTGGCGAGCACCGAAACGCGCAGGCCGAGGAACCGGCCGCGCTCGTCGAGCGCGAGCTCGGCGCGGGTGACGTGGTCGCGGCCCTGGTTGTCGGACAGGAAGCCCTCGGAGCGGTCCGCCTGCCATTTCACCGGGCGCTGAAGCTTGCGCGCCGCCCACACCACCAGCGCCTGCTCCGGATAGACGAAGGCCTTCATGCCGAAGCCGCCGCCGACGTTGGGCGAGATCAGGCGAAGCTTCTCCTTCGGCATCTTCAGCACGTTGTCGGCGAGCGGATTGCGCACGAAGTGCGCGCCCTGCGTCGCGGTGTAGATCGTCGAGCGGCCGCTCGGCGGGTCGTAGTCGCCGATGGCGTTGCGCGGCTCCATCGAGTTGACCACGACTCGGTTGTTGGTTAGGTCGAGCGCGACGGTGTGCTTGGCCTTGGCGAAGGCAGCGTCGGTCGCCTTGGCATCGCTGGTGTCGTTGTCCCAGTCGAATATGACGTTGCCGGGAATATGCTCGAACAGTTGCGGAGCACCGGGCACGACCGTGGCCCTGGCGTCGGTCACCGCAGGCAGCGGCTCGTAGTCGACCACAACGGCTTCGGCGGCATCGCGCGCCTGCGCCAAGGTCTCGGCCACCACCAGCGCCACCGGCTCGCCGGCATGGCGCACCTTGCCCTGCGCGAGCACCGGACGCGGGGTGTCGTGTCGCGGCTTTCCGTCGCGGCTGGTCAGGGGCGTGACGCAGGGCACGTCGCCGAGGCCCTCGGCCCGCACGTCGTCGCCGGTCAGCACCAGCAGCACGCCCGGCATGGAACGCGCCGCCGCGGCATCGACGCGCGCCAGACGCGCATGCGCCACGGGCGAGCGCAGCACGTGGGCATGCACCATCCGCGGCAGGGCGATGTCATCGGTATAGCGGCCCCGCCCGGTGAGCAGGCGGAGGTCCTCGTGACGCCGCATGGGCTGGCCGATGCCGAATTTCATGGCTTGGTTCTCATCGTGTGGTGGCTAAGGTTGCCTCAATATAGTATGGCCCGCGCGCAACGCACGGGGAGGAACAGAGCATGACCACACTTGTCATCGGCGCAGGCCTGATCGGTTCGCAGGTCGCACGCATCCTGGTCGAGCGCGGCGAGAAGCCGGTGCTGATGGATGTCTCAGCCCAGCGCGACGCCATCGCCGAGATCGTCGACCTCGACAAGGTCACCCTGATCCAAGGCGACGTGCTGCGCCCGCTCTCCATCGTCGACGCGTTGCGCAACCACAGCATCACCCGCATCGCGCACACCGCGGCGAACCCGCTGCTCACGCTCGGCGCACAGCGCGAACCCTACGCCGCGATCAACCTCAACATCATGGGCACGGTGAACGTGCTCGAGGCCGCGCGCATCACCGGGCTGAAGCGCGTCGTGGTGTCGTCATCCTCGGTGCTCAACCACTATCTCGACGGCGGCGAGGACGGCGGCAACTTCGGCCGCGAGGAGGCGTTCCCGCGCCCGACCACGTTCTATTCGGCGACCAAGCAGGCGGTCGAGAGCCTCGGCCTCAACTACGCGAAGTGGTGCGGCATCGAGTTCGCCGGCCTGCGCTACGGCGCGGTGTTCGGGCCTTGGAGTGGCGCAGGCGGCGGCGGCCCGTCGAACGTGATCCGCCAGGCGCTCAAGGATGCACTCGCCGGCAAGGAAGCGATCGTGCCGCCTGGCGCGATGGAGTGGGTCTATTCCAAGGATGCCGCGCGCGGAACCGTGCTCGCGCTCGACGCCAAGGACCTGGGCAAAGGCGTGTTCAACCTCACCATGGGCCGCCTGACCACGCCCGCCGAGATGGCCGAGGCGATCGCCGCCGCCATCCCCGGCTCGAAAGCGAAGTTCGAAACGCCCGCCGGCACCGGCGTCTCGCTCGCCAACCGCGCCGAGCACGCCGACTTGAGCCGCAGCAAGAAGCACCTCGGCTATGAGCCGCAGTTTCCGCTGCACGCCGCGGTGAAGGACCAGGCCGACTGGATGCGGCGGTATATGAAGTGACGCGAGGCGTCTCGTCCGTTATGCGACGCCGGCCGGTTGTTCGACGACAGCGTCATCGAGCTGCACCGCGGCGACTTCGGCGGGCGCGGCGGCAATTTCGTCCAACGGCGTCGCAACAACATCCGGCGGCACATCGAAATCGGCCAGCACGGCCGGCGCTTCGACCGGCTCGGCTGGCGTGTCAGCCACTGCCTTAAGTTCGGCGAACTCAGCCAGGGGCACGAACGCCGCGGCAACGGGCGCCACGACCGCAACCGGCGCCGCAGCCACCACTAGCGGTGTCACCGCGCGCACCCGGCCGAGCGTCTGGCCATACGCCATCGCGCACAGGAACCCGACCAGCCCGCCGCACATCGCCGTGTGCAGAATGCCGCTGACGCCAAGCCCGCCGAGCCCGATCGCGACCGGCGCGAACACGCAGCCGATCAGCCCGCACCACAGCGCCCGCACCGGCGTTCTGCCGCGCTCCATCAGCTCGTCGGTCAGCGAGATCGCGAGCGCTGGCAGCGCCGCGACCACATAGCCCGAAAGAAAATAGTGCAGCAGGTTGTCGGGATGCGCCCCAATGAGCAGCAGGTTCATGAACGCCGGCGGAAAGCCGAGAATGAAAAACAGATGCCGCTTCATGACCCAACGCCTCCATGGATCGGTCGCCGCGCGCCCGGGGGCCGCTCGCGCGCCGGACGCCATGTCATAGCGCCGTTCCGCTTGCGCGGAGCGCGCAAGCTTGCGTTGAGGTTAGCCGATAAGCTTAACGGCAGAGGCGTGCGGCCGTAACCGCCACGCTATTTCCGCGGCAGGCCGTCGCGCCAGGCCATCACTTCAAGCTCGGCGCGCACCGCGTCCATCACCGGCACCACCGGCCGCGCCTCGAACGTGAACGCCGGCAGCATCGAACAGAACTTGTGCACGATCAGCGGGTCGTCGCAGTCCGCCAGCATGTAGCCGCCCCAGTCGCCGACCCGTATCACGAACATTTCGATCTTGAAGTTGTCGGGCGCCTTCCATTGCGTGAACACCTCCAGGATGCGCTTCTGGGCGTTCTCGTACTCCATCGGCGTGCCCTGCGGGCGCTCGTTCCAGCAGATCATGTACTTCATT
>Ga0265325_10000832_pt1 | contig 22329 bp, 18 predicted proteins | sample 41420metaG_FD_202090 | JGI IMG/M metagenome (GOLD analysis project Ga0265325, IMG submission 202090) | Rhizosphere microbial communities from Carex aquatilis grown in University of Washington, Seatle, WA, United States - 4-14-20 metaG | ecosystem: Host-associated > Plants > Roots > Rhizosphere... | reverse complement strand
TTGCCCATTCGTCGTAAGAGGCAGGGTCGGTGAATAGAGTGCGGACAGCCCCGTCGGCTTGCGCCGTGTCGTTGTCGAATTGCGGTGCGGCTGCATCGCACAATCTTCTAAATGTCAGAGTGAAGTCGGCGCGGTGGGCGGCCATGCGCTGGAGCAGGTCCGCAGCCAATGCGGCGTCGGCTTGTGCGAGTTCCGGTTCGGCTTCAGGCTGGGCGGCGAGGCCGATCTTCTGGAGCAGGCCGGCGGTGTAGGCCTCAAGATACTGCGGCTCGAAGGTGGAGAGAGTCTGGTTGGCGGCTTCGACGGCTCCTTGTTCGCTGCCAGCTTCCTCCGCGAGAACGGGGAGCAGGGCCTCGGCGAGGCGGGCAAGGTTCCAGAGCGCGACGGGGGGCTGGTTTGAGTAAGCGTAGCGGCCGGTGCGGTCGATGGAGCTGTAGACCTGGGCTGGATCGTATGCTTCCATGAACGCGCAGGGGCCATAGTCGATGGTCTCGCCGGAGACCGCCATATTATCCGTATTCATGACGCCATGAATGAAACCGACAAGCTGCCAACTTGCAACGAGCTTGGCGGTTCGCGCGATCACGGCATCTAGCAGCGCACGATAGGGCTGCGCTTCGTCGCGCAATTCGGGATAGAGTCTTGCGATTACATAGTCGGCCAGATGGCGCACACCCTCCACGTCGCCTCGGTTGCCGAAATATTCGAACGTGCCGATCCGAACGTGACTTTGCGCGACGCGGGTGAGCACGGCTCCGGGGAGCGGACCTTCCTGACGCAATATCTGCTCGCCCGTCGCGACGACCGCGAGCGAGCGTGTCGTGGCAATGCCCAGAGCCGACATCGCCTCGCTGAGGATATATTCGCGCAGCACCGGACCGAGCGCGGCCCGGCCATCGCCGTTACGGGAGAACGGTGTCGGCCCCGCGCCCTTCAGTTGAATGTCCCGGCGCACGCCGTCCTTGTCGCGCACTTCACCCAGCAGGATCGCGCGGCCGTCGCCAAGCTGCGGCACCCAATTGCCGAACTGGTGACCCGCATATGCCATTGCCAGGGGCTCGGCGCCCGCCGGAAGGAGGTTGCCGCCCAGCATGGCGACGCCGTCTTCGGACGCGAGGAAGTCGATATCGAGATCGAGTTGCCGGGCAAGCTCCACGTTGAGCTTTATGAGCTTCGGCCCGGCGACAGCGGTCGGCGAGAGCCGCGCGAAAAACCGCTCGGGCAGCCGCGCATAGCTATTGTCGAAGGCAAATGATCTGCTCACGGATTGAGGGGTCTCAGAGCGCTGCATACATACTAGCAGTTTGCCTTCGTTTCTGCGCTACACCCGCAGACCGACGCCCGCAAGCAGCTATTCCTCGGTATCGACGGTTGCCTGCATGGCCGGCGCATAGCGCGGGCCGCTGACGGTGCCAGCATTCACAAGCGCCTCCAGCCTCGCAACGACGTCGGAGCCAAGAACGATCTCTGCAGCCTGCGCATTTTCGAGCATGTGTTCGGGACGTGTCGTTCCCGGAATCGGCACGATGATCTTGTCCTTCTGCAGCAGCCAGGCGAGGCACAGTTGCGCCGGCGTGCAATCCGCCGATTTCGCCAGCACAGCGAACTTGTCGAACAGCTTTAAATTGGCTGCGAAAGCCTCACCCTGAAATCGGGGCATGCCTGACCGGAAGTCTCCCGGCTGGAATGCCGCCGCGTCGCGGACGCCGCCGGCGAGAAAACCGCGGCCGACAGGACTGAATGCCACGAATGCAACGCCCAGTTCGCGGCACGCATCCAGCACCGCAATTTCCGGATTGCGCGTCCAGGGCGAATATTCCGTCTGCAGCGCCGCGATGGGATGAACCGCGTGCGCCTTGCGCAAGGTCGCGGCAGAGACTTCCGACAGGCCGATGCTCCTGATCTTTCCGGCGCGCACCAGATCGGCCAAAGCACCGACGCTGTCCTCGATCGGCACCCGCTTGTCCCAGCGGTGCAGGTAGTACAAATCGATCACATCGACGTTAAGGCGCGCGAGGCTTTCATCGCAGGTCTTCTTCAGACGCTCTGGCGAGCCGTTCAACTCGCGTTGTTCGCCATTGGTCATCCCGCATTTCGAGGCAAGCACAAACTCATGCCTTCGGCTCTTGAGGACCTCGCCGATCAGCCGCTCATTGTGTCCAAGGCCGTAAACGGCAGCCGTGTCGAGAAACGTATAGCCGGCGTCCAGCGCGCCTTTCAGCACCCGCTCGGCCTGCTCGCGCGGAGGCGGGGGACCATAGGCGTGGGACAGGCTCATGCAGCCAAGGCCAATGGCCGAAACCTCAAAGGAACCAACACGGCGCTTTTGCATCGGAAAACTCCACATTCGGCCACTCGCGGCCGGATGGGAGTACTTAGCAGAATTTTTCGTGGGCGGAAGTTCGCTCGACGGCTTACGCGCTACTGGGTGCGCACGGCCCTGGTAGGCTGCCAGACCGCCGACATCATCCGGACATCGCGGGAATTGCCGAACATGCTGGCAGAGTTGACCATGATCTGCTGCATGGCCGTTCCGACTGATCGGGTGATGGCCTTCGGCGCGTCCTGGCAAATGATGCCCGCGTCGGAGTCGGCGCCGGAATCGGCCGAGAGACGTTTTTCAAGCAGCACGCTGCCCGGTGTTCGCACGGTCATCGTCGCGTCAAGCTCGACACTGACATTGACCTTCGCCGTCAGCGACGTCTGATTGAACGTTACGTTGGGCGTGAACGCCAGTTCGCCGAATTCGATTTGACCCGAATATCCGCGGGACTTGAGTTCTGCTCCGGTAAGTTTGTGGTCGGTGACCACAATTTCGTCGGCGACCTGACGAAACACCTGGACGAGCGAGCGTTGAAACGTCGTGTTCATGTCGATGGGATAGTCGAACGCGCCGCACGCAAAACCTGGCGGGTCGATATGCGCCGTCAGGACCTGGTTGTCGATCACCAGGGCCCAGGTTCCGTTGACCTTGTACGTAAAGCCCGACGGAACTTCAAGCGTCGGCATGGCAGGCGGCGCGACGTCATACGTGCAGGCGCCAAGCGCAGCGGTCAGCGCAAGTATTGCGATCCGCCGCGCCTGATTCATGGAAGAATTTTGTGGGCAGGCTTTATGATGCATAGCGAAGGGAGCGCCGCTCGATTCCGGATCCCATTCTCCGCGGTTGTGGTTAATGCGGCCTTAAGTCTGCGGCGCGCTGCCCGCGGGAGTTTCGGGAATCCTCGCTTTGCCGCGAAGCCCTGCGAAGAGGCTTGCGGCACCCAGGCCACCCGTCACCAATTGCGCGACATCGGCAACCGAATCCGGCAGCAGCCAGGACGACAAGCCGAACCCGAGCGTGCAGACGATCGAAAGCGTGCGCCACGGCTCGCGGAACGACCGCTTATGACGCTTGCGCGCGGCTTTCCATTCCTCCAGCTCACGGTCGACGTCCACGACTCTTTCACTTGGCGGCGGCAGCAGACTTGGCGGCTGGGTTGCGTCTTCAACCGAAGATACCGATCCGACTTGAGCAAGCGCCGCTTCTGGACGCTGTTGCTCACGCTGCGGTCGCCGGCCAAAGGTCCTTTTGGGCTGCATCGAGCATTCCAGGCAATACTCCGCATTCTCGCGCCAGTGGGCTTATCGTGTGATTAACAAAAAGCTACGAGTTTTACTCTCACGCGGGCGATGTCGGCTAAGTCTCCCGGGGAACCGCGATACTCAGAGACCGCCCAGCAGGACGTACTTGATCTCGAGATAGTCCTCGATCCCATACTTGGAACCTTCGCGGCCGATTCCCGATTCCTTCATGCCGCCAAAGGGAGCGACTTCGGTCGATATGATGCTTTCGTTAATGCCGATGATTCCGTATTCAAGGGCTTCGGACACGCGCAGTACACGGCCGACATCCCGCGCGTAGAAGTAAGCCGCAAGGCCATAGGCCGTGTCATTCGCAAGACGGATCGCCTCGGCTTCGTCTTTGAAGCGGAAGAGCGTTGCGACAGGTCCGAAGATTTCCTCCCGCGCGATCTCCATCGCGGGCGAGACTTTCGTCACAATGGTTGGCTCGAAGAAGGTGCCGCCCAGAGCGTGACGATGCCCGCCGGTTACGATCGTGGCGCCTTTCGAGACCGCATCGTCTAATAGCCGTTCGACTTTTGCCACCGCCCTGGAATTGATCAGCGGTCCCTGGGTGACGCCATCATCGGCTCCGTTTCCGACCTTCAGCTTTGCTACGCGCGCCGCGAGTTTTTCGGTGAAGGCGTCATGGACTTTGTCCTGCACCAGAATCCGGTTCGCGCAGACGCACGTCTGACCCATGTTGCGATATTTGGACAACATCGCGCCGTCGGCAGCCGCATCCAGATCTGCATCATCGAACACGATGAAGGGCGCGTTTCCACCTAGCTCGAGAGAAACCTTTTTCACGGTCGTCGCGCATTGCGCCATCAAAGTTTTGCCGACCGCCGTCGAGCCGGTGAATGTGAACTTGCGCACCAGAGGATTCTGCGTCAGCGCCCGCCCGACCTTGGAAGCCTTTGTCGAGGTGACGACGTTGAACACGCCCGGCGGAACGCCTGCGCGATGCGCCAGCTCGGCGAGAGCGAGCGCCGAAAGCGGCGTCTCTTCCGACGGCTTGACGACAAAGGTGCAGCCTGCTGCCAGAGCCGGTGCGCATTTGCGCGTGATCATCGCGTTGGGAAAGTTCCACGGCGTAATCGCGCCGACGACGCCCACCGCTTCTTTCAAGACGAGTATCCGCTTGCCCGCGGCATGTGTCGGGATCACGTCGCCATAAACGCGCTTGCCCTCTTCGGCGAACCACTCGATGAACGAGGCGCCATAGCCGATTTCACCGCGCGTCTCGGCCAGCGGCTTGCCCTGCTCGGCAGTCATCAGGCGCGCAAGATCCTCCTGGTTCGCCATGATGAGGTTGAACCAGTTGCGCAGAATTGCGGCGCGCTCCTTGGCCGTCTTTGCCTTCCACGCGGGAAACGCGCGTGCGGCGGCGGCGATGGCCCTGTCGGCGTCGGCTTCGTCCATGTCGGCGACGGTGGCCAAATGCTCGTGCGTCGCCGGATTGCGAACCTCGAAACGCTCGCCCGATTTCGCTGCCTGCCAGCCGCCGTCAACATAGGCGTCGCTGCGGAGCAACGCCGAGTCCTTCAGGGTCAGAGACATTGTATGTTCCTAAGAGAGAAAAATTCCTCTCAGGTAATCGTTGAGCAATCGGCCGTCCGGATCAAGTGAGCGCCGCAGATCGAGGAAATCCTTCCACTTCGGATACATGGCCGCGAAGTCCGCACCTCTCAAGGAGTTGAGTTTTCCCCAATGCGGTCGGCCGCCATGCCGCCGCAAGATCGGTTCGATCAACTGGAAGAGAAACTCGTACTCGTCCTTGTAGTAAGTGTGCACGGCGATCGATCCGCGCGGTCCGCCCTGGAAAGGCGAAAGCCATGCGTCGTCGGGAGCGATGCGTCGCGCCTCGATCGGGAAAAAGATGTCGTGCCGCTCCCGCTCGATCGTCTCGACGACTTCGCGAAGTGCCGCGAGTTGCGCATCCGCCGGCAGATGAAATTCCATCTCGTTGAAGCGCACCGGCCGCTCGGTCGACAAAAGCTTCCAGCCGTCATCGACCGCCTCCTCGGGATTGGCCTGCGAGGACGCCAACAACACGCGCGCCGCGGCTTTGCGGACCGTGTTCGAGAAGCTGAACAGATTTCTGAGCGCCTTGAGCGCTTCAAGGAACTGGCTGTCCGTTTCCGGCCCGCGCGGGCGCGCCGGCTCGTTGGTTTCGTCATGAGTGATATTGGCCGCAAGGCCGGTGAACGGCACGGCGTAGAATTCGAAGTTACGGTGCGTGCTCCAGCGCTGCTCGGCGGCGGCAAGCGTTTCCTCGAACGATTCGAGCCAGACACGTCGATGCAGGCGGCGGCTCGGAATTGTTGTGAGGCGCGCCTGCACGATGATGCCGAGTGAGCCGAGCGATACGCGCGCGGCATCAAAGAGATCCGGATTCTTGTCCTTGCTGCACTCGACGATGTTTCCGTCGACGGTCGCAAGGCGCAGGGCCGTCACGTCGCCATGAATGGCGCGCAGATGCTTTCCCGTGCCGTGGGTTGCCGTGCCGAGCGCACCGCCAAGCGACTGCTTGTTGATGTCGGGCAGGTTCGCCATGGCACGGCCGTGAGACGCGAGTGCCGGCCCAAGATCGCCGAGTCGCGTCCCGGCCCACACCGTCGCCTGATCACCCTCGACCGCGGTGACACCTGACATCGCGTCGAGCGACAGAAGCGTGCCGTTCGTCGGCACGAGCGGCATGAAGGAGTGTCCTGCGCCCACGGCGCGAACGGGAGCGGGCGATGTCTTCAGACGGTGCGCCAGTTCGTCCTCGGACGCCGGAGCGATCCTCGATTGCGGATAACTGTGGCGAATGCCGGACCAGTTTCGCCACACCACATGGCCCTGTGCATCGGTCGCGGGTGGCGCGGCGGGTTCGGGCGGGTCATACTCGGCTACGGAGATGCCGACAGCGCCTGCGCCGACGACGACCGCGCCGGCTCCGGCGGCGAACAGGGCTGCACGTCTGGATATTTTCATTTGTCCTCCTGGTCCGCCATGAAGCGGATCAGCTTTTCGTAGTCCGCCGGCGTGCATACCGCACATTGTCCGCCCGCCGGCATGGCCTGGAATCCGACAATCGCATGGTCGCGCAGCACGCCGAGTCCTTTTGCCCAACGAGGGTCCCATGCGCCGTGATCGTGCACGAGCGGTGCGCCGGAGCCCGGGGTCGCGTGACAGGCCTTGCAGCTATGTTCGTACATCGCCGCGAGGCGCGCATCGGCCGGCTTCAGCGCGGCCAACTGCTCCGGGGTCGGCGGACCGGAATCGCACCCCGACAAAAGGGCGATCGACGTTGCGCAGAGTGCGATACGAACTGTCCCCTTCACGCGCCGCGCCCTCTCATTGTCGGCCGAGACTAAGCGCTCAAGCCGCGACTGGGAAAGTCGGCCAGCGCGCGACAATCTCGCCGCCGTCATAGATCGCCAGATCGCCGAATTGAAGGAAAGTGCCCTCGCTCTCGCGCGGGCGAAAGAAGATGAAATCGTCCTGTTTGAGATCGACTCGCGATGAGCCGGTCAGCATTGCGCGACCGCCATACAGCGAACTGAATTCGAGGCCTGGGGGCGAGACGGGTTCAGCATCACCATAGCCGCCATAGGCAAAGAATGCCTTGCGGCTGTTCGGATCGATGGCGGCGATCAGGCCCGACAGCGACTCGATCGTGGGAATGCGCGCAGGGTCCAGCGCTTTGAGGACTGGCTCGGCAATGAATGCAGCCGGAACGTGGCGCGACAGGGTATCGAGATCGAAGTCCAGAGGTTTGACGAAGCCGGAACCGAGCGCGACCTCGTTGGCCGCCTTGTCGTCCAGATGCAGCATGTAGGTCGGACTGCCGGCGGTGTTGAGCGTCAGTCTGTCGGGATCCCGCCCAAGTTTTGATCCAAGTACGGCGCGCGCGTCGGCATAGCGTTGCTTGACGTGCGCGAGTTCGGATTGCGGGAACGGTACTCCCACGACCTGCGCGTCATAGCCCATCAACCCCGTCACTTCGACGCGTTTTTCGGTCCTGGCGATGTCCAGAATTTCGCCGACCGCATCCGCATCGGGCAAGCCGCCGCGATGCAGACCGACATCGATCTCGAGGTTGATCCTCAACTGGGCGCCACGCGCTTGCGCAACCGCTACGTACTGGTGAAGCCGCTTCGGACTATCGACCAGCCATTGCGGGTGCGCCGCCGGAACCGGACTGTCCGCGTGCCGCTGCAGGAACGCATCGACCTGCATGGCTGGCAAAGGCCGGCCGAGCAGAACGTCCGAAGCCGGCTGGGAGCGCACCATTTCGTCGAGCATGACGCCGTTGAATACCATGAGGCGGTTGGTACCCGTGCCGGTCATCACGGCCTGCAGCAGCGCCGGTGCCTGGAGGGACTTCGTGACGATGCGCAATGCCAGCCTGGTCGGTGCAAGCGCCTCACGCACGGTTTTGATGTTCGCGTCCAGCCTCTGGCGATCGATAACCAGTGTCGGTTGCGCAATGCCCGCGCGCTTCAGCGCCGCCGAGATGCCGGCGAAATAGGGCGAGTGGCCGCCTGCTCCATTGTCGCCCGGCCGCAGCGCGATGCCGGCGCCGACCGCGATCGCGCCGCCGGCGAGCAACATCGTCCTGCGGGAGACGCGTTTCATGCCGTCGTCAGTCGGCGTAGCTGGCGGCGCGCTTCTGCATGTTCGACATCACCGCTTCGACCTGATTCGGCGAACCGATGAGCGCGCCCTGCTCCTTGCTCTCATGCACCAGGATCGTCTTCTGGTCGGCATCGCCTGCCAAATTCAGCAGGCGCTTGCCGGCGCGGATCGCATCCGGATTCTTGCCGGCAATTTCGATCGCCATCTTCATCGCATCGCCATGCGGATCGGTCGATACCCGGGTCGCAAGGCCCATCGTGAGCGCTTCCTCGCCGGTGAAGATGCGTCCGGTATAGGTGAGCTCGCGCGCAACATCATCGCGCAACAAGCCCTTCATCAGCACAAGCCCGGCCATGTCGGGAACAAGGCCCCATTTGATCTCGAGCACCGCCATGCGCGTGTCGGGAGCAACGATGCGTATGTCGGGACCCAGCGCGAGCTGGAAACCGCCGCCAAAGGCAACGCCATGCACAGCGGCGATCACGGGAACCGGAATTTCGCGCCAGACCATCACGGCATGCTGCGCGCGGTTCGAGCCGCCAGCCGTGCGCGGCATGTTAATCAGTCCGGCGCCGCCGCTTCGCTCTCCCGACGCCATCTTGCCGAAATTGCCCATGTCGAGACCGGCGCAGAATGCGCGCCCTTCGCCGGAAAGCACCACGGCGCGCAGACCTTTTTGCGTCTTGAGCTTTTCACCGGTTTCGACGAGAGCGGTGAACATGGCATCGTCGAGCGCGTTCATCTTGTCCGTGCGCACCATGCGTACGTCGGCGACGCCGTCCTTCATTTCGACGCGAATCCGGTCTTCCATTGCAATTTCTCCCCACAGATTTGCGCGAAACCTGCGAGCGCCGGGCGAGCAAGTCAACTGCCTGCGGGAAGTATCCGGCTTGAGCCCGCGAGGCGCGCCAAAACCGTGGCCCCGCTTGGGAAACTTTGGGGTCGATCAGGCGGACAGGAAGCGTCGCATCAGCGTCTCGGCGCCCGAAGGATCATCGCGATGTACGCCATGTCCCGCGCCTTTGAAGACCTTCAACTCGCCAACTCCCTTGGGCAAAGATGCGAAGATTTCCTCAGAACAAACCACTGGCGTGATCGGATCGTAGTCACCGACCGTGATGAGCGTGGGGCAGCGGACATTCGCGAGCCCGGCGCGCGCGTCCATGCCGCGCATTTCGCCCAGGGAAAAGTGGCGTGTCGTCTCTCCCCGCACGATGGCGCGGCGGCGTGCGGCGGACTGGTCTTCGCCGCCCGGCGGATTGTACAGCGGCATGCACACCGCCATGTATTCCGCCATCGCCTGCTCATCCGTCGACGTCCAAAAGCGTTCGGCGGCCGCCCGCGCCTTGGGTCCGCCACGTTCCTCCATCATGCGATACGTCACGTCGAGCCGGATGCGCGCTGCGGTCGATGACAGAATGAGCTTGGAGGGATGCTCCGGATGCCGGCCCGCATAGGCCATCGCAACCATGCCGCCAAAGGAATTGCCGAAGACGACCGGCTTCTCGATGCCGAGGACGTCGCACAGGCTTTTCACATCATCGCCCCACTGCGCCAGCGTCCAGGTCTCGATCTCACCGCTCGAGCGGCCATTGCCGCGGTGATCGATATAGAGAACCTGGTGTGTGTCCGCGAAGCGATCGAAATACGGCCGCATTGTCGAGTGATCAAAGCCGGGACCGCCATGCATCACAATGAGGGTCGGCTTTTCGGTCATGCGCTCGCCATCGATCGCAAGCTTGGATCCGACGGTGTCGAAGAAAATGCGTGCGCCGTTGACGGTTACGAACATCCGGGATTTCCCATTTGGATTTTTCTGCCGAAAGACTTCACCCCAACGCGCCGCGGATGCCAACTGCCCTGCCAGACGGGTCGATCAGAACACCGGGGTTGAGCACGCCAGCCGGATCGAGGGTTTTCTTGGCGCTGCTGAGTGCGGCGCGGAAGAGCGGCGGCGATTGCTGCTGATAGCCGCTTCTATGGTCGCGGCCGACCGCGTGGTGATGCGTGACGGTTCCGCCCAATCCGACAACGATCTCGTTCGTGGCCAGCTTGATTTCGCGCCATTTGGCCAACGAGTCGGCCAATCGTCCGGTCGATGTGCCTAGTGCGGAGTAGGAGAAATAAGGCGCCGGACCATCCGGATATATGTGCGTGAAGCGACACGAAATAGCCGCGTCATGTCCGCAAATTTCACGAATGGCCCGTGACGTCTTCTCGCGTGTTCCTTCATAGAGCGTTTCGAACCGGTCCCAGGTGATCGAGGTCTCAAACGTGTCGCTGATCACGCCAAGCGAGACCATCAGATCGCGATAGTAGGGCATTCGGATAAAGGCGTTTCGCCACTGGCCTGCCGCCCCCTGGCGATGCTCTGCCGAGCCGCTCTTTGGCGCGAGCGATCGCGCCACTGCCTCTGTATCGAACACGCCGCCATGATCGGACACGAGCTCGAGGGCGCGCGTCATCCACGCATCGAGCACGTGGTCCGCGGATTCGAATCCAAGCACCAGGATCGCCGATGTGCCGTCGCCTACACCATTGTTTCGCGCCTCTGCCGGATCCAGAAGCCGGCAATTGGAGGGAAACAGTCCCGACTGCGACAGTGCGCGCACCGCCGCTACCGCCTTCGCCATGTTCGCAAATGCGACGCTGGCCGAGGCCTGGTGCACGGGGCGATCCTGCAGGCGCATCCACGCTTCGACGATGACGCCCAGAATTCCTTCGGACCCTATCATGAGGCGATCCGGCGACGGCCCGGCGCCCGAACCCGGCAGACGCCTTGTCTCCAGGACGCCCGCCGGCGTCACCGTGCGCGTCGACTCCACAAAATCGTCGATGTGCGTGTAGAGCGACGCGTAATGTCCGCCGCTGCGGGTTGCGATCCAGCCGCCGAGCGTCGAAAGCTGAAGACTTTGCGGGAAATGGCGCAGCGTCAGACCATGCGACTTCAACTGGTCTTCAAGTTCGGGGCCCAGTGCGCCGGCCTGGATGCGGGCCGCGCGGCTCGTTCGGTCGATCTCGAGCACCTTGTTCAAATATTGAAGGTCCAGGGAAACGGTTCCCGAATAGCCGTCGCCGACGTCCGGCTCAACGCCGCCCGCGACGCTGGAGCCGCCGCCGAACGGGATGACCGCGACGTTGGCGTGCGACGCCCAGTCGAGCACGGCGATCACATCGCTCTCTGTCCTGGGAAAGGCGACAAGGTCCGGCGGATGCTTCACGTCGCGCATGAACATGCGGACAATGTCGGCATAGGATTTTCCATAGCTGTGCACCAAACGGTCATACGGCGTCGCCGAAACGATTGGCGCCAGCGCCGCCGGAACCGTGACGCGCGGGGCGTGCAGGGCAAATTCGTTTTCACGCGGAGTGGGCACTTCAGCGAGCGAGCCATAGCGCTTGAGGCTCCCGCGCACGCGCAGTTCCTCGTCCGACGACAAGTCTTCGTCGGCATATCCCCAGCCGTAGAATCGCAGCTTCCTGCGACGGGATAAGGTGGCGGATTCAGTCATGGCGATGGTCTCCCAGCGCCGATCTTGGCCGAAGTCACGCCGCTTGTCAGAGAAAATCGATCCCGACGAAAGCGGTATGGACGCTAAGAGCGCATCGGGCAGCGGCGCAACACGGCGCTAAGTCCATTCAGTAACCGGCGTCACCGTACCAGGATGCGAATTCCTCGAAGCCCGGCACTTCGGTCGCGTTCGCCAGCTCATCGATCGAAACCTGAACGACAGCAGGGCGTCCGCTCGCGAGCGCGCGTTCGACCGCAGGCGCAATATCTTCCGCACGTTCCACGAACTCGCCATGCGCGCCGAACCCTTCTGCGATCTTGTCGAGCCGGAGCTGTTTGCCCCAGTGCGCTTCGGTTTCCGGCGACTGCGGGCCGAAATTGCCCTTGTAGACGGCCACTTCCAATCCCCAAGCATAGTCGCAGCCGACGATGCAGACGATCGGCAATTTCTTGCGCACGGCCGTTTCCAGTTCGGAGATATGAAACAGGAAAGACGAGTCGCCGGTAATCAGAACGACGCGGCGGTCGGCTCCGACCGCCATCTGCGCACCGATGGCGTGCGGCAGGCCTGTGCCAAGGTGTCCGAAATTCTGGCACCACAAGACATCGCGCGGCGCAAACTGCGCGTAGGCCCAGGTGAAGATGCTCACCGCGCCGCCGTCGCGCACCAGCACTGCATCCTTCGGCAGAACTCGCGTTGCTTCGACGACGAAGCGCGCCGGATGGATGGGAGAGGATCGCGTCGGCACGGAATCGTGAAGCTGCGACTTGAACTGCGCATGCGTTTCTTCCCAGTCTCGCAGATGCGCACTGGCCGTCCGCGCCACCGGCTTCAGCGCCGCGACGAGCTGGGGAGCAATATCGCGCAGGTCGCCGACGAGCGGCGCATCGATGTGGCGATTGACGCCGATCGAAAGCGGGTCTCGTTCGATGTAGATCCATTTGCGCTTGGTATTGCCTTTCGCCCAGTGGCGGCCGACGCCGTAATGAATGGGCTCACCGATCTCAGTGCCGATGGCAATGACGAGATCCGATTTCGCGACGGCTTCCATGCCGGCGGGTGATGCATAGGCGAATGTCCGGCTCTCGAGGCCCGGCAGAAACGCTGCGCCACCCGGCGTCTGGATGACAGGACAGGCAAGCGCGTTGGCAAGCCGCGTGACTGCTTCATGCGCCCGCGACACGAACACGCCCTGCCCGACCAGGAGGATCGGATGCGCGGCATCGCGGATAAGCTCGACCGCCTTTGCGATCTGGTTGGGGTCAGCCGCCTGATGCGTCAGGCGATAATGTTCGGGCGCCGCGGCGGGCGGCAGATCAAGCTGAGCCGACATCACGTTCATCGGATATTCGATATAGGCGGGCCCCGGCGTTCCGCTGAGGGCACGGCGAAAGGCTTCGTGAACGATCTCGTCGGTCTGTTCGGGATACTCGATCGCGCCGACATATTTCATCGCTTCCTCGAAATAGCGGGGCTGACGCGTGTACTGGAAGCGGCCCTTGCGCACGCGCTGGTCGAAAAGTCTTTGCCGCTGGCCGGCGATGAAGATCGTCGGCGTGTTTTCCTTCGCCGCGCAGATCGCCGCTGCCGCAAGATTGGCGACGCCCGGTCCCTGATTTCCAACGACGACTCCCGGCCTTCCCGTCATGCGCCACATGCCGTCGGCCATGAACGCGCCCGCCTGCTCGTGATGTGGAGCAACAACGCGCCAGCCGCGTGCCTCGGCGGCAATGAACATGGCAACGAAACTCGGATCGGGAATTCCGATCAGTGTTTTCAATCCTTCAGCTTCGAGAAGTTCGAGAATTCTTTCGTGGACAAAAACTGCCATGGCCGCCGGCCTCGTTTCGAAGGGCAACACCTAGTTTTTCTTAAGTTGAACGCCGCTTTGCGGCAGCAACGTTGACTTAGGTCAACGCCGGCGCGGCTGATCTCTGCGTTGATCATTCGTTCGGTGCGCTACCGCTGCGGAAGCGCTGGGGCGAAGCTTGACCCCCGAATGCGATTTGGTGAATGTCGCCCCAAGCGCAATCTCCCAGAGACCCATCAGATGACCAAACTTTTTGAACCGTTGCACCTGCGGCGTGGACCTGCCTGGAAAAACCGCTTCATGCTGGCGCCTTTGACAAACTCGCAGAGTCATGCGGACGGCAAGCTTTCTGATGATGAATATCGGTGGCTGACATTTCGGGCCACAGGCGGCTTTGGTCTTGTCATGACGTGCGCCGCGCATGTGCAACGTACCGGTCAGGGCTTTCCAGGACAGCTCGGCATCTTCAGCGACGATCATCTGCCGGGCCTGACGCGGCTAGCAGCCGGCATTCGTGCTGAGGGCGCGGTGTCTTCGGTCCAATTGCATCATGCCGGCATCCGCTCACCCGCCGAGTTGATCGGCGAACAGCCGCACGGGCCTTCGGATAATGCGGAGTTCAAGTCGCGCGCGATGAGCGAAGGCGAGGTTGAACGGCTGATCGAAGACTTCATCGCCGCCGCCGTGCGTGCCGAGAAGGCGGGCTTTGACGGTGTCGAACTGCACGGCGCACACGGCTATATCCTCTGCGCGTTCCTGAGTGCCGAAACCAACCAGCGTACCGACCGCTTTGGCGGCTCGCTCGAGAATCGCGCGCGGGTGGTGCTTGAAATCATCAAGGGAGTGCGTCAGCGCACACGTCCGGATTTCCAGCTTGGCCTGCGCCTGTCACCGGAACGATTCGGATTGCGCCTGGCAGAGCAGCGCGACATAGCTGCGCAACTCCTTGCATCCGGCGATCTGGACTATCTCGACATGTCGCTCTGGGACGTCTTCAAGCCTCCGGTTGAGACCGGCTACGCCGCAAGGCCGCTGATCGACTGGTTCGCCGAACTTCCGCGCGGCGAAACGCGTTTGGGCGTAGCGGGAAAATTGATGAGCGTGGCGGATTGCAACCGCGTCCTGGAACATGGCGCAGACTTTCCGATCCTCGGTCGGGCCGCGATTCTGCACCACGACTTTCCGAAGCGCGCCGCGGTCAATGCGCAGTTCCGCGCCGCTTCACTACCGGTGACCCGCGAGTATTTGCGCCAGGAGCGGCTCGGTCCTGCATTCATTCAGTACATGAGCGGCTGGAAAGGATTTGTCGTACAGGACGCGCCGGAAGCCGTTAAGGCGTAAGTCGTTCGCAGTGCGCAGGCGAAGCGGCTTTTGTATTGCTTGGACGCTTGCCCGCACCGGAAGCTCCAGTACAGTCCGGCGCGGAGCGTAAAGGGCGGCAGCGGATGAATCGGGCACTTGCGATCGTGTTCTTGGCGATGGCCATGGGCGTGAGTTCGAGCGCGCTCGCACAATATGGCGGCGCCGGCGGCGGCCACGCGCCGACAGGCAGCGTTGACCCGGAGGGAGGACAGTCCGCGCCGGATACATCCACTCCCGAACCGCCGCCCGACCCGGAGGCGCACGCCGAAGATCTGCGGCTCCACGGACAGTGCGCGCAGGCCGTTCCCATATTCCGCCGGCTTTCTGCCAGAGGCGGCTTTGAAATCGCGCAGTTCAATCTCGGCCTCTGCCTGCTCGACCTCAGCAAGACCGAGCCGGAGCCGCAGCGCGCATCCGGCCTGAGAGCCGAGGGAGCCACCAACATCCTCGCCGCAGCAGACTCCGGCCTTGCCAATGCGCAAGTGAAGATGGTGTCGCTCTATCTGGACGGTATCGGGGTCATCGCCGATCCCATCGAAGCCGGAAAATGGGCCCTGATCTATCACGCGAACGGTTCGCGCTTCGTGATCAGCCTGCCCGACATTTCCCCGGAACTTCAGGCACGTCTCGACAGCGTACTGCCGGCGGCAAGCTGGGCACAGGCGCAGGCGCGCGCCGACGCCTGGTCTCCAACGGCCAAGGACTGGGATAGCTCCAGGTAACGCGGCCGGTCAGCGCAGATCCAACCCTTCGAGCTTTCCGGTCGCGCGCCACTCTTCGAGCACCTCGAAGAAGCGAAGCGGACCGGCGCCATACATGTCCGAGAAAAAGCCGCTGCGGTTTCCCCGCGCGCCTTCGCTGTTGTAGTAGCCGGGTGTGCATTCGGTATAAAAACGCTGACCCATGCGCGCCAGACTTCGGATCTCCTGCACATAGGCCTGCTCGGCTTCGGCAGTCGGCTCCAGAACGTGCGCGCCCCGCTTCTGCGTTTCTTTGACCATGTGCGTCACATGCTGCGCCTGTTCGTTGAGCGCCTGCGGCACGCTTATGGTGATCGCGGTCTGTGTGAAGCCCAGGAAGAAGCAGTTGGGAAAGCCGTGCGTGGTCAGGCCATGCAAGGTGCGCAGTCCATCTGACCAATGTTCCGACAGCGTCCGGCCGCCCCGGCCGATGATGTCGTAGCCAGCACGCCGCGTGTATGACGTGCCGACCTCAAAGCCGGTGGCGAAGATCAGGCAGTCGACTTCATACTCGCGCCCGTTCGCCACGACGCCTTTCTCGGTCAGAGCTTCAACGCCATGTCCGTTTGTATCGACCAGCGTGACGTTCGGACGGTTGTAGGTCTGCAGATACTCGTCATGGAAACAGGGACGCTTGCAGAATTGGCGATACCAGGGCTTCAGCGCGGCAGCAGTCACCGGATCCTTGACGATCGCATCCACGCGCGCGCGGATCTGATTCATCTTTTTGTAGTCGGCAAGCTCCAGAAGCTCCGCCCGCTCGGCGCCCGTGAGACGCCGGCCCAGCTTGTGCGATGCTTCCTTCACCGCATTGCCGGTGAGGTTGCGGAAAATGTCGGTCCAGCCGTCCTTGACGAGGTCTTCTTCCTGCTCGCCGCCGCTCACCAGGATGTTGAAGTTTTCCATGCGGCGCTTCTGCCAGCCCGGCTGAAGCGAAGCGGCCCATTTGGGATCCGTCGGACCATTGTTCCGCACGTCGATCGATGACGGCGTGCGCTGAAACACGTAAAGCTGCTTGGACCATTCGCCCAAGTGCGGAATGCACTGCACCGCGGTCGCGCCCGTGCCGATGATGCCGACGCGCTTGTCTTTGAGGCCGGTGAGATTGCCGTAGCTGTCGCCGCCCGTGTAGCGGTAGTCCCAGCGGCTGGTGTGAAACGTATAACCCTTGAATTCGTTGATGCCCGGAATTCCGGGAAGTTTTGGGCGGCTGAGCGGGCCGTTCGCCATCGCGACATATTGCGCCGTGAAGCGATCGCCGCGATCGGTGCTGATGATCCAGCGCGCCGCCGCCTCGTCCCACCGCAATTCGGTGACGCCCGTCTGCATCAGCGCGTCGTCGTAGAGATTATAGTGTCGCGCGATGTTGCGGCTGTGTTCCAGGATCTCCGGAGCGAACGAATATTTGTGCTTCGGCATGTAGCCGAGTTCTTCGAGCAGAGGCAGATAGCAGTACGATTCCACATCGCACATCGCGCCGGGATAACGGTTCCAGTACCAGGTGCCGCCGAAGTCGCCAGCATTCTCGACCATGCGTATGCTTTTGTATCCGGCTTCGCGCAGCCGCGCGCCCATCATCAGGCCGCCGAAACCGCCACCGATTATCGCAAACTGGACGTCGTCGAATACAGGATCGCGCTTGAAGCCCGGCTCGACATAGGGATCTTCGATGTAGTGCGAGAACTCCGCCTTGACCTCGATGTACTGCGCATTGCCGTCCGGGCGCAGACGTTTGTCGCGCTCGCTGAGGTATTTCGATTTCAGGCTGTCGGGATCGAAATCGACGTCGCCGATCAATGCGGTGATTTCCGGATGCATGTTCATCGCTCTGCTCATTTCTCGCGCGGGCCCGGTGGGATTGTACGGACACTGAAGCGGCGCACAACCTCAGAGGGGGCTTTGTCTTTCTGAGCCCCTGCCGAAATCTGGTGGCGCGGCTCGGCTCAGAAATCCCTTGCGTCAACAGGCAGTTAGAACGATTCGACGGCAGCGGTGCAAAACTATCGGTTGTTGCCCGCACCACTTGATTCTTCGCTGCGCTACTTGTTGATAGCGCGCCAGAGAGAAACGTATTCGCGACCGCCAATCCACATCAAAATTCTGGGAGAACTGCCATGGCCTCCGCCAACCCCTCCGTCGGACTTCAGTTGCAATCGCTCGTCAAAAAGAGCGGAGAGCTTGAGCTTTCCCTGGCGCAGATCGCCGTGCCGTCGCCCGGACCGGACCAGGTCGTGGTTCGCATCGAAGCGACGCCGATCAATCCCTCCGATCTCGGATTGCTTTTGGGCGCGGCCGACATGAGCACGGCAAAGGCATCGGGAACGAGCGAGCGGCCGGTCGTCACCGCCAAGATCCCTGAAGCGTTCATGCGCGCGATGGCCGGCCGGCTGGATGAGGCGATGCCCGTCGGAAACGAAGGCGCCGGTATCGTGGTCAATGCGGGAACGTCGGACGCCGCACAAAAGCTGCTCGGCCGGACCGTCGCGGTCATCGGCGGCGCCATGTACTCGCAATATCGCTGCGTCCGGGTTGCGGATTGCCTCGTGCTGCCAGCCGGGACCACGGCGGCGGAAGGCGCGTCCTGCTTCGTCAATCCGCTCACTGCGCTGGGCATGGTCGAGACGATGCGCCGCGAAGGCCACACGGCGCTGGTTCATACGGCGGCTGCCTCGAACCTTGGACAGATGCTGAACAAGATCTGCCTGAAGGACGGCGTCGGCCTGGTGAACATCGTTCGAAGCGCGCAACAGGCCGGAATTCTGCGTGAGATCGGAGCGAGGCACATTTGCGATTCAAGCGCCCCGTCGTTCATGGAGGATCTTACGCAGGCGCTGGTGGCGACAGGCGCGACACTTGCCTTCGACGCGATCGGCGGCGGCAAGCTTGCGAGCCAGATCCTGTCCTGCATGGAAGCGGCCGCGAATTTGAAGGCCACAACGTACAGCCGCTACGGATCTTCGGTGCACAAGCAGGTTTACATCTATGGCGGACTCGACACACGCCCGACCGAACTGACGCGCGGTTTCGGCATGATGTGGGGCGTCGGAGGTTGGTTGCTGACCCCATTCCTGCAGAAGATCGGCAATGCCGAAGCGCAGAAGTTGCGCGACCGGGTCGCGGCGGAACTGAAGACCACGTTCGTGAGCCACTACACAAAAATCATCTCACTGCGCGAAGCGCTGCAGCTTGCGACGATTGCGTCGTACAACAAGCGCGCAACAGGCGAGAAATACCTCATCAATCCGCAAAAGGACGCTTAGGGTCGGAGCGTTCGGGCGGGCGGCGCGGCTTCGTCGCCGGCGACGCGGTCACTTCCAGATCAGATTTGCGGTGTCGAACGTCAACTCCTGTTGGCCGTTCTGGAAGAGTGCGATTTCGACGATTGCCGAGCGAGACGTCTTCAACTGCTCCGCGAACGGCTGCACCTGGCTGCGGTCAACGAAGACGATGTTCGCGGAATGATCTGCCGCTCCGCGCCCCAAAAACGACCGTACCGTCCGTTGATCGAATTTGACGCGCAGTGAGCAACCATTCACGCCACAGAGGATCTGGCCGTCGCGTTGCAACTGCACATACACGTCAAGGCCAAATTGCGGAGAATTTCTGAGGCACAGTTCTGCCGGAACGTTGCGGTTTGGATGCGCCAGCCGGACGCCGTTGCCGGACCACACGCACGCGAATACGCGTTTGGAATTGTACATCGGATCGGGCGTTTCGCTGTACCGCCAGACCAAATCTGCAGCGCTTGACGGCGCAGGCGTACCGGCACTCGCGCCCGTTGCAGCGACGGCGGGCTGCGCGCTTCCACCCTGATGCGCGGTCTCCGCCGCCTGGAGCCTGAACAGTGCGTAGCCCAGTCCGGCAAGCAGCAGCGAGAAGACTGCAAAGCCCATCACGCCATTTTCGAATTTCATGCGTTCCAGTCTGTGCGGAATCGAAGACCGCGCACATGGTAACAGCAAGGCCGGCGGTTGGAACGGGACGGACCACACATTTCGCCGCCTAGCGCCGTGCGGTCAGCGCCGGCGGCTTTTGAGCATGGCGGCCAGCCCGGGATGCGGCGCAAGCGTCGAGAAATTGGCGCGCAACGCCTTGAACGAATCGTCCGCCGCGTTCAGGGCGGCATCGATGTCGGCGTCCGTCATCGCGGCGCAGAGGAACATGTTGTGCCAGGGATGAACATAGATTCCGCGCTTCACCATTTCGGCCGACCAGCCATAGCCGACACGATAGTCAGGGTCTTCGTCGAACAGGATCAGCGGCATCTGGGCCGGTCCCGTCTGGCGGATCGAAAAATCGTGAGTCTTGGACAAGGAACTCAAACCGAGCCTTAGTTTTTCGCCCAGCCGGACGGTTTTTTCCAGATAGTCGGACGTCTCGATTTCCTCGAGCGTTGCGACGCCGGCAGCCATTGCTACCGCCGCGAACCAGAACGAACCCGTGACATAGATCGAGCCCGCCGCCGAACGCGCCTTTTCGGCGCCAAGGAGCGCCGAAATGGGATAGCCGTTCGCGATGTCCTTTCCCCAACAGGACAGGTCCGGCTTCACGCTGACGGTCGACCAACTGCAGTCGCGTGCGAGGCGCAGTCCCGCGCGCACGTCGTCGACGATCAGGAGCGCGCCCGTCCGGTCCGCGAGTTCACGCGCGCGCATGGCGTAGGCGCGTTCGGGCAAAGACTGATCGGCGAAGGCGTCATGCTTGAAGGGCGATGCGAATATTCCGGCAAGATCATCGCCGGCTTCGCGGACCGCTGCGTCAAGGCTTTCACTGTCATTGTAGATGCACGTCAGCAGGTGCGCGCGATCCTCCGCGACCGTGCCGGCCGGATTCGGCGTGCACCACGGCGCGGCGCCGTGATAAGCGCCCTTCGCGACGACGATCTTGCGCCGGCCCGTATGTTGCCGCGCGATCATCATCGCCATCGTGGTGGCGTCGGTGCCGTTCTTGCAGAACATGGCCCAGTCGGCATGCGTCACGAGCGACACGAGTTTCTCGGCGAACGCGACCATTGCCGGCCCCGGACCCGTCATCGCATCGCCGAGCTTTTGCTGCGCCGCCGCCGCCGCATCGATCCTGGGATGGCAATAGCCAAACAGATTCGGCCCATAGCCGCACATGAAATCGAGGTAGCGGTTGCCGTCGACATCCCATAGGTGCGCGCCTTCGGCCTTCGCGAAGAACTGGGGATAGACATCGGGGAGCAGTGCGACCGATTGATGGCCGTACATCCCGTTGGGAATGACGGCGCGTGCGCGCTCGCGTAGCTGACGGTCTTGCGAGTTGGTGAGAGCCATGGCGCAGAACTCCTGTGACTTGCGGCCGCTATTCCAGCGTTTCGACGCGTTCGGGGTGGCCTGACCATCGCCATGCCATGCTCGGCCGTGAAATGCCCAGCATCATCCCGCCAAGCGTCGGCGGATGAAGCCAGAGCTGATCGGCCGTGCGATCGGCGGAGCGCTGAGGCGGACGGTCGATGGTGATGCCGGCGTTCGCTTCCTTGGCCGACCGTTCGATCTTCAACATATCGGCGCTCTCTGCAAAGGCCATATAAAATGAGGCGCGCTCGCGCGTGTAATAACGTCCCATCGTCTTGCTCATGTCGGTCGGCGTGATGACTTCGAAACGATGGAGTTGCCCGGGGCGAAACAGGGTCAGCACGCCGGTGTAGCCGAATGCTTCGGACGTGATCGTCGTGAAATGCGAAGGATCCAGCGCAAACACCTTGCTGATCCGGTCGACCGCACGCGCCTGATCCGCCGCAAGAACCGTCGCCTCGTAGAGAAAGTCGAGATCGCCCGCTCTCTCGCGCCGGCTTTCATCCGAAATGACGAAGCGGATCGGCTGGTCTTCGATCTCGATCGTGATCATGTGCCGCCCGCCTTCGGCGTGGTGCCCGGCGCCGGCGGCTCGTGCGACTTCGGCCACCCTCGCGGCGTTCGGTGAGGACGCCCCGGCGGCGAACAAATGCGCCCGCCCGCGCCGCTTGAGTTCATCGGCAACGATGCCGGCACCGTCCGGCTCAAGTAATTCGATATCGCTCGTCCCGGCGCGCAGCGTTATCCGCCGCGCCGAGAGAAGAGAGTTGCGATCGCGTCCGACTTCCTCGGCTCCCAACCTCGCCTGCCAGGCGCGCGCCGCGCTTGCGGCGTCGGGTGTGGCAAGCAGTACGCGATCAATTTCTGTCAGCATGAATTCTTCTCACCGAGTTTGTGCGGTTCAATCGGCGCAAGCAATTTCCATTACCCGCGGAACTTGCGATTGAGTTTGCGCATCCCACCGATCCAGCGATTATAGTCGCCTGTCTTGCGCCGCATATATTCGAGAACCTCGGGATGCGGCAGCACGAGAAAATCCTCCGCCTCGATCGCCCGCACGCAGGCCTCGGCGACCGCGTCCGGCTCGATCATGCCGTCGACGCTCGCCACGCCATCCGGATTGCCGGCGGTCATTGCGGTTCGCACCGCCTGCGGGCACAGGACCGAAACTTTGATGCCCTGATCGCCATGCGTGATCGCCAGCCACTCCGCGAGCCCGACGGCCGCGTGCTTGGTGACCGCATAAGGCGCCGAACCGATCTGCGAAAGAAGCCCCGCAGCCGAAGCCGTGTTAAGGAGATAGCCGCCGCCACGCGCGATCATTCGGGGGACCAGATGGCGCGCAGCCCAGACAT
>Ga0265325_10000830_pt1 | contig 22349 bp, 21 predicted proteins | sample 41420metaG_FD_202090 | JGI IMG/M metagenome (GOLD analysis project Ga0265325, IMG submission 202090) | Rhizosphere microbial communities from Carex aquatilis grown in University of Washington, Seatle, WA, United States - 4-14-20 metaG | ecosystem: Host-associated > Plants > Roots > Rhizosphere... | reverse complement strand
TCTATTTCTGGTTCCCGAAATTCACCGGCTACATGTACAGCGAGACCCTGGGCAAGCTGCATTTCTGGACCACTTTCGTGGGCGTGAATCTCGCCTTCTTCCCGATGCACTTTCTGGGCCTGTCCGGCATGCCACGCCGCTACGCGGACTATCCGGACGCCTTCGCGGGCTGGAATTTCATCGCCTCCATCGGCGCCTTCATCGCCGGCTTCGGCGTGCTGATCTTCCTCGTCATGCTGGCCGAGGCGTTCAGCAAGAAGCGCAAGGCGGGCGACAATCCCTGGGGTGTCGGCGCCACGACGCTGGAATGGACGCTGCCCTCGCCGCCGCCCTTCCACCAGTTCAACGAGCTGCCGAAGATCAAATAATGTCGCTGGCCGGAACCCTTGCTGCGCCCAGAGTCACCACCGTCGGTGACTTCTTTGCGCTGCTCAAGCCGCGGGTGATGTCGCTGGTGGTGTTCACGGGCCTGGCCGGCATCGTCGCCGCGCCCGGCCATGTCCATCCGCTCACCGCCTTCACCGCGCTGCTCTGCATCGCCATCGGCGCGGGCGCCTCGGGCGCGCTCAACATGGCCTATGACAGCGACATAGATGCGGTGATGACCCGCACCGCGACGCGGCCGATCCCGATGGGCCATATCGCGCGCGAGGATGCGCTGGCCTTCGGCTGGACGCTGTCGGTGATGGCGGTCGCCACCATGTGGCTGTTCGTCGGCATGCCGGCGGCTGCGCTGCTGGGCTTCACCATCTTCTTCTATGTCGTGGTCTATACCCTGTGGCTCAAGCGCCGCACGCCGCAGAACATCGTGATCGGCGGCCTGGCCGGCGCATTGCCGCCCGCCATCGGCTGGGCGGCGGTGACCGGAACATTGTCGCTGACCCCGCTGCTGCTGGTGGCGATCATCTTCGTCTGGACGCCGCCGCATTTCTGGGCGCTGTCGCTGTGGCGGAGCGGCGACTATGCCCGCGCCGGCGTGCCGATGCTGCCGGTGGTGAAGGGCAAGGCGCATACCCGGCTGCAGATTCTGCTTTACACATTGGTGCTGGTGCCGCTGGGCCTGACGCCGGCTTTCGTCGGCGCGGGCGGGATGCTTTACCTTGCCTCTGCCGGGCTGATCGGCGCCTGGTTCCTGTGGGAAGCCATCGCCACCTTCCGCGAGCGCGACTCTGTGAAGGAACCCGCCGCGCACCGCCTGTTCGGCGTGTCGCTGCTCTACATGACGGCGCTGTTTGCCGCCCTGATCGCCGAGAAGCTGCTCGGCCTGCCGGTACTGGTATGGTGATCGTGCACGATGACGATCCGGCAAGCCGCGAGCGCCGCAAGCGCAACATCGCCCTGGCGCTGGCGCTGGGCGCGGTCGCGATCCTGTTTTTCCTGATGTCGATGGTGCAGTGGCATGAGCATGTCGGCAAATAGTTCGATGGGGACGAAGATATGAGCAGCGACGTCAAGCACGACTATCATCTGGTCGATCCCAGCCCCTGGCCGATCATCGGTTCCATCGGCGCCTTCCTGATGCTGGGCGGCGCCGTCTTCTGGATGAACAAGGACTACACCGGCTTTTTCGGCCTGCCGGTCAATGGCAATCCGGTGATTTTCTTCATTGGCCTGGGCCTGGTGCTGTTCACCATGGCGGGCTGGTGGCGCGATGTGGTGCGCGAGTCGGTGGTGCTGGGCAACCACACCCCGGTGGTGAAGCTGCATCTGCGCTACGGCATGCTGCTGTTCATCGCCTCGGAAGTGATGTTCTTCGTCGCCTGGTTCTGGGCCTTCTTCAATGCCTCGATCTTCCATGCCGACGCCGGGGTCGCGACCTGGCCGCCGGCCGGCATCGTCACGCTGGATCCCTGGCATTTCCCGCTGCTCAACACCCTCATCCTGCTGACCTCCGGCACCACGGTGACCTGGGCGCATCACGCCATCCAGACCGGCGACAGGAAGGGCGCGGTGCAGGGCCTGTTCATCACCGTGCTGCTGGGCATGAGTTTCACCGCCATCCAGGCCTATGAATATGCCCATGCCCCCTTCACCTTCGGCTTCAACAACCTGGCGCTGGGCCCCTTCACCGATCCGGTGCATGTCTCGCTGGCCAATCCGGGCAATCTGCAGGCGATCTACGGCTCGACCTTCTTCATGGCCACGGGCTTTCACGGCTTCCATGTGATCATCGGCACCATCTTCCTCATCGTCTGCCTGTTCCGCGCCATGGCCGGCCAGTTCACCCCCACCCGGCATTTCGGCTTCGAGGCCGCCGCCTGGTACTGGCATTTCGTCGACGTGGTGTGGCTGTTCCTGTTCGCCTGCATCTATGTGTGGGGCGAAGGCCCTGTCATTCAGGGCTAAGCCGACGCAACCGCCGCCCACCGCCAAGGCCATCCTGTTTTCGCTGTGTCCCCGCTGCGGCGGGGGCAAGCTGTTCGACGGCTATCTGACGCTGAAGAAACAGTGTCCGGCCTGCGGCCTGGACTATGCGATATTCGATACCGGCGATGGGCCGGCAGTGTTCGGCATCCTCATCGTCGGGGCCATTGTCTGCGGCCTGGCGCTGTATGTGGAGTTCACTTTCCATCCCCCGCTCTGGGTGCATGCGCTGCTGTGGCTGCCGCTGATCTGCGGGCTGACCGCGATCTTCCTGCGGCTGTCGAAATCGGCGCTGCTGGTGCTGCAGTACAAGCACCGGGCGGGCGAGGGACGCCTGTCGGAATAATCCTGTCCCCGCCGGCCGCTCGCTCGGGCTCGCGGCGTTTGTCGCTTTCGCAGGTCCACAGGACCTGCTCACCCGCTTTGCGGGCCGCGCCTCACCCCTTCGACAAGCTCAGGGTGAGGACATAAACTCAATCCTCATGCTGAGCTTGTCGAAGCATGGCCAAAGGCTCCTATGACCTTCCGCCCCTATCCCGGCTTTACCATCGCCACCGCGGTCATGCTGGCGATCCTGGTCGGGCTGGGAGTCTGGCAGCTGCAGCGGCTGCAATGGAAGCTGGCGCTGATCGCGCAGGTCAATGGCCAGATGGCTGCTGCGCCCTTGTCGCTCGACGAGGCAAGGCGCCTCGGCCCCGAGGCGATGCAGTATCGCCGTGTCGCGCTGCGCGGGATGTTCGACCATGCGGAAGAGAATTACGTCTTCACCACCAACGCGGCGGGCGAGGCGGTCTATCATGTGCTGACCCCCCTGTTCGCCGAAGAGAGCTGCAGCCGCTGCAATCACTGGCTGATGGTGGACCGCGGCGAGGTTCCCAAGGACAGGCTCGATCCCGCCAGCCGCAGGCCCGGCAACATTCCGGGCACCGTCGCGGTGACGGGAGTGTGGCGAACGCCCGATCCGCCCGGCGCCTTCACCCCGGCGCCCGATCTGGCCCATCGCATCTGGTATGCGCGCGACCTGGCGGGGATGGCGAAGGCCGATGGCATCACCCTGTCCGCGCCGGCGGTGATCGAGGCCAACGCCGCCCCCAATCCCGGCGGCTGGCCGAAGGGCGGCCAGACCGTGGTCAGCTTCCGCAACGAGCATTTGAGCTACGCCATCACCTGGTTCGGGCTGGCGGCGGGGCTCGCCGGCATCTGGATCGCCTATCACATTTCCAAGGGGCGGATCGGCTTCAAATGAGGTGGTTTGGCAGGGGTCGCGGCCCTATAACCCGCGCATGAAATTCCTGTCGACAAGCTTCATTTCGACTCGCGGCCAGGCGCCGGAGGCAAGCTTTTCGGATGTGCTGCTGGCGGGCCTGGCGCCGGATGGCGGGCTTTACCTGCCCGTGGCCTGGCCGCAAATCTCCGCCGCCGATATCGCCGCCTTCAAGGGCGCGCGCTACCAGGATGCGGCCTTCGCCATCCTGTCGCGTTTCACCCAAGGCTCGTTCAGCGACACGGAATTGCAGGGCGACATCGAAGCCGCCTATGCCGGGTTCGACGCGCCGGAGATCGCGCCGCTGATCGAGATCGGCAAGGATCAATATCTGCTGGAGCTGTTCCACGGCCCCACCCTCGCCTTCAAGGATATCGCGCTGCAGGTTCTGGGCCGCCTGTTCGCCCGCGCCCTGGCCAAGCGCGGTGGCCGCGCCACCATCGTGGCGGCGACTTCCGGCGACACCGGCTCCGCCGCCATCGCGGCGCTGGGCGGGCTGCCCAACATCAACGTCTTCGTGATGCACCCCAAGGGCCGGGTCAGCGAAGTGCAGCGGCTGCAGATGACCACTTCGGCCCATGCTAATGTCCACAACATCGCCCTGGAGGGCAGCTTCGACGACGCCCAGACCATCGTGAAGCAATTGTTCGCCGATACCCGGTTCGCGAAGGATGTGAGCCTCACCGCCGTCAACTCGATCAATTTCGCCCGCATCGCCGCCCAGGCGGTTTATTATTTCACTGCCACCGCGGCATTGGGCCGTCCCTGCACTTTCATCGTCCCCACCGGCAATTTCGGCGACATCTTCGCGGGCGAGGCGGCGTCGCGCATGGGCCTTGCCGTGGCGCGGCTGGTCATCGCCACCAACAGCAACGACATCCTGGCGCGCACCCTCAATGACGGCGTCTATGCCAGCGGCGCTGTCCATACAACGCTCAGTCCGTCCATGGACATTCAAGTGGCGTCGAATTTCGAGCGCGCGCTGTTCGAGGCGTCCGGCCGCGACGCCGATTGGACCGCCGCGGCGATGTCCGATTTCGCCCGCGACCGCCGGCTGGCGCTGCCCGCCAAAGTCCTGGCCGAATTGCGCAGCCGCTACAGCGCCGCCGCCAGCAGCGACGAAGAGACCCGCGCCGCCATCGCCGCCATCCATGCCGCCACCGGCCGCATCATCGATCCGCATACGGCGGTTGGCTTCGCGGCTGCGCGGAAAATGGGCAGCGGACCGGGCAATGGCCCCCCGGGTCCTGTGGTCATTCTCTCCACCGCCCATCCGGCAAAGTTCCCCGAGGCCGTAACCCAGGCAATCGGCGCCCCGCCCCCGGTTCCGCCCCGCCTGGCGGGCCTGAAAGACCGCACCGAAAAGATGGAAATCCTCCCCCAAAACACCTCTTTGATTCGCTCCTTCATCTCTTCTAGACTGGCGGCATGCCCCTAGAAATTTCCAATCTTTCCAACAACTTAACAATAATCACCGACCCGATGCCGGGGCTGGAAAGCGCCGCGGTCGGCGTATGGGTCAACACCGGCACGCGCAACGAGATGAAAGCCCAGATGGGCGTCTCGCACATGCTTGAGCACATGGCGTTCAAGGGCACCGAGCGGCGCACCGCGCGCGCCCTTGCCGAAGAAATCGAAGCGGTGGGCGGCAGCCTCAACGCCTATACCAGCCGCGAGCAGACCGCCTTCCATGCGCGCATCCTGAAGGCCGATGTGCCGCTGGCGCTGGACATCATTGCCGACATCCTCACCGCGCCCACCTTCGAACCCGCCGAGATCGAGCGCGAGCGCCAGGTGGTGCTGCAGGAGCTGGGCCAGGCGCGCGACACGCCCGACGACATCATCTTCGATCACCTCCAGGCCGCGATCTATGAAAGCCAGCCGATGGGTTGGCCCATCCTGGGCGAGGAGGCCACCGTCGCCGCCTTCGACCGCGACATGCTGAAGGCCTACATGGCTGCGCAGTACCGCGCCGGCGGCATGATGCTGGTGTCGTCCGGCGCGGTCGCGCATGGCGAAATCCTGGCGCTGGCGGAAGAGAAATTCGCCGGCCTCAATCCGGGCAAGGTGCCGGCAATGGCGCCGGCGCGCTATGCCGGCGGCGAGATCCGGATGAACCAGGACCTGGAACAGGCCCACATCGCCTATGCTTTTCCGGGCCTGTCCAACGCCGATCCCGATTATTACGTGGCGCAGATCTACGCCACCGCGCTGGGCGGCGGCATGTCCTCGCGCCTGTTCCAGGAAGCGCGCGAAAAGCGCGGGTTGTGCTATTCGATCTATGCCTTTTCCAGCGGCTTCCAGGACACGGGCTATCTCGGCATCTATGTCGGCACCGGCGAAAGCGAGGCGGGGGAAATCTCCGCCGTGGTGGCGGGCGAGATGGCGGCGATCGCCGGCGATCTCAGCGAAAGCGAAGTGGCCCGCGCCCGCGCCCAGATCAAGGCCGGCCTGCTGATGGGCCTGGAAAGTCCCGCCGCCCGCGCCGAGCTGATCGCCGGGCAGATGTTCGCCCTGGGCCGGGTGCAGGACGTCGCGGAAATCGTCGCCCAGATCGACGCGATAGACGCGGCCACGGTAAGGAACTATGCCAGCCGGGTGATGCAGAGCGCCCGTCCCGCCATCGCCGCCATCGGCCCGGTCTCCCGGCTCGAATCCCATGACACATTCGCGCGCCGCTTCGGCGCCCTGGCCGACGCGGCGGAATAGTGAAGGCGCAATTCGTCAAATCCGGTCCCATCGCCTTCATGCGGGGCCTGACCTTTCCCGGCGGGCAGCAGCCGGTGCTGCGCGGCAAGGGCGTCTATCTGCGCTATCCGCGGATCGCCGACTTCGCCGCCTGGGCGCGGCTGCGCAGCGAAAGCCGCCAGTTCCTCACCCCCTGGGAGCCGGTGTGGGCCGATGACGAGCTGACCAAGGGCGCCTTCCGCCGCCGCATCAAGCGCTACAACAAGGAGACCCGCCAGGACTCCGCCTATGTCTTCTTCGTGCTGCGCGAGAATGACGATGCGCTGATGGGCGGCTGCACCCTGTCGAATGTGCGGCGCGGGGTGACGCAATGCTGCACCCTGGGCTACTGGATCGGCGAGCGTTTCGCGCGCCGGGGCCATATGACCGAGGCGGTCAAGGCGCTCATCCCGTTCGTGTTCCGCACCCTGGGGCTGCACCGCATCGAGGCGGCCTGCCTCACCGGCAACGAGGCGTCGAAAAACCTGCTGGCGCGCTGCGGGTTCCGCGAGGAGGGCCTGGCGCGGCGTTATCTGCTTATTAACGGCGTCTGGGCCGATCATCTGCTGTTCGCCCTGCTGGAGGACGAAACGCGCGCCGGCTGACGCCCCGTGGTTGCGGCAGGCGCGGCGGCAACGCTATACACGTTCGGACTCTGCGCCCTGATCCGGCATCCGGCGGGTCGCGCCGCGAAAACCGGGATATCCCAGGCACCCATGAAAATCGTCCGCCTCATCGCCCTGGCCCTGGTCGCGTTTGCGGCGATGGCGTCGGCGGCGCCGCGCGCCGGATCGCAGATCGATTTCGGCGCCAGCGACAATGTCATCGACCTGACACCGGCGCTGGTCTCCTATCACGCGCCCAGCGGCAAACAGGCCGGGACCGAGGCCGACGGCTCGGTATGGTACATGCTGACGGTCACCAACAGCAGCGTGCGCCCCGCCAGCCGGGTGCTGATCGCCGGCCAGCCGCCGCGCGCCAGCCTGCATTTCCTGCCGCGCGGCATGCGGCCCGCCATCCTGGCGGTGGCGAGTTCGGATGCCGGCACCACGGTGGAAACCGCCAACACCTATGGCCGCAAGGCCTGGCGGGTCACGGTACCGCCGGTGACCTCGGTGGGGCTGGCGCTCCGGGTCGGCGCGGCGGAAACCCCGCCCGCGCTCCAGGCCTGGACCGAACCGGCGCTGGCCGGCCATAACCGCCAGCTTGCGATCTTCATCACCGCGGTCGGCACCCTGATCGGGGCGGCGGCGCTGATCACCGGCGGCCTGGCCTTCCTGATCGGCCATGCGGCGCCGCGCTGGGTGGCGCTGACCCTGTTCATCCTGCTGCTGAGCTGGCTGTCGGGCACCGGCATGTTCGATGCCAGCCTCGCCACCCGAATCGGCGGGCCTTATGGCCTGTCGGCGTTCCTGATCTCCCTGGCGCTGGCGGCGGGGACGCGGCTGGCCGACGCCATCATTCCGATTCGCGACATCTGGCCGGCCCGCGAAAAGCTGTTTCACCGCTCCGTCTGGGGACTGATGGTGCTGGGGCTGCTGGCCTATATCGGGCTGCCCGGCGCGACCCTGGTGACGGACATCGTCATTGTCAGCGGCAGCCTGGCGGTGGCGGTCTATCTGGCCTGGTGCGGGCGGCGGGGGGTCAAGGCGGCGCAGGTGGTGGCGCCAAGCGCCGCGGCCTTCGCCCTGGTGGCGGTGGCTGCGGCGGTGACGGCGCTGGGCGGGCTGGGGGAAAACCTCACCGGCCCCGCGGCCACCGGCGGCTTCGCGGCGGCGGGCGCGATTCTGCTGGCGCTGGCGGTGATCGCCAGCGAGGAAATCGCGGTGCTGCCCTTCCTGCACGGCTCCAATGCGGCGCGGCTGCTGGAAGCGCGGGCCGCGGGCGGCGAAGAGGAAAACGCCCCCATCGCCAATCTGGCGCTGGCCGCCATCGGGGCCTCGCACCAGGGGGTGTTCGACCTGGATTTCCGCTCCGAGATTCTCACTTTGTCGCCGGAAGGCACCCAGATGGCCGGGTTCGGCGCCCGCGCCAGCATCGCCCATGCCGACTGGATCGCCCAGATCCATCCCGAGGACCGCGAGGTCTATGTCGGGGCGCTGGAGGAATATCGCGACCGTCCCGGCTTCGCCTTCCGGCTGGAATTCCGCTGCCGGGCGGCGAATGGCGGCTATCGCTGGCTGGAACTGCGCGCCACCATCGTCACCGAACAGAATGTGCCGTCGGATTGCCTGGGCCTGTTGTCGGACATCGACCAGCGCAAACAGGCGGAGATCGCCACGTCGCTGCCGCACGATCCGCTCACCGGCCTGGGCAACCGGGTGGCGCTGATGGAGGAGTTGGACGCGCTGGACAAGCAATTCGCCGGCGCGGTGTTCGCGCTGCTCGACATCGATCGCTTCAAGGCCATTCATGCCAGCCTGGGCGATGCCGGCGCCGACCAGGTGCTGCAGCAGATGGCGCGCCGCCTGGAATCGCTCGCGGCGGCGGAGGGCGGCCGCCTGTTCCGGGTGGGCGGCGACGCCTTTGCCCTGCTGTTCGCGGCGCCCCGCCGCGCCCCTTCGGCCTATGGAGACGCCTTGCTGGAGGCCGCGATCCAGCCCTTCCGCCTGGACGGGCGCGAAGTGTTCGCACCCGCCAGCATTGGCCTGGCCACCGGGGCGCAGAGCGGCGAACCGCTCGGCCTGATCGCCAACGCCGAACTGGCGATGAACGCCGCCAAGCGGCTGGGCGGATCGTCGGCGCGGGTCTATTCCCCCGATCTGCAGAATACCGCGCCGCCCGATTCCGTGGCCCTGGAAAGCGCCCTGCGCCACGCCCTTGCCGCCGGGCACCTGGATATCTGGTATCAGCCGATCATGCGGCTGGCCGACCGCAGCGTCGCGGGCTTCGAGGCGCTGCTGCGCTGGCATCATCCGGAAAAAGGCATCATCGAACCGGCCGATTTCATCGCCCATTCGGAGGAGACCGGACTCATTGTCCAATTGGGCCAATTTGCGCTGGAGCGGGCGGCGGGCGATCTCGCCCACTGGCAGCGCTATTTCCCGCTGCGCCCGCCCTTGTTCGTCAGTGTCAACCTGTCGCGCCGTCAGCTGCGCGATTTCCGTTTCGAAAGCTCGTTCAGGAAGATCCTGGCGGGCAGCGACATCGCCCCCGGCACCCTCAATCTGGAAATCACCGAAAGCGCCGTGATGTCCGACGAGAACATTCCCGAGATGCTGGAGCGGCTGCGGGCGGCGGGGGCGGGCCTGTCGATCGACGATTTCGGCACCGGCACCTCCAGCCTCAGCCAGTTCCGCCATCTGCCGTTCGACACCGTCAAGATCGACCGCAGCTTCCTGGCCCGCCATGGCGGCACCGACATCGACGCCGATGGCGAGGTGGTGCTGACCTCGATCATCGGTTTGGCGCATGACCTCAAGCGCAGCGTGGTGGTGGAGGGGGTGGAAAGCGAAGCCGACGCCGAATGGCTGACGCGGCTGGGCTGCGAATACGGCCAGGGTTTCTTTTTCGCCGTCGCGATGCCGGCGGCCGAGGCGCTGGAATATGTCGCGCGCCATTACGACATCGACACCGCGGCCGGCGGGGCCAAGGAAAGCCACACCGAGCGGGGCTGAACAGGCTGGCGGAAAGCCGGCGGCTTCGCTACAGTCCGCCGCCTCAAATCTGGAGAACAAGATGACGATCAAGGTCGGCGACAAGATTCCTTCCGCAACAGTGATGGAGATGCAGGACGGCAAGCCCGCGCCCGTCAGCACCGACAGCCTGTTCGCCGGCAAGAAGGTGGCGCTGTTCGCGCTGCCGGGCGCCTTCACCCCGACCTGCTCCGCCAAGCATGTGCCCGGCTTCGTGCACAACGCCGCGGCGCTGAAAGCCAAGGGCATCGACACCATCGCCTGCCTCTCGGTCAATGACGCCTTCGTGATGGGGGCCTGGGGCAAGGATCAGGCTTCGGACGGCAAGGTGCGCATGCTGGCGGACGGCAATGGCGACTTCACCCGCGCCGTGGGCCTGGAGATGGACGGCACCAAATTCGGCATGGGCAAGCGCAGCCAGCGCTATTCGATGATCGTCGACAATGGCGTGGTGAAGACGCTCAATGTCGAACAGCCCGGCGCCTTCGAAGTCTCCAGCGCCGAGCATCTGCTGGGGCAGCTTTAGAGAACTGTCATTCCAGCACCCCGGTCCGCGCGACGCGCGGACTGGGGTGCTGGCATGACAAGCTATGAAGGAATTGCCGCGCGCGCGAGCGCGTCCGCCCGTTCGTTTTCGACATGCCCGGAATGGCCACGCACCCAGCGCCATTCGACGGCATGGCCCGCCATTGCCGCGTCCAGCGCCCGCCACAGATCGTCATTCTTGACCGGCTTCTTGTCGGCGGTCTTCCAGCCATTCTTCTTCCAGTTGGCGAGCCATTTTTCTGCCCCGTCCATCACATAGCGCGAGTCCGTGTGCAGGATGACGGGAGAGCGGCGCTTGAGGGATTTCAGCCCCTCGATGGCGGCGGTCAGCTCCATGCGGTTGTTGGTGGTCGCCGGCTCGCCGCCGGACAATTCCTTTTCCTGGTCGCCGCTGCGCAGGATCGCCGCCCAGCCACCGGGGCCGGGATTGCCGGAACAGGCGCCGTCGGTGAAGATTTCAACCGGCCTCATGAAAATTCATATTCCCGCGCATGTTTCACCTGGCGGTGAAAGCGCAGCTTCTTGGAATATTCGCGGGGGTCCTTGGGCCGCACCAGGGCATTGGGATCGGGATTGAGCCAGTCGTAAAGCCGGGTGAGCAGAAAGCGAAGCGCCGAACCGCGCATCAGCACCGGCAGCGCCCGGGCCTCCGCCTCGCTCACCGGGCGCACGGTGCGATAGCCCGACAGCAGCGCCTTGCCCTTGGTGATGTTGTAGGAGCCGTCGATCTCGAAGCACCAGCTGTTGAGCATCACCGACAAATCATAGGCATACATGTCGTTGCAGGCGAAATAGAAGTCGATCACCCCCGACACCCTGTCATGCACGAACAGCACATTGTCGGGAAAATAATCGGCATGGATCACGCCGACGGGAAGATCGCGCGGCCAGTCGCGCTCCAGATCGGCCAGGCTGGCATCGATCAGCGCCCGCATTCCCCCCTCGACCTCGTCGGCGCGGCGGCCGATGGCGTCGGACAGCGGCCGCCAGCCCTTGGGTCCCAGTGCGTTCTCGCGCCGGATGGCGAAGCCTTCGCCGGCCTTGTGCATCTGGGCCAGGGTCGCGGCGGCGGAGGCGCAATGTTCCACATGGGGGCGGCGCAGCGAGATGCCGGTGAGGAAGCTGACGATCGCCGCGGCGCGGTTGTTGACCATGACCGACTGGCGCCCGTCGCGGGTCGGCACCGGTTGCGGGCACACCAGTCCCCGCCCCGCCAGATGATCCATCAGCCCCAGGTAAAAAGGCAGGTCGCCCACCGCGACGCGCTTTTCATACAGGGTGAGGATGAAGGTGCCGCGGTCGGTCTGGAGATAGAAATTGGAATTCTCCACCCCTTCGGCGATGCCCTTGAACGACAGCGGCGAACCGATGTCATAGAGGGTCAAAAGGGCTTCCAGATCCTCGAAGGTTACGTCGGTGTATACCGCCATGGACTTATTTTCGCTCACGCCGGCCGTGCTGCGCACGGCGCTCCGCGGGGGCGGCGGACGCCCGCCGGGGCGCGGTCGCGCCCTGAACGCGCGCTTTCACTGCGGGCGGCTTGTCGAAAACCCCGGATTTTCCATCACCCATGCTTCCCATTGGGAATCCGCTTGGCTAAAGTCCCCCGCCCGGTTAAAGGCCTTTCGGAGAAGTCCGATTAAGGCCGCTGAAAGTCAAGCGCCGAGGATGGACTCAAGACCGGAACGCCTGTGAACAGAGCCCTGCACGCGATGATGTCCCGATTGCACAAACCCGCCCTGCTCGGCGGGCTGGCGCTGCTGGCGGGCTGCGCCGCGCCCAATCCGAACCTGTGCCCCGGCGCCGCCATCCTGGCCGACACCGACCACGCCACCATGCTGCGGCCGGGGGCGCCCGCCGATCCGTCCGGCGAGCTTTATCGCGTCGCGTTGACCAACGCCGCCACCGACTGCCATCTCGACAAGAAACGCGGCGAAACCGATTCCTCCCTGACCCTTACCTTCACGGCGCAGCGCGCTCCCGGCGCCGACGGCGCCACCTACAGCGTGCCCTATTTCGTGGCGGTGACGATGGGCCAGCGGGTGGTCAACAAGCGGCTTTACACCGCCCGCTTCACGTTTGCGCCCGGCGCGTCCACCGTCGTCTTCACCGTGGCGCCGGACAACACGCAGATCCACCTGGGCAACGGCCATCTGCCCTGGGATTACCAGTTGACCGCGGGTTTGCAACTGACGCCGGCCCAGATCGCCTATAACCAGAAGATGGGCCGCTACGCTCCATGACTTCGTTGACGGCTGCGCTGTCGCGCCTTGCCGGCGAGGCGTTCGCCGCCGAGGGTCTGGATGCCGGGTTCGGCCAAGTGCAGGCGTCGGACCGGCCGGACCTCGCGCAATTCCAGTGCAATGGCGCGCTGGCGGCGGCCAAGCAGGCCAAAGCCAATCCCCGGGCCATCGCCGAGAAGATCGCCGCCCGGCTGAAATCCGATCCCCTGTTCGCCAAGGTGGAAATCGCCGGCCCGGGTTTCATCAACCTGGATGTCACCGACGAGGCGCTGGCCGCCCGCATCGCCGTGATGGCGAAGGAGAAGCGGCTGGGCGCGCCGCAGACCGGCGCCGGCAGGACGGTGGTGATCGATTTCGGCGGCCCCAATGTCGCCAAGCCGATGCATGTCGGGCATCTGCGTTCCTCGGTCATCGGCGACAGTCTGCAGCGTCTGTTCCGTGCCAATGGCTGGCATGTGGTGAGCGACGTGCATCTGGGCGACTGGGGGCTGCAGATGGGGCAGCTGATCTCGGAGATCGAGATCGAAGGTCTGGCGCCGGTCTATTTCAACGTGAATTTCGTCGGTCCGTACCCGGAGCAGTCGCCGGTGACGATGGACGAGCTGGAAACGCTTTATCCAAGGGCCGCGGCGGCGTGCAAGGCCGATCCGGCACGGCTGGAAGCGGCGCGCCGCGCCACGGTCGATCTGCAGGCGGGCCGCCCCGGCTATCGCGCTTTGTGGCGGCATTTCGTCAAGGTGTCGGAAGCGGGGATGTCGCGCGAATTCGCCAGCCTGGGCGTCCGGTTCGATCTGTGGAAAGGCGAATCCAGTGTCGATGCCCTGATCGCGCCTATGATCGAAGATTTGAAGGCGCGGGGCCTCACCGAGGTCAGCGAGGGCGCGCTGGTCATCGCGGTGGCGCGGCCCGACGACAAGAAGCCGATGCCGCCGCTGTTGCTGGTGAAGTCGGAAGGGGGCGTGCTCTACGGCACCACCGATCTCGCCACCATCGTCGAGCGGGTGCGCGAGCAGGACCCCGACCTGATCCTCTATGTCGTCGATCAGCGCCAGCATGGCCATTTCGAGCAGGTGTTCCGCGCCGCTTCGCTGGCGGGGCTCTCCGGCAAGGCGGTGCTGGAACATGCCGGCTTCGGCACCATGAACGGGCCGGACGGCAAGCCGTTCAAGACCCGCGCCGGCGGGGTGATGAAGCTCTACGACCTCATCGCCATGGCGACGGAGGTGGCGCAGAAGCGCCTGGCCGAACAGGAACTGGACGCCGAAATCGGCCCGGAGGAACGCGCCGAGATCGCCCGCATGGTCGGCATCGCCACCATCAAGTTCGCCGACCTCTCCAACCACCGCACCACCGACTACATTTTCGACCTGGAGCGTTTCTCGCGCTTCGAGGGCAAGACCGGGCCCTATCTGCAATATGCCGCGGTGCGCATCCGCTCGATCCTGCGAAAAGCCAAGCCGGAGGATTTGAAGGGCTCGCACGCCATCATGCGCGCGCCGGAGGAGCGGGCGCTGATCCTGCAATTGCTGGCGCTGCCCGAGGCGATGGCGGCGGCCGAGGACAAGCGCGCCCCCAACCTGCTGTGCGATTACGCCTTCGACCTGGCGCAGAAATTCAGCCGCTTCTATGCCGAACACCATGTGCTGAACGAATCGGATGCGGCGCTGCGGGCCGCCCGCCTCGGCCTGTGCGGGCTGGTGCTGGCGGTGTTCACCAAGGTCTTGGACCTGCTGGGAATCGAAGTTCCGCAAAGAATGTGAGTAGTTTCGCGCCCTTGCCGCGCCTGCGTTGACTCCCCCGAACCCCTCCCTAGAATGCTCGCAACAGGTCCGTCCGCCGGGAGGCGCGCGGGACTGGCCAGCACAAGATCCCTCGCGGGAGAGCGCTCCGGAAGGGGACGCCGAAGGAGCAACCACCCCGGAAACTCTCAGGCAAAAGGACCGCGAAGGTGATGAACTTCTGGAAAGCGGGCGGCCCCGGTTCTTTTGAGTTTGCCACTCCACCGAAGGGGTAACCCGATCTCTGATGAAGAGGGGCGGGGAAATCTCTCAGGTCCAAATGACAGATGGGGCCGCGCTTTTTGGGGCGCGGGAATCCCGCATCCGTCAGGACCTTGAATGACCGTATCGACCGAAATTCTGCGCCAGACCCCGCTGCATGCGCTGCATCTTTCGCTGGGCGGCAAGATGGTGCCCTTCGCCGGCTATGAGATGCCGGTGCAGTATCCCACGGGAATCCTGAAGGAGCATCTGCACACCCGCGAAAAGGCGGGGCTGTTCGATGTCTCGCATATGGGCCAGGCGTTTCTGTCCGGCTCCGATCCCGCGCGCGCGCTGGAATGGCTGACGCCCGCCGACATCACCGGGCTGCGCGAAGGGGCGCAGCGTTATGGCCTGCTGCTCAACGATGCGGGCGGCATCAAGGACGATTTCATGACCACGCGGCTCGCCGGGGAGGCGGCGCTGTATCTGGTGGTCAATGCCGGGACCAAGGAGGCCGACTTCGCCTATATCGCCGAGCGGCTGGCGGGCAAGGCGCAATTGTCGCCGCAGCCGCAGCGCGCCCTGCTGGCGCTGCAAGGCCCCCTGGCCGCCGATGTGCTGGAACGTCATTCCCCCGGCATCGCCAAGCTCAGCTTCATGCGCGCCGTCCGCGCCATGGTCGCCGGCGCGCCCGCCATTGTCAGCCGCACCGGTTACACCGGCGAGGATGGCTTCGAGATATCGCTGGAAGCTAAGGATGCCGAGTCCGTGGCCCAGGCCCTGCTGGGCCATGCCGAGGTGCTGCCCATCGGGCTGGGGGCGCGCGACAGCCTGCGGCTGGAGGCGGGGCTCTGTCTCTATGGCCATGATATCGACGAGACCACCGATCCGGCGGAAGCCAATCTGGTGTGGGCGATCGGCAAGCGCCGCAAGCTGGACAAGGATTTCCTTGCCGCCGGCCGCATCATGGACGCGGTGTTCAACGGCACGGCGCGCAAGCGGGTCGGCATCCTGCCCCAAGGCCGCGCCCCGGCCCGCGAAGGCGCCGAGATCATGGCGGATGGCCGGGTGATCGGCCGCGTCACTTCGGGCGGTTTCGGTCCCAGCCTCAATGCGCCGGTGGCGATGGGCTATGTTGAAACCGCCTTCGCCGCCGACGGCACCAAGCTCGACCTGATGGTGCGCGGCAATGCGCTGCCCGCCATCGTCGCGCCCATGCCGTTCGTTCCCCACAATTACCGCCGCGCTGTCTAGGAGAATTCCGATGAGTGAAGTCCGTTACACCGACCAGCATGAATGGATCCGCCTGGACGGCGAGATCGCCACCATCGGCATCACCAAATTCGCCGCCGAACAGTTGGGCGATGTCGTCTATGTCGAATTGCCGGCGGCGGGAAAGAAAGTGACGGCCGGCGGCGAGGCGGCGGTGGTCGAAAGCGTCAAGGCGGCAAGCGAGGTCTATGCCCCCGCCGGCGGCGAGGTGACGGCGGCCAATGACGCGCTGGCGGGCGATCCCTCCAAGGTGAATGCCGATCCCGAAGGCGATGGCTGGTTCTTCAAGCTGAAGCTGGCCGACAAGGCCGAGTTCGCCAAGCTGATGGACCAGGCCGCCTATGCCGCCTTCGTGAAGGGACTCTGATGCGTTACCTGCCTCTGACCCCCGATGACCGCCGCGCCATGCTGGCGAAGATCGGCGTGCCCGGCATGGATGCGCTTTATCGCGATGTGCCGAAATCGGCCCATATCGGTGTTTCGGCCTTCGACCTGCCGGACACCCAGGGCGAGCTGGAAGTCGAGCGCGCTTTGTCGAAACTGGCGGCGAAGAATGTCGCGGCGGGGGCAGGGCCGTTCTTCTGCGGCGCCGGCGCCTACAAGCATCATGTGCCCAGCGCGGTGGATCATCTCATCCAGCGTTCGGAATTCCTCACCTCCTACACGCCCTACCAGCCCGAGATCGCCCAGGGCACCCTGCAATACCTGTTCGAATTCCAGACCCAGGTGGCGCTGCTGACCGGCATGGAGGTGGCGAACGCCTCGCTCTATGACGGCTCGACCGCCACCGCCGAAGCGGTGCTGATGGCCCAGCGCGTCACTCGCCGCGGCAAGGCCATCCTGTCCGGCGGCCTGCATCCCCATTATGCCGAGACCGTGGAGACCGTCGCCGCCCTGACCGGCGCCATCGCCCGCGCGCCCGTCACGCCGGGCAACGCGGGGGACATCATCGCCCTGATCGATGACGACACCGCCTGTGTGGTGGTGCAGAGCCCGGATGTGTTCGGGCTGATCCGCGACCTCAGGCCTATCGCGGAGGCGGCGCATGCCAAGGGCGCGCTGCTGATCGCGGTGGTGACCGAGATCGTGTCGCTGGGGTTGCTGGAACCGCCGGGGGCGCAGGGCGCCGACATCGTGGCGGCGGAAGGCCAGAGCATCGGCAACGGCCTCAATTTCGGCGGCCCCTATGTCGGGCTGTTCGCCACGCGTGAGAAATTCCTGCGCCAGATGCCGGGGCGTCTGACCGGCGAGACGGTGGACGCGGAAGGACGCCGCGGCTTCGTGCTGACGCTTTCCACCCGCGAGCAGCATATCCGCCGCGAAAAGGCGACCAGCAACATCTGCACCAATTCGGGCCTGTGCACCCTGGCCTTCACCATCCATCTGTCGCTGCTGGGCGAGGAAGGCTTCACCCGGCTGGCGCGGATCAATCATGCCAAGGCGTCGGCGCTGGCGGACCGGCTGGCGAAACTGCCGGGCGTCGAACTGGTGACGCCGGCCTTCTTCAACGAGTTCACGGTGAAGCTGCCCAAAGCCGCGGCGCCGGTAGTCGATGCGCTGGCGAAGAGGGGAATCCTGGCCGGCGTGCCCGCGTCGCGGTTGATGCCGCACGATCCGGCGGCGAAGAACCTGCTGATCGTGGCGGCGACCGAAACCAACACCGACGAGGATTTCGCCGCCCTTGCCGCCGCGCTGGAGGAGCAATTCTGATGGCGATGAACAATCAGGGCCGGCCTTCCGGCGCCGGTGCGGAAACACCCTCCACGCCGACGACCATTTCCGGAGACCGGGGCCTCGATCACGAAGAGAAGCTGATCTTCGAGCTGGATCACGGCGCGGTGGGCGTCGATCTGCCGGAGGTTCAGGTTTCCGATGCCCGGCTGGGCGGGCGGCGGCGCGGCGGCCGCATCGGGCTGCCCGGTCTCAGCGAGCCGGAGGTGATCCGCCATTATGTGCGGCTGTCGCGGATGAATTACGCGATCGATGCCGGGCTTTATCCGCTCGGCTCCTGCACCATGAAGCACAATCCACGCCTCAACGAGAAGATGGCGCGGCTGCCGGGCTTCGGCGACCTGCATCCGCTGGCGCCCGCATCCGCCGTGCAGGGTGCGCTGGAACTGATCTCCAGCCTCATGAATTGGCTAACCACCCTCACCGGCATGCCGGCGGTGGCGATGTCGCCCAAGGCCGGGGCGCATGGCGAATTGTGCGGGCTGCTGGCCATCCGCGCCGCCATCGCCGCGCGCGGCGAAAACCGCCCCCGCATCCTGGTGCCGGAATCGGCGCATGGCACCAATCCCGCCACCGCCGCCTTTGCCGGCTTCACGGTGGACGAAGTGCCCGCGATGCCCAATGGCCGGGTCGATGCCGCGGCGCTGAAGGCCAAGCTGGGGCCGGACGTGGCGGCGATCATGCTGACCAATCCCAACACCTGCGGTTTGTTCGAAGGCGAAATCATCGAGATTGCGAAGGCGGTGCACGCGGCGGGCGCCTATTTCTATTGCGACGGCGCCAATTTCAACGCCATCGCGGGGCGGGTGCGGCCGGGCGACCTGGGCATCGACGCCATGCACATCAACCTGCACAAGACCTTCTCCACGCCGCATGGCGGCGGCGGTCCGGGGGCAGGGCCGGTGGTGCTGAGCGCGGCGCTGGCACCCTTCGCGCCGCTGCCGCTGCTGCTGCATGACAAGGATGGTTTCCGCCTGGTTGAGGACCGCGCCGCTGTGCCGAAAGGCGCCCAGCCGTTCGGCCGCATGTGCGCGTTCCATGGCCAGATGGGCATGTTCGTGCGCGCGCTCACCTATATGCTGAGCCACGGCCGCGACGGGGTGCGCCAGGCGTCGGAGGATGCGGTGCTGTCGGCGAATTACATCCTGGCCTCGCTGAAGGACGTGATGAGCGCGCCCTATGGCGACGGCCCCTGCATGCATGAGGCGCTGTTCGACGACGCTTTCCTGGAAGGCAGCGGGGTCACCACCCTGGATTTCGCCAAGGCGATGATCGACGAAGGTTATCATCCCATGACCATGTATTTCCCCCTGGTGGTGCATGGCGCGATGCTGATCGAGCCGACGGAATCCGAATCCAGGGAGTCGCTGGACCGTTTCATCCATGTGCTGCATGGGTTGGCGGCCGAGGCGCGGGCCGGCAACACGGCGCGGTTCGAGGGCGCGCCGCATTTCGCGCCCCGCCGCCGGCTGGACGAAACCGCCGCGGCCCGCAAGCCGGTGCTGCGCTGGCGGCCTGCGCCCCTGAAGGAAGCCGCGGAATAGGCGCGGCGCCGGGCGGATGCTATAGATCGCCTCGCGACGGTTTTTCCGGGAGGCGGCAGATGGTTCTTCGCGGCGCATTGGTCACGGCCTTCCTCGCCCTGATGGCGGGAGCGGTGCGGGCCGAGATGCTGGAATTTCCCGCCGGCGACGTGACCAAGGTGTGGCCGAAACTGCCCGCCGTCGCGGAATGGCACCAGGACCAGGCCGCCAGCTTCCAGAACACCGCCAATGCCCTGATCCCCGATGGCGTCACCTTCGACAGTGCCGATGCGGTGATCCTGGCGCGCGGCCTGCCGCGGGCGGGCAGGAGCCTGGCGCAAGTGATGGCGGACGATAAAACCGGCAACGCCACCGACGACGCCCACACCAGGAAACTGGCCGACATCGCCGACAAGGACGCGCGGCCGTTCCAGCTCGTCGCCTTCGCGCCCGGCAAATCCGGCAAATGGGAAGCCGACGCCTATGCCGAGGAGGGGCGCTATTACCTCGTCTTCACGCTCAGCGCCAAGTCGCAGGCCGCCTACGACAAGGCGTTCCCGGTCTTTTCGGGCCTCCTCCAGAATTACGCCGAGATGATCCCCTGGTAAAAAATGCCCCGGTAATTTCCCGCCGGGGCGAGCTGCTTGTCCCGGGGAGACGAAACCAGTCGCAGAAATGAACCTTCAATCCGGCGGGCGGGCGCATGCCGGCGTCGCTGCAGGCGGCTCGTGCGGTTCAATCCGGTACAGCCCATCCGGCACGTCGCAACCGCCATGCCATCGGTGCCCTGGTTAACCCATCCGGACGGGAACGTATCGCCGCCAGCGGCGTTGATCCGGCATGAAGCCCTGCCTGTCCAACGACATCGTCAAGATCCGCATGATGGCGGCACAGATGCACCACCATGCCCTGGCGACCTCATGGCCCGGCTATGCCGACAAGTTCGAGCAGGCCGCCGCCGAACTGGAACGCAAGGCGCAGGAGGTCGAGCGCCAGGGCCGCGCCGTGCCGCCGCGCCGGCGGCTTGAATCCTGAACGGCGTTCAGGCCTCGTGGAACGGAAAATGCCCGCGGATATGGCAGTTGAAGAACGCGCCCAGGGACTCGGCGAACAACAGGGCGTCGTACAGTTCCATGGGCACATGCTCATAGACATAGGTTTTGCCGCTGTCGCGAAGGGTGGCGCGGAGGGCGTGCGCCGCTTCGTCGTAACTCACGCATTGCAGGGCGGCGGACTGGACATAGGCCATGTTGTTAGAACGGCGGGACGGGGGATTTGCTCCCGGCTTTCCCCAATGTCACGGCCGGGCATGACACTATCCTTGTGGCACCCCTAGGAACAGCCGCTGGTCGAGCCGCAGGTGTTGCACTTCATGCAGGTGCCATTGCGTACCAGCGTGAAGTTTCCGCAGGCGCCGCAACTGTCGCCCTCGAAGCCCTTCAACCGCGCTTCCGCCGCCCGCCTGGCGCGGGCGCCCTGGGTGGCGAAGGACTTCTCCGACAGCGCAGCCTCGATGGACGCGACCTGCGCCCCGATGGGATTGGTTTGCGCCCCAATGCTGGTTTCGATTTCGGCGCGAATTTCCGCAAGGTCCAGCGTCTCGCTGTCGGCGAACATTTCCTCCCGGGCGTCATGCTGCTCATGGGCCAGCATGTGGGGCGCCGCGCCGCCGCGATAGACCGACATCTGCTTGATCTGGCCGCGCAGATAGCCGCTGGACGCCACGCGGGCCAGCGCCACTTCGCTGCCGCTGCCCGGACCGGCATCGCCGCTGCCCAGATCCTCATCGGCATGGGGCAGCACATGGGCCAGGTCGCTGCGCCCCAGATAGGACACTGCCAGCTCGCGGAAGATGTAGTCCAGCACGCTGGTGGCGTTCTTGATCGAATCGTTGCCGATCACCAGGCCCGCCGGCTCGAAGCGGGTGAAGGTGAAGGCGTCGACGAATTCCTCCAGCGGCACGCCATATTGCAGCCCGACCGAGATGGCGATGGCGAAATTGTTCATCAGGCTGCGGAAGGCGGCGCCTTCCTTGTGCATGTCGATGAAGATTTCGCCCAGCCGCCCGTCTTCATACTCGCCGGTGTGCAGATAGACCTTGTGGCCGCCCACGATCGCCTTCTGGGTATAGCTCTTGCGGCGATGGGGCAGGCGCTCGCGCTCATGGGCCCGCACCTTCTCGATCACCCGCTCGACGATGCGCTCGGTGATGACGCGCTCGCGCGGCGCCTCCACCGCTTCGTCGTCGTCATCGACGAATTCCAGCACCTGGCTGGCCAGGGGCTGGCTCAGCTTGGAGCCGTCGCGGTAGAGCGCATTGGCCTTCAGCCCCAGCTTCCAGGACAAGAGATAGGCCTGGCCGCAATCGGTCACCGCCGCCGCGTTCGGCATGTTGATGGTCTTGGAGATGGCGCCCGAAATGAAGGGCTGCACCGCCGCCATCATGCGGATATGGGATTCGACGCTCAAGGCGCGTTTTCCAATACGTCCGCAGGGATTGGCGCAGTCGAACACCGGCAGATGCTCGGGCTTGAGATAGGGCGCGCCTTCCAGGGTCATGGCGCCGCAGACATGGTTGTTGGCGGCTTCGATGTCGCCGCGCGCGAAGCCCAGCGCCTTCAGCATGTCGAAATCGGCCGCGTCCAGCAGGTCCGCGTTCAGCTTCAGCACCTCCTTGCAGAATTTCTCGCCCAGGGTCCATTTGTTGAACACGAAGCGCACATCGAAGGCCGCTTCCAGCGCCGCCTCGATCTGGCCGATCTGCTCCTCGCCAAAGCCCTTGCCGCGCAGCGCGTCGTAATTGAGCCGGCCGCCGAAATCCTCCAGCGTGCCATGGCCCACGGCATAGGCGACGATGGCGTCGATCTCGGCCTGGATATAGCCCAGATTGGCCAGGGCTTCGGGCACGCAGCGGTTGATGATCTTGAAATAGCCGCCGCCGGCCAGGGTCTTGAACTTGACCAGCGCGAAGTCGGGCTCCACGCCCGTGGTGTCGCAATCCATCACCAGACCGATGGTGCCGGTGGGCGCGATCACGGTCGCCTGGGCGTTGCGGAAGCCGT
>Ga0265325_10000829_pt1 | contig 22407 bp, 16 predicted proteins | sample 41420metaG_FD_202090 | JGI IMG/M metagenome (GOLD analysis project Ga0265325, IMG submission 202090) | Rhizosphere microbial communities from Carex aquatilis grown in University of Washington, Seatle, WA, United States - 4-14-20 metaG | ecosystem: Host-associated > Plants > Roots > Rhizosphere... | reverse complement strand
CCGGTGCATCGTCAGGCAATTACACGCTGGCATCGACCTCGATCAGCGGTGCCATCGGCACCGTCGACCCGAAGACGTTGACCGTCTCGCTGACGGGAACGGTGAGCAAGACCTACGACGGGACGACGGCGGCCACGCTGGCCGACGGAAATTACAGCCTCACGGGTATCGTTTCCGGCGACGCGGTCGTGCTCAACGATCCCTCATCGGGCAGCTACGACACCAAGAATGCCGGGACGGACAAGACGGTGAGCGTCGGCGGCCTTTCGCTCTCCGGTGAATCGGCGGGCAACTACACGCTGGCATCGACGTCGATCAGCGGCGCCATTGGCACGATCGACCCCAAGACGTTGACGGTCTCGCTGACGGGAACGGTGAGCAAGACCTACGACGGGACGACGGCGGCCACGCTGGCGAATGGCAACTACAGTCTCACGGGCATCGTTTCCGGCGACACGGTCGTGCTCAACGATCCGACGTCCGGCAGCTACGACACCAAGAATGCCGGGACGGACAAGACGGTCAGCGTCGGCGGTCTTTCGCTCTCCGGTGAAGCGTCTGGCAACTACACGCTGGCGTCGACATCGATCAGCGGCGCCATCGGCACGATCAATCAGGCCTCACTGACCGTCTCCGTCAACGACGCAAGCCGCGGAGTAGGTCTTGCGAACCCGGCTTTCAGCGTGACTGTCCAGGGGCTGGTGGGCGGCGATACGGCATCGGTGCTGAGCGGGCTGACGGTCTCCACGACAGCCGACCTCGCATCGCCCGCGGGGACCTACGAACTCATCTCGTCGGGTGGTGTTGCGACAAACTATGTCATCACGGTGCGCGAGGATGGCACGCTGACCATCACGCCGGCCGGCGAAGTGCCGGGGCTCAACAACGCACTGCCCGCGTCGAAAACCAATTACAACGGCCAGAGCCAAGGCGGACACAATCCCGACGGCACGACAAACGACGATTCGGGCATCACGGGCGCGTCAGGCACTTTGATCTGCGATGTGTCGAACTCCGACTCCAGCTCGGAAACCTGTAGCGCGACGAACTGACCCCATGAGAGAACTTCCGCGGGACATCGAGAGCGCAGCCGTTGCATATCCTAAGTAATTGATTTGTAAGAGAAAAGCTTCTCCTGAGGATCGCGCGTCGGTTGACAGCGGCCGCGCTGGAACCTTTGATCGGCAGTGGATCGAAAGGAACGGCACCTTGCCCCGTCAAGCTTCCGAGCAGGTCGGCACGCTATCCTCGGCGTTGGCCAATGCCGCCAAGCTGCTTGCGGTCAAGCCCGTCCTTGCCGAGAAGCAGGCGCGCGAAATCCTGAAGGCGGTTCCCGGAAACGGCCAGGCGTTGCTGTTGCTGGGCGCCGCGTTGCGCGCGCAGGACGAATTTGTTCCCGCCTTGGAGATATTGGCGCCTCTGGCGGCGGCACAAGCAAAATCGCCCGCGGTACAATTCGAATATGGCCTCACGCTGGCCGGTTCCGGGGACGTTCGCAAGGCGATCGATGTCCTGTCGCGCGTCGTGATGCTCGATCCCGGCCATGCCAGCGCCTGGCGGGCGCTGGGCGATCAACGGATGCTCGCGGGCGATGATCGCGGTGCCGACGAGGCCTACGCCCGGCATATTCTTGCCTCGGTGAACGACCCGAAATTGCTGGCCGCCGCTGCGGCGCTTGCCGAAAACAAGCTTGGCGTCGCCGAGCGTCTGTTGCGGGCTTTTCTGAAAGAAAACCCAACCGACGTCACGGCCATTCGCATGCTGGCAGAGGCGGGATCGCGGCTCGGCCGCTACGAGGACGCCGAACATCTGCTGGCGCGCTGCATCGAACTGGCGCCGACTTTCACGGCCGCGCGCCACAACTATGCCTCCGTGCTGTATCGCCAGAACAAGCCGCAGGAGGCCATCGTGCAGGCCGACATCCTGCTGGAACGTGAGCCGCACAATCCGGGCAATCGGGCGCTGAAGGCCGCCGCACTGGGTCAGATCGGCGAATATGCGCGCGCGATAGAGATCTACGAAGCCCTGTTGAAAAGCCATCCCAGCCAGCCCAAGGCGTGGATGAGCTACGGCCATGCGCTCAAGGCCATCGGGCGAACGGAACAAGCGATCGCGGCGTATCGCAAGAGCATCGCATTGCTCCCCAATCTTGGCGAAGCCTATTGGAGCTTGGCGAACCTTAAGACGTTCCGCTTCGCGGACGGCGATATCGCGGCCATGCGCGTGCAGCTGGCGCGCGCCGATCTCGCGGACGAAGACCGCTACCATCTCGATTTTGCACTGGGCAAGGCGCTCGAGGATGCGGGCCAATTCGCGGATTCGTTCCGGCACTATGATTCGGGAAATGCGTTGCGGCAAGCGGGGACGGGCTACGACGCAAGCGAGTTCGCCGATCACGTCCAAAGGCTCAAGGCGCAATTCACGCCGGAGTTCCTGCGGGAGCGAGCCGATGCCGGCTGCAAGTCGCCAGATCCTATCTTCATTGTCGGTTTGCCGCGCTCGGGCTCGACCTTGCTCGAACAGATCTTGTCCAGTCACTCCGCGATCGAGGGGACGATGGAGCTACCCGACATCATCGCGATTGCGCGCCGCCTCGGCGGTAAGAAGCGGCCCGGAGAGGAATCGGCTTATCCGTCCGTCCTCGGCTCGCTCGACCGCACGGCGTTTGCTGCGCTTGGCGAGGAGTATCTCGAGCGCACGCGCATCCACCGCAAGCTCGGCCGCCCATTCTTCATCGACAAGATGCCCAACAACTTCGTGCATGTGGGGCTCATCCACCTCATCCTTCCCAACGCCCGGATCGTCGATGCGCGCCGCCATCCGCTCGGCTGCTGTTTTTCCTGTTTCAAGCAGCATTTCGCACGCGGTCAGGCGTTCACCTACAGCCTCGAAGACATCGGCCGGTACTATGCCGGGTATGTCGACCTGATGGCGCATTACGACGCCGTGCTCCCGGGACGGGTTCATCGCGTGATCTATGAGCAGATGGTTGCCGATCCCGAGGGCGAGGTTCGCCGCCTTCTCGATTATTGCGGCCTGCCCTTCGAGGATGGCTGTTTGCGCTTCTACGAAAACGACCGCGCGGTACGCACGGCCAGTTCGGAGCAGGTGCGCCAGCCGATCTCCCGCGACGGCGTGGATCACTGGCGCAACTATGAGCCGTGGCTTGGGCCGCTGAAGTCAGCGCTGGGCCAAGTGCTTGAGAGTTATCCAGTCATGCCGTCTTTTTGAGCACGAATTGACCGTGCGTCATCATTGGGCATTGTGGCATTGACGTGACGGCCAAATGTGCTCCTTAATCTCAATCAAAATAGATGACTCACGGGGAAGCGTCGGCAGAAGGCGGACAGGCAGACTAGTCAGCGGGGGTTGAGCATGCGGGGAATTTCGTCGGGCGGCAGCAGGCGCGGGACACCACTCCTGCTTCCAGTGTTGTTGGCAACATCAATGCTGACAAGCGTGTCGGAGGTCCGCGCGGCAGACTATGCCGGCGCCGGTTCGGGAGGCGGCCTTGAGACGATCACGGTCACGTCCCAAAAGCGCAAAGAGGATGTTCAGGACGTTCCGATGAACGTCCAGGCGTTCACCACCGAAAAGCTCTCCGATCTGCATCTCACGGATTTCACCGACTTCGCACGCTATATGCCGAGCGTGACTTACGCGGTCAGCGGTCAGGGCAGCAATGGCGGCCCCGGCTTCGCGAGCATCACGATGCGCGGCATTGCGAGCGATCAGAACGGCAACCACTCGGGCCCGCTGCCGACCGTCGGGGTTTATCTTGACGAACAGCCGATCACCACGATCGGCGGCACGCTGGATGTGCCGACCTACGATGTCGAGCGCGTCGAGGCTCTTTCCGGACCGCAAGGCACGCTCTACGGCGCAAGCTCGGAATCCGGAACGATCCGCATCATCACGAACAAGCCCGATCTCACCGCGTTTGCGGCGAATTACGATGTCGAAGCGAACTCTGTCGACCACGGCGCAACGGGCTTCTTGCTGAACGGCATGGTCAACATTCCAGTCACGGACAAGATCGCCATTCGTATCGTGGGGTGGGACGAGCAGGACGCCGGCTACATCGACAACGTCCACGGCACGCGCACCTACCCGACTTCGGGTGTAACCATCGACAACGCGTCGGCGGTCAAGAAGAACTACAACACGGTGAACAAGATCGGCGGGCGCGCGGCGCTCCAAATCAATCTCGACGAGAACTGGACGATCACGCCATCCATCACGGCGCAGGAGGAAAACACCAAGGGCCTGTTTGCCTTCGACCCCTCCGTCGGAGACCTCGAAGTCGCGCATTACTTCCCCGAATACACCAGGGACAAATGGGCTCAGGCCGCGCTGACGATTCAGGGCAAGATCAGCGATCTCGATCTGGTGTATTCCGGCGGCTACATGAACCGCGCGACCCACACGGCGGCGGACTATACGGATTATTCCTTTTGGTACGACACGCTATATGGCTATGGCGCGTACATCACCGACAATTCCGGCCATGTGATCGATCCGTCGCAGTACATCCTCGGCGCGGACAAATTCACGAAGGAAAGCCACGAGTTGCGGCTTTCCACCTCCAAGGACAGCCGGCTTCGCGCCATCGGCGGCGTGTTCTACGAACGCCAGACGCACGACATCCTGCAGGATTACAAGATCAACGGCATATCCGACAACATCACGATTCCGGGCTGGCCCGACACGCTGTGGCTGACCAACCAGGTGCGCGTCGACCGCGATTACGCGATTTTCGGCGAGGTGGCCTACGATATTCTGCCGAGCGTCACCGTGACGGGCGGCATCCGGTTCTTTGAGGCCAATAACTCGCTCAGCGGCTTCTTCGGTCTGGCCGAGGGCTACAGCTCTCACACCGGCGTGTCGCAATGTCCGCTGCCGCATCCGACCATCGCGACCGCGCCGTTCCACAGCCTGCCTTGCCAGAATCTGAGCGCCAGGGTCAGTCAAAGCGGCGAAACGCATAAGGTCAATGTCACCTGGCACATCGATGACGACCGGATGGTCTATGCCACCTATTCGACGGGCTTCCGTCCCGGCGGCGTCAACCGGCGCAGCGAGTTTGCGTCCTATTCGGCCGACAGTCTGACGAACTATGAAATCGGCTGGAAAACGAGCTGGGCCGACAACAGTGTGCGCTTCAACGGCGCGCTCTATTGGGAAGACTGGAACAACTTCCAGTTCCCGTTCCTCGGCCCCAATTCGCTCACCATCATCGCGAACGGCGGACAGGCGAACGTCAAGGGCGCGGAGTTCGAACTGTCCTGGCTTCCGGTGGACCGGCTGACGTTGACCGGCTCGGGCGCCTACAACGACGCGCAATTGACGGCGGATTATTGCGGCACCTTTGCGGGTGGCGTCGTGGTCACATCGTGTCCTGGCGCGGCGCAGGCCCCCGCGGGGACGCAGTTGCCGATCACGCCGAAATGGAAACTCAACGCAGTGGCGCGATACGAATTCACGCTGGGCGATTTCCAGGCCCATGTTCAAGGCGCCGTCGTTCATCAGAGCGCGATCTGGTCGGATTTGCGTGTTGTGGAGCGCTCGCTGATCGGGCAGTCGCCCGCCTATACGATGTTCGATTTCACGACAGGCGTGCAGAGAGGAAGCTGGTCGATCGAACTGTTCCTCCAGAACGCGTTCGACGAACGCGCCCAGCTTGGCCGCTACGCGGAATGTACGCCGGGCGTGTGCGGGCACGAGAGCTATATTCTGGCCGCTCAGCCGCGAACCATCGGGATCAAGTTCGGCCAGTCGTTCTAAGCATTGGGCTGGGCGGTTCAGTCGGCCGAACGAGCGGATTGACATAATCCTGCCGTTTGCCGCTGGGACCGAACACCTAACCTGTCGGCGAAGCACGTGCGGCGCTCGGTCGCGACCGACTTTCGCGATGGCAGACGGGCTTATGCGACCGTTGGCCGATGGGCGCCCCATTTATAAATCCGGATAAACTGTCTAAACACGGGGACCGCCTCTCTTTCGGGCGGCGCCCCCGCCGCCTCCTACCTCTCCTCCGAGGCCCGCCATGACTCAGCAAGTTCATAAGCTCTCGATTTTCGAAAAAATCGGATACGGCTTCGGCGACGGCGCCTCCAATCTGATTTGGATGACGTTCATCTACTTCCAGATAGCCTTCTACACCGACGTCTACGGCTTGGCCGCCGCGGCTCTGGCGACCATGCTGCTCGTCACGCGCACCTGGGACATGTTCTTCGATGTCATCGTCGGGCTGGTAGCCGACCGCACCAAGACGCGATGGGGCAAGTTCCGCCCCTATCTGTTGTGGATGGCGGTGCCGTTCGCGGTCATCAGCATCCTGACCTTCACGACGCCGAATTTCGATCACACCGGCAAGCTGATCTACGCCTACGTCACGCTGTCGCTGATGATGGTCGTGTATTCGGCCATCAACATCCCCTACGGCGCGCTGATGGGCGTGATCTCGCCCGACCCTCAGCAACGCACCTCGGCGTCGTCCTACCGTTTCAGCTTCGCTTTCATCGCGGGGCTTTTCGTTCAGTACTACACGCTGAAGCTTGTCACGCTGTTCGGCCACGGCAGTCAGCAGCACGGTTTTCAGCTCACGATCGCGCTCTACGCCGTCGTCGCCATGGCGATGTTCTTCGTCACCTTCACCACGACCAGGGAACGCGTCCAGCCCGTGCCCGACCAGAAGACCTCAACGGGCCGGGATCTTCTCGATCTCGTGAATAACGGTCACTGGCTGGTGCTGTGCCTGCTGGGTATCGCACAGGTGTGCTTCGTGGCGATTCGAGGCGCGGCGATCTACTACTACTTCAAGTACTACGTCGGCGATCTCGCGGCGATGGCGCTGTTCCTCCTGGTCGGCGCGCTCATGAGTTTGCTCGGCACCTTCCTGATCCAGTATGTGACCAAATACACTGGTCGCAAGAAGGCTTTCATCGGCCTGATGCTGCTGTCCTGCGCCGATCTCATCGCCTCCTACTGGGTAAGGGCGGACCAACTCGGGCTGCTCTACGCATTCAACATCATTTATTGCCTCCTGACGGGGCCGACCTCGGCGCTTCTATGGGCGATGTTCGCGGACGCAGCCGACTATTCCGAATGGAAGACGGGCAGGAGAGCGACGGGCCTCGTATTCTCCGCCTCGGGCATGTCGAACAAGTTCGGCTGGGTGATCGGCGGCACGCTTTCGGCCGCTCTGCTCGCGTACTACGGCTATCACGCAAACGTGGCGCAGACCGCGCACGCGCAGGAGGGCATCCGCATTCTAATGGCGCTGGCGCCGGCCGTCGGCACGCTGGTGTGTGGCCTCGGCATGATGTTCTATCGGCTGGAGTCCAAAATGCCGAAGATCTCGGCCGAACTGGCACAGATGCGCGCCAAGACGGGGGCCTGACGTGCAGTTTGGATATTTCGACGACGCCAACAAGGAGTACGTGATCACCCGCCCGGATACGCCCAGATCGTGGAGCAATTATCTGGGCAGCACCGAATACGGTGCCATCGTTACGAATAATGCCGGCGGATATAGCTTTTATAAGTCGGCGGCGCAGGGGCGGTTCACGCGGATGCGGTTCAATGCCGTCCCCCTCGATCAGCCCGGGCGCTATATCTATCTGCATGATGACGACAGCGGCGATTACTGGTCGGCCTCGTGGCAGCCTGTCGGCAAACCGCTCGACACGTACAAATCGGAGTGCCGTCACGGCAGCGCGTACACGATCATCTCTTCGGAGTACGGCGGCATCCGTTCGGAAACCACTTACTTCGTGCCGCTCGGCCGCAACTTCGAATGCTGGCGTGTCCGGCTGACCAATGTCGGCGGCACGCCGCGCCGGCTCAGTGCCTTCACCTACGTGGAATATGCCGGGAACTGGAACGCCTACAACGACCTGATCAATCTGCAATACTCCCAGCACATCGTGAAAATGGCCGTGGAAGACGGCATCATCGATCACGGAACCAACGTCAATATCCCGCCCAGGCCTGACAATTTCGAGGACGCGGACCAGGGGCGTCACAGCTTCCTCGCTTTGGTGGGCCGCGAAGTCTCGGGCTACGACACGGACCGCACCGCGTTCCTCGGGGCACATGGGAGCTACGCCAAGCCCTCCGTGGTGGAACAGGGACAGTGCACGAATTCGCTGGCCGTCGGCGACAATGGCTGTGGCGTGCTGCAGACCCGCATCGAGCTCGCGCCTGGCGAGACCAAGGAATTCTTGGTGGTGATGGGTGTAGGTCGGGCGCGCGAAGAAGGCCGCCGGGCGGCAGACGAGTTTGCCGACCCTAAAAAGGCCGACGCGGAGCTGGGCCGGCTCAAGAATCACTGGCACAAGCGCATCGCCGGGCTCGAGGTGGAAACGCCCGACGCCGAGTTCGACAGCATGCTGAACATGTGGGGCCCGTTCAACTGCCTGATGACCTATGCCTGGTCGCGCGCCGCGAGCCTGATCTATGCAGGCGAGCGGGACGGACTAGGCTATCGCGACACCGTGCAGGACATGCTCGGCGTGATGCACACAATCCCAGCAGAGGCCGTCCAGCGGCTGGAATTGATGCTCACCGGTCAGGTTTCCACCGGCGGTGCGATGCCCGTGGTCAAACAGTTCGCGCATCGTCCCGGCTCGGAGGCCGCGCCGCGCGAAGAAGACTACCGTTCCGACGATTGTATGTGGCTGTTCAATGCAATTCCCGCCTACGTCAAGGAGACGGGCGAGCTTTCCTTCTATCGCAAGGTTCTCCCCTACGCCGACAAGGGCGAGGACAGCGTGCTCCGCCACATGAAGCGGGCCATAGAGTTCAACCTGACGCGCACCGGCGCGCATGGCCTGCCGTGCGGCCTGTCCGCCGATTGGAACGACTGCATCCGCTTGGGCGAGAAGGGCGAGTCCGTATTCGTGGCCTTCCAGCTTCGCTACGCACTCGCGGTCTATCTGGAGGTTTGCCAACTCCTAAAGGTCGAGGACGAAGGTGCCTGGGCAAAGCGCAATCTGGATCAGCTTGATCGGCTTCTGAAGGATCATGCGTGGGACGGCGAATGGTATCTGCGCGCCTATCGCGGTGACGGATTGAAATTCGGATCGCGCGAGAGCAACGAGGGCAAGATATTCCTTAGCCCGCAATCCTGGGCCGTGCTGAGCGGACATGCCGACGACAACAGGGCAGCGCGGGCGATGAAGGCCGTGCGAGAGCGCCTTGCTACCGAATACGGGCTGTCGCTCTGCGAACCGCCGTTTGTCGAGACCGACATGAGTGTCATGCGCGCGGTCTTGTTCAATCCTAGCGCGAAAGAGAATGGCAGCATCTTCACCCACACCCAGGGCTGGGCAGTGATCGCCGAAACCATGCTGGGGCACGGCGATCTGGCTTGGCAATATTTCCGGGCCACGCTGCCGAGCGCGTGGAGCGGTCGGGCCGAGGTTCGCGAGATCGAGCCCTATGTCTACTGCCAATTCACCCACAGCAAATCCAGCCCGCGCTTTGGCGCCTCGCGCGTGCCGTGGCTGAGCGGGTCGGCTGCGTGGTCGTACTTCACCGCGACGCAACACATCCTCGGGCTGCGGCCGGAATATGACGGGCTCAGGATCGATCCCTGCATTCCCGCTTCGTGGAGAGGCTTCACGGTAACGCGCATGTTCCGGGGCAAGAACGTTCGCGTAGAAGTCCACAACGAATCGGGCGTCCAGAAGGGAGTTAAGAGGCTGGTGCTGAACGGCGAAACGCTGGAAGGCAACTTTATTCCCGCAGAGAAACTGCGCGGCGAAAACCGGGTCGTTGTGGAAATGGGTTAGTCAACGTTTCGGTTTGTTTTCGAAGCTGAATGGAAGGGCCGGACCGCGGCTCACAATTGGATGTACGGCAGAACGGAGGCCGGAAAGATGAAGCACTCCATTTTCTCGCTGCGGATATTGGCAGCATTTTGCGCCCTCGCTCTGGTCGCTTTGCCGGGCATTGGTCAGGCCAAATCTTCCGTACATAAGATCGCGCACGCAAAACGGGCGTCGCAAAACATCCAACGCATTCCCAATGGAGTGCAGTTGAAGACCGGCGATCTAACCGTGAAGGTGCAGTTCTATTCGCCGGGCACGGTGCGCATCCTGAAATGGCCCGCCGGTGGCACATCCGCAAAAGCCAGTCTCTCAGTCGTTCAAGAGAGATTGCCGAAGATGCGCTTGCGCATTGGGCAGAGCGCCGGAGCAGTTATGTTGGACTCCGGTCAGATCAAATTGCAGGTGAACAAGAGCGACGGATCGATCCGCTATCTCGGCCGCGACAACCGGACCATTCTGGAAGAGCAGGGCACTGCCGCATTCGCGCCGACGAATATCGACAAGGAACCGGCTGCGTTCAGCATCCGGCAGAATTTCAAGCTGACACAAGATGAAGGTGTGTACGGGCTTGGACAGCACCAGTCCAGCTTTATGAATTATCGCGGGCGGACCGTGAAATTGGTGCAGGCCAACACGGAAGCGGTCACGCCCATGTTGGTGTCGACCGCGGGATACGGAATTTTCTGGGACAACTATTCCAAGACGATTTTTGCCGACGATCCGAATACGACGTCTCTGTGGTCCGAGGTGGCGGACAACATCGACTACTACTTCATATCCGGTCCCTCGATGGATCAGGTCATTGCCGGATATCGCAAGCTCACCGGGCAGGCGCCGATGTACGGCAAGTGGGCGTACGGCTATTGGCAAAGCAAGGAACACTACGCGACTCGCGACGAACTGCTCGGCATCGCCAAGGAATATCGCGACAAGCAGATTCCGATCGACAGCATCGTCCAGGATTGGGCGTATTGGGGCGGCAACGACACTTGGGGCGGAATGTTCTTCGACGAGACGAAGTACCCCCGCCCGAAGGAAATGATAGACATTCTTCATCAGCAGAATTTCCACGTCATGATTTCGATCTGGCCGGCGCTCGGGCCCAATGCGCCGATCTACAAGGATATGGAAAGCAAGGGTTTCCTGTATCCGACGGTGGGCTGGGCCGGGTTCAAATACTTCGACGCCTACAATCCGGCGGCCACCGATCTGTATTGGCAATATGCGAAAACCGGCCTGTTTTCGAAGGGCATCGACGCCTGGTGGATCGACTCGACTGAACCCGATGTCGTCAATGCGCTCACCAAAGAGTCGGAAGAGTTCGAATTGAAGCGGATGGAAAACAACCACCTCGGCTCTTTCGCCAGGTACCTCAATCCCTATTCGCTTCCCATCACGGAACAGCTTTACAAGAATCAGCGGAAAGAAACCAACCGCAAGCGCGTTTACATTCTCACGCGCTCGACCTTCGCCGGTCAGCAGCGGGCCGCGGCGACGACTTGGTCGGGGGACATCGGCGCGGATTGGGGCGTGTACGCGGCGCAGATTCCTGCCGGGCTCAACCACAGCATGGCCGGCATCCCCTATTGGACATTCGACATCGGCGCCTATTCGCTCGGCTGTCAGGGCGGCGTGTTCTCGAACGGCGGCAAGGATCCGGCCTATCAGGAGCTCTACACCCGCATGTTCCAGTTTGGTGCGTTCTCGCCCATCTTCCGCTCCCACGGCTCGGAGACGCCGCGCGAGATTTGGGAGTTCGGCGAATACACGCCCACGCTCGTGAAGTTCGACAATCTGCGTTACAGGCTCTTGCCCTATATCTATTCGTTGGCCTGGCAGGTCACTCATAACGGCTATTCGATCATGCGCGGCCTGCCGATGGATTTCCCGGCCGACCACCAGACCTATTCGGTTGCCGACCAGTTCATGTTCGGCCCGGCGATCATGGTTTCCCCGGTGACTCAGTACATGTACCACCGGCCTCCGGAGGACAGCATTCCGATCGGGCCTGAGAACTTCAAGACAAACGACGGCAAGCCGGGCCTGGACGCCAAATATTTTTGCGACGACCAATTCCAGAATCTGTGCCACGAGGCCGTCGAGCCGGGCGTTGATCTCTATTGGTACACGGGCTGGCCTGGTTTCATCACGGGTCCAAAATTCTCCATGCGCTGGGAAGGAAAGCTGGTCGTCGCCCAGAGCGGCACATATCGTTTCAACATGAAAAGTTTCGGACCCAAACGGATCTATCTCGACGGCAAGGAGCTGGTTCACAATTACGACTCGATGGCGTCCTATACGGTTCCCGTCGAACTCGTGGCCGGGAAGGAATACGCGTTCAAGTTCGAAACCTCGAATGCCGTGCTGGGCGCATTCCGGGCCCAGGTGTACTGGAAGACCCCGGAGATTCATGCGCGCGAAGCTGCGCCGCAGGTGTCGCGTGCAAAAACCAGAACCGTTTATCTGCCGGTTGGCAATTCGTGGGTCGATTTCTGGACGGGCGAGACGCTAGCCGGCGGCCGGAGCGTCACGGCCAATGCTCCCATCGACACGATTCCGCTCATGGTCAGGTCGGGTTCCATCGTACCGATGGGTCCGTTCCTTCAATACGCCACGGAAAAGCCGGCCGACCCCATCGAATTGCGAATCTACGCGGGCGCCAACGGGAATTTCACACTCTATGAGGACGAGAACGACAACTACAATTACGAAAAGGGTGCCTACGCGACGATCGAGTTCCACTGGGACGACGCAACGCACCGGCTGACCATCGGTCCGCGAAAGGGACACTTCCCAGGCTTGTTGAAGGTGCGGACATTTCGTGTCGTCCTCGTAAGTAAAGGTCACGGCGCAGGCGTGGACGTTGCGGACAACCCGGACAAGGTGATTTCCTATCGGGGCAAGCAGCAGGTGGTTCAATTGCCCCACTGAGCCGGTTGCCTGACATACAGGGAGAAACACTTTGGCGCTGCGAATCCCGGCCGTCGTCACAGCAGTTATTTTCGGCACATTCATCACGGTAGCATCTTTCGCATGCGACGCGCCGGTATCGGTTTGCCTTCGCGCCTCCCAGGACAGCGTTGCCCTGATCCGGAATAGCCGTCCCGCCGCAGTCTATGTGGATCGGTCGGCTGATCCGGCTGTCCGGCACGTCGCTGCGGCTTTCGCAGACGACCTTGAACGCGTCAGCCGGCATAGGCCCGCGCAGCTCGACGAAATCCAAAGCGCCAAAGGCGCTATCGTCGTGATCGGCGTTCTGGGGCAAAGCCCCGTGATCGACAGTCTCGTTCGCGCGGGAAAGATCGATGCCCGCGATATCGAAGGGCAATGGGAGGCGTTTCGTCAGATCGTCGTGGATAGTCCCTTCCCGCATGTGCCGCGCGCGCTGGTGATCGTCGGCGCGGACCGGCGCGGTGCGGTGTTCGGAACCTACGACATCTCCGAGAAGATCGGTGTTTCGCCGCTCACCTGGTTTGCGGACGTGCCGGTCAAACCGCAGGCCAATGTCTTCATCACGGCAGGCAGCCGGCGCGACCAGCCCAGGGTTCGCTATCGCGGTATTTTCATCAACGACGAGGATCCGTCGCTCTTGAGCTGGGAGCAGAAGAAGTTCGGCGGCGCGAACGCGAAGATGTACGAGCACGTCTTCGAACTCATTCTCCGCATGAAGGGCAATTACCTTTGGCCCGCGATGTGGGCCCCGAAAGCTTTCAACGACGACGATCCGCGCAACATGGTGCTGGCGGACGAGATGGGCGTGGTGATGGGCACCTCGCATCACGAGCCGATGATGCGCGCGCAGGACGAATGGCACCGCAACACAAACAAGGGTGTGACCGGCGGAAAATGGGACTACACGGCGAATGCCGAAAATCTGCGTACGTTCTGGCGCGGCGGCATCGAACGTATGATGTCGAAAGGAGGCGGCAAGGGCTACGAAAGCGTCGTCACCGTCGGCATGCGGGGTGACGGTGATGAGCCGATGACCGAAGGCACCGCAACCAAGTTGCTCGAAGCCATCGTTACCGATCAACGCAAGATCATAGCGGACGGTACCAACAAGCCTGCCGATCAGACTCCGCAGGTGTGGGCGCTCTACAAGGAGGTGCAGGATTATTACGATCACGGCATGACAGTCCCGGACGATGTCATCCTGCTTTTCGCCGACGACAATTGGGGACAAATCCGGCGGTTGCCGACGGCGGACCGTGATAGAAAAGGCGGCTTCGGGGTCTACTACCATTTCGACTACGTAGGCGAGCCGCGCAATTACAAATGGATCAACACAAATCAGATCGAGAAAATCTGGCAACAGATGGATCTCGCCTATGTCCGTGGCGCCAGGGGCCTTTGGATCGCGAATGTGGGCGACATCAAACCGATGGAATACCCGATCGGCTTTTTCCTGAAGATGGCTTGGGACCCGGAGTCGATGACTCTCGATGCGTTGAAAGCCTATCCCGAGCGATGGGCGAGCGCGACCTTCGGTCCTGCGCACGCGCGAGTGATTGCGGAGTTGATTACGCGCTATAGCCAACTTGCGGCGCGGCGCAAACCAGAACTCGTGGACGCGGACAGCTTCAAACTGGGGCCGGACTCGGGCGCCGCTCTGGACGGTGGCGAATTCGGCACCATGGTGGCCGAATGGCAGTCACTCGAACGCGCCATGCTGAAGGTGAAGGCGAAGCTGCCGAAAGACCAGCGCGATGCCTATTTCCAGCTGGTCGAGCACCCGATTGCCGCGCTCTCCAATCTGTATCGGCTTTACTATGCCGTGGCCTGGAACCGGCGGCTTGCCCAGGCGAACGATGCGCGGGCCAACATCTTCGCCGACCAAGCGGCCCTGGCGTTTCGCCGCGACCAGCAGATCAGCGACCGGTATAACGCGATCCACGGCGGCAAATGGGACGGCATGATGCTGCAGACGCACATCGGCTACACCACATGGCAGCAGCCGGACGTGCAGGTAATGCCCCAGGTCGAGCGGGTCGCGGCGGGCAAGGCCAAACGCATCGTGTTTGCCCGCTCGGCAAAGCCGCCGGCCGATGTGATCGCCGTCGAGGCGCCACACTTCACCAGATCGTTCGGTGGAAAGGGACTGACCTGGCGCATCATTCCCCATCTCGGGCGCACGCTTGGCGCCGTGACCGCGTTCCCGCAAGGCCTCGATCCGACCGCCGTGCAAGACGGAGTTCGGCTGGAATACGACATTGCCGTGAAACAGGCCGGTCCGCTTACGGTGCAGCTTTATATGGTTCCGACCCTCGATACCCGGGCCGCAGCGGGTGTCAAAGTGGGTGTGTCGGTGGACGGCGGCCCCGTGCAAATCCTGACGTACAACCTCATCCCCGCGCCGAATGACGCAGTCTCGAAGGAACAGATTCAATGGGTGGCCGCGGTCAGCGACAACGCCTTTGTCGTTTCCGCGGAATTTCCCGAGATGAACGCCGGCAAGCACACAATCAAGGTCTGGCGTCTTGATGATAATGCCATGCTGCAAAAGCTCGTGGCCGCTACAGGCGAAATTCCTGATTCCTATCTCGGACCAAGCGAGAGCGTTCGCCCCAGGATGCAGATTGGCGCCCGGGCTCAACATCGCTGAAAAAGCGATGGGGCTCCGCGGAACGCCTCTAGAACGCGCCTCGAATATCGCTAAAATCAAAGAGGCCGAAGTCACCTACACCGATCTTGCCAAACGTCTCAAGAAGCACGGCTTTAAAGAGACCGAGGCCAGCATCACTAATAAGCAGGCACGGGGGACGTTCGTCGCTACTTTTTTGCCTGCGACAATCGCGGCACTCGAATTAGAGGGGGTAAGGCTTGAAGAGACTTAGTTCTCTTATCAAGGACCGATACGAGAGTTGCCTCACATGTCTTGTCCTTGGTGCTATGGCAGAGGGCTACATAATCGCTGATTAGCGTTTCGTCGGCATGGGCAACAATGTCAGATCTTTTGTCAATAATGTCTTGGTTTCGCTCAAGAGCACTTACGATTGGTTTTAGAATATTCAACTTCGCCGTTTCGTTCGCAATCTCTGGTCTTATTGCAGCCATTTGCTTGTTGGCTTTTGTTGCTGAAATTCCTGCATAGATAAGTGCTGCTATCGCAAACGCAGCAAGTAATAGGGTGATTACCGCCTGTCGGCGACGCAAGGCGACGCGGTTCGGGATCACTCTTTTCCCCGTCATAGCCTTCGCGCGGAGTCGATCCATGCGACGCAACGCCATTTGGTAATCGGTATTAAAATAGAGCGTAAACAGTAGGAGAAATATCCCAACAAAGAGCAGCAACACTATGCCGGTGCTAATAAAGGAAAGCACGTCACGCCATGTTAGCTCCGCAAGGAAGGATTCCGCATTCCCGGTGCTGATCGATACAAAAAGCGCGTAAAGCGGTAGGCAGAGATTATGCCAAATCGGCGGCCACCCAAATGCGATTAACATTAGGGTCATGAAGACGATGAGGCAGGTTGCGGCCGGATGACCAAACCGCGCTTCAAACATTTCGAGATACTTGCTGAGACCAAAGTCCATGACTGAGATTCCTACCACAACGCAGCCACTTGGGTGGGTTTGCTACCCAACACCGGCAGTGAGTCGTCCACAGGTAGGAATCGAAAAGCGCGCTCATGGCGCGCTTCCATGTTGGAGTTGTTCTAGCGGTGTGCCAGTGGCGTTTGCGCCATAATTCCGGCGCTGGTCGGTATTATGGCGCAAGCGGTGGAAGAACTGAGTCCCGGCCAGCCCCATATTCTCCGGCATGGGCGAACCACATGCAGCATTTGCGCTAAAGCGAAAGCGCGACGAGATTTGCGGTGTCATCGCGCATTACGAGCGGCTGTTGCGGGAAGCGCAGCACGACTTGGCGCACGTCAACGCCTCGCTACGGCTATTCGAGGCCACGGGGGAAGCCGCCGATCTGCCGCCCTATGTGGACCTCAACCGCGTTCTGAGGCGCGGAGAGACCACCAAAATATGCATGGACGCGCTTGCTGCCGAAGGGCCGTTAGACACCCGCCAGCTTGCCTTGCGGGTTATCCGGGCCAAGGGACTGAGCGAGTCCGACAAGGTGCTGGCGCAGACGGTCGCGCTGCGGATCGTGCAGACGCTCAGAATGCGGGCTAGGCGGGGCAAGGTCGAAAGCGTGACCCGGACCAAGGGCGTCTGTGTATGGCGGATACCGGAGGGACCATGGCGTCCTACGGAAGACCTCACGCTGCTTTGACGTGGCGCTGCCAATAACCGGAGAAATCGACGCTAGGGCCGCGCTTCATGGCAAGGTGCGCAACGCGCTGTGTCTGTTCGCCATTGGTGACGCGGCGATTATCTTCGCGCCACGAGGACTCTTGGGCGTAGCGAAGCAGATAGGTGCCCGCGATGTGGTGATGATGGCCGATTTCCGCACGGCGCAGACGGCTAAAAAATTCTTCCGCCCAATTCGTGCAAGCCTCGCCATCCGAATAGGCTTCTTGGTGATTGATGCGCTTCATTTCGTAGCGCTTGTTCAAGTCATCCCATGACGCCGCTTCGTCTGCATTCACAATCGTTCCCGGCTGAATGCGCCTCTTGATCCATGACAAGGCTTGGCCTTCCGAGCGGAACACGGCCGGGACGGAATTGCCGTTACGTTCGCGCACGATGACAACACATTCCCGCTTACCGGACTGGTTCTGCCACAAGCGACGGTCGCGGCGATGTTCGCGGTAATTGGCTGGCTTCACGTATCCGCCAAAATAACCGCCGTCCACTTCCGCGACCTTGCCTTCACCGCCGACCGTGCGGCCCTTCAATTCTTCGGCCATCGCCTCGCGCATTTTGTGAAGCAGGACAAAGCACGCCTTGTAAGACACGCCGAGATCGCGAGAGATCGCCAGCGCCGACTTGCCCTTCACCTCATTGCAGAAGATCGCGATGGCCGCGAGGTATATCCGCAGCGAGAGCTTGTGACTGGCAAAGAGCGTTCCCGACGTGATACTGAAATGCGCCTTGCACGCGCGACACTCGAAACAGAGCGCGCCGGTCTCACGGCGGTATTCGTATGCATCCAAGCCGCCGCATTTCGGGCAAATGGGAGCACCATCCGTATCCGGCCAGCGGACCTTGCGGAACATGGACTCGGCTTCCGCATCGGTCATACGGAAAACGGTCGCGAGACTGAGGGTCTTGGCGGCGGCGGAGAGGAGGAAGTGTTGAGACATTGCCATCACATCCGTTACTTACGTAACGAATATGGCGGCATTCGGTGACATTTACAAGGGCAAAAGTAACGTATATGATGGCGAAAGCATTAAATCGGAAAGGCCCGCCATGCCCGCCAAAATCGACTGGACCGAGAAGGTCAAGGGAATGCTGAAAGCTGAGCTAAAACGCCGGAATCTCACCTATTCCGACCTAGTTGAGAAGCTTTCTAAAATTGGGATAGAGGACACTGAGGTCAACATCCGCAACAAAATCGCCAGGGGCGGGTTTACTGCGGTGTTCTTTGTCCAGTGTCTTGAGGCGGTGGGGGTGAAAGAACTGAGGTTCTAGGCTTCCCCTGAAAGGGCCTTGATTAGCGCCTTGGTGATTTTGTGTGTCTCAGATATCCAACGCTCCCGCTCCTTGTATTCGTGGTTTGCTGCGGTATCACCAACACATGCGCAGGCATGGAGGAAGTCGCGCCGCAACTGATTGATCGTTGCATCAATCCAAACTGGATCGGCTGATTCCTTCAAACTGTGATAGCCGATGACAAATGGATCATTCTCCGGGCGAGGAATCTTGAAGTCGCGCTGTGTCGCCTGTTCGGATATGGCCCGCACCAAACCGGCCAATTTCAGAGCGCTTTCGCTTCCAACCGGAGCGGCCGAAGATAACTCCGCATTCTTTGGAAACAGAAATTCCGGCCGCTCACCTATTGCTTCTGCATAGCGGCGCAATTCCGCGACTTTAACTGGAGTTTTAGCCGTGATTTCTAGGTCGCCCTTAGAATGCCTGCCGGACACAACAACGCCATGCTGTTGCATTTTGAATATCGTCATCACCAAAGGTGGAAAATCCGGCGCAATATCGCCTGCCTCAATGGCACGCTTCAGTTTGCTGAATTGAAACATAATATCCGGCTCGTGCCCCAATTTGCCCGCTGGGGCGCGGCCACACCAGAGCCACGCGACCTGCTCAAGCTCTAGCGGGTCAAGTTCAAGCCATTTGCTGAGGTCAGGTTTTGCCAGGCCAGAGCGCTCCTTAATGGACTCCAATTCGTCTGCCTGCTCTTTCGCTCTGACTGGTACCAAGGCAACGAATTTCCAAACGTAGAAACTGAGAAGTACGATTAAGAGGGCAACCGTTGACCAGAAGCTAATGATAATCTCACTTCGGACATCGCTATGGTCCCCAAATGTCCAGACAAGCGCCAGCATCACCGCCCATACGATGATGGCACTCACAGTCTTGGCCTTTGATTCGTCCCAAAGGAGGGAAGTGGCCTCCTTCTTGGCGCGTTGGTGGTGAGATTTCCAGTAACCCTCAGCCATCTCCGATTCCTCCCACGAGTCCCGGCCCCGGCCAATACGGCCAGCGCCCGCGAACACGCGGGAAAGCGGAATCCCTGGGGGATAAGCCACCTAGCCATTGCCTAGACCTATTCAGTTTCTAGACAACGACCAGCGGCAGCTTCCACCGCTTGCGCCATAATACCGGCGCTGGTTGGCTGGGGGACTAGGATTCGAACCTAGATAGGCAGAGTCAGAGTCTGCAGTCCTACCGTTAGACGATCCCCCATTGGGCGCTCCGTTTAGCCTAGTATTGCGGCCTGATTCAAGGACATACATGTACCCCTGTCCCCGTGCTAGCGTCGCGCCGGCAAATCAGGGTGGGCGGCGTTGGAGAAGTCGGGCAAATCGCACAAAAGGCACCACGGGCCGCGTGGCCGCAGGCTGGCGCCTTTGCTGGCGGCGCTCGATCTGGGCACCAACAACTGCCGTCTGCTGATCGCCCGGCCGGCGCGCGACGGCAGCCTGCACGTCGTGGATTCCTTCTCGCGCATGGTGCGGCTCGGCGAGGGGGCGGCTCAGTCGGGCATCCTGTCCGAGGCGGCCATAGAGCGCACCGTTGAGGCGCTGAAGGTCTGCGCCCAGCACATCAAAAGGCATGGCGTGCGCCGTATTCGCGCCATTGCCACCGAAGCCTGCCGCAGCGCCGGCAACGCGCAGGTGCTGGTCGACCGCGTGGCTGAGGAGACCGGCATCTCGCTATCCATCGTCACCTCGGCGGAGGAGGCGCGGCTGGCGGCCGTCGGCTGTGCGCCGCTCATCGGCGAGGACTATGACGGCGCGCTGGCGTTCGACATCGGCGGCGGATCGACGGAAGTGATCTGGCTGCGGCGCACGGACGCCGCACCCTCACTGGTGGATTTCGCATCGATCCCCTTGGGTGTGATGTCGCTGGCCGAAGCCGATGGAAACGGAACCGACAGGGCGGCGTTCGCTGCCATGCGTGCAGTGATGCTGGAACGGTTGGGCGCCGTGCGCCGCGCGATGGACTGCAAGGGCGCCTTCGACCTCGCGCGCCACCACCTGCTTGGCACCTCGGGAACGGTGACGACTCTCGCGGGCGTGGCCATGGGTCTGCCGCGCTATGTGCGGGCGCGCGTCGACGCGACATGGCACGATTGCACGACCATTCTTTCGGTGGTGGATATGCTGGTGGCGCTCGACCGCAAGGGCCGCGCACTGCTGGGCTGCATCGGGGAGGAGCGGGCCGATCTGATCCTTGCCGGTTGCGCCATCTTCAGCGCCATTCGGGAATTGTGGCCGTGCGCGCGGCTGCGCGTGGCCGACCGCGGGCTGCGCGAAGGTATCCTGCGCGAACTGATGGCAGAGGCGGCGGCGCAATGACGGTGCGCGATTCCGGCTCGGGGCGTGGCCAAAAGCGCGTGGGCGTGAAAAGCACACGCGGGCTCACCGTATCGTCCAAACGCTGGCTGGAACGCCAGCTCAACGATCCTTACGTCCAGGCGGCGAAGACCAAGGGCTATCGCTCGCGGGCGGCCTTCAAGCTGCTGGAAATGGATGCCAAGTTCCATCTGCTGAAGCGCGGCGCACGGGTTCTCGATCTGGGTGCGGCGCCCGGCGGCTGGAGCCAGGTGGCGGCGGCGCGCCTCGGCGAGAAGGGCAAGGTGCTTGCCGCCGACATTCTCGAAATGGAACCGATCGCCGGCGTCGAATTCCTGCGTTGCGATTTTCTCGATCCCGAGACGCCCGAGGCGTTGAAACGCGCGCTGGGCGGCCAGGCCGATTTGGTTCTCTCCGACATGGCCTCGCCCACCACCGGCCATCGCCCCACCGACCACATCCGCACGCTGGCGCTGTTCGAAGCGGCGCTCGATCTGGCCGAAGAGGTACTCAAGCCCGGCGGCGCCTTCGTCGGCAAGGTTTTCCAGGGCGGCGCGGCCAATAACGTCTTGGTGCGCGTCAAGAAGCGCTTTGCCGACGTGAAGCACGTCAAACCGCCCGCCAGCCGCGCGGAGTCGGTGGAACTCTATCTGGTCGCGATGGGCTTCAAGGGATAGTCCGGCCGAGGAGGTTTACGATGACGTCACCGGCAAGCGAGAAACCCGACGCGGACATGATGGCGGTTGCCGAACGGGTCGCGGCATTCATCGCGACGGGAGATCGCACGCCGCCGGCGCGTCTTTTTGCGGCTCAGGATGTCACCATTGTCGAAAATTTCCCGCCTTTCGTTTTCGAAGGCCCTGGCGCAGTGGAAACGTGGGCGAAACAGTTGCGGGTTCATCTCGAAGGCATCACGGCGCTCCGCCACATCTTTAGCGACGCCTTCGATTTCAGCCGTTCCGGCGACGAGGTTTATTTCTCGCTGCCGACAACCTGGCGCGGGCTCAACCGCGGCAAGCCGTTTTCGGAGAGGGGCGGCTGGGCCTTCGTGCTGACGCGGGAGGAAGGCGAATGGCGCGTCCTCGCCTACAGCTGGGCCGTGATCGAGTCGACCAGCGAATAACCTTGACCGAAATCATGGAAACATAGGCGCGCACCTGCGCAGACTTGCGTGACACAATCGCAAGGAGCGCGCGATGGCCGGGATTGCCAGCAAAGCCGAAATTTTGAACAACCTCAAAACAGAGGCGAAACACCTCGGCCTCACGCTGCATGATGAGAGTGGTGAGGGCTTCAAGGGCGATGTCGAATCCATTCTGATCAAATGGATGCTCGGTCAGCGGAAGATGGTCTACAAAATGTCGTGCGTCCTTTCCGAGCCCGATCACATCGCGAATTTCCGCGAAGTGGTGAAGGAGAGTTCCTGGGGCTTGCTGCCGCCGACGCTGACGGTTGAATCGACAAGCACGAAAGGCTGGGAACGTTCCGGCACGCACACAGAAAAGCCGCTCGGCGGCAAAGGCGGAACGGTGGACTTCGGCAAAGTGCGTGAGAGCCTGAAGCAGACCGTCGCGGCCGGCGGCTGGCAGTTCCATCTCGATGGGGGAAAGTTGCCCTGATCTGCATTGCAGGTGCGCGTTCAGCAGCTTCAACTCAGTCTGTCATCCCCGGCCGAGCGCAAGCCGCGCTGTGGCTTGCGC
>Ga0265325_10000828_pt1 | contig 22440 bp, 27 predicted proteins | sample 41420metaG_FD_202090 | JGI IMG/M metagenome (GOLD analysis project Ga0265325, IMG submission 202090) | Rhizosphere microbial communities from Carex aquatilis grown in University of Washington, Seatle, WA, United States - 4-14-20 metaG | ecosystem: Host-associated > Plants > Roots > Rhizosphere... | reverse complement strand
CGCGAGCACATGCTGCGGGTGATCCGCAATCACCGCCGCGCCGCCCACGGCGAGAACAAGGGCTATGAGAAGCTGCACACGCCGCCGGTGCGGCTCGACCACGCCGCCCTCGCCAAGAGCGAGCACTATGCGATGCTGGCGACCCACGCCAAGCGCGCCTGGGACAAGGCGCTGGCGCTCGGCGAGGAGCACGGCTACCGCAACGCCCAGGCCACGGTGGTTGCCCCGACCGGCACCATCGGCTTGGTGATGGACTGCGACACCACAGGCATCGAGCCCGACTTTGCGCTTGTGAAATTCAAGAAGCTCGCCGGCGGCGGCTACTTCAAGATCATCAACCGCGCCGTGCCGGAGGCGTTGCGCGTGCTGGGCTACAGCGAAGCCGACATCGCCGAGATCGAGGCCTATGCCGTCGGCCACGGCTCGCTCGGCCAGGCGCCCGGCATCAACCACACCACCTTGAAGGCCAAGGGCTTCACGGAAGAGGCGATCGACAAGATCGAGAAGGCGCTTCCGACCGCCTTCGACATCAAGTTCGCCTTCAACAAGTGGACGCTGGGCGAGGATTTCCTGCGCAACCAGCTCGACGTGCCTGCCGAGATCGTGGCCTCGCCGAGTTTCGACGTACTGACCCACATGGGCTTCTCCAAGCGCGAGATCGAGGCCGCCAACATCCACGTCTGCGGCGCGATGACAGTCGAGGGCGCCCCTCACCTCAAGGCCGAGCACTACAGCGTGTTCGACTGCGCCAACCCGTGCGGCAAGATCGGCAAGCGCTATCTGTCGGTCGAGAGCCACATCCGGATGCTGGCTGCGGCGCAGCCGTTCATCTCGGGCGCGATCAGCAAAACCATCAACATGCCGAACGACGCCACCGTCGAGGACTGCAAGGCGGCGTACCTGCTGTCCTGGAAGCTCGCGCTGAAGGCCAACGCGCTCTACCGCGACGGCTCAAAGCTCAGCCAGCCGCTGCAGAGCCAGCTCATCGCCGACGAGGACGACGAGGACGACGCGATCGAGGCTTTCATCGAGAAGCCGCAAGCCGCGCGCGCGGCAGCGGCGGCCGAACGTATCGTCGAGAAGATCGTCGAACGCGTCACCGTGCTGCGCGAACGCGAGAAGCTGCCGTCCCGGCGCAAGGGCTACACCCAGAAGGCGGTGGTCGGCGGCCACAAGGTGTACCTGCGCACCGGCGAATACGAAGACGGCCGGATCGGCGAAATCTTCATCGACATGCACAAGGAGGGCGCGGCGCTGCGAAGCCTGCTCAACAACTTCGCCATCGCCATCTCGCTCGGCCTGCAGTACGGCGTGCCGCTGGAGGAATACGTCGACGCCTTCACCTTCACCCGCTTCGAGCCGCAGGGCCCGGTGCAGGGCAACGACACCATCAAGTACGCCACATCGATCCTGGATTACGTGTTCCGCGAGCTCGCGATCTCCTACATGGAGCGGTTCGATCTCGCCCACGTCGACCCGAGCGAGGGCGGCTTCGATGCGCTCGGCAAAGGTGAACAGGAAGGCCGCGCCGAGAACACGCGCTATGTGTCGAAGGGCCTGACGCGGAGCCGCACCGACAAGCTCGCCGTGGTGAGCGGCGGAGCGTCATCAGGCGGCGATGCAATCGGCAGCGGCAACGTCACCGCACTGCATTCGGCCGGCGCCACAGCGCTCAAGGCCGAGCCCGAGCAGAAGCTGTCGCCGGTGGAGAAGCTGGAGAGCCTCGCTTGGCAGGCCCCTGCCCCGAGCAAGGCCGAGCGGCGCGCCGAGGCGAAAGCCAAGGGCTACGAGGGCGAGATGTGCGCCGAGTGCGGGAATTTCACGCTGGTGCGCAACGGCACGTGTTTGAAGTGCGACACGTGCGGCAGCACGACGGGGTGTTCGTAATTGATTGACGTAACGTCGACCGCGATCGCGCGCATTGAATACGATGAGCTTTCCCAAGAGTTCATCGTGACGTTCGTGAGTTGGAAGACGTACACCTACTATGGCGTGCCACGTGTGATTTATCAGCGCTTCCTCAAAGCGGAATCGAAAGGCCAGTTCTTCAACGAATTCATCCGGGACCGCTACCGCTACGTCCAAAACTGACGATCGCGGGCCAATGCAACCTGTTCACTATTTTGTTTCTCGGGGCCATGGCCGGCGCGCCGCATGGCGTATGTGGATGACTTCGACAAACTCGCCGACCGCAACGCCGTAAAAAATCTTGTAGCGATATCGGCCGAGAATTTTCACGCGAACGCCGGGATCGGAGGTCACGGGCGCTGCGAAGGGGTGTTTGCCGATTTCTTCAATTGCACCCTGAAGGGCTCGCAATACGTTTCGCGCCCCGGCCGGGCTTCGCTCGTCGAGAAACCGGAAGATGTCGTCGATATCGGCAAGCGCCCGCGGACGGTAGCGGACCTTCATGCCAGGCCGTGGCGCTTCCAGAACGCTTTGGCGTCATCGTCGGACACGAAAGCCCCACGCCGCGCATCGGCGATAACCAGCCGCTCGTCCTCGCTCAACATGTAGATGCCGGTGCGGCGAGCCTCGATCTCACGCGCAAGTTCCGCAAGCTCCTCCTGGTCCTCTTCGGGCCAGTTGGCGACCTTCTGCAGAATCTCTTTAGCGGCTGGGCTCATGAAATGAATTATACTCGATCTGGCCTGTAGCGTCATCAAGCGAGCGTGGCCATGCGACTGGGAGCCCTTATTGCGTTGCTTCTTGCAACCACCCTCCCCACCCTCGCTCAAACCTACCCCACCAAACCCATCCACATCGTCGTGCCGTTGCCGCCCGGCTCGAACGGCGACCTGATGCCGCGCATCCTTGGCCAGCATCTGTCGCAGAAGCTCGGCCAGACCATCGTCATCGAGAACCGCTCGGGCGCGGCGCAGAACCTCGGCGCCGAATACGTCTCGCGCGCGGCGCCTGACGGCTACACCCTGCTCGCCACGCCGCAGGGGCCGCTGGTCATCAGTCCGAGCTTCTATCCGAACCTGCCGTTCGATCCGTCGCAGTTCGTCGGCATCACCATCATGGCGAAGCTGCCATATCTGCTGGTGGTGCACCCCAAGGTGCCGGTAAACACGTTCGATGAGTTCATCGCCTACGCCAAAGCCAACCCGGGCAAGCTCAACTTCGGCACGCCGGGGCTCGGCACCAGCTCGCACCTGACCGGCGAGATGCTGAAGCTTGAGAGCGGAATCACCTGGACGCACGTGCCCTATGCGGGCGTCGCGCCGGCGATCACCGATCTGCTCGCCGGCCACACCGACGCGATGGTCGTCAACCTCGACGCAAGCCTCGCCTATGTGAAGGACGGCAGGCTTCGCGCGCTCGCCGTCACCGGCGAGAAGCGCGCGCCCGAACTGCCGGACGTGCCGGCGGTCGCCGAGACCTATCCGGATTTCGCCTCGACGAGCTGGTTTGCCGTGGTCGCGCCGGCGAAGACGCCGCCTGAGATCGCGGGGAAGCTGTCGCAAGCCTTTGCCGAAATCCTGCGCGATCCGGAGGTCGAGCAGAAATGGCGGGAGATGTCACTCACGCCGGTCGGCGGCACACCCGCCGAGGTCGACGCATTTTTGAAGGACGAGACGGCGCGCTGGCGCAAGGTTATCGTGTCGGGCGGCATCAAGCGGCAATGAAGGAAACGCGAATGCATCGTCGGGCGGCGCTTCGGCTGATCGCGATCGGGGCTGCGCTTTTGGCCGGCGCCGATCTTGCATCGGCGGAAACCTATCCGAGCAAGCCGATCCACATCGTCGTGCCGCTGCCGCCGGGCGCCAACGGCGATCTGATGCCGCGCATCCTGGCGCAGCGCCTTGCGGCGAAGTTCGGCGTCTCGGTCATCATCGAGAACCGGCCGGGCGCGGCGCAAAATCTCGGTGCCGAGCTGGTGTACCGCTCCGAGCCCGACGGCTATACGCTGCTCGCCACGCCGCAGGGGCCGCTGGTGATCTCACAAAGCTTTTTCCCCAAGCTCGGCTTCGATCCCAGCCAGTTCGTGCCGGTCACCATCATGGCGCGGCTGCCGTACATCCTGGTGGTGCACCCCAAGGTGCCGGTGACCACGTTTGCCGAGTTCATCGCCTACGCCAAGGCGCATCCGAACACGCTGAACGACGCCTCGCCTTCGACCGGCTCGGGCCCGCACCTGACCAGCGAGATGCTGAAGCTCTCAGCCGGCATCAAGATGACGCACGTGCCCTACGCCGGCATGGCGCCGGCGCTGAACGACCTGATCGCGGGCCATGTCGAGGTGATGTTCGACAATCTCGGCAACAGCCTGCCGCTGGTGCACGAGGGCAAGCTCAAGGGCCTCGCCGTCACCGCCGAGAAGCGCGTGCCCGAGGCGCCCGAACTGCCGGCGATCGCCGAGACCTATCCCGACGTGGTGGCGTCGAGCTTCTTCACCATCGTCGCGCCGCCGAAGACGCCGCCGGAGATCGCCGGCAAGCTGTCGCAGGCCTTCAACGAAATCCTGCACGAGCCTGAGATCGAGGCGCGCTGGAAGGAGATGACGCTTTCGGCGGTCGGCGGCACGCCCGCGGAAATCCGCGCGATGCTGGATGCGGAGAGCGTGCGCTGGCGCAAGGTCATCGAGGCCGGCCACATCCGGCCGAACTGAACGCGCCTCGCCTCACCCCGCGCGATGACCTCAGCTTCATGACGGGCGAGCAAACTGGCCCGGCCTATGCGGCGCATCGTCTGACGCGGGGCTGAGCGCCTCGCGCTTCCTGCGCCAGAGTGCATCGAGGCTCCACGGGCCCGGCCCAGCGAACGCCAGATAAAGGAAGATGAAGCAGAATAGGACCGCGCCGTCGCCGCGGTTGAGAATCGGGAAGAAGCCGCGCGGTGCGTGGCTCAGGAAATAGGCGCACGCCATCTCGCCGGACATCAGCAAGGCGGCGGGGCGCGTCCACAGGCCGGGCAGCACCAGCAGCGCGCCGACCAGTTCGATCAGGCCAGCGAACCAGTACATGGTAAAGGCCGGCGGATAGGGAATCGGCGAGGGCCAGCCGAACAGCCGCGATAGCCCATGCTCCAGGAACAGCAGCGCCACCGCGATCCGGACGATGCTGAGGACGTAGGGTGCATAGCGCAGACAATATCGTTCCAAGACCATCATCTCTCATTGGGCCGCCCCGTGCACTTCTTATCCGGAGCGCGGGCGTGGTGGGATCACACCTTGTTGAAGCGGCGATTCGCGATTCGGACAGAATCGGCCGACCGTCCGCCGCCGGTAAACGAGAGGTGAATCCCGGCAAAAATAGAGTCTGGGACTCCTCCCAAAACAGCGTCCATGCTGATCCTGCGATTCTCGAACGTGCCGGAGCGTGCGATGGACGCCAGGATTTTGGTCTTGGGACTGCTGGCAGCGAGCCTTGCCAATGTCGTTTGCCTGTGCGCGCTGTTCTGATGCAGCGCCGAGGATCTATTGCTCGGGCTCGGTGGTGAAGAACAGCGGATAGCCCTTGCTCTTGCCGAGCTCGGTGGCTTCCTTGGCCTTGGTCTCGGCCACGTCGCGTGTATAGACCGCGATCACGCAGGCGCCGCGCCGGTGCGCCGTCATCATCACCCGGTAGGCCTGGTCCTCGTTCATGCGGAACACCGCCTTGAGCACCTGCACGACGAATTCGCGCGGCGTGTAATCGTCGTTGAGCAGGATGACCTTGTAGAGCGGCGGCCGCTTGGTTTTCGGTACAATCTTCGGCCGAACCTTGGCCGGCGGCTTGTCGACGATGTTGCTCATGAGCCCACGCCGAAGTCGGAACAACGCCTGCAATTATATTCGCTTTCGCCTCGGTATCCCAGGCCTGATCGCCTCGCGCACGGACCCTTCCCGCGGCCGGCGCGTTGTCGGATATGCCGCAAACCGCCGCGAACAGCAAACCCGCCGAGACACCGGCCCGGCAGGCCGCCAAGGTCGAGCAGCACACCCGCAAGATCGCCGACAGCGCCGAGGAACTGAAACATTCCTCGCAGCAGATCGAGTCCAGCGCCGACCGGACCATCCTCGCCGCCGAACGCACCTACGCCGCGTGGGTGCGCACTGGCTTGTTTGCGCTGGCAAGCGGCATCGGCGCGCGCGCCCTGCTCAATGGCTTGATGCCGGCATGGCTGATCCGCGCCGACGCCAGCATGCTGATCGCGTTCTCGGTGTTCTGTTTCGGCGCCGCGATCTGGCGCTATCTCAATCCCGGACCGCCGCCGCCGTCCCCGGGCGTCGCTCAAATCCCACGCCCGGTGCTGGTGACGGTCAACATATTCCTGGCGCTGGTTTCGATTACCGCCCTGGTCGGAATTTGGGTGAGTTGATCCCAGCACGCCACCAGTCGAATCCCACCAATCGGGGATCGCCCTTCATCTATAATGCTCGCCGGCGATGAGGGCGCCGATCGCCAGCGTCGACCAGCCGCAAACGCAGGACATGGCCAATCCCAACGACGACATGAGAGCCGCGGTCGCAGCGCATCAGCGCGGCGACCTCAAGACCGCGGAGCACCTCTATGCCAAGGTGCTGGCGCAGGCTCCCAGCTACACGCCGGCGCGCTGCTACCTTGGCATCGCGCTCCTGCAACAGGGGCGCCCGGCCGAGGCCGTAGCGCCGCTGGCCATCGCGGTCCAGACGCAACCGACATTCGAGGCGCTGGCCCATTACGGGCTTGCGCTTGCCATGTCGGGTGAGCCAGTTAAAGCGCTTTCCCACATCGACCGGGCGCTCCAGCTCAATCCCAACGACCCGGCCGCACTGCGAAATCGCGGCAATGTGCTCAAGCTGCTCGACCGCCGCGATGAGGCGCTGGACACCTTCGACCGGGCTATCGCTTTGGCGCCGAACGACGCCGAGCTTCGCAGCAATCGCGGCACTGTCCTGGCCGATCTCGGGCGCTATGAGGACGCCGTCCAGAGCTACGACCGCGCACTTGCGATCCAACCGCGAAACGTCGACGCCCTGGAGAACCGAGGCAATGCGCTGACCTGGCTCAATCGCCTGGACGAAGCGTTCGAGACCTTCAAACGGGGCCTTGCCGTTCAGCCGGAGGCGGCGGACCTGCACTTTGCCTATGCCAATGCGCTGCTGCGCGATGGCGACTACCGCAACGGCTTTCGCGAATATGAGTGGCGCTTGCGACAGCCGGCAAACCTGTCCCGTCGACGCTGGACGCCCGGAGCGGACTGGCGTGGCGAGTCGTCGCTCGCCGGCAAGACCATATTGCTGCACTCCGAACAGGGATTTGGCGACACGCTGAATTTTGTCAGATACGTGCCGCTGGTTGCGGCGACGGCCGGCCGAGTCCTGCTTCGCGTTCAAGGTCCGCTGAGGACATTGCTCGGAGCCCAGGGTTGGGACGCCAGCATCATCGGCGACGACGCACGCGATCCCGATATCGATTGCAATTGTCCGTTGCCAAGCCTGCCGCTGGCATTCGCAACCGAGCTGGATAACATCCCCGCCGCGACCGGCTACCTGAAAGCGCCGGCTGAGCGAATCGAACACTGGCGGCACCGAATTCCGCCCGGGCGTCCGCGCATCGGTATCGTGTGGTGCGGCAATCCGACCTTTGCCAATGATCGGTTGCGCTCGATGAACTTCACTCAGGTCGCGCCGTTGCTGCAAATGTCCGATGTGAATTTCTTCAGCCTCAATCCGGGGCTCGATACCGCTGTCGTATCTGCCTTGGAGGCGATGCCCAACGTCCATCACCTCGCCGCTGGATTTGCCGACTTCGCGGATACGGCGGCGGCCATCGCCTCGCTCGATCTTGTGGTGACGACGGATACGGCGATGGCCCACCTCGTAGGCGCGATGGGGCGTCCGGTCTGGATCATGCTGGCGACCGGCGCAGACTGGCGATGGTTTACGGGTCGCGACGACAATCCCTGGTACGCATCGGCGCGGCTGTTCCGTCAGCCGTCGTTTGGCAACTGGCCGGCCGTGATCGACCGGATTGGGCGGGCGCTGCGGGAGTTTATTGTCCCGGATGCGGGCCAAAAAAACGCGCCAGGGCGTTGAGCCCTGGCGCCGTTCCGTCGAGCTGTCCGCTTGACGTTAGCAGTTCGGGATGCCCGCCGGCCGGGTCTGCAATTGCGAGCCCGTGCTGTTGGTCGCATTGCCTGAGGTTCCACTGCCGGTGGTCATGCCGCCGGCTTTTTTCTGACCGCTCATGCCTTGCGTCGCCTTGTCCTGCACGGTGTTGGTGGCGGCATTCCAACACTTTCCTTTCGCTCCGGCAGCGCTGTCGGTTGCCTTCATTGACTCTGCCGACGCCATTCCGACACCGGCAAGCAAAGTTGCCGCTGCCAGCGCGCTGATGATGCCAATCTTCATGCTTATGATCCTTATCCTTCGGCATTGGCGACATTGCCAACAGGGATCAATGCGGTGCCAAGCGGGAATGTTCCCGCCCAGGAACCGCCGCCGAGGCCGGATGTGGCAACGCACAATCGCGCAGAGTTATCAACAGCCGCGGCAAATCTGCAGCTTCTTGTCCAGCTCGCGCTGGCTCTTTTCCTGAGTCGGATCGAGCGTCGGCGGTTCCGCCTTGGCTACGTCGGCGGCCGTCGGCTGGCGATGACCGACGGGCGCAACGATTTTGGGGCGTTCCGATGAAGCGCCGCCGGCTGGCTTGTCTTCCGCGAAAGCCACTGCGGCAAACATCGGCAACAAAGATATCGCGAACCGAAGGGTCCAAGGATTTGGTGCGATCATGACTCGCTCCTCAGCCGAATCCGAAAACGCTGCACGTTTCTCCAGTTTGCTTGCTCAAATACGTCAGCGTCTCTGCTTCACAAGCGGGTGTGAACGGTCATGATACGGACATCTGAGTAGGAGAGAAAGGCACATCGGGGGAGAACCGATCAGCGACAGCGAGGGAGAGCGTCATGGAGCTGAATTCCTACCCGAAGCATAACCTACGCCGAGCTCGCCCGATTGTGCCTTGCGCACAATGTGGCGACAGGTTGTTCGCGCCAGAGTGGAGCGAATACATCGACGACCGCAGTATCCGCCATCTTTGGTCCTGCGACGGCTGCGGTTATCGGTTCGAGAGCCTGGTGCGGTATCCAGAGGTGGAGCAGGCGGCATAGATCGGGACCGGCCTGGCCAAGTCTAAAGCGGGATGACTTTTCTTCGAATCGTCATCCCGCTTTAGCTTCTTGTTTGAGCATGATCTTTTCCGAAAACCGGTTCCCACTTTTCGGGATCATGCTTTATCCATTCACACCGCGGCTCGCCTGGCCGCCGTCGATGGTGATGACGGTGCCGCTGATGTAGCTCGCGAGGTCAGAGGCGAGAAACGCAACCATCGGCGCGATTTCGTCGGTGCGGCCGGCGCGGCCGAATGGCATCGGCTTGTAGAGCTCGCGCCAGCGTCCCTCGTCGCCGAACTGATCGCGGGCGCGCTTGCGCATCAGATATTCCAGCCGCTCGGTGTCGATCGGCCCGGGATTGACGCCGACGACGCGGATGTTGTCCGCCGGCGAGGCTGCGCCCATCGAGCGGGTGAAGGCGATCAGGCCGGCATTGCCGGTTGAGCCGGCGATGTAGGTTGCCTCGAGGCGCTCACCGGCGACGCCCAGGATGTTGATGATGACGCCGCGCCTTCGCTTCTTCATCTCGGCGTAGAACGCGCGGGTCATGTTGATGTAGCCGAACACCTTGAGGTCCCAGGACTCGCGCCACCGCTTGTCGTCGACGTCGGCGATGCCGCCGCCGGGGATGGCACCGGCGTTGTTGACGAGGATGTCAATGTCGGGATGCGCCGCCGCAAGCTGCTCCGCCGCGGCGTTGGTCGACAGGTCGAGCGCAAGAGTCGCCACGGCGACGTTGTGCCGGGCGGCGATGTCCTTGCGAACGGCATCGAGATCGGCCGCGGTCCGCGACACCAGGATCAGATTGCAGCCTTCAGCCGCCAAGGCGGCCGCGATGGCGCGGCCAATGCCCTTCGAAGCACCCGTGATCAGCGCGGTGCGGCCGCCCAAATTCAAATCCATGACAAGACTCCCATGCCGGGCGGCATTCTATCGCGCACCCTTCCGACCGCCAGTGCTTGCCCCCGGCACGGAAACGCACCACCCTGCCATCAAGGCTCAGATCGGTCGGAGGAGATCACAGATGAAGCGGGTGGGACTATTCGCGGCAGCCGCCGTCGCGTTGGCGGCGCTGGCCTCCGGCAGCTCCAACGTTTCGGCGCAATCCAAGGGCGGGCTCAAGATCGTCGTCCCCTACACGCCCGGCAGCGGCCCCGACATCCTGTCGCGCCTGATGTCCGACCAGATCCCCCGCGACGGCGGGCCGAGCGTCATCGTCGAGAACCGGCCCGGCGGCGGAACGTTGATCGGCACCGAGGCGGCCGCCAAGGCCGATCCCGACGGCCACACCGTTTTGCTGGTCGCCAACTCCTTTGTGATCAATCCGCAGCTCGGCCGCGGCAGCTACGATCCGGTGAAGAGCTACGAGCCGATCTGCTATCTCGCCGGCACACCGATGGTGCTCGTGGTGCAGGCTTCGTCGCCCTACAAGACCGTGAAGGATTTGGTCGATGCGGCGAAGGCCAAGCCTGGTCTCGCGTTCGCCAGCGGCGGACCGGGCTCGTCGCTGCATGTCGCAATCGAAGTGCTTCGCCTCGCAACCGGCACCACCATCACCTATGTGCCGTACGGTGGCACCGCGCCCGCGATCAACGCGCTGCTCGGCGGTCACGTCCAGGCAGTCTGGGCCGACTATCCGACGGTGGTGTCGCAACTCAAGTCGGGCACGTTGCGCGGGCTCGTCACCACGTCGGCGAAGCGCAACAGGTGGCTGCCGGACGTGCCGACATTGGCCGAGACCGGCATCAGCAAATACAACGCCGACATCTTCTACGGTTATGTCGCTCCCGCGAAGACACCGCCCGATGTCATCAAGAACCTTGCCGACATGTTCGTGCAAGCGATGAATGCGCCCGAGACCAAGTCGCGGTTGGATCAGCAGGGCCTGATTCCCGTGAATATGTGCGGCGCGGCCTTCAACGATTATCTCGAGGGCATGGTCGCCGACTACCAGCGCATCATCAAGCAAGCGGGCATTAAGATCGGCAACTGAGCGGCACGATCACGGCCTTGTCATCGCGGATTAAGGATTCGTTTGGAGCCATGACGCATGGTCGCCACCGCTGCAGGGGGCGGCGGCATGTGTTGTTCGAGTACAGCGGTCAAATCGCCGGTGGCGGAGTTCCTGAAAAGCCAGACGGCTCAGGCGCTGTGGAAGGCCTCGCTGAAGCCGAAAGACCCGCTGAAGCCGGAATCTCCCGCAGAGGTCGCAGGCCTGACCCCAACGACCACCGCGGCCAAAACGCCAGGCACCGGCTTGCTGATCGACAAGACGGCGTGAGCCGCGCAGCCCTCGATTGCAGCACCGCGCGCGCGAGCTAGACTGACACCCGACCAAATCAGGTCGACAGGAGGTCGCCTTGGCGCGCGTCAAAATGATCCCGCCGGAGACCAGCGAGCCCAAGGTGCGCGAGGTCTACGACGGCGTGCTCAAGCAATGGGGCCGCATCAGCAATTTTTCGCAGGTGCTGGCGCACCAGCCCGCGGCCCTGGCCGGCTGGATGCTGCCCAACGACGCGATCCGGCTGAGCAATGTGAAGGCCGATCCCGAGTATGTGAAAATCCAGCAGCTCGTCATCATCAAGACGTCGGCGCTCAACCGCAGTGCCTATTGCATGTCGCACAACGTGCCGCTGGGCAAGAAGGTCGGATTGAACGAGGCGCAGGTCGCGGCGGCGCAAGGCGACGATTACATGAGCTCGCCCGCACTCGACGACCGGCAGAAGGCCGCGGTGCGGTGGGCCGATGTGGTCACCCAAATGAAGGCGCGCGACGACGACGAAGCCTTCGCCGCCATGAAGAAGCATTTCAGCGAGAAGCAGATCGTCGAGCTGACCGTGTTCTGCGGCATGTGGAATTACTCGAACCGGCTGTGCGAGGCGCTGCACGTCGACCTTGAGCGGCCGGACAAGCGGATCGAGTTCCAGAAGTAACTGGCTTCCTCCCTATGAATCGCGATGGCCGGGACAAGCCCGGCCATGACGACATTGTTACCGATGCCGACCGCTATCGGGCCGGCATGTCGGCGAACATCACGCCGCCCTTGGCCTTGTCGGTGTTCGGTGTTTCCACCAGCGTGATGACGACGGCGTCGGCCGGCACCTTGTAGTTCTTCACCATGGCGTCGGTGATGTCCTTGCACAGCGCCTTCTTCTGATCCGCGGAGCGGTTGCCCACGGAATAGACGACGATTTCCGGCATTGATGTCCTCCTGTCTCGGGCGGCGATTATAGCCGGTGTGCTTCGTTGCGAAAGGCGTGGTTGGCGCCTGCCGCTTGCGGTGCGCGGACCTCGCTGCATCACATTCACGGCATCCAATCGCCATCGCTCACAAGCGGCGGTATGCTACGACCCATTTCGTGAATGAGGCGCCGCATGATTGATCGCCGATCCGCTTTGGCGTTGCTTGGCCAGCTTTTCGTCGTGCCCGCCGCAGCCCAGGCACCCGCGATGAGCCGCCCCACCGCCTACGCCTTCTCCTTCAAGGGTCTCGATGGTGGCAGTCTCCCGCTCGCGGATCACGCCGGCAAACCGATCCTGGTGGTCAACACCGCCTCGCTCTGCGGCTACACTCCGCAATACACCGGCTTGCAGCAACTATGGACGCGCTATCGCGACCGCGGCCTCCTGATCATCGGTGTGCCCTCCAACGATTTCGGCGGGCAGGAGCCCGGCGGTCCCACCGACATCAACAAGACCGCCCATGACGAATACGGCGTGACCTTTCCGCTTGCGGCCAAGGCCGACGTCAAAGGCCCGTCCGCACACCCGTTCTACAAGTGGGCGGCGCTGGAGCGCCCCGGCGAAGGTCCCCGCTGGAACTTTCACAAATACCTGATCGGCAAGGACGGCCGGATCGCGGCGGTATTCTCGACGGAGACCGAACCGACCGATCCCCGGGTGATCGCTGCAATCGAAAAGCAACTGCAATAGGCCGCAGCGACAATCTGCCTAGTGCCCACCGCACCGTGAATGCGGTCTGCTCCCTGCAAGGGTGACGCGAAGAAACCGGCAGCATCCGCTGCGGTTGAGGGGTGCGGCCATGAGTGCAATTCTGATCTTCATTATTTTCGTCGTGATCGGCGACACTGCAGCGATTGGGATTTCGTACCTTTTTGAACGGGTTTCCCAGGGCGCTAGCCTGCTGGTGTTCTTCATCCTGTTTGCGGGCGTGTTCTACGTGGCGTGGAAACTCGCGGTGTTTGTCACCGAGCGCTACATCCTGCGCTCAAGCTAGCCACCTCCAACCGCTGCCGAACTAACGTTAATGCGGTTTCCCGGCCATCGGCCGGGCGACCTTCATTGACTCGCCGGGTCGATTGGCATTTCCTGAGATGGAGGCAATTTGACTTAAGTTTGGGAGGGTTTTGGTATGCGCGTAGCGGCGGCGTTTGCATTGGCGTTTTCGGCGTCCTTGCTGGTCCTCGGACCGGCCTCGGCGCAGAGGGCAACAACCGGTTCGGCCCCTCCCCTGGTTGCACCGGCGCCAGCGCTGGCGCCCGGAAGCGGCGCGGCACCGACCATCTCCTCAATCGCCAACGCACCGGGCGCGTCAGGTCTGGCCCCGGCCCGTGCACCCGCACCGAAAGCGGCGGCCAAGTGCGACAATCCCAATGCGCTCGGCGTTTCGCGGACGGTCGAGATCGACACCACCGGCGGACCGGGCTTTGGCTTCGAACATTTCCGTCAGCTCGACTTCCTTCGCGACCACGAGGTGGTGCTGACGTTCGATGACGGTCCCTGGGTGACGACGCCGGCGGTGCTCAAGGCGCTGGCCGATCAATGCGTCAAGGCCACATTCTTCTCGATCGGCAAGCACGCCACCTATTATCCGGAAATCCTGCGTCAGGTCGCCGCCGCCGGTCACACCGTCGGCTCGCACACCTGGTCGCACAAGGATCTGTCGACGTTCAAGAACATCGACGAGGCCAAGGCCGAGATCGAGAAGGCGATCAGCGCAGTGAAGTGGGCGCTGGAGGATGCCGGGCCGGAAGCGCCGTTCTTCCGCTTCCCGGCGCTGCGTCATCCGCCCGAGCTCGTCACCTATCTCGGCACCCGCAACATCGCGATCTTCTCGACCGACATGGACTCGTTCGACTTCAAGCTGCGCAAGCCGGAGCAGGTGATCAAGTCAGTGATGACCAAGCTGCAGAAGCACGGCAAGGGCATCGTCCTGATGCACGACTTCCAGAAGGCGACCTCAGAGGCGCTGCCGGAGCTGCTCGCCCAGCTCAAGGCGGGCGGCTACAAGATCGTTCACATGAAGCCCGCCACCGCCGTGCAGTCGCTGCCGCAGTACGACGAGGAGCTGATGAAAGAGGCGAAGCTGCCGACCGTCAGCCAGCGTCCGGTTTCCAGCGTGGTGAAGACTGTCGAATAACACCGCGCCGATATTTCCTGCCGAAGGGCGGCCTCTTGGCCGCCCTTCGCTTTTCCATCGCGATGCAGTGTCCTATACAAAGCCTTATGTCTCGCCCCGATCGCATTGAAGGTCTCGCCATCGTCTCGGCCGATGGCATGATCGCCAACCATGACGGCGTGCAGCCCGACAGCCTCAAGCTCGAAGCCGACCAGCACTTCTTCCACCAGGAGCTCGATGCCGCGGCCGCGCTGGTCCATGGCCGCAACTCCAGCGAAGGCGGGCCGCGCGCCGGCGCAAGGCGCCGGCTGATCCTGACGCGGGCGATCGCGACGCTTGCCGCCGATCCGGCGAACGACAAGACGGTGCTCTGGAACCCCACGGGCGCGAGCCTGGACGAGGCCTGGCAGATGCTCGGCCTGTCGGGCGGCTTGCTGGCCGTGATCGGTGGTACCGAGCCGTTCGGGCTGTTCCTGGAACGCGGCTACGACGCGTTCCATCTCAGCACCGCGAGCCATGCCAGGCTGCCGGGGGGCCGCCCGGTGTTTCCCGGAATACCGCCACAGCGGCCGGAGGAATTGCTGGCCCGGCATGGCCTCAAACCGGGACCGGCGCAAACGCTCGACACCGCACAGGGCCTGTCCATGGTCAGTTGGCGCAGGTGACGCCCCGGCCGGTTCGTCCACAAAGTGGATAACCTGTGGATAGCGCTATCGTGAAGAAATCACGTGACGAATTGTCACGAATCAGTATTTATCCACAGCGACATCTGAATTCACAGTCACGCGGTTCGGCGGTTGTGTGGCGAGGCCGACCCGCCCCCGAGGTTCCTCCCGCGTGGCGTATCAAACTTAGGGCGGCCGCGAGGCCGCCCTCTTTCATTCCGCGCTTGCTCGATCAGCCTTGGCGCTCAAGCGGTCCGGGCGTTGAGCCGATGGCGACCACCAGCAGCAGTCCACCCATGATCGAGACGTACTTCAATGCCTCGGCCATGTTGGCCGTCATCGCATCGCCAGTCATGTCCCAGAAGTGATGGACGAAGACGACGATACAGGCGGTGAACACCAGAAGCACGAGCGCCGCCCAGCGCGCCTTGAGGCCGATGAGGATCATCAGGCCACAGATGACTTCGATCGCGACGATCAGATAACCGAGTGCCTGGTATTTCGGCACGCCGCCGAGATACGGCACAATTTGTTCCGGAATCGGGATATTGGCCGCGGCCAGCGTATTGGCGAAGTCGGCGATGCTCAGCGCCTTCTGAATGCCGGCCACGATGAACATCAGGGGGATGAGAATCCGTCCGAGCGTATAGGCAACAACCATCTGACAACTCCCTGCCCCGTCGAGGGCCCCAATGGCCCATGATGAGCCGCAGCACGACGCTCGGCAATGCCGGTCCGCGAGCATCGCCGCCGATGGAGCATTTCTAGGCCGCTTCGATCCGGGCCACGGCCGCTATGGCCTGGGCGGGCGTTTCCGGTACGACCGACGCGCCCTTTTTGAGCGGATCGATCGTCTCGACCAATTGCAGGAAGGCCGCGCACGGCAGCGGGGGCGAGAACACGAAGCCTTGGGCTGCGCGAACGCCGAGCTCGCGCAGGTGCACGACCTGCTCGAAGCTCTCGACGCCCTCGGCCACCACGTCCATGCGCATGCTCTGGGCGAGATCGATCAGGGTACCGATGATGGCGTTGGAGTTGTGATCGGTGCCGAGCGAGTCGATGAACATCTTGTCGATCTTGATGATGTCCACGCCGAGCTTGAGCATGTAGGACAGGCCGCTGTGGCCGGTGCCGACGTCGTCGATCGCGATCTTGATGCCGAGCCCCTGCAAGGCGGCGATGATGCGGCGGGTCTCGGTGAGATTCTCGAGCGGCTGGCGCTCGGTGACTTCGAGGACAAGCTGCGACAACCGCAACGGCGACTTCTTGAATATATTTCGGACGTCCTCGACGATTTCCTCGTTGGCGAAATGCCGTGCGGTGAGGTTGAATCCGATCTTGAGGTGCGGCCTCGCGCCGAGCACCGTGCCCGCTTCCTGACAGACCCGGCGCATCAGATAGCGGGTCAGCTCGATGATGAGACCGCTGGATTCCGCGAGCGGAATGAAACTGGCGGGAGGCACGATACTGCCATCGGGCTTGCGCCAGCGGATCAGCACTTCCGCGCCGCGCAGCCGGCCGGAGCGGATATCGACGATCGGCTGGAAATACGGCACGAACTCGCCGGCCCGCAACGCGCGCTCGATATCGGCGATTGGATTGTCCGGCCCCCGTTTCGGGATCAGCGCCGAGAGCAGAAGGATGACGATCGCGATCAGACCGCTGGCGACGGTCCCCATCGACCGCAGGTCGTCCTGGCTCGCCGTCAACTCGACATACGATGACGAGATCACGGATTTAAGCGGGTAGGCGCTCGATCGCAGGTTGACGACCATAGGATCGTTCTGTGCATCAGCCCCCGGTTTGCCGGACTCGGCGATCAACGTGCCGCCGGCCGTCAACATCTGCGCATGGAATTTGGGCAACCGCCCCTGCCCTGAGACTTGCGGGATGAACAGCGCGCCTGGCATCAGGGCCGCAACGCCGCCGGCTGGGCCCGATCGGCGAATGCGAATCCACGGTTCAGGCCGGTTCCCGAGGCGGATCACCTCGAGCAGGATCGGGCCTTTGGCCGCAATCGGTTCGGTCGCCACCACCGTGCGCGGCTCGACCGTATTGCCGACATCGGTACACAAGGTGCGGCCGTCGGCCGACACGATCGACAGCTCTTTGACCGGAATGGTCTGGAAGGTGGCCTGCCGCAACGCCTCCACATTGCTCGACTTGCATGAGTCGATATTGCGCGCGGTGAGGTCCTCGATCGTAGCGACGGCGCGGGCGATCCGGCTCTCGGTCAAGGCCAACTGCCGGCGCGCCGACAGGTTCAGCTCCTGCAGATTCTGCCGCTCGACCAAGCCGCCGAGCCAAATGTTGAGCGCCGCCACCGGCGGTCCTGCAAGGACCACGCCGATGCCGATCGCAACAAACAGCTTACGCCTCGGCGACAAACCAAACTCCACCTGACAACCGGTACAAATTGAACGAGCGCCGTTAAGGCCGGTTTAAGCCTAAAGACGTGCCAATGGGCCATTACGCCGCGAAATGCCGCGGGTGCGGCGAGGTGGTTAAGGCAACGTAAACGCAGCAGGCCGGAACGGTTGCCAAGCGCCATTGCCCTGGCCTGTCGCTTCTCGCCCATCCCTGGCCCATGTCGCCCGCCTGCCACCTCCGAATAGCGTTGGCCGCACTTGCTGCCATTTGTTAGAACCCGGCAAAACCAAACGCTGCGTTATGTTTGAGCGGGACATGTGCCCACCCCTTGGGCCTCGGAGGAACGATGAAGCTCTATATGCACCCCGTTTCAATGACGAGCCGACCGGTCCGCCTGTTCGCGGCCGAGAGCAAAATCGGCATGGACGAACAGGTGGTCGATCTGTTCACCGGCGAGCATATGCAACCGGCCTACGCCGGTATCAATCCGAGCTGCCTGGTGCCGATGCTCGAAGACGGCGACCTGAAGCTGACGGAGAGCTCGGCGATCCTGAAGTATCTCGCCGACAAGACCGGCTCGCCGGCCTATCCGAAGGACCTGAAGCAGCGCGCCAGGGTCAACGAGGTGATGGATTGGCTCAACACCAACTTCTATCGCGAATGGGCCTACAACCTCTGCTATCCGCAGCTCTTCCCGCACCTGAAGCGGCGCAGCGACGAGGCGCAGCAGGCCACCCTCGAGCACGGCCGCGAGAACGCCAAACGGTGGCTGAAAGTGCTCAACGACCATTGGATCGGGCCGAGCAACAACTATCTGTGCGGTAGCCAGATCACCATCGCCGATTATTTCGGCGCCTGCCTTGTCACGCTCGGCGAGGTGATCGGGGTGGATTTCTCGCCCTATCCGAACGTCAAGCGCTGGCTCGACACCATGAAGAAGCTGCCGAGCTGGCCCAAGGTGAACGAGGCGTTCAACGGCCTGGTGTCGTCGGTCAAGGGCCAGACGTTCGTCACGCTGTCGTAGTCAACAGGGGAGCTGCGCATGAGTTTCTCACCCGGTCCGGATCCGAAGGCTGGCGACAGCTACCAGTGCGCGGCGATCAAGCAGGTGGTGGTGCCGCGCACCGCCGACCTTGGCGACGGGTTCACGGTCAAGCGCGCGCTGCCGTCCGCGCAGTCGCGCATGGTCGGGCCGTTCGTGTTCTTCGATCATTTCGGTCCCGCCGTATTCAAGTCGGGCCATGGCCTCGACGTGCGGCCGCACCCGCACATCGGGCTCGCCACGGTGACCTATCTGTTCGACGGCGAGATCATGCACCGCGACAGCCTCGGCACCGCGGTCCCCATCCGGCCCGGCGAAGTCAACTGGATGACCGCCGGGCGCGGCATCGTGCATTCGGAGCGCACCGGCCCCGAGCGCCGCACCCACGACGACAATCTGCATGGCCTACAGATGTGGGTGGCGCTGCCGGCGGACAAAGAGGAGATCGCACCGGATTTCGCCCACTACGCCGTCAAGCAATTTCCGATGCTGAATGACAACGGCAAGAGCGTGCGCATCGTCGTCGGTTCCGCCTATGGCGAGCGTTCGCCGGTCACGACCACATCGGACACGCTGTTTGCCGACGCGCACCTGAAGGCCGGCTCGACCTTGCCGCTCGACGCCGACTACGAAGAGCGCGCGATCTACCTGATCGACGGCGAGGTCGACATTTCAGGCGACACGTTCGGACCGGGCCGGCTGCTGGTGTTCAAGCCGGGCGACCGGATCAGCATCCGGGCGCTCGCCGACACGCACCTCGCCCTATTCGGCGGTGCCCCGATGGATGGCCCGCGCCACATCTGGTGGAACTTTGTCTCGTCACGGAAGGATCGCATCGACCAGGCCAAGGCCGAATGGGCCTCCGGTCACTTCCAGAAGGTGCCGGGCGACGAGATCGAGTTCATTCCGCTGCCGGAGAAATAGCTCACGCCACGTTTGGCACCACCAGAAACAGATCGGTGTCGCCGGTCTTTTCGCCGCAGGCGGTGATGAGCGCGTGCGCCTGCCCGCGATGGTGGGTCTGGTGATTGAAGAAATGCGTTACGGCAAAGCTGCGTGGCGAGTGTATCTCGCGCTGCACCGATGAACTGAACCAGATCAGGTCCTGGCACAGCCAGCCGTCGGTGACGCGCGCCGCCCAATCCGAAATCCTCATGTCGTCGTCGACCCGCACGCGCCGCAACGCGTCGAAGTCCTCGATCAACGCCGCGCTGTTCTTCTGAACAACGTCCGGCTTCGGCCAGCCGTCGAACCGCTGCATCCACATGCGGTCGCCCCAGACCAGGTGGCATAGCGTGCCATGCAGCGAGCCCCAGAACGCGCCGCGATCCTTGCGGCGCTCGGCGTCGGAGATGCGCGCCGAGGCGTCGTAGAGGCGGCGGTTCATCTCGGCATTGTAGGCGGCCATGGTGCGAACATAGGCGGCGGTGACCATGACATTCGAAGCATTCATGCAAACCTCCTACGAAAGCACCCGCGGAATACCGAGCCGGTCGACCTCGCGCAGCACGCCGTCGAGGTTCTGGCGGCCCGCGCCAAAATGGCTTTTCGGATCGGGCAGCGGCAGCGTGTGCACGCCGGGCAGCCGGTAGTATTTGTCATGGACCAGCACGCGGCTGCGGATCAGCGGCCAGAGCATCAGCCCCAGCATACGCTGGTCGTGACCGTATTTCGCGGTCGGACCGTGGACGAAATAGCGCCGCATCAATTCGACGATGTCGATGCCGCAGTCGGCGCGGCCGCCCCAGAGGCAGCCGATCATCAGTTCGTTGTGCAGGACATGATCGCGCACCGCGTGGAACGGATAGCCGCTGCCGAGCCATTCATCGACGAGCGCCGCCTCCTCCACCGACAACCGTGCATCGCAGTCGCGCACCAGGAAAAGCTCGACCGTCGGATCGTTCATCACCAGGAAGCGCTGGAACAGACCGACACCCGGATATTCGTCTTCGATCCGTCGCACCTTCGCGCCGCTGGCAATCAGGAATTCGACGCAGGCCTTGGGCACAGCGCCGTCGACGTAGAACAGGCACTCCCAGCCCGGGTAGATCGTGCGGCTGAGCACCGCGTTGATCATGGCGCCGTAGGCGTAGAACGGCGCCGGGCCCCACAAGGAAAAGGAAATCACCCTGCGGCCCTTGCGCCCGGTCGGCGCGGTGACCGCCATCGGTGGCGGATTCCGGCAGGCCTCGGCATCGCGAATGTCGAGTGCGCGCTGGCCATAGCGGATCGCCTCGTCGGTGCGGCCGGTGAAGAAGCACGCGACCTTCACAACGTCAAGCATGGTCAGATCGTCGGGATACTTCTCGATGAACGGCAGCGCGCGCGAAAGCGCCTCGTCATAGCGCTTCATATTGGACAAGGTCGTGATCAGGTCGCGCTGAAACTTGGGCTCCTGGGGCGCACGCCGAACAAGTTCCTCGGCGAGCGCAAGCGCCGGCGGCCAGTTCCGGCTGTAGGAGAATGCGTCGAACAGAAGCTCCTTGGCATCGAGGTCGTCGGGCCTCGTGACCAGGATCGCGCAGAGCTCGGCGATCGCCTCCTGGTTTTTGCCGGCGCGGAGCAGCGCCCGGATCGGCTGATGCGGCGGGACCTTGCCGGCGGCGGGGATCGTTCCGCTGATCAGGCTGACCATGACGCCCCTATTTGTCGGGCAGGCTCAGCCGGATGTGCAGTTCGCGCAATTGCTTCGGCGTGACCTCCGATGGCGCGCCCATCAGCAGATCTTCGGCGCGCTGGTTCATCGGGAACAGCACCACCTCGCGCAGGTTCTCCTCGCCGCACAGGAGCATGACAATACGATCGATGCCGGGCGCGATGCCGCCGTGCGGCGGCGCGCCAAGCGAGAGCGCGCGCAGCATGCCGCCGAACTTCTGCTCCAGCACCTCTTCCGGATAGCCGGCGATGGCGAAGGCCTTCTTCATCACATCGGGGCGATGGTTCCGGATCGCGCCGGACGACAATTCCACGCCGTTGCAGACGATGTCGTACTGGATGGCCTTGATGGCGAGCAGCCTGTCGTTGTCCTTCGGGTCGAGCTTGAGGAACTCGTCTACGTCCATGTTCGGCATGGAGAACGGGTTGTGGGAGAAGTCGATCTTCTTCTCCTCCTCGTTCCATTCGTACATCGGGAAATCGACGATCCAGCACAGATCGAAGCGGTCCTTGGCGATCAGCCCGAGCTCCTCGCCCACCTTGGTGCGGGCCGGCCCGGCGAATTTCACGAATTCGCTGGGCTTGCCGGCGATGAAGAAGCAGGCGTCGCCGACGCCAAGTCCGAGCTGATCGGCGATCTGCTTGGTCCGCTCCGGCCCGATATTCTTGGCGAGCGGCCCCGCGCCGCTCTCCTCGCCTTCGCGCCAGAAAATGTAGCCCAGACCCGGCTGACCCTCGTGCTGCGCCCAGCCGTTCATGCGGTCGCAGAACGCGCGGTTGCCGCCCTTCGGCGCCGGGATAGCCCAGACCTCGACCTTGGGATCGTTCGCGATCATGCCCGCGAAAATCTTGAAGCCCGAGCCGCGAAACGCCTCCGTCACCGCCTGCATCTCGATCGGGTTGCGGAGGTCCGGCTTGTCGGTGCCGTATTTCCGCAGCGCCGTGGCGTAGGGGATCATCGGGAATTTCGCCGTCACCGGCTTGCCGTTCGAGAACTCCTCGAACACGCCTTTGATGACCGGCTCGACCGCGTCGAACACGTCCTGCTGGGTGACGAAGCTCATCTCCAGATCGAGCTGGTAGAACTCGCCGGGCGAGCGGTCGGCGCGGGCGTCCTCGTCGCGGAAGCAGGGCGCGATCTGGAAATAGCGGTCGAAGCCCGACACCATGATGAGCTGCTTGAACTGCTGCGGCGCCTGCGGCAGCGCGTAGAATTTTCCCGGATGGATGCGCGACGGCACCAGATAGTCGCGCGCGCCTTCCGGCGA
>Ga0265325_10000826_pt1 | contig 22496 bp, 21 predicted proteins | sample 41420metaG_FD_202090 | JGI IMG/M metagenome (GOLD analysis project Ga0265325, IMG submission 202090) | Rhizosphere microbial communities from Carex aquatilis grown in University of Washington, Seatle, WA, United States - 4-14-20 metaG | ecosystem: Host-associated > Plants > Roots > Rhizosphere... | reverse complement strand
GCTGTAGGTAAACCGGATAGTCATGCCGGTGAGCTGCCGGTGGCCTACGTTCAGCTCGTCTCGGGCTCGAAGGCGACGCCGGAGGATATCGCGGCGTTTCTCGCATCGCGAATTATGGAGCGGGCGGCTATGCCGAAGGAGATCATCATCGTGGATAGCCTGCCTTTGACCAATGTCGGCAAACCGCTCAAGAGCGCGCTGCGTCAGGACATCGCCGAGCGTACGTTTCGAAACATTCTGGCCGAGACGACCGGGCTCTCATGCGAGAACGGCGAACTCGATGTCGCGGTCGAGCCCCATCCGACGCGCGGCGTGATGGTGTCCATCGCCATCAAAGGCCTCGACGCATCTGCACGCTCGGAGCAGGCCGCGCGGATTGCCGAGATCATGGAGCGCCATTCCTTCGCTTACGCTCTGGATTGGCGATGATGGCGAAGCAGCCCCGTTCAGCCGGCAGCCAGCGCGGTTACGAACTTGGTTTCGAGTTGAGGATCGAATTTCCCGTCGATCAGGATGAACGCGACGAGGCAGGGCGCCTTGGAGCGGTTGCTCCAGGCATGGTTGGTCCCGCATTGCACGACGACGTCGCCGGCCTTGAGGAGCACCTCCTCGTCGTCGAGAAGCATGGTGATCTCGCCCGACAGGATCAGCGCATAATCGATCGTCTCGGTGCGATGCATCATGGGATGGCGGCCGCCTTTGCCGAAGGTCGCTGCCTTTGGATTGCCGAGCCCCTCGAAGACACGCAGCGAATCCGCAGGGATCATCGCCCGCACCGCCTCGGATTCCGGCGGGAAGCTGTTGATGCGCAGAACCGTGCCATTCGTGGTCGGCATCTGGCGACGGGGACCTGCCGTCGGCTCCTCTGTCTTCGCCACGATGCTCGCCGGCATTTCGTGGGTGCGCCAGATGTCCACTGAAAACCAGTCCTGTTCGGCCTTGTTGATGTGCACCGAGGGCGCCGGACCGTCGGAGACGACGATCGCGCGGCCCCTGTCGTCATGTCCCGTCACCACGCGGCGGATTGGCCTGACCATCGATGCACTCCCTGCGCAATTGGGCTTGTCCGTTCTCATCAAAGTGTAACACTGGCTGAAAGAACCGAAATACGAATCAGTTGGAGGAAGCGCGCCATGTTTCGATTCATGCGAGCCGTTATCGGCCTGGTTTTCGCAACGCTAGCGGCAGCGGCGTCGGCGCAGAACTACCCGAGCGGTCCGGTCAAGCTGATCGTTCCGATTCCGGCGGGCGGTATTACCGACGTGATGGCGCGCGTGATCGGCCAGCGCCTGCAGGAGATGTGGGGGCAGAGCGTGATCGTGGAGAACCGGCCCGGCGGCAACTCGGGGGTCGGAGCGCAGGCGGTCGAGCGGGCGCCGGCCGACGGCCTTACCCTGCTTGTTGCGCCGGATGCCACCTTCACCGCAAACCCGGCGCTGTTCTCGAAGCTGATCTACGACCCGGCCAACTTCACGCCGATCTCTGGACTCTGCCGCGGCACGCCGATGCTGATCGTGAATCCCTCGCTGCCGGTGAAGACCGTCCCGGAATTCATCGCCTACGCCAAAGCCAATCCGGGCAAGCTGAGCTACGGCTCCTTCGGTATCGGCACCTACTCTCATCTGAGCATGGAGGAGCTCAAGCAGCGCGCCGGGATCGACTTGCAGCACGTGCCCTATCGCGGCGCGGCTCCGGCCTTGAACGGCTTTCTCGGCAACGAGGTCTCGGTCATGATCATCAACCTGTCGAGCGTCGAAGATCATGCCAAGGCGGGCCAGGTGCGGATCATCGCCGCCGCTACCGAAAAGCGCGTGCCGGCGCATCCGGAGTTGCCGACCGTTTCCGAGACCGTCCCCGGCTTCAACACATCGGTCTGGTTCGGCCTGTGGGCTCCGGGAAAAATGGCGCCCGAGCTTGTGGCGAAAATCCATGCCGATGTCTCCAAGGCGCTGGATCATCCTGAAACCAGGAAGATGTTCCAGACCAACAGCTTTGAGCGGATCGATCTGTCGCCGCAGGATTTCGGCAAGCTTATCCAAAGCGACCTGAAGCACTGGACCGATCTGATCCGATCGACGGGCGTCAAGATCGACTGACGTAGAAGTTCCGTATTGTTCCGAAACAACGGCGCCGCCGAGCGAGATTTCACCAGCGATGGCACAACACTCAACGCCCTCATCCGGCAAGATTGCGATTCCAAAGCCGGCGCATCCCGACAAGCGACGACAGCCGTTGCCGGGGCACCGACCGAAGGCGCTCGCCGAGGACCCCGATGCCCCTTCGAGACTACGGGCCATTCTCGCAAGCACGAGTTATGCCTTGGCCGAGCAGGATCCGGCTTTTCTAGGGCGCGACGAGGCGCGGGGCCTCCGCCTCCAGCTCGAATACCTCAAGCCCGAGACTCTGCTTCACGGGCACGCCATCCACGACACCGTCGTGGTGTATGGCGGCACGCGAATTCTCGAACCTGCCGCGGCGCGACGAAATGTAGAGGCGCTGCGCCAAGCCCTCGAAACCGACCCCCGCGATGCCGTCCTGACCCGCAAGATCGCGGTCGCCGAGCGAATTTTGGCAAAGAGCCGCTACTATGAGGTCGCGCGCGAGTTCGGCCGGTTGGTCGGCAGCAGCCGCGATAACGATGGGTCCCGATCCAAGCTGGTGATCATGACCGGTGGCGGTCCGGGGATCATGGAAGCCGCCAATCGCGGAGCCTTCGAGGTTGGCGCAAAATCCGTCGGCCTGAATATCAATCTGCCGCACGAGCAATATCCCAATCCCTACATTACACCGGAGTTGTGTTTTCGATTTCACTACTTTGCTCTGCGCAAGATGCACTTTCTCCTGCGGGCCAAGGCGCTGGTCGCCTTTCCGGGTGGTTTTGGGACGTTGGATGAGCTGTTCGAAGTCCTGACCCTGGTGCAGACGCGCAAGATCAAGCCGGTTCCGGTCGTACTGGTGGGCGAAGAGTATTGGCGTCGTGCCGTCGACCTCGGGTTCCTGGCCGACGAAGGCGTGATCGACGCTGAGGATCGTGAGCTGTTCTGGTTCGCCGAAACGGCGAATGAGATTTGGAGCAGCATCCTGGATTGGTACGATGCATGCGGTGCCCCGCTGGGCCAAAGGGATTGATCGCCTCCGTCGCTGCGCTCTACCGAATGATTGAAGGAGAAATGCTTTGAAGCTGTCGTTTCATGGAGCTGATCGCGACGTCACTGGATCATGCCACCTCGTCGAATGCGCCGGCCGGCGCATTTTGATCGACTGCGGGCTGCATCAGGGCAGCCGCGCGCTCGCAGAGGAAAATGCCCGCGATTTTGGTTTCGACCCCACCAGCGTCGATTTTGCGTTGCTGACGCACGCCCACCTCGATCATTGCGGACGGCTGCCCCTGCTGACCAAGCGCGGGTTTCGTGGCGAAATCATCGCGACCGCGGCCACCTACGAACTCGCCCGGCTGGTCATGCTCGATGCCGCTCACCTGCAGGAGGAGGCGCCTTCAAACTCGCATCGGCCACAACACGGTGCGGACAACAAGACTCCGGAGCCACTGTATACAGTGGCCGATACGCTCAAGAGTCTGGAGTCGTTCAAGCGCAGTGCCCGGTACGGCCAACCGATAGAACTCGCCGAAGGCGTCCGTGCGACTTTTGTGAGCGCTGGACATATTCTTGGCTCGGCCAGCATTCTCCTTGAACTGACAGAATCCGGCCGCACCTTGCGATTGCTGTTTTCAGGTGACCTCGGCAACGGCACGGACCCCTTGCTTCTGCCGGCGCCACCGCCGCCGCGTGCGGATGTGGTCGTGATCGAGACAACATACGGCGATCGACTTCACAAGCCGATGGATGCGTCGATCGAAGAGTTCTACAGCACGATTTCCGAAACGCTCGGGCGTGGCGGCAACGTCATCATCCCGACCTTCGCCTTGGAGCGCGCGCAGGAGCTCCTCCTGGTGCTCAACCAGGGCATCGAAAAAAACCGGTTGAAGCCGTCAATGCAGGTCTTCCTCGATTCGCCCATGGCGATTTCGGCGACCGAAATCTTTGCTCGTCACCTCGATGACTTGCAGCCTGCGGCCGCCCGACTGTTTCGCGAGGGTCGCGACCCACTTGCGCTGCCCGGCCTGCACTTCGCCCGGAAAAGGGAGGAATCGATCGCGCTGAACAATGTCCGGGGCGCGGTCATCATGGCTGGCTCCGGCATGGCCACCGGAGGACGCGTGCTCCACCACCTCAGGCACAATATTTCGCGCGAAGAGTGCAGCGTGGTTTTCGTCGGCTTTGCCGCCAAGGGAACGCTGGCGCGGCAGATCATCGATGGCCAGAATCCAGTGCGTATCTTGGGGGACGATCTCCCGGTCAGAGCCAGGATTCACACGATCAACGGATTCTCGGCCCACGCCGACCAGGCCACGCTGTTGAAATGGCATGGGCACACGGGCGCGGCGCGTACGTTCCTGACCCACGGCGAGGAGGATGCGATGCAGGCGTTCGCGTCGCAACTTGGCAAAACGCAGGTCGAAATGCCCATGCTCCATCAAAGCTTCGATCTATAGGGAAGCCGGGCCGGTGCACATCCGATAGCCTTCGGAATGGCGGCGACCTATGGGCTATCCGAATCCTTGCGACAGACCGCTGTCATGACGTCGTGGGAAAGGGTGGCTCTCCCACCAGGATAGAAAGCCAACGAGCCCTTGAGCGACAACCAGGATCCCCTTACGTGCTCGGCACTATCAGGTTGACTTATGATAGTTCGGGCAAGGGTGATCGTATCTGTCACTGCCTTCGAAGTCGGGTCTGTGGACATGGCGACATTGGGATAGGGAATGGGAATCGGGCCGCCCGGCCGCGGAGTGGCGGTGACTGAAGGCCCTCGAGGAACGGGCAGGCTGGCCTGAGCCCGTTGGCTGTGATTTAACGCCGCCCAGAAGCGCGCGGCCTGCGTCACTGTCAGTCCGAGGTGCTGTTCGATCTCTTGCTTAATAAGGAGGAGGTCCATGATGTTCTCACGGCAAGCGCGCCCCAGGTCAGCTTAGATCGACCGGGCCGGCCGCGCCATGTGCCAGTCAAATTTGAGGCAATCGTGTGCAAGCGCGTTGACGTGCCCTAACGGCCGGTTTCGCTGCGCTCGACCCGGGCAACTTGCTAGAGGGGCCGCCCTCAAACACCGACCGAACCCCAGTCATCAATGTGCGCGACGGAAATTCCAACCCAGCCAGCCCAGCTCGTCAGTCTTGATTGCCGTATCTCTCGGTGACGGCCGCAGCAACGAACTTCTTGCGTCCTTCACGGCCCGTGCTCGCGCTATGGGAAGTGCACCAATCCGGAAATGTGTTCGGGTCAATGCGAACGCGCATGACGACGTGACCGTACGCCTTTAGGCCCTTTTCCATTTCCTCGGCAGTCTTCAGCCACTCCGTCCAAGTGCGGGGCATCGTGTTGCCGTCGGCGAATATTTTCAGCAGCGTCGGGTAATCTCCTTCATCAATCCAATAGGCTCCGACCGCTGGAGGCGGTCGATCTTTTAAGTCGGTCACAATGGCCATCCTGCAAGAGTTGATTGTTACTGGGAACGCTTTTCTGAGGGCACAGGTCCGTTGGTCTTCGGTAATGCGATGTCATGGCCTGCCAACGCGAGGGCCACAGCGGGATTCATGCTGTCCACCATCGATGTCGGCATCAGGATGGTGGCTCCGCGCTCCTTGGTCGTCTCGTAGATGATGTTCATGGCGCGCAACTGCAGCGCGACAGGATTATCGGCATAGGTCTTGGCCGCCTCGACAAACTTTCCGGCAATTGCAGCCTCGGCTGATCCGAGAATGACACGAGCCTCTTTTTCCCGCTCAGCCTGAGCTTGCCGAGACATGGCGTCCTGCAAGGCCACCGGAATTGCCACGTCGCGAATCTCGACGGACTTGACCGAGATACCCCAATCGGCGGTCTTGCGGGCTATTTCAACGCGCAGAAGCTCGTCCGCTGCGCTTCGCTCCGACAACAGCGCCGACAGCATCGACGACCCGATCATTTCACGAAGCGATGTCTGCGCCACCCGATCGATGGCTTCGCGGTAATTCGTGATGTTGAGCGCGGCCTTTTGCGCGTCGTGGACGAACCAGAAGATGATCGCGTCCACATTCACCGGCACGGTATCTCTGGTCAGCGCCGCCTCCGCGCTGAAGGCCGTCGTCTGAATGCGCTCATCGATCACGGCCACAACGTTATCGAGAACCGGAATGATCATAAACAGTCCCGGTCCTTTGACGCCGTGCAGCTTTCCTGCACGCAGGATGACGAATTTTTGCCAGGTGTTTGCCATCTTGAGCGCGAACGCGATAAAAATCGCGACCACCACAAGCGGGATGCCCCAATACGGCCGTCCCATTGCGCCCAGCGCCAGGCCCGCAGCGCCACAGGCGACGGTCAGAAATGCGGTGATGGGGTTCATTGTCGTGGCTCCCTAAATCGGCTCCCCCCGGGCTGAGATATGGTGATTGTCTGGCCCGTCGGTTAGACGACGGCTGCCACCATTCGCGAAATCGAGGCTTATGACCCCATCTGCGACATCGCTAGGCATCTTATGTGGCAGCAGCGAACCGGGTTTTAACCCCTACCAAAGTGCTCATTTGAGCCGTTACGATGCCGCGTCCTGAGCCTGGAGCAGTCATGAGACGGCGGGACTTTTTTGTGGTTCTGGGCGGAGGATGAAAGCGCACGGCGACGTCGAAGTCGAAGTCTCTGCCTCTTGAAGGTGCAGCATGCTGCGGTCGATCCACTTTGGCGTCTTTCTGCTCGGAACCGGCAATCACACCGCCGGTTGGCGCTATCCCGGCGCCGACCAGACCTTTCTCGACATCGGCGTGCTCCAGCGGGTGGCTGCGATCGCTGAACGGGGGCTGTTCGACTTCTTGTTTCTCGGCGACGGCCTGTCCGCCAATCTGCGCAACCACCCATCCTATACATGCCGTCTGGAGCCGCTCACCCTGCTTTCGGCGCTGGCGATGACCACGAAGCGTGTCGGTCTCGCCGCGACCATGTCGACGACTTACAGCGATCCCTACACGGTGGCGCGCATGTTCGGCTCGCTGGATCATATCAGCGGCGGCCGGGCGGCGTGGAACGCGGTCACGACCTCGGCGTCCGCAGCCGGCGGCAACTTCGGCCGCTCGCATCCAAACCATGAGCAGCGCTACGAGATCGCGGAAGAATTCATCAACGTGGTGCGCGGCCTCTGGGATTGCTGGAGCGACAAGGCCATCATCGCCGATCTCAAGACCGGCAAGTTCTTTGACGAAAGTGAGGTCAAGCCGCTCGACCATGAGGGCCCGCGCTTTTCTGTGAAGGGTCCCCTCAATATGGGCCGCTGTCCGCAGGGTCAGCCGCTGGTGCTCCAGGCCGGCGGCTCCGAGCGCGGCCAGAACCTCGCGGCCCGCACGGCCGATGTTGTGTTCTCGGTGGTGCAGGATTTCGAGGAGGCGAAAGTTGCCTATTCCGACCTCAAGGAGCGCACGCGCCGCTTCGGCCGCGATCCCGATGGCGTGACGATCCTGCCGGGCGTCATGCCGATCATCGGCAAGACCGATGCGGAGGCGCGTGACATACTCAACACGCTGCAAGGCTACGTCGATTCAACGGAGGGGCTGGCGATGCTGTCGGCGCGGCTGGGCACCGACATTTCAAAATACCCTCTCGACGGCCCGATCCCGGATGTCCCGATCGCCGACACCTCGCAGGGCTTCGCCCGCGCCATTCTGTCCAAGGGCAGGCGCGAGAACATGTCGCTGCGCGACCTCTACAATCTGACCGCCGCGGCGCGCGGACACTGGGTCCTTTGCGGCTCCGCTCGGACAATCGCCGATACGTTCGAAAAGTGGTTCCTGGAAGGTGCGGCGGACGGCTTCTGTGTGATGCCCGCCTATTTCCCGGGCGCGTTCGACGAATTTGTCGACCTTGTCGTTCCGGAACTGCAACGGCGGGGCCTCTACCGCAAAGGCTATACGGGTACGACGCTGCGCGATCACCTCGGGCTGTCTCGTCCCGCGATTGGAGAATTTCAGGGCATGATGCAGCAATCGAAAGCGGCCGTGTCCTGAGCGGGACAGTTGGAGGAGCTCATGGCTGTCACACCCCGTATTGTCCTGCGCCTCGCTGCGGCGGCTGCCGTCGCCTGCGCCATCCCGCAATCGGCGTTTGCGCTCGATTATCCGACAAAGCCTGTTCGTCTGGTCGTCGGCGTCGCCCCCGGCGGGGCAAACGACACCGTCGCCCGCCTGGTGGCACAAGCGCTTTCCGAGCGGCTCGGCCAACCCGTTGTTGTCGAGAATCGCCCGGGAGCCGGCGGCAACATCGGCCTCGAGGCCGTCGTCAATGCGGCGCCGGATGGCTATACGGTTCTCTTTGTTACGTCGGCGAACGCGCTCAGCGCCTCGTTCTACGACAAGGCGACCGTCAATTTCGCTCGCGACATTGCTCCGGTCACGAGCCTGGTGCGCGGGCCGCTCATCATGGAGGTCAATCCGTCGTTCCCGGCCAAGACGATCCCTGAATTCATTGCCTATGCCAAAGCCAACCCCGGCAAGATCAACATGGCGTCGGCCGGCATCGGCAACACCACGCATGTCGCCGGCGAGCTGTTCATGATGTTGACCGGCACCAGGTTCACCCACGTGCCCTATCGCGGTGGGGCGCCCGCGGTCACGGATCTCATCGGCGGGCAGGTGCAACTTTACTTCGACGGGGTATCGGCATCGCTCGATCATGTCAGGGCGGGACGACTTCGCGCATTGGGAGTGACCACCGCGCAGCGCGCAGACGTGCTGCCGGACGTGCCGAGCATCGGCGAGTTCGTGCCGGGCTACGAGGCGAGCGGCTGGTATGGAATCGGTGTTCCCAGGAATGTCCCCGCCGAGGTCGTCGACAAGCTCAACAAGGAGATCAATGCCAGCCTCACCGATCCGAAATTGAAGACGCGGCTCGCCGAGCTCGGCTACGCGACGTCCGGGGGTTCGTCCATCGAGTTTGGAAACATGATTTCACAGGAAATCGATAAATGGGCCAAGGTGCTCAAGTTTGCAGGCCTGAAGCCGGATTGATCCGAGCGCTGTCTTGATGGCAAAAGCAGGTCGCGCGGATGGAGCGCGCAGCGAAGTGCCTCTCCGCCTTGTTGTTTGAGCATGATCTTTTCCGAAAACTGGTTCCCACTTTTCGGGATCATGCTTTAGCATTCCGCGAAACGGTACCCGACACACATGCGTCTTTTGTCCCGTCTGCTTCGAAGCTTCATCCGCCACGGCACGCTGCGTGTCCGTGACGCCGACGGACGCGCCCATGTCGTCGGGAATCGCTCGCCGGGGCCCGATGTCTCGGTCCATCTGCATGACCGCAAGCTGCACACCCGGTTGTTCATCAATCCGGAGCTCTATGCCGCCGAAGCCTACATGGACGGCACGCTGACGCTGGAGGACGGCGCCGCGATCCATGACTTTCTGCTGCTGTTTTCGATCAACCGCGCCGGGCTTTACTCGTACGGCTCGCAGAGGCTGATGCGGCGGGTGTGGCGCGGTCTGCGCCGCTGGCATCAGGCCAATCCGGTCGGGCTGGCGGCGGCCCATGCCAGGCACCATTACGACATCTCGACCGAACTCTACCGTCTGTTTCTCGATGACCAGATGCAATACTCCTGCGCCTACTTTCGCGACCCGCAGCACGAAACGCTGGAGCAGGCGCAGCGCAACAAGCTGATCCACGCCACCAGCAAACTGCAGCTCAAGCCTGGCATGACGGTCGCCGAAATCGGCTCCGGCTGGGGCGGCTTCGCCATTCATCTGGCGCGCGAAACCGGCGCCCACGTCACCGCGGTCAATGTTTCACCCGAACAGATCAGGGCGGCCCGCATCCATGCCGAAGCGGCCGGCGTTGCCGATCGCGTCGAATTTCGCGAGCTTGATTATCGCCAGTTGACCGGCCAGTTCGACCGCGTCGTTTCCGTCGGCATGATGGAGCACGTCGGCATCGGACATTTCGACGAATACTTCCTGAAGGTCCGCGAGCTGCTCACACCGGACGGCTATGCCTTCATCCACTGCATCGGCCGGATGTCGCAGCCCGGCACCACCGGCCCGTTCATTCGCAAATACATTTTTCCAGGGGCGTATGTTCCGGCCTTGTCGGAGACGTTCGCGGCCGTCGAGCGTTGCGGGCTGTGGTGCGACGACATGGAGGTGCTGCGGGTCCACTATTACCACACGGTCAAACGCTGGCGGGAGCGCTTCGCCGAGAACAGGGCGCGGGCGGCTGCGCTCTACGACGAACGGTTTTGCCGGATGTGGGAGTTCTATCTCGCCGCCGTCGAACTGGAATTCCTGCACGGCTCGCACATGGTGTTCCAGTTGCTGCTGTCGACCAGGCGTGATGCGGTGCCGATCACGCGCGATTTCATGGTCGATGCCGAGCGTGCGGCCTGGGCGCAGGCGTCTCAGCGCGCCTTGCGTCGCGAGGATCGGACGCCGTCCTCCGGCGTGGTGACCGGGCGGCCGTCATAGAAGTTGTTGGGGGCGCAGAAGCCGCCGTTGCCGGAGATCGCGGCGCGACATTGCTCGATCGTGACGAAATAGCAGTTGGAGCTGCCGCCATCGTTGCCGCCACCATAGACGGCGCACCAGCGATAGGGATCGGCATGGGCCGTCGGCGACGCCATCAGCCCGGCGAGCACGGTCGAAATCAGGAAAACAATGCGCATGGCGCGCCTCGGATTGTTTGTGGCAATGTGTTGTGAAGAACACGAACGAGGCCTGTTTATTCCAGGCCGGAACCATAAATAGACCCCGCCCGCTCATCATCGCCCGCCGCAACGCAATGTCATGAAAAAGATCGGCTTCCTGTCCTTCGGCCATTGGACGCCTTCGCCGCAGTCGCAGACGCGGTCGGGTGCCGACGCGCTGCTGCAATCGATCGAGCTTGCCGTCGCCGCCGAAGAGCTCGGTGCCGACGGCGCCTATTTCCGCGTGCACCACTTCGCCCGCCAGCTCGGCTCGCCGTTCCCGCTGCTCGCGGCGTGCGGCGCCAGGACCAAGCGGATCGAGATCGGCACCGCGGTCATCGACATGCGGTACGAGAACCCGATGTACATGGCGGAGGACGCCGGCGCCGCCGATCTGATCGCCGGCGGACGGCTGCAACTCGGCATCAGCCGCGGCTCGCCCGAGCAGGTGATCGACGGCTGGCGCTACTTCGGCTACGCGCCGGCCGACGGCATGACCGAGGCCGAGATGGGCCGCCGTCACGCCGAGGTGCTGCTCGAAGTGCTGAAGGGCGAAGGCTTCGCCAAGCCCAATCCGCGGCCGATGTTTCCGAACCCGTCGGGGCTGCTTCGCGTCGAGCCGTATTCGGCGGGCCTGCGCGATCGCATCTGGTGGGGCGCCGGCTCGAACACCACCGCCGAATGGGCGGCCAAGCTCGGCATGAACCTGCAGAGCTCGACGCTCAAGATGGTCGAGAGCGACAAGCCGTTCCACGTCCAGCAGGCCGAGCAGATCAGGGTCTATCGCGAGGCGTGGAAGGCGGCCGGGCACACGCGCGAGCCGCGCGTGTCGGTGAGCCGCAGCATCTTTGCGCTGGTCGACGACCGCGACCACGCCTACTTCGGCGGCGACGACAGCAGCGACCAGATCGGCTTTCTCGGCGACAACAGTCGCGCCATCTTTGGGCGGAGCTACGCCGCCGAGCCGGAAATCCTGGTGGAGCAGCTCAAAGAAGACGAGGCCATCGCCGAGGCCGATACGCTGCTGCTCACCGTGCCCAATCAGCTCGGCGTCGACTACAACGCCCATGTTATCGAGTCGATCCTCAAGCACGTCGCGCCGGGGCTCGGCTGGCGCTGACGGACCGGGCGGATCGCGGCGCGGAGGCCGCCCGGGGACGACCTCCGCGGCATCGATGGATCGACGTTGCGCCGAGCTAGCGCTCCTCGACCGCGTAGCGGCGCAAGGTCTTCAGCGCCTTGTCGCGGTCCGGTCCGAGATCGGTCCAGGCCTTGGACTTGAAGAACGCCTCTGCCTTTTCGAGGCTGTCCCATTCGGTGATTGCGACGCGTTGCGGCGGCGCTGCGCCTTCCATTGCCGTAACCTTGCCGCCGCCGGTCTTGAAGTTGTGGCCGCCCGCGGCCTCCTGGGCCTTGGCGATCCGCATCGCCACATCGGCGGCAAGCTTGGGTTCCAAAGTCTGGAGTTCAGTCACGGTGTAGGCTTTTGACGATTTGGCCTGCGCATGCAGGCCGTGCACGACCATTCCGCTGACCGCAGCGCCCGCAAGGGCCGCGATGACCACTTTCGCCTTCGATGTCATTGTCATTCTCCTGTAATCGATGAGGTATGGCCGCGTGCTCACGCGCCGCGCGACCTTCGAGACGTGACTTTCGATGCAAAACGACCGACAACAGACGTCGGTCGCACGAACCTGCAGATGTCAGTCGAGTCGACCTGCGCCGATGAAATTGGCTGCGCCGTTGCGTCACGAAAACTCGGCACATTTCGTCACTGCGGCAGCCTGGAGCGAACGTAGCAACTGCGCATGACAATTCAAAGGCCGACGACGTGCTCGCCATGGGGCGAAGGTTGCGCCGAGAACCATTCCGCCGGGGGCGGTTCTAGTCCGCCGGCTTCATGCCGCTCGCCAGGAATGCCGGGCAGGGGATTTTGCCCTGGCCGGCTGCAAGCGCCTCGGCCGCGTCGTCTTTGATGGCTTGTTCGATGCGACGTTGGACATCGGCGGTCTGGCGGTCATAGACGTAGGTCGCCCGCACCATGCTCTTTCGCATCATGTCGAACAGGGCGTCCGGCGACGGCGGCGCAAAGACACACGGAATCTCTTCAATGCGCACGTCCGTGAACTTCGCGGCTTCCAGCAACGACGTGAGAATCCACGGATCGCTCAACGTAAACGTCCCGGGTCCCGCAGGAAGCGCCACGGAGCTGTCGGCGTGCCGCTGCACGGCCTCCGCGATCAGGGTGAGCACCTTGGCTTTGGCAGAGCCGCACCAGATGGTGAAGGCATAGCGGCCGCCGGGGCGCAGAACGCGATACGCCTCCGCCACCGCCTTGCCCGGGCGGGGAAAGTGCAGCATGCCGAACGCGCAGGTGACGGCGTCGAAGCTCGCATCGGCATAGTGAAGCTGTTCCGCGTCGGCGATCTCGTATTTCGTTCCGGCAAAGCGCCGCCGCGCCTCATCGACCATGTCCTGCGCGCTGTCGGTGCCGGTGGCGTCGAGGCCCCGGCGGTGAGCCTCGGCCGCGACATAGCCGGGACCGCTCGCCACATCGAGCGACTTGATGCCCGCGCGCGCATTGACCGCCGCGAGCATCGCGTCGACCGTCTGGCGCGTCATCTGGCCGACCAGGGAATCGTAAGTCCCCGCTTGCCTGGCCCAGCCGGTTCTCTCGAACTCCTTGAACGCCTGGCTTTGCTGCTCGGTGATGGTCATGGGTCGTGGACTCGAAAAATGGGAAAGGGCTGGAACGAGGGATTGTAACGGCTCCTGCCTGCACTGAGGAGGTCACAGCCGCTGGATGGTGTGCCAAGGAAGCGCTGATGGTGACTTCGGATCGCGGACGCGGAGGCGGCCCTGGGTGGACGACCTCCGCGACGACGATGGATCGACTTCGAGTAGAGCTAGCGCTCCTCGACCGCGTAGCGGCGCACGGTCTTGAGCGCTTTGTCGCGGTCCGGTCCGAGATCGGTCCAGGCCTTCGACTTGAAGAACGCCTCTGCCTTTTCCAGGCTCGCCCATTCGGTGATGGCGACGCGTTGCGGCGGAGGTGTTCCTTCCATCGCCGTGACCTTGCCGCCGCCCGTCTTGAAGTTGATGCCGCCCGCGGCCTCCTGGGCCTTGGCGATACGCTGGGCCACATCGGCAGCGAGCTTGGGATCCAAGGTCTGCAGCTCGGTCACGGTGTAGGCTTTCGACGATTTGGCCTGCGCATGCAGGCCGTGCACCACCATTCCGCTAACCGCCGCTCCCGCGAGCGCAGCGATCGCGACTTTCACCTTCGGTGTCATTGTCATCCTCCTGTCATCGATAGGATATGGCCGCGCGCCGGCACGGCACGCGACCTCCAAGACCTGATCTCCAATGCGAAATGACCGGCAACGCCGGCCAATCGAGTCAATGTGCGCCGATGGGATTGGCTGCGCTATTGTGTCACGAAAACTCGGCACATTTCGTCACTGCGGCAGCCTGGATGAAGCGTAGCAATTGCCCGCGCCAATTCAAAGGGCAAGGACGCTCAACCGGGGAGGGCGAAGGGCGCACCGAGAGCCGGTCCCGGCGGTGCAGCGGGCGTCTAGGGCCTGGGATTATCCAATTGCCCACAGAAGTGTCTTGATCGGCGGTCTCACATCTCCATAAACTCCGATGGTTCGTGCCGCGTCACGGCGGCGCGTCCGCGTCGTCGTCCGGGTTCGTGTCGATGAACTGGTTTCGTCTGAGGCAGAGGTGTTGCGGCTTCGTCGCGCTGCTGGCGCTGGCGATCCAGCTCACGCTGTCGTTCGGCCACGTTCACGGCCTACCGACCGGCGGGCCGAGCGCGGCTGCCACAATCGCGGGCAGCGCCGACACGCCGCAACCGGCCGGCGGCGATCAGCACGACGATGACTATTGCGCGATCTGCGCCGTGCTGGCGATGCTCAGCGGAGCGCAGACCTCAAGCGCACCGGCATTGCCGGTGTTCGTCGCGATTGCATCGGACGAGATAACGCCGCTCGTCGAAACCGGCCATGCCACTGCGGCGTGGACTGCATTCCGCTCCCGCGCACCGCCCATTTCCTGAACAGGCTGCCGTCGTCGCTTCGCCCATCGCCGCGCACTCGCGCGCGCGATGTCCGTTCGCACAGGTCTGTTCAGGAAATCCGTCATGAAACATCGCGTTCTCCGAGCGTTGCTGCTTGGCCAAGCCGCGCTTCTGCTTCCAATCGATCCGCACGCCCGCGCGCAGGACACCATGGAGCTGTCCACCATCAGGGTCACCGCGCCCAGTCCAATCCGCCGCCGCCGACCGCCGGCGCCAGCCGAGGCGGTGCCGGCCACGTCCAATGAGCCGGCCCCGGCGCCGCTGCTCGGCACAACGCCGATCGTCGCCGATCAATTCGCCACCGTCACCGTGGTGCCGCGAGAAGAGTTGCAGCGCAGTCCTGGCACCACGCTGGGCGACGTGCTGTTCTCCAAGCCCGGCATCACCGGCTCGAGCTTTGCTCCCGGCGCGTCGAGCCGGCCGATCGTGCGCGGCCTCGACGTCAACCGCGTCGGCATGGTCCACGACGGGGTGAGCGCCAACGGCGCTTCCGATCTCGGCGAAGATCATTTCGTGCCGATCGATCCGCTGACCACGAACCAGCTCGAGGTGATCCGCGGACCGGCAACGTTGCGTTACGGCTCGCAATCGATCGGCGGCGTCGTGGTCGCGAGCGACAACCGCATCCCGGAGGCGTTGCCCTGCCCGCCGGCTCTTGTCGGCACGCAGCTTCCGGTCAAGGCGGCGCCGCTGCCAACGCCGACGGGCTGCGCCAATTTCGAATCCCGCGGCGCGTGGTCGAGCGTCAACAACGGCGTCGACGGCGCGCAGATCATCGATGCCGGCGGCGGCAACTTCGCGTTCCACGCCGACGCCTCCGGCCGCCGCACCGAGGACTATCGCATCCCGAGCTATCCGTATCTCGTGCCGCCCAACCCGGCCGATGCGCCGCACGCCACCCAGCCGGGCAACTTCAACGGCAGGCAGCCCAACTCGCAGATGCAGTCGAACGGCGAATCGGTTGGGGGCTCGTACATCTTCACGGGCGGCTACATCGGCCTCGCCGTAATGCAGAACGATGCGCTCTATCATATCCCCGGCATCGACGGCGAAGACCACAACACCCGCATCGAGGCGCACCAGACCAAGGTGTTGAGCAAGGGCGAAATTCGGGCGCCGATTTCCGCGATCGACGCAGTCCGGTTCTGGGCCGGAGTGACGGACTACCGGCACCAGGAACTGGGCCTGGCCGACGACACCAATCTGGCGAGCGATGGCGTGCGCCAGGTTTTCACCAACAAGGAGCAGGAGGGCCGCGTCGAGGTGCAGTTCGCGCCGGCCAATCTGAAGTTTGCGGCGTTGACCACGGCCGTCGGCGTGCAGGGCGGCCATCAGGAGCTTACCGCGCCGAGCCCCGACAACGCCGGGCTGTGGGATCCGAACTCGAACTGGCGGATCGCGAGCTACATCTTCAACGAGTTTGCTTTCAGCCCGGCGACCAAGGCGCAGATCGCCGGCCGCATCGAACATATCGAGCTGTCGGGCCTCGGACGCATCTTCGACGATCCCGCGGCCGGCGGTTTCGTCTCGACGCCGGCATCGCCGAAATACACGCCGAAAAGCGTGAGCGCCGGCCTGATCCAGAACCTGCCGTGGTACGGGCTGGTCGCCAGCGCCACCGCGCAATATGTGGAACGCGCACCGAAGCCGGCGGAGCTGTTCTCCGGCGGCGCCCACGACGCCACCGGCACGTTCGACAAGGGCGATCCGAACCTCAAGATCGAATCGGCGACATCGGGCGAGATCGGACTGCGACGGCCAACCGGACCGTTCCGCTTTGAGGCGACGGCCTACTACACCCACTTCAACGGCTTCATCTTCCGCAACCTGACCGGCAACACCTGCGATCCGGACACCGGCGCCTGCGGTCCCGGTATCGGCGATCCGTCGGTGCGGGAGGCGCTCTACTCGCAGCGCAATGCGAACTTCCGCGGCGCCGAATTTCAGTTCCAGTGGGACGTGCAGCCGATGGGGGGCGGCTTCTGGGGCGTGGAGGGCCAGTACGACATCGTGCGCGCCACCTTCAGCGACGGCACCAACGTGCCGCGCATCCCGCCGCAGCGGCTTGGCGGCGGCGTGTACTTCCACAGCGCCGAATGGGTCGCACGCGTCAACCTGCTGCACGCGTTCGCGCAGAACGACATCGCCATCATCGGCGAGACGCCGACCGCGGGCTACAACCTGTTGAACGCCGAGATCAGCCACACCCAGGTGCTGAAGAACGATCCGCTCGGCATCAAGCAGATCACGGTCGGGCTGGTCGGCAACAACCTGCTCAACGCCGACATCCGCAACAGCGTTTCCTACACCAAGGACGAGGTGCTGATGCCGGGGCGCGGCGTGCGGCTGTTCGCCAACGTCAAATATTAGACGGGTGTCCGGATGTGCCGGTGCATAAGCCAATGGCTGTGGCGGGCGCTCGCACTCGGGTCATGCGCGCTTTTCTCGGGGCGTGCCATGGCCCAGGCCATTGACGGTACCGCGACGCTGCCGCGCGATCTTTCGCCGTGGGGCATGTTTCTCAACGCAGACATCATCGTGAAAGCGGTGATGCTCGGCCTTCTATTTGCATCCTTCGTGACATGGTCGGTGTTTGTCGCCAAGAACTGGGAGATTTGGCGAGCGAGGCGCAGCGCGCGCGCCTTGCTCGCGCAGCTCACTCAAACGCATTCGCTTGCCGAGGTTTCCCTACAAGGTAGCGATGAACCGGTGGCGGCCTTGGTCCGCATCGCTATCCAGGAGCTCCAGTCATCCGGAAGCGATCCGCACGATTCCGTCAAGGAACGGATTTCGTGGCTGTTGGATCGGGCTGAAGCATCCGCGGCCCGCCGCATCGGCCGCGGCATGGGTCTGCTCGCGAGCATCGGCGCCACGGCCCCCTTCGTCGGTCTGTTCGGCACCGTGTGGGGCATCATGAACAGCTTCATCGGCATCTCGAATGCTCACACCACCAATCTCGCCGTGGTTGCTCCTGGCATTGCCGAGGCGCTGCTCGCAACAGCCCTGGGGCTGTTCGCCGCCATTCCGGCCGTCGTGATCTACAACATGTTCGCTCGCGCCATCGGCGGCTATCGCGCACTGCTTGCCGACGGCTCGGCCCTGGTGATGCGGCTTGTCAGCCGCGACTGCGAGGCGGCGCGATCTTGTCATCCGATCGCGGCCGCGGCGCAACCCAAAGTCAACGCTCCGAAAACATCCGGTATTGTGGCGCAACCGCCACAAGCTTTCTGACGGGCGGGCCGCTATCTCCGCGGCGTGGCTGAAATCTGAACCGTAACGACGCTGCGGCGCTATTCGAAGGTGATCAAATCGGTGCGGCTCAGTGTTGAGGCCCTGGCCTTCAACGGCTCGTTCGTCGCGTTCGAGCTGTTCTGATTCAGGATTTGGTATTTACCGATAACGATTTCGTAGTCCGTCGCGTCTGAAGTCGTGTCGATCGGAACGACAACGGTGTAGCCGCGCAGCGTTGCTCCGACCGAGCTGTAGGTCACCGAGCCGCTCACCTTCCAGCCCGTCAGAATGAGCGTCGTAATTCCTTTGGCCTTGAGCGCCTTGTCGAGATCGGTGTTGTAGAACCGATCCTGAGCTTGATTTTCAATCTTGATGTCGCCGGACGCGGGAGCGACCTCAGGCAACCACGTCGACATGTTTGCCGCTCGAGTGCCGTACGCGACGGTGACGCCCGCTTCCCGTGCCCGCGCCAGCAGCGAAGCGATCGCGGGCACCATGTGCTCCTTGATTTTCGGTTGGCGCTCGCAAATGTGGTCGATGACGTCGAATATGAGCAACGCCGTGGTCGCGGGGCTGAGGACCACCGGGACCGGGTCCGGTGGCGACGGCATTTGCAGTGTCAGCGGAGACTTGCTCATCGGAAAGCGCCGGATCCTTGCTGTTGCGTCATCCGATCGTCATTGCGAGCGCAAGCGAAGCAATCCAGGTAACGCGAAGTCCTGGATTGCTTCGTCGCTATCGCTCCTCGCAATGACGGCGGTTCCGAAGAAATTCTCTGGGGGACGATATCGTCCGCAGGATAAAGCGGGGCGCAACGGCCCCGCTCGCCATTCGATCGATCGGCCGCTTACTTGCTGGCGGCCTGGAACATCTCGTCGACATAGTCCCAGTTGATCAGGTTCTCCCAGAAGCCCTTGAGGTAGGCCGGCCGGGCGTTGCGGTGGTCGATGTAGTAGGAGTGCTCCCAGACGTCGCAGCCCAGGATCGGCTTGCCGCCGTGAACCAGCGGATTCTCGCCGTTCGCGGTCTTGCTGATCTCGAGCTTGCCGTTCTTCACGGAAATCCAGCACCAGCCGGAGCCGAACTGGGTGACGCCGGCCTGGATGAAGTCTTCCTTGGCCTTGGCGACGCCGCCGAGGTCGCTGTCGATCTTGGCCTTCAGCGCGCCAGGGATCTTGTCGCCGCCGCCCTGCGGCTTCATCCACTTCCAGAACTGGATGTGGTTGTAATGCTGGCCGGCGTTGTTGAAGAGGCCGGCGTTCTTGCCGAACGAGCCCTTCACCACCTCCTCCAGCGGCTTGTTTTCCCACTCGGTGCCCTTCAGCAAGTTGTTGCCGTTGGTGACGTAGGCCTGGTGATGCTTGTCGTGGTGGTACTCCAGCGTCTCCTTGGACATGTGAGGGGCGAGCGCATCGTGCGAATACGGCAGATTGGGCAACTCGAACGGCATTGGGCTTCTCCTCGGCTACGAACCGGCTGACTTGCAGTGGCCCCCTCGGGCCAACAGGCACCCGGGAGGATAAGTTCCTAATTAGGCCGCGCCGCCAGCGAGGGCAACGGCCCCGGCGGCAAATTCCGCGGCTGCGGCGCTGCCGGACGTTTTGTCAATGCGCGGTGTTACGTGGCTTCGAACAGCGTTAATCGGTCGTAAATTTCACCGCGTTATAGAAGCGCAGGTTCTTGCGGAGGCTGCAAAAGGCGGTCACAATTATTAACGGTTGGGGCTGCCGGCTGCACGGTTGGGGGACTGAAGCTCGATGAGCATTGTCTTGTTTGTCATCGGCCTTTTGGTTTCGGCCGCTGGCTTTGTCACGATCGGATTCGGTATTCCGATCAACGCGTTCAGCCTGGGCAACACGCTGATCATCGCCGGCACGATCGCCGTCACCACGGGCCTGATCCTGATCGCGCTCGCCGTTCTGATCGGCCAGCTTCGGCGGGTCGCCGAAGCGCTGAAGACCCGTCCGGTGCGGACCGCGCGCCTGCCGGTGGCGCCGGCCGCTGTCGTCACGGCGCCCATGGCCGCACCAGCGGCTGCGGCCGAGCCGCCCGCACCACGGATGCCGCCGCCGCCCGCGCCTGAGCCGGCACCCGCCGAGGCCCACGCGCCATCCGAACCGCGGTTCCCGGCGACTGCCAATGAGCCGCCGCCCCCGCCGCCGCTGGACTGGCTCCGCGCCAAATCGCGGCCTGCTGCTGCCCCCGCGCAGTCCGCCGAGCCCCCGATGGTCGAAATTCCCGATGAAGCGCCGCTGTCACCCCGCCCGCCGCAGCGTCCGGCGATGCCGACGGCGGCGCTGGAGCCCGCGCTCGAACCGAGATTGTGGGCGACCACCCGCGGCGGCGGTCCGCTTGAGCCACGCGTTGCGCCGCGCGCAGTGCCCCAGGCCGAGCCGCAGCACGAGCGCGAACGTTTCGATCTGGTCTGGCCGGATCGCGCCCCGGCGCCATCGGTCGCGCCAACCCAGGCTTTCCAGCCGAGCGAGCCGGTCAAGCAAGAGCCGGTCCTCGACATGCCGCCGCTGCCGCCGGCTCCGCCGCCTGCACCCGCGCCGGCGCCTGCTGCCGCCAAGCCGGCCGCCGTGCGCGCGCCCGAGCGGCGCCCGGTCGAACCGCCCAAGCCGATCGAGCGCGGCCCGGCGATCCTGAAGTCCGGCGTGATCGACGGCATGCCGTACACGCTCTATGCCGACGGCTCGATCGAGGCCGATCTGCCGACCGGCACGGTCAAGTTCGCCTCGGTGGATGCGCTGCGCGCGCATCTGGAAAAGCAGAGCTGACGAACCCGACTTCGCTCGATACCGACGCCGGCTCGCAAGAGCCGGCGTTTTCGTTGGCGCTTGGTGACGAATTCTAGGGCTTTGCTTTGGAATGCTTCGAAACGTCGCGCGCTCGCTGGTATTTGATCGGACATTATTATCGGCGTTACTTGCGGCAACACGCCGAACTCTATAAATCTCGGTCGGGATGTTCGATTCGGCGGCCGATCCGAAGCCGCGATCGCAACGAGGGCATGGGGCGAGGACAGGGGCGATGGCCGAGACCGCTGAGACCACGAACTTCATCGGGCTGACGGCCGAGATCGTGTCGGCCTACATCAGCAACAACACGGTGGCATCCGCCGACATCCCGGCGCTGATCAACCAGGTGCACTCGGCACTGCTGCGGGTGTCGAGCGGCGAGGCGCCGGCAAGTTCCGAGCCGCTGAAGCCCGCGGTGCCGATCAAGCGCTCGATCAATCCCGACTACATCGTCTGTCTCGAGGACGGCAAGAAGTTCAAATCGCTGAAGCGCCACCTGCGCACGCAGTACAACATGACGCCCGAGCAATACCGCGACAAATGGAGTCTGCCGATCGATTATCCGATGGTGGCGCCGAACTACGCGGCGGCGCGCTCGCAGCTTGCCAAGCAGATGGGGCTCGGCCAGCAGCGCCGGCGCAGGCGTTAGCGGCTGTTCGACTGCCCGCGCGGCGAGATGAAGTCGCTGTAACGTCTACGAGAACAAATCCTTCAGGACGATCGGGCTTGCCCTGAACTGGATGGCCCCGTTCCGCTTCTCGGCAATGATCATGGAGCTCGGTCCAAGCTCAAGGCCGGTGAGTGCCTTGATGTTGCTGCTGTGGGTGACGACCAGCAGGATTCCGGGCCCCTGCCAGTTCTGAATGATGCGGCGCTCGGCCTGTAGCATTTCGTCGGCGTGCGCCTTGTTGAATTCCAGATTGTCGAACGCGACTTCGTCGTGCAGATCCGCGAAGCCCAACAGCTTTGCGGTTTCCCGGGTGCGGCACCAGCGCGAGCTGACGACCGACTTGATGTTCAACGCCTGCCTGCGGATGGCTTCGCCGGTCTCGGCCGCCTCGGACCGGCCCTTGTCGCTGAGGTTGCGCTGGGTGGTGCAATCGGTCAGGTCGAAATTATCGGGTTCGGTGCGTCCCGGCGCGTCGCCGTGCCGCATCAGCACCACCATGCTCTGCTGCGCCGGGAACAACGACGGCCTGCTTTCGATCAACAGGCAGGTCGCGAACACCAGCACGACGATCAGGGCGCAGATCGTGAATGCGGCGGCCGCCCGCAGCCGATCCAAGGGCTCGCCCGCTTGCCGAACGCGGCCGGCTTCGGTTTCCGAGCGGGCCGTCCATTGTATTGCGTCCTCAGGGGAGGTCGTCATGTCCGCACCCGCCATCTCTCGCCGCCCGCCATCGGCAGAAAGCCCCGTCAAGGTTCCTGGTTAGCGCGGCGGGCGATAAGATTTGGCCGCTCGGGTCGATTCAATTGCGGGATCGAAGGCAACTGGGCGTTTACCCAATGGATCGGCCTACGATTTGATATAATTCCTAATCCTGTGGATAACCTTGCGGAATATTTTTTATATAGCGTAAAATAACGTTGTATAATCAGCGGCTTGAGAGATGATACTGAATGTA
>Ga0265325_10000825_pt1 | contig 22507 bp, 20 predicted proteins | sample 41420metaG_FD_202090 | JGI IMG/M metagenome (GOLD analysis project Ga0265325, IMG submission 202090) | Rhizosphere microbial communities from Carex aquatilis grown in University of Washington, Seatle, WA, United States - 4-14-20 metaG | ecosystem: Host-associated > Plants > Roots > Rhizosphere... | reverse complement strand
ACACACCGCGGGTCGGCGCGCCAGAATCGCATCCGTGTCCATTTCTTCAAAATGCGACCCGCGATAATCGACGTTGCGGCGCGGGATCAATTCCAGCCCCTCGGTGCGCGCGATGGTGTCCTTGCGCCCGTGCGGCTCGAAATAGCCGATCACGACGTCCACACCCTGTGCTTTCAGTTGTTGGGCTTCCTCCAGCATGTGATACGTCTTGCCCACGCCGGCCGCGTATCCCATGAAGATTTTCAGTTTGCCGGTGCGCTGGTCCACCATGACCTATTGAGGAAATACTCGCACATCCATTCCTCTCGATTTCAGAATGAGCTTGTCGACCGGATTGCCCCAAAGGCGCGCCCACAGCCCCGACCGCTGACTATGACCGATGAACAATTGCGTGATCCCGCGAGTACGCGCGAATTTCAGGATTGCGTCGACAGGATCCTCGCCTTGTAGTATTTCGATGCTCGCGCCGGCGGACCTTGCGAGGGCTATTTTCGCATCCAGAGCGGCTTGATCTTTAGGAGAAATATCCGGCTGATGCACATAGGCGCCGATTAGTTCGCCGTGGAATTTTTCTGCGATGCTGCGCGCCGTTTCGACCATTTCGTGCACGTTGGCGCGCGGCGTGATGCAGACAAGGACGCGCTCATGGGTACCAAAATGCTGCTGGATGCCGTGGCGCTGCAGGTATTCGGTGAGCTGGTGATCGACGACGTCGGCGGCCAGCACCAGCGTCAACTCCCGTAACCGGGAAAGCCGTTGCTCGCGTTTGACCGCGTCCATCTGCTGTTCGGGTGAGCGATCGACGGGTTCCTCAGGCGGAGCGTCCACAATCTCGATCTCATCGGCGCTCTGGATAAAACTCATCGGCACGGTGGGGTTGACGCGCTTGCCGGTGACCGATTCGATCAACTGCCGCATCTCGGCGACGTATTGGATGTTTATAGAAGTGATGACAGAGATTCCCGCACGCAGCATCTCATCGACGTCCTGCCAGCGCGTGGGATTCCGGAAGTTGTCGGGGTTATTGTAGGCGAGGCCATCGATGACGCACACGCCCGGGTGGCGCACAAGAACGGCGTTCAGGTCGACGGCCGTCTCGCCCTCGCCAATGGCGCGCGGCGGAATCACTTCCAGGTGCGCCAGCAGTTCATTCACATCCGAGGAAAGGCGGGGCTGGAGAGCGGCAACCACCACATCCTGCCCGCGCTCCTTGCGCCGTCGCGCCTCGTCGAACATGCGGAATGATTTGCCGACTCCCGAGGCATAGCCGAGAAAGATCTTGAGCCGGCCTTTGGTAATACAGTCTTCCTCGGCCTGCACTTCCAGCAGCAGTTCCTCGGGTGTTCTGCGGCGAAGCTCACGCACGTTGCATTGTCTCACTCGCTCCCTTGCGGGGCGGGATTTCATCCTGCGGCCGATTTTCAATCGGCCTGTGGCGGTTGTCGAGGCTGCCCGAAGCAGCGGTCTTCAGCAACCCAGCCCTCCTCTTCTTCACAGCTAACTCAGTGCCTCACTGGACGCGCGGCGACAGCCGCGCATGCTCGTTGCCACGCCAAAACGCGGCTTCGCCGCGTGTCCCGTCAGCCCCATCGACAATCGGCAAATCGGCCGCACGCCGCAATCCGGCTCCGCATATTCATGCTACCTGTGCGGGTACTGGCGATCGAGCTCCATGTTCAGCTTAAGCACATTCACGCGCGGTTCGCCGAGCACACCGAGATCGGGGCCCTCCGTCAAACTGGCCACCAGCGTATTGATGCGGTCGGGCGTCACGCCGCGCGCCTTAGCGACTCGTGGAACTTGCGCTATCGCCGAATCGGGACTGATGTGGGGATCGAGACCGCTCGCCGACGCCGTCAACAGATCCGCCGGAATCGCCCCATGGTAGTCCGGATTGTCCTTTCGGAATTGGTCCACGGACGCCTGCACGCGGTCAATGAGCTTCTTGTTCGTAGGCCCATAATTCGATCCACCGGATGCCGTGGGATCGTACCCGTTGCCGGCGGCGGAAGGGCGCGGCTGGAAATATTCTGGCTTCGTGAAGCCCTGCGCCAGCAGCTCAGATCCAACCAGGTTGCCGTTTAAGGGGACGAGGCTTCCATTGGCCTGGTGCGGAAACACGACCTGGCAGATTCCCGTAACGGCAAGCGGGTAGGCCAGGCCGCACAGAACCGTGAAGAACAGCGTGATGCGAAGTCCGGGAAGAAGTTGTTGCCACATAGTAGTCTCCTAGGCCAGGTGAAGCAGGGCCAGCAATTGATCGATTACCCAGATCCCCGGGAACGGCACGATGATGCCGCCGACCCCGTAGATCAGCAAGTTGCGCCGCAACAAACTGGCGGCGTCCACCGGACGATATTTCACGCCACGCAGAGCCAGAGGAACGAGAGCGATGATGATCAGCGCGTTGAAAATCACCGCCGAAAGCACCGCGCTCTGCGGTGTGTGCAGGCCCATGATGTTCAACTTGCCGAGCGCCGGATACGTCGCCATAAACATGGCCGGGATGATGGCGAAGTATTTTGCCACGTCATTGGCGATGGAGAACGTGGTGAGCGCGCCGCGCGTGATCAGCAACTGCTTGCCGATGGCCACCACTTCAATGAGCTTGGTGGGGTTGCTGTCAAGATCCACCATATTGCCGGCTTCCTTCGCCGCCATAGTGCCGGTGTTCATGGCGAGCCCGACATCGGCCTGAGCCAGCGCGGGGGCATCGTTGGTGCCATCGCCGGTCATGGCTACTAGCCGTCCGTTGCCTTGTTCCTTGCGGATGTATTCGAGCTTATCTTTGGGCGTGGCCTGTGCCAGAAAATCATCGACTCCCGCTTCAGCCGCGATGGCCGCCGCCGTGAGGGGATTGTCGCCGGTGATCATAATGCTGCGAATGCCCATGCGGCGGAGCTGTGCGATGCGTTCTTTCATGCCGCCCTTGACGATGTCCTTCAGGTGGATGATGCCCAGCAGGCGCGAACCGTCGCACACGGCAAGTGGAGTCCCGCCATTGCGTGAAATACGGTCACTCATTTCCTGGAACGCGGAGGGGGCCTGACCGCCGCGCTCCACCACGAAGCGGGAGATGGCCTCTGTTGCACCTTTGCGTAACTGACGGCCTTCGAAATCCACGCCGCTCATGCGGGTGTAGGCGGAGAACGGGATGAACGTGGCTTCGTTTTCGGGAATGTGACGTCCGCGCAAGCCATATTTCTCTTTGGCCAGCACCACAACCGAGCGGCCCTCCGGGGTTTCATCGGCCAGACTGGAAAGCTGTGCCGCGTCGGCGAGTTCCTCGGGGGTGACTCCCTCGACATTGAAAAACTCCACCGCCTGACGATTGCCAAGCGTGATCGTCCCGGTCTTATCCAGCAGCAGTGAGTTCACGTCGCCCGCCGCTTCCACAGCCTTGCCGCTCATGGCCAACACATTGTGCTGCATCACACGATCCATGCCGGCGATGCCAATAGCGGAGAGCAGGCCGCCGATGGTGGTGGGAATCAGACAAACTAACAGTGAAACCAGAACCGCGACGCTGGGGACCTGGCCGGCGCCGTTCATTTGCGCAACACTGAACACCGCGTAGGGCTGTAGCGTCACGACGGCAAGCAGGAAGATCAGCGTAAGGCCCGCGATCAGAATATTCAGCGCGATTTCGTTCGGCGTTTTCTGCCGTTGCGCGCCTTCCACCAACGCGATCATTCGATCGAGAAACGTTTCACCAGGGTTCGAAGTAATGCGAATACGGATGTGATCGGACAACACTTTCGTTCCGCCGGTCACCGCGCTGCGATCGCCGCCGGATTCGCGAATAACCGGTGCACTCTCACCGGTGATTACGGATTCGTCGACGGTAGCAATTCCGTCGATTACTTCACCGTCGCCAGGAATCAGATCGCCGGCATCGCACAACACTATGTCGCCGGAACGGAGTGCGGAGGATGCGACTTGTTCGATCCTGTCGCCAGCACCCACTTTTTTCGCCAGCGAATCTGTCTTCGTTTTGCGCAAGCTATCGGCCTGCGCCTTGCCGCGCGCCTCCGCCATGGCCTCGGCGAAGTTGGCGAAGAGCACGGTGAACCAAAGCCACAACGCGATTTGAATGCCGAACTTCAGGCCGCCTGCGCCGGTGAAGATGTCGCGAAGGACGAACGCCGTAGTCAGCGCGGCCCCCACCTCGACGACGAACATCACCGGGTTCTTCATCAGCGTGACCGGGTTCAGTTTTCCGAACGAGGCCCGAGTCGCGCGGCCAACAATGTCCGGATCGAAGAGCGGGCGCGAGCGTGAGAGCTTCTTCGGAAGAAGCGACGTGGGATCGTCCTGTGGAGCGGCGGGCGCCGGCGGTGCTGTAGTGACTGTTGACATGATTAGCTCCCCAGCGGCAGCAATACGATCGAGAACAGCTTGCCGCTATGCATCAGAAATTGCTCCACGATTGGCCCCAGCGAGACTGCGGGGAAATAGGTAAGTGCGGCGACAATCACCACGGTCCCTACCAGCAGGCCAACGAAGAGCGGCCCGTGAGTGGGAAACGTCCCGCTGGTGACTGGCACCTTCTTCTTCGCGGCGAGACTGCCGGCCGCAGCGAGAATCGGAATCAGAAACAGGAATCTGCCAATCAGCATGGCCAGGCCGAGCGTCAGATCGTACCAGGGCGTGTTGACCGTGATCCCCGCGAAGGCGCTGCCGTTATTGCCGGTCGCGCTCGTGTAGGCGTAAAGGATTTCGCTGAAACCGTGCGGCCCGTTGTTGTTCATGTTCGCGATGGCCGCGCCAGGCGGATTCCAATAACCGTGTGCCGGAAACGTGATGACCGCGCTCAACGCGCTGAACACCAGAATGGAAGCCGAAGTGACGATGATGGCGAGCATAGCCATTTTCACCTCCTTTTGCTCCAGCTTCTTCCCCAGATACTCAGGCGTGCGGCCCACCATCAGTCCCGCGATGAACACCGCGAGGATGCAATAAATCAGCAGCCCGTACAGGCCCGCCCCGACACCTCCGAATATGACGATGTCGGTCATCATATTGAGCATTGGCACCATGCCGGCGATGGGGATGAAGCTGTCGTGCCAGGAATTGACCGCCCCGCAACTGGTGTCCGTGGTGATGGTGGCGAATAACGCCGAGTTTACGTTGCCGTTGCGAACTTCCTTGCCTTCCATATTGCCGCCCGGCTGCCCCGCAGTGGCGGCCGTCTGCACTCCCATCTTCGCCAGCATTGGGTTGCCACTTTGCTCGAAGCCATAACAGACGAACACTCCTACCAGGAACATGAGCGCGCACGCGGCGAAGAGCGCCCACCCCTGCCGCGTATCTCCCACCATCTTTCCGAATGTGTAAGTGAGTGCCACTGGGATGACCAACAGCAGGAACATCTCCACGAAGTTAGTCAGGGGAGTAGGATTTTCGAATGGGTGCGCGGAATTAGCGTTGAAGAAACCGCCGCCATTCGTGCCGAGTTCCTTGATGGCTTCCTGCGATGCCACCGGCCCCTGCGCGATTGTCTGCTTCGCGCCTTCGATAGTGGTGACCGTCGTATAAGGCTTCAGGTTTTGAATCACGCCTTGTGAACACAGGAACAGTGCCGCGATCATGCTCATGGGCAGCAGAATGTAGACAGTGCCGCGCGTCAGATCTACCCAGAAGTTGCCGATGGTCTTCGATTCTTTTCGCGCGAAACCGCGCACCACAGCAATGGCGATTGCCAGGCCCGCGGCAGCTGACACGAAGTTCTGCACCGTCAGTCCGGCCATTTGCACCAGGTAACTCATGGTGGATTCGCCGACGTAACCCTGCCAGTTCGTATTCGTCAGAAAACTGACCGCCGTGTTGAATGCGCCATCCGGCGGCACAACCGGAGTACCAAAGTTCTGCGGGTTTAGTGGAAGATACGCCTGCACCCGTTGCAGAACATACAGAATCACAAATCCGAAAATGCTGAAGCTGAGCACGGAGGCCGTGTATTGGGTCCAACGTTGTTCCACGTCTTCGCGCACGCCAGCCGCCTTGTAAGTAAGCACTTCCAGCCATCGCAGAACGGGATGGAGAAACGTTCGCTCGCCGTCAAAAACGCGCGTCATGAAAGCGCCCAGTGGCTTCGTGCAGGCGAGGAGCGCCCCGAAGAAGATGGCGATTTGTAGAATTCCAGCAGCGGTCATCGAATGACCCTCCTAAAACCGCTCCGGCTTCAGCAGCGCGTAGAGCAGATAGATAAACAGACCGAGCGAGGTGACGCCCGCAATAATGTAGTCCATTTCGCTTCTCCTAGAGCTTGTCGCAGGCCTTGGTGAACGGCCAGCAGATGAGCAGAAACAATACGCCAATGGCGATGTACAGTAAGTCGAGCATCGTGTTTACTCCGTTTCTTCCAGCAGAACTTCGTGGCCGGCCCGCCGCAATCTGCGGGCAAGGCTCTTTTCCTGAGTGGGCCACCAGCGTCTCCGGCCGCCGAGAACAATCAGCGAATTCGGCTCCAGCACCGTGGCAAGAGTCTCCATCTGGTCGCGGCAAAGATAGAGGCGGACCGTGGTCTCGACGGGACTTTCGGCGGCGATTACGCGAAAACGGCGTTCGCTGAAATCCAGCAACACAGGTGGACTGGTGAGCGGCAGGGGGTAGGGCACAACCTGCGGAACCACCAACGTGATTTGCGCGCCCAGCCGGGCTGCCAAAACCCCAGCCTTTCGGAGCGCGTGAACCGTGGCCTCCACCGACGTGAAAACCACTACTACGCCCAAACGGGTTTGCTTCTCCACGCGAGCCGGAATCCCGGGCCGCGCGACTGCGGGGATGAACATTTTCTCAAAGGCGAGTGCCATGTCGTTCCGCTCTTAACATTTCGAGCGTAGGCGCAATGCCCTGAAGAAGTAATGGAAAAGACGTGAAGATTCTATTAAGTGGCGGAGGGAACGTTAAACCGATAGCCGACCCACGGCTCCGTTGTTATGTATTCTGGCTTCTCCGGATTCGCTTCTATCTTCTTGCGCAGGCTGCGGATAAAGACGCGAAGGTAGTCCACCTGGTCGCCGTAGTCGGGGCCCCATACGGCCTGCAGAAGCTGACGGTGCGAAACCGCTTCGTTGGGATGTTGCGTCAAGTAGCGAAGCAGTTCCAATTCCTTCGGTGTCAGGTGCGACGTAACACCTGAATTCTCCACCGTGCGAGCCGTGAAATCGATCACCAGGCTTCCGAGCTCCAGGCGCGCCTGCGCCGATTGTGGGGGAACAGGCACACGACGCAGGGCCGCACGTATGCGCGCCAGGAGTTCCGGCGTGCTGAAAGGCTTGGTGACGAAATCGTCGGCTCCAGCGTCCAGAGCTTTTACTTTGTCCTCTTCCGAGTTGCGGACGGTCAGCATGATGATAGCGATCTGCGTATCCGCGCGCAGCGCTCGGCACGCCGCAAGCCCCCCAATGCCAGGCATGTTCATATCGAGGATCACCAGGTCCGGACGATATTCGCGAACTTTCTCGAGGGCCTCCTCACCTGTGCGCGAATCGTCCACCTCATACCCTGCACTCGTCAGCGTCGTGCGCAGAATACGCCTAATCTGCGGTTCGTCGTCGACAACCAGGATGCGACCTGAACTCATTGGCTTTCTCCGCCCGTGCGCACAGGCAGAATGAGACGGAATGTCGTATCACCAGGATGGCTTGTCACCGTCAGATCGCCACCGTGTGCGCGCGCGATGCTATGTGCAATGCTAAGCCCCAATCCCGAGCCGGGCACCTGTTGCTGTACCGCGCTGCTTCTATAAAACCGCTCGAAGATGCGCTCTTGTTCCGCCGCTGGAATTCCCTTGCCGCGGTCGTGAATCTCTATCGTGTTCACGCCGTCACCGTTATGGATGTGAACACTCACGGGTGTTTGGGCTGGCGAGTACTTAAGAGCATTGTCCAACAGTTGCCGAATCGCCAAACGCACCAGTCGGCGATCGAAAGCGTTCACGGGAACGTCCGGATCGGCAACAACCTGTACAGACCGATCCTCGATTTCAGTTTGCATCGACGTAACAACTTCGCGCACAATCTCGTCTTCGCGCCCTGTCTCGAGATGTACCTCGATGTGCGCGGAGTCCAGCCGGGCCATTTCGATGGCATCGTCAATCAGATGGTGCAATCGGTCAGCCTCCTCGTCGGCGATGCGCAGCAGTTCCACCTTGCTATCCGGCAAATCCTGCGTCGAGGCAAGAAGCGATGTCGTGGCTGCGCGGATGGATGTGAGCGGGGTTTTGAACTCGTGTGCCATGGCGTCGATCAGCGTAGTACGAAGCTGCTCGCTTTGACGGGCGGCCTCAATCTGATGCGCCAAATCCTGTGCGCGCGCGCGTTCTAACCCGATGGCCACAAGATTGGCGATACCCTGCAGGACTGCATCGGCCATTACGATGCCTTGCAATGCAAGACTGGCGATGGGCTCGGAGCCGAGACGCACCGCCGTAATCACACGCTGGCGCTGCACATCGGAAAAGGTAGTGCCCTGTAGGGCGGCCTCTTTGAGCTGGTCGTCCATTCCATCGAACTCGGCGGGGCCTTGCCGATGGAATTCACCGGTCCTGCGATCGTACAGCACGATCGCGGTCAGCTCGAAGATCTCAGCCAGCTTGCGGGCGAGCTGCCGAGGGAAGGGTTCGCTGTTGTCGATCAGTAGAATCGCGCGGCTGAACGTGTACAAGCGTTCCACGTCGTGCTGATGATCGATCGCTTCCTGGGCGCGCCGCTTCGCTTCCGCGGAAAGGCGGCTGGCGAGAAGCGCGGTGGCGAGAAAACTGAAAAGTGCGATCCAGTTTTGCGGATCGGCAATAGTGAGCCTGCCGATAGGCGGAAGGAAGAAGAAGTTAAACGCGAACGTTGCGGCGACGGACGCGAGGAGTGCCTCTGGAAAGCCCCATGCGGTGGCAACCACCAGCACCACCAGAAGGAAAGCCAGGCCGGCGGTGGTCGCATTGACCGGAATCAGGCGAAAGGCAACGAACGTAACAGCCGCCACGCCCGCCAACGACAACACCGATCGAATGGCGCGCTGGAGCAGAGGTCGCATAGGATTCAGAGTTTTAGGCTGCGCAGGTATTCCCGGAATTCTCCGCCCAAGTCATGACGATTCAGCGCGAACTCCACCGTGGCCTTCAGGAAACCGAGTTTGTCGCCGGCATCGTAGCGTTTGCCTTCGAACTTATAGCCGTAGATGGGACGGTTCCGCAGAAGGTGCTTCAGAGCATCGGTCAGCTGAATCTCACCGCCGCTGCCGGGATCGATCGATTCGATGGAGTCGAAGATTTCCGGAGTCAACACGTAGCGTCCGATGATCGCCAGGTTGGAGGGCGCTTCCGAGGCCTTGGGCTTCTCCACCATATTGCGGACGCGAAACAGGCGGTCGCGACTGCCATTGTGAGCAACCGGTTCGGCATCCACGGCGCCATAAGAGGAGATGGCGTCGCCCTCCACTTCCATCAGCGCGACGACGGAGGCCCCATAGAATTCGTAGACATCCAGAAGCTGGCGAACGCACGGAGTTTCGGATTCGATCACGTCATCCGACAAGACGACCGCGAAGGGCTCGTGGCCCACAAGTTCCTTCGCCCGCAGAACGGCGTGACCCAGCCCCAGCGCCTCGCGCTGGCGGATATAAGAAACGTTGATCATGTCGGAGACACCGCGCACAATGGCCAGCAGCTCCTTCTTTCCTTTCGATTCCAGTGCGTGTTCCAGCTCGAAGCTGACGTCAAAATGATCCTCGATAGAGCTCTTGCCGCGGCCAGTGACAATGAGGATATTTTGAATACCCGAGTGCAGAGCCTCTTCCACGCCGTACTGGATTAACGGTTTGTCCACCAGCGGCAACATTTCTTTGGGCTGCGCTTTCGTTGCGGGAAGGAACCGTGTGCCAAGACCGGCCGCTGGAAACACCGCTTTTCTGACCCTGGGAATCATCGACTTTATTGTACCGGGCGCCCACCAGAGCATCGGACGATGTACAATTCTCCAGTGCTACATAGACTCGGCTGGATGCTATTACTGCCGCTCGCGGCGTTCTCACAGGATCAGATTGTGCCACCTGGCGCGAAGGTGGAACAGGTGGCGACCGGTTTTAACAAGTGGACGGAGGGACCTGTGTGGGTGCCCGCCGGCTATCTGCTGTTCGCCGAAATTCCCGGCAACAGCATCATGAAGTGGGCCCCTGGCGGCGGATCGAGCATCTTCATGCATCCCAGCGGTTATCTGGGCAGCGAGCCGTATGGCGGCCCCGAGCCCGGCTCGAATGGCATGACGCTGGACGCCAGGGGCCGTCTCACGGTCGCAGGTCACGCCCGGCGTAACGTTTGGCGGCTTGAGTCGATGGACGCGAAGGCGCAGATTACGGTTCTGGCCGATTCGTATCAGGGCAAGCGACTGAGCAGTCCGAACGATCTTGTCTATAAATCGGACGGGTCGCTCTACTTCACCGATCCGCCTTATGGATTGCCTACGCAGGGCGACGACGACCCCACGAAGGAACAGTCTGTCAATGGCGTCTACCGCATACCTGGCGCGCTTGCGCAGAGGGCCGGCACCCCGCCAGCGCGCGAGAAGCTACAGCTTCTGGTGAAGGATTTGCCGCGACCGAACGGCATCGCGTTCTCACCCGATGAAAAGTGGCTGTACGTCAACAATACGGCGCCGAAGAAACTGTGGATGCGTTATCCAGTGAAGCCGGACGGCACGCTGGGCGAGGGCGAGGTGCTCTTCGACGCTACTTCCGAGACAGCTCCCGGCGCGCCCGACGGAATGAAGGTGGACAAGAGCGGCAACATCTATAGCGCCGGGCCCGGCGGCGTTTGGATCATCTCGCCGGAGGGAGAGCATCTGGGAACGATTCCGGTGCCGGAGGTAGTAGGCAATCTGGCATGGGGCGACGCGGATCACAAGACGCTGTACATCACGGCCAGCACCAGCGTGTATCGCATCAAGCTGAAGATCGCCGGTGCGGGACGATAGTGATCTAGTGCGCCGCGATAGCGGGCGCCGAAATCATCCCCGACACTTTGTAGTCAAAGGGCACAATGCGGTAGCGATAAATCATCCCGTGCTCGCCCACGACATATCCGCGGTCCGGCGTCGGAAAACTCGAGGAGAATACTTGCGCCGGAAATCGGACCTCAGCCGTGTTCCAGCGTTTCCCACCGTCCGCGGTGTATGCGATCGTGGTGCCGCGCGCCACCCAACCTACGTCGTGATTCGCAAATCGGATAGGGCCGGCCGGAGCCGTCGTTGCGCCCTTCCATGTTAGTCCGCCGTCAGCCGTTTTCAGAAGATTTCCCTGATAGGTTCTGGCGAATCCGGTGTTTGCGTCGCTGAAGAAAAGCCCGCGGTCCATCGCACTCGCGTTCTCCATGTACCCGACCAGATTCCAGGTCAATCCGCCATCCACGGTCTTCGCAATTGCCGACGCATGATTCGCGAGGTTGCCCGTGCTGGCATAGCCGATCTGTGGCGTGGGGAAATGAATGCTTTGAAACTTGCACACCTCCTCGCGCGCGAGCCCGTCTACCTGAACCCGGGCCCGGCAAGCGTATACCTGGTTCCACGAACGGCCGCCGTCCTGGCTCCGAAGGATGTTCTGTCCGTCAAGGTACAGGCCAACGTCCGGAGTTGTGAATACGAAGGACCCCCAGGGCGAGAAACTCGAGTTGACGGTCTCCCAGTTCTCCCCATCCGTGGTCTTCAGCAACACGCCCCCACCCGCTTCGGTAGCCCAGCCGTGCGTCGCATCAAGAAAGAAGAGCTTCTCGAACTCGCGAGTGCCCGAGTGCGGGTCGCCCACCTGGGCGTTCCAATGATCCCCACCATCGGTTGTGTGCAGAAGGACGCCACCATCGCCCGCATCCGAATGGGTAGAGCCTACGACCCAGCCAATATCGCGGCTCACAAAAACAACATCATGCAGGTCGGAGTCGTGCGGGTAGTTGACCGGCTCAAAGATCGCCTTGAATTTCGGCTGCGTCCCGGTCGCGGTCACATGCCTGGTTGTTTTTGGTTTTGGAGGTTGCGCGACGACGCCGACGATCGCTAAGATCCCGATCGCCGCGATTGCAGAGAGCCTGTTCATACTTTCCCCCTTACGACAAACGTTGCCGGAGTCATCGCCGGGCGTCGACCCCATGGCCGTTTCGAGTGTTGGGCAGTATATCAGAACTTTTCGGCGAATTGTCGCGGGCGAGAGCGGGTCCAACGGGCAACGGGTATACTGCGAATAGAAGGCAACAATGGCCGTTGGAAATCTTGTCGACGTAATCCGCTCGCTCACCCCGGAGGAGCAGGAGTCCGTCCGGCTCTTCGTCGAGTTCCTGAAACGGAGGGGTACGACTCCGGCATCGCCGTTTCTTGCGGCCGTAGACGAATTTGTCGAACAGCACCCTGAACTGCTTCGCCGTCTGGCTCAGTGACCTTCTACCCAACCATCGAGGATGCGATCGCAGTACACGACCGCCTGATCGCCCTATTTGGCGGTTCACTGGGAATCCGGGACCGCGGCGCGCTTGAATCGGCAGTGGCTCGCCCGCAGACCGGCTACTACGAAGACATCATTCAGGAAGCCGCCGCCCTTTGGGAAAGCCTGTCACAGAACCATCCGTTCGTCGATGGAAACAAGCGAGTGGCCGTGACGGTGATGGCAGCATTCCTGCGGGTCAACGGGTACCGGCTTGCGTTCGACGATCTCGCGGCCTTCTCGTTCCTCACGGGCCTCTACGAGAGCGGTCGAATGCGATTCGGCGAGTTGGAGAAGTGGCTGCGCGAACACGCAAACCTCGTTTGACACTGGTACGTCCCACGCCTGAACCGATTACTTCGCCGGTTCCGTGGCTTTCAGGAACTCCACCAGCTTATCCTTCCACAGCGCGGCCAGTGTGTGCGATCCGTGACCGCGGGTTTCCGCCGTGTAGGGATAGAGAATGAACCGCGCCGATGGGACCTGCTTCAGTAGTTCAGGAGTAATCTTCAACTCAGGCGGATTGATAGTGTCGTCGCTGAAGTTGATGTGCAGAATTGGCGTGTGGATCTTCGCCAGCCCCGGTTCCGGATCGTAATCCCACGACGCATCCACCGCATAGGCAATATCGTTGGCGTCGTCAACGTTCGTGGCAGTTAGCTTGGCGAAGTTTTCCAGGCCTTTTTCACGCGTCGGGCTGGCCTTCTGCCAGGTCAGCGGATTGCCGCCCATGAACGCCATCATATCCGTAGCGATTTTCGCCGAGGGCGGATTCTCCTTGTAGTTGCCGCCGTCGAAAGCCGCGTCGTCACGGATGGCATGGATGACCGTTTGACGCCACAGGAGATTCCGGCCGGCGATCTGCTGGGGTTGACAGGCCAACGGCATCGCGGCGTCAAGGAAATCCGGGTGCCGCTCCATCCAGACATAATCGTGCATGCAGCCCATCGACGTGCCAATGATGATGCGCAGGTGGTTCACATGCAGATGTTCGGTCAGCATGCGGTACTGCGCCTCCACCATGTCCGTGTATCCATAACGCGGGAATTGCGCGTGCATCCCATCGCTGGGCTTGCTGGACTTGCCGTGGCCGATCCCGTCCGGCAGGATCAGATAATACTTCGCGGCGTCGAGCGGTTGCCCTGCTCCAAACAACTCCCCCGCGAAGATGTCGCGCAGAAACGTTGTGCCCGCGCCCCCGGTCCCATGCAGGATCAGCACGGCATTGCGCACCGTTCCGGATGGGTCGCGCTGCGCGGTGCCCAGAGTCCTGTAGTGGATGCGCAGATCCGGCATGGTCGCGCCGGTTTGGAAGTGAAAGTCGCGGAGGTGTGCGTCGCCTTCGGTGACGGGCCAGGTCTTCTGTGCGGCCGCGAAGACGGTGACCAGGGCAGAGACAAGAACAAGGCGAGAGATCATACGTTACAGTATCCTTTACAGCCATGCGAAATACACCTCGGGTCTTCCTTTTTGCCGTCTGCCTCTCTGGCGCTCTTTGCCTCGCGCAATCCGGCAGCGCGCTCCGCGGCTACACCGCCGACGGCACACGTACCGAACGGGACTGGGAACAGAAGTTTCGCGAAATCCCGAAGCCCGACAACATGCGCGAATATATGCGCCGCCTTTCCGCATATCCGCACCATATTGGGTCGCCGTACGACAAGGACAACGCCGAGTGGATTCTTGGTCTCTTTCAATCGTGGGGTCTCGATGCTCATATTGAAACGTTCCGCGTGCTTTTCCCCACGCCGAAGCTGCGCTTACTGGAGCGCATTGAACCGGGCCACTATCAGGCGAAACTGGCTGAGCCAGCCGTTCCGGGAGATGCTACATCGGGGCAAACTGGCCAACTGCCTACCTTCAACGCCTATTCCATAGACGGCGATGTCACGGGGCCACTGGTCTACGTGAACTACGGCATACCGGCCGACTACGAAATACTGGAGCGCAACGGCGTTTCTGTGAAGGGCGCGATCGTGATTGCGCGATATGGCGGGTCGTGGCGCGGCATCAAGCCGAAAGTTGCCGCTGAACACGGCGCCATCGGCTGCATCATATATTCCGATCCGAAAGACGACGGCTACGCACAGGGCGACGTGTTTCCCGAAGGCCCCTGGCGCCCCGCGTTTGGCGCACAGCGCGGCAGCGTGATGGACATGCCCGTTTATCCCGGGGATCCGCTGACTCCTGGGATTGGCGCGACGGCGGATGCAAAACGGTTGAAGATTTCAGAAGCCACCACGCTGACCAAAATTCCCGTGCTACCGATCTCTTATGGCGACGCGCAGCCGCTGCTCTCTGAATTGAAAGGTCCGGTTGCGCCCGAAGCCTGGCGCGGCAGCCTGCCGATCACGTATCACATGGGACCCGGCCCCGCGAAAGTCCATCTCGCGCTGCAATTCAACTGGGATATGGTGGACATCCGCGATGTAATCGCTACGATTCCCGGCACTGACGACAAAGATGAGTGGATTCTTCGCGGCAACCATCACGACGCGTGGGTGAATGGCGCTGAGGATCCAATCTCGGGACAGATGGCGCTACTGGAAGAAGCGCGCGCGCTGGCAGAGCTCCGCAAACAAGGCTGGCAGCCGAAGCGCACTATCATTTATGCCGCCTGGGATGGCGAGGAAGAGGGTCTGCTGGGTTCCACCGAGTGGGTGGAGCAACACGCCGCCGAACTGAAGCAGCATGCCGCCGTCTATATCAATTCCGACGGCAATGGCCGCGGTGTTCTCAATGTCGCCGGCTCGCACACGCTGGAACAGTTCATGAACGGCGTCGAGACGGATGTGCGCGACCCCGAAACGAACCTGACCGTGCGGGAGCGCCTGAAACTGAACAAACTCTCCGAAGCGAAGCCCGACGATCGCAAGGAATTGCGAACCCGCGCGGATGTGCGGATTGGCGCGCTTGGCTCGGGCAGCGATTACACTGCGTTTCTCGATCATGTGGGCGTGGCTTCGCTCAACCTGGCATTCGGCGGCGAAGACGGCGGCGGCATCTATCACTCCGTCTACGATGACTTCTACTGGTACACGCACTTCGCCGATACCGACTTCACCTACGGCCGCGCGCTCGCCCAAACGGCAGGGACAGCGATCATGCGATTAGCCGACGCGGACGTGCTTCCGTTCCAGTTCGGAGACCTTGCCGACACCGTCCACAAATATATCGACGAAGTAAAAACGCTGTGGAAAGAGAAGCACGACGAGATTGAGGAGCGCGACCGCGAACTGGACGAAGGCGTGTTCCCAGCCATCACCGATCCGAAGAAAGTGCTGGTGCCGCCAAAGCGCGAGCCCGTTCCGCCGTACCTGAACTTCGCGCCGCTGGAAACAGCCAGCGATACGCTAACCCGCAGCGCCGAGGCCTTCGAGAAAGCGTTAAAGGATTCGCCACAGCCGACGGCGCAGGAACTGAATCAAAAACTGCTGCAAAGCGAGAGGCTGCTCACCGATGAGGCGGGCCTGCCGCGCCGCCCCTGGTTTCAACATCAGATCTACGCGCCCGGCTTCTACACCGGCTACGGGGTGAAAACGCTGCCCGGCGTACGGGAAGCAATCGAGCAGAAGCAATGGGACGAGGCCGCCCGTCAGATTGAACAAGTGTCGAAGGCTCTGCGCAATGAGGCCGCGCTGCTGGATGCAATGACCGCAACACTCAGCCACTGAGAGTGGTCATAGAGAAAAGCGTGCGAGTGGTTATTGTTCGTCAAAATTCCCGTCGTTAGCATGTAATACATGCTTCAGACACGGGTCCAGGGAGGACCGACTGCGGTCGGCTGAATAGTGATGTTGGTCCTCCCCAAGCTGTGCTCAGGAGGCCTACATTGTCCGTCAACCGTTCTGGAGCTCTGAAAGCTATCCTGATTGGCGGCCTGATGGCAGCCACTCTGGATCTGATCGCCGCATACATTTCATTCGGGCCTGGAGTGCCGCGCGCAATTGCCGGGGGCCTGATTGGGCCACAGGCACTAAAAGGAGGCCCTATTGTTTACGCTCTCGGAATCTTCCTGCATTACTTCATCGCGATATGCGCAGCGGCCGTATACGTTGGCGCGAGCCGAAAGCTTGTCTTCCTGAAGGAGCACTTTCTGGTGTGCGGCGCATTTTACGGAATCGCCGTCTACCTGGTAATGAACCTGATCGTGCTGCCGCTGTCGGCGTATCATGCCACTCGCCCGCTGCCACGTTCCGAAATTGAGCCGGATCCGATATGACCACTAAGATGGAGAGGTGAAGAAAGTATCCGGAGCGTTTTCCCCTGTTGTGGCGGTGGACCGCAAGGCGGCCAAGCCGATGCACCGGCAGATTTACGACGGCTATCGGGAGGCAATCATCCGCGGAAACCTGCGCTCCGGCCAACAGATCCCCTCTACTCGAACACTCTGCGCCGAACTCGGGATTTCGCGCATTCCCGTGCTGGACGCCTATGCGCAACTGCTTGCCGAGGGGTATTTTGAGAGCCGCCCGGGTGCGGGAACATTTGTGTCCAGTTCTTTGCCTGACCAGCCTGTAACCGGAGGCGATCCGGATACCTCCACACCCGCTGCCCGGGCGGGTACACGGGTGACATCCGGGCGATCGACCACGCTCCCGCACGGCGAATTCGAACAGTGGGCATATCGCACCGGCGCGTTCAGCGTCGGCCAGTTGGCCTTCGACCACTTTCCCTTTGAAGTCTGGTCGAGCCTGATGGCCCGGCATTACCGCAGAGTGCATGCCGGTTCGCTGAACTATGGCGACCCCATGGGTTCCAAAGATTTCCGCGAGACCATTGCCGCTTATCTGAGAACATCGCGGGCGGTCCGCTGCGATGCGCAGCAGATCATGGTGGTCAGCGGATCCCAGCAGGCTCTGGACATTTGCGCGCGCGTGCTGCTGGATCCGGGCGGGCGCGTGTGGATCGAGGATCCCGGCTACCGGCTGCTTCGGTCGGCCCTGATGCTGGCAGGCTGCGACATCGTGCCTGTGCCGGTGGATTCAGAAGGGTTGAACGTGGCCGCGGGAATCCGTTTATGCCGCGACGCGAAAGCTGCCTGGGTGACGCCTTCGCACCAATATCCGCTGGGTGTCACCATGAGCGCTTCGCGCCGCTTTCAACTGCTGGAGTGGGCGCGCAGCAGCGGCGCATGGATTGTCGAGGACGATTACGACAGCGAATATCGCTACGAATCGATGCCCATCGCGTCGTTGCAAGGGCTGGATCGGGATTCCCGCGTCGTGTACATCGGAACCTTCAGCAAAACCTTGTTTCCGTCGCTGCGTCTGGGATACATGGTGATCCCACCGGACCTGGTCGAGCGGTTTGTTTCGGTGCGGCGGCTGATCGATGTATGCCCCCCGTCGTTGTATCAATCCGTCCTTGCCGATTTTATTCGTGAAGGACATTTCGCGCGCCACATCCGCAAGACGCGGCTTCTCTACAGCGAGAGACGGACCGCGCTGGTCGAAGCAATTCGCAGCGAATGTAATGGCGTGCTGGAAGTAATCGGCGGCGAGGCCGGCATGCACCTGACTGCCATGCTGCAGCATGGAGTTCAGGACCTGGAGATCGCAGCCAGCGCGGCCGAGCAGAAACTTTGGTTATGGCCGTTATCGCCGGCTTATATGGGGCAGACGCCGCGGCAGGGTTTCGTACTGGGGTTCGGAAGCACTACGGCGTCCGATATGCCACGGGCAGTGGCGAAGATGCGCAGCCTACTCAAAGCCGGCTGAGGGGCCTCTGGCTGATGGGAAGTGCAGGGGCAGGTGATGCCTGCCCCTCAGGCCGGCTAATAAGCCGCTAGCTCTTCGGAAACGGCTTGAACACGTGCATGACGTGCGTTTTGGCTTGCGCGCCTTTCACGCTCGGAGTCAGACCGCTCCGACGCGCCTTCACCGCCGCACCGGCGCTGGATGCATCCTCATAGGCAACCTGCAACGTGGTGGCTGAAGGCCCGGTAAACTGCAGCACCTCCACGGAGAAGCTCGTGCCGCCGCCATCGAAAAGCACCTTGAACGTGCCCGACGGCAAATGGACGTAATTAGACAGCAGGTCGCCAAACGTCTCGGCCTCACCGAGCCCACCGCCCGAAAGCTGTTGGAAACCCTGAATCACCGGCGTCGTCCCCGATGAGAACAGGTTTCCGTTCTTGTCGAATACCTGGATCGTGAAGGCCGTGGGAGTCGTATCCTGGTTATAAACCACAAACGACACGCGGTTCGAACTGCCATTGTCGATGCCCTCGGCAGACCATCCGGTCCATATACCGCCGTTATCGTCCCATGCGATGGGCGCACTTAGTGACCACGGCTCACCGGGCAGATTCGAGTAGAGCAATTGAGGCAGCACATCACTACATGTGACACTGTCGGGACAAAGGAAAGTGGCATAGACGCTGCCTACCGCGATGTTGTTGTAATGCTGTCCCGCGTTGCTGGTGGCGCCAAGCATGTCGGTTTCCGCGGGCTGGTTGGCATCGAGGGCAAAGCTCAGTTCGTTGCCCGAAGACAGCGCTCCTCCGACTCCAGCGGTCGTGTCCAGGTTCATGGGATTGCCGTTCGTGTCGTAGTACAAATAGTCAACACCCACAGCACCCGTCGCCGGACCGGCAACGCGGATGGCCGTGCTCCATCCTCCTCCAGCCGCCAGCCAGATAAATGTTCCGGTCATAGCGCAGGAGTAACCGAGTAAGGTACTGCCGTTGTAAACCGAAACCGAGTTTCCTGTCCCGATGCCCGAGCAATCCACGGACGGATCGGTCGTCCAATAAGTCTGGCCATGTAGCGCAGCGGCACCCATAGCGATCAATCCAACAAGGTGAAGTGATTTCATACGCACAAAACTTTCCTCCAAATCGTCAATACCGTTCGACGCCCGGCAACCGGTTGCGTTGCAAAACTGTGAATCCCTGCTCCAGAACCGCCTGGCGGACACAATGCCGTCGCCCCGTGCGGCGGCCTCGGCCTTGTCTCAGTGTAGTCTCCCGAGCGTGCAAATGGCGAGGTCTACTGACACAATGCTGTCAGCAGACCTGTCGGAGAATCCTTTAGGGAAAGACAAGCGTGCGCTCTCAGCTAAGCTAAGTTGAGGAATGCGCAGGGCTGATCGCCTTTTTCAGATCGTGCAGTACCTGCGTGGCCGGCGGCTGACCACGGCTGCACAGCTCGCGTCATGGCTGGCGGTTTCCGAGCGCACGGTCTATCGCGATATCCGCGACCTCTCGCTCTCTGGCGTGCCCGTGGAGGGCGAGGCGGGCGTGGGTTACCGGCTTAGCAAGGGATTTGATCTGCCGCCCATCATGTTCACCATCGACGAGGTCCAGGCCCTGGTGGCGGGTGCCCGTATCGTGCAGGCTTGGGGTGGCCCCGCACTGGCCGTGTCCAGCCGGTCGGCCGTTGAGAAAATCGCCCAGGCTTTGCCCCCTTCCCGCCGCGGCGATGTCGAACGAACGCCCCTGTTTGCGCCTGGGTTTCACTTGCCCGCGGACTCCGGGGCCGTCCTGGAAGCGGTGCGTCAGGCGGTTCTTGCGCGGCGCAAAGTGCGGCTCATTTATATCGATTCGAGTGAGCAGGAGTCCAACAGAGTAATTCGACCGCTCGCGCTGTCCTTCTGGGGGGCGACATGGACGATTGCCGCCTGGTGCGAGATGCGGGCCGGCTTTCGTAATTTCCGCCTTGACCGGATCCACCTCCTGCAGCCACTCGATGAGATTTTCGACGACCAGCCGGGCATGCGTCTGGAAGACTTTCTGGCCCTGGTTAACTCCGAGAGCCTTCCGCCGTCTGGTACAAGCAGGTAAGGAGACCGAATGAAGCTGCTGGTAGCCGCGTTGCTGCTGTTTACGGGAAGTGACAAAGTTGGCGAAGTCCTCACCGGGCCAGCCGCGTTCCAGGATTACACGACCATTCGCCCGGGTCAGTTCCGAAAGATTACGGTAGCCGACCTGCCGAAGCCTTTTGCGACACAAAGCGCGGGCAACGGTCCGCAGATCGTTCCCAAACCCGCCGGTGCGTGGCCGCAGGCGCCCGCTGGCTTCAAAGTGGAGCGCTACGCGGAAGGCCTCAATAATCCACGCGAGATTCGCACTGCGCCCAATGGCGATTTCTTCATCGCCGAGAGCGAGCCGGGCGACATCCGGCTGTACAGCGGCATTACCGCCGACGGAAAGCCGAAGCAAACGGCGATATTCCTCACGGGCCTGCATCAGCCCTTTGGGATGGCTTTTGTGCCCGCTGGTTCGAATCCACAGTGGCTGTACATCGGCAATTCGGATTCGCTGGTGCGCGTGCCATACCGTTCGGGGGATCAAAAAGCGCGCGGGCCAATTGAGAAGCTGGCCGATTTGCCACGCGCCGGATATCACTGGACGCGCGATCTGGCCCTCTCGCCGGATGGCAAGCATTTATTCGTCTCGGTCGGCTCCAATTCGAATATCGACGACCCCGATACGCATCCAGGAGAATTCCATCGCGCCGATATTCTGCTGTTCAACCTGGATGGAAAGTTTGAACGCGTGTATGCTTCGGGCACCCGTAACGCGGTGGGGATAGCGGTGAATCCGGATACGGGCGAGTTATGGTGCTCCACGAATGAGCGCGACGAACTGGGCGACAACCTGCCGCCCGATTACATCACGCATGTCACCGACGGCGGGTTTTACGGCTGGCCGTATTACTACACCGGCGGGCATCCCGATCCGCGGCTGGGCGGCAAACATCCTGAGCTGAAGGACAAGGTGCTGGTTCCCGACGTTCTGCTGCAACCGCACAACGCATCGCTTGAATTGACTTTTTATGAGGGCCCGCAGTTCCCGGCCGAATATAAGGGCGATGTTTTTGCGGCCGAGCATGGATCGTGGAATCGCCATATGCGCACGGGGTATGAAGTGATCCGAGTCCCGTTGAAGAATGGTCACGCAACGGGCGAGTTCGAGAACTTTATCACAGGATTTGCCACGGCCGACGGCAACGTATGGGGCCGGCCTGTCGGGGTTGCAGTTGCCCCCGACGGATCGCTGATGGTAACCGATGACGGGTCGAACTCCATCTGGCGTGTCATATGGACCGGCGGACGCTGATTCTGCTAGTGCCGATGTGCGCGCTGGCGCATGATCCCATTTCCACGAAAATCACGTGGAGCCGGGAGATTTCCCGCCTGATGTTCGCCCATTGTGCCTCGTGCCACCGTGAAGGCGGGTCGTCGTTTCCTTTGACGACGTATCGACAGGCGCGCCCGTGGGCCGTCGCGATTAAGGATGAAGTGCTGTCGCGCCGAATGCCGCCGTGGGGCGCGATAGAGGGCTTTGGCGATTTTCGTGATGACGAGTCGCTGACGGAAACGGAAATAGAGATTATTGCGGCATGGGCCGAGGGTGGCGCGCCCGAGGGCGACCCGGCGCTGCTGCCCGCTGCTCCCGAAATCCCGAAAGTATCGCCTGCCCCGGTGGGAGTGGAAATCGTTGTGGACGGGCGCACCGTGTTGCCTCGCGCCGTCCGGCTGATGGCGATTCGCCCGCGAACGCTGGCGGCGGGTGCATCCATGCAGGTAATCGCGCGGCGGCCGGACGGCAGCATCGAGCCGCTTCTTTGGATCTACAATTTTCAGCCGGCGTTTTTGCGCAGCTATGTGTATCGTGAGCCGCTTGCGCTACCCGCCGGGTCGGAAGTGGAAGCCTCGCGCGGAGCCGTGGTCTTGATTACCGCAACTCCCGAACCGGGACATTAAACGCGACTGTATTGACCACTCCATTCCGCTGGAACTGCGCCCATAAGCGGTAGATTCGCTCGCGCGGGAAAATCACGTTGAATTGTTCCTCCGCACCGCCGTTGGCGAGGAATGGATGCGTGTGCATAGCATCCACCAGATCGTCGCTCACCACCAGCAGATGTCCCCACGCCCCGATGTATCTCTCAATCCCGTTCGCGGGGCTGAGCCGAAAGTAGATCCGTGTTGTCAGACCCGCAATCGGCTGCGGTGGATCGGTTACCAGCTCCACGCTTAGGTTCGCGGCCTGCTTTGCGGATCGATCTGCCTGAAGATTCGCGGGAGTGAAAGCGCC
>Ga0265325_10000821_pt1 | contig 22542 bp, 23 predicted proteins | sample 41420metaG_FD_202090 | JGI IMG/M metagenome (GOLD analysis project Ga0265325, IMG submission 202090) | Rhizosphere microbial communities from Carex aquatilis grown in University of Washington, Seatle, WA, United States - 4-14-20 metaG | ecosystem: Host-associated > Plants > Roots > Rhizosphere... | reverse complement strand
GCTGGCGCTGCTGGCGCAATCGGCACACGCCGCCCCCCCGGCGAAAGCAGTCCAGATCGGGACTTTCGACAGTCCGACTTACATCGCGACCGCGCCTGGCCAGCACCGATTGTTATTTGTGGTCGAGCAGACCGGCAAAATCCGCGTGTTGCGCGACGAGGTTTTGCTGACAGCACCTTTCCTCGACCTCAGCAGCCGCATCTCTTGTTGCGATGAGCGCGGTGTACTATCGATGGCTTTCGCGCCCGATTACGCGACATCGGGCCTGTTCTATGTTGCCTTCACCAACCAGACCGGCGACGTCGAGATCGACGAATTCAAGCGTTCGGGATTGACCGCGTTATCGGTCATTGCACTGCCGGGCTCGCGCCGCCATCTCCTCTCCGTTCATCATCGCGAGGCTGCCAATCACAATGGCGGACAGCTGCAGTTTGGGCCGGACGGCTTTCTCTACATTTCGACCGGCGACGGCGGCGAAGTGTTCCCGCGCGGCAAGTACTCCCGCAGGCTCAACTCACTGCTTGGCAAGATTTTGCGGATCAATCCGACCGCCGGCGGCGGCAAGCCGTACCAAATTCCGAGCGACAATCCATTCCAGGGCGCCAATCAGTTGCCGGAGATCTACGCCTACGGCTTTCGCAATCCGTGGCGTTTTTCGTTCGACGGTCAGCGTATCGCGATCGGCGATGTCGGGCAGTCCGCCGAGGAGGAAGTCGATTTCCTCAGCAATGCCGACGTGAAAGGCGTGAATTTCGGCTGGCCGCAATATGAAGGCGATGTCGTGTTCGACAATACGCGTCCGGGTCCAACACCGGCAAAATTTCCGATGCTGGTCTATACGCACGACAATGGCGGCTGCGCCATCATTGGCGGTTTCGTGTCTCACGACCCGCTCATTCCCGCGCTCAATGGACATTATCTGTACGGCGATCTGTGCACCGGAATCATTTACAGCATGGTGCCGAACGTACCCGGCCAGACATATACCCGGAATCGGCAGATCGGTATCGTCGCGCCAAACCTGACGACCTTCGGGCTCGGCCCAAACCACGCCCTCTATTTTGCACAGACGAGCGGTGAGGTTTCGCGCATCGCGCCGCCGTAGGGATCAATCGGCTCGCGCTCGGCCGGAAAATATCCTAAAAGCCGCGGGTCATGCGTAGACCCAGAAAAGCCGTGCTCGGACGGCCCGCGACCATTCCCGCCTCCCCGGCGCTGGCGACGCTCGATCGGGTGCCCAATCCGCACCGCGACACCGATTATCTCGCACGCTTCACCGCACCGGAATTCACCACGCTGTGCCCGATCACCGGACAGCCCGATTTCGCGCATCTCGTCATCGACTATGTGCCGCGGCAGTGGCTGGTGGAATCGAAATCGCTCAAGCTTTATCTGTCGAGCTTCCGCAATCATGGCGCGTTCCACGAGGATTGCACGGTCGCAATCGGCAAACGGCTCGCCGGATTGCTCAAGCCGAAATTCCTGCGCATCGGCGGCTATTGGTATCCGCGCGGCGGCATGCCGATCGACGTGTTCTGGCAGACCGGCAAATTGCCGGCGGGCGTCTGGGCGCCGGACCAGGGTGTCGCGCCTTATCGCGGCCGCGGCTAGACCGGGTTAACGTATCGGCGCAGATAATGCGCGCAGACCAGGCCGGTCGCGGCCAGCATGACGCCGCCGATCACCAGGATTGCGGTGACGCCGATGGTCGCGAAACCGAGAGTGTAGATCGCCGGCCCCGCCGCCTGCCCGAGAAAATAAAAGAACGCGTGCAGCGACATTGCCGAGCCGCGCGCCGCCGGCGCCAATTCGCTGGCGTAGATCTGGATCACGGCATGCAGCATGAAGAAGCCGAGGCCGAGCCAGCAAAAGTCGGCGAAGTCGACCGGCCATGGCGCGCGCAATGCCAATAGCGCGATGCAGGCGCCCATGATGCAGCCGCCGATCCGCATCATCCATGTTTCCCCGAGCCGGTCGAGAAACCAGGCCACCCGAAGGCTGTAGACGATGCCGCCAATGCCGAACCCGCCAATGACGATGCCGGCGATCGAAGCCCGCATCTCGCCGCCGGCGTGCAGCAGCGACGCCATGTGCGGGAAAATGCCGTACATGAAGACAGCCTCCACGATCACCGCACCGAAACAGATTTTGGCGAGAGGATTGCCGAAGATGGCGCGATAGTTCGGGCCGATCGTCGACAGGTCGAAGCCTTTGCCGTGCGCGCCGACACCGTAAAGTCCGCGCGCCGCTACCGCCAGGATCAGAAATGCAAGCACCGCCATGGCAACAAACACCGCGCGCCAGCCGAACAGGTCGGCGATGATGCCGGCGCCGGTGGCGCCGAGCAGATTGCCCATCATCACCGCAAACAGGATGCGTCCCAGCGCGACCTGTCGCTCCTGCACCGGAACGAGATCGCCGACCACCGCAAAGGAAATCGGCACCAGGCCGCCGGCCGCAAGACCGGCCAACATGCGCGAGGCCGCAAGCAGTTCGAGGTTAGGCGCAAATGCGCCGGCCAAGGTGGCGGCGGCGAGCGCGCTGAGGCAGATCAGCATCAGCCGCACTTTGTTGAACATGTCGCCGAGCGCGCCGAGCACCGGTTGAATCAGCGCGTAAGGCAGCGAGAAGGCGGTGGTCAGCAGGGCGGCGGTTTCCGGCGTCACGCCGAGGCCGCCGGCGATCTGCGGAATGATCGGATCGAACGAGCGCACGAACAGCGAGCCGGAGAAAACGACGAAGGCCAGGAGATTGAGAATGCGCGTCATGCGGATGGCGCGTCGCTGGCCGTCAACGCTTGGCGAGCCGGTCGAATTCAACCAGGCGCCGCAACAGCGGCTCCATGTCCTTCAGCGGCACCATATTGGGACCGTCGGACGGCGCGCGGTCGGGGTCCTGATGGGTTTCGATGAAGACGCCGGCAACGCCGACCGCGACCGCGGCGCGCGCCAGCACCGCAACGAACTGGCGCTCGCCGCCCGACGACGTGCCCTGCCCGCCCGGCTGCTGCACCGAATGCGTGGCGTCGAAAATCACCGGCGCGCCGATTTGCTCCTTCAGGATCGGCAGCGCTCGCATGTCGGACACCAAGGTGTTGTAGCCGAACGACACGCCGCGCTCGGTGACAAGAACCTTGCTGTTGCCGGCGCCGGTCACCTTGGCGACCACGTTCGCCATGTCCCACGGCGCCAGAAACTGGCCCTTCTTGACGTTGACGACGCGGCCGGTCTTCGCCGCCGCGATCAGCAGGTCGGTCTGGCGGGACAGAAACGCCGGGATCTGCAGCACGTCGACGGCCTGCGCGACCCGCGCGCACTGCTCGGCTTCGTGCACATCGGTCAGCACCGGCACGCGAATTTTTTCGCGAATTTCGGCAAAGATCGACAGCGCCTGTTCGAGGCCCATGCCGCGCGCGCTGGCCGCGGAGGTGCGGTTGGCCTTGTCGAACGAGGTCTTGAACACCAGGCCGACGCCGACATGGCCGGCAATATCTTTCAGCGCAGCCGCCATTTCGAGCGCATGGGCGCGGCTCTCGAGCGCGCAAGGTCCGGCAATAACGGCAAGCGGCAATGAATTGCCGAAATTCACATTGCCGACCGCGACAGTCTGGCTGGGACGAAGCAACTGATCCACGTTAATGCCCTCGCGGCGCGACCATGAAACGGGATGCGGCCGCGGTCAACGCTGTGCTGACGCGGGGGTCTCGAACACCAATGTCGCGCCCATGGCAGTAGTGCCGCCAATCACAAGCTGCCCGGCGGATTCGGCAAAAGCCACATTGGCGGCTCGCAACACGGCCTCCGTTGCCTCGAGATCGGCGACGGCAAAGCGGATTGCCGCCAGCCGGACGCCGCTCGTGGTTGCGGGTGCGGCGCTGCCGAACCGGCTGCGGAACCCGACCGGATCCATGATCGCGATTTCGCCGCGCGGCGTCTCGACGGATAATTTGCCCGGAGCGAAGTCGATATTCGGGACGCCGCTATAGCTCGACAGAAAGAACCGATGATCGGCCGGTTTGCCGGCGACCATTACCACTCCGGCGATGCCGGTCACGCCATTGGCGTGACGTTGGAACGCCGGATTCCAGAAATTGTCCGGGTAATGCTGCTGGCACGTCGCGAAGCGAATGGCGGATGCCGTGGCGTTCGCGGCAAAGGCGAGCGAAAATGCCAGCTTCACCGGCGTACCGTCCGGACGCTTGCCGTCACGTTCGAAGCGCAGCGGCTCCGAGCCCGCAATGCCAGCCTCGGCAAAGTTGTTGGCGTCAGCCTGCGCATCCTGCGATTCCAGGATCAGCAGCGACAGCCCTTCGCCCCGCGCGATAAAATCCCGATTGAATTTGCCGAACAATTCGGAAATTCCGTCGTCACCGAGCTTCTCCGGCTCGGCGACGGTCAACAGCTCGATGAAAAATCCCGGCAACTGCACGATGTGATTGTGCGTGCCCCAGGGATGGTGGTTGCGCGCGCCGACGGTAAAGCCGGCGCGGCGGTAGAATTCCGCCGCGCCGTCAAGATCGCGCACCGCGTGGACGACGTGGTCGAGCCCTCGCGCCATTCCCGCGCTACTTCACCGACGAGAACGTCGTCGGCTGCAGGATCTGATTGGTGATCGAGGCAATGATCTGCCCGTCCTTCTCGGTTTCGGCGCGCTTGGCGATCCATTCCGGATCGCTCATGAACGCACCCCAGATTTTTTCTCGCACGGCGAGCGAGTCCCAGGCCAGCATGTAGATGAGATCCTGATTGGAATTGCCAACCACGACGGTCCAGAACCCGGCCTGACGGATGCCGTGCTTTTCCCACAGCTTGAGCGTAATGGTGTCAAATCGCTTGATCAGCGCCGGCAGCCGCCCCGGCAGGCAATGATAGGTCCGCATTTCGTAGATCATGGCTTATCCCCGACGTCTCAATGAATGTGAATTGAGCATATCTCAGGCGCCGGCGATATCGGTCTAGACCAGCCTGCTCTGCTCCAGCGCCGCTTCGACAAACGAGGCGAACAGCGGATGCGGCTCGAACGGCCTCGATTTCAATTCGGGATGGAATTGCACGCCGATAAACCAGGGATGGTCGTCATATTCGATGATTTCCGGCAGCACGCCGTCGGGTGACATGCCGGAGAAACGCATGCCGCGCTGCTCGAGACGGCCCTTGTAATTGGTGTTGACCTCGTAGCGGTGCCGGTGGCGTTCGGAGATCTCGGTCGAACCATAGATATTTCCGACGCGGCTGCCGCGCGACAGCGTCGCCGGATAGGCGCCGAGCCGCATCGTGCCGCCGAGATCGCCGCTCGCAGTGCGCTTCTCCAGCGCATTGCCCTTGAGCCATTCGGTCATCAGGCCGACCACCGGCTCGGAGGTCGGGCCGAACTCGGTCGAGTTGGCCTCATCGATGCCGCACAGATTGCGCGCGGCTTCCACGACCGCCATCTGCATGCCGAAACAGATACCGAAATACGGCACGTGGCGCTCGCGGGCGAATTGCGCGGCGCGGATTTTTCCTTCGGCGCCGCGCTGGCCGAAGCCGCCCGGCACCAGGATGCCGTTGACGTGCTCGAGAAACGGCGCCGGGTCCTCGTTCTCGAACACTTCGGATTCGATCCAGTCGAGCTTGACCTTCACCTTGTTGGCGATGCCGCCATGCGACAGCGCCTCGATCAGCGACTTATAGGCGTCCTTCATGCCGGTATATTTGCCGACGATGGCGATGGTGACATCGCCTTCCGGATTGCGGACGCGCTCGTTGATCAGTTGCCAGCGCGCGAGATCTGGCGGCGTGCCCGGATCGAGCCCGAAAGCGGCGAGCACTTCGGCGTCGAGACCCTCCGCGGAATAGGCCTGCGGCACGGCATAAATGTTGTCGACGTCGCGGGCCTCGATCACCGCGCTTTCGCGCACGTTGCAGAACAAAGCCAGCTTGCGCCGCTCGCTCTCCGGGATCGGCCGGTCGCTGCGGCAGAGCAGAATGTCGGGCTGAATGCCGATCGCGCGTAGTTCGCGTACCGAATGTTGTGTCGGCTTGGTCTTGAGTTCGCCGGCGCTTGGGATCCACGGCATCAGCGTCAGGTGAATATAGATCGCATGATTGCGCGGCAGGTCGTTGCCGAGCTGGCGGATCGCTTCGAAATACGGCAGGCCCTCGATGTCGCCGACGGTGCCGCCGATTTCGACCAGCACGAAGTCGAAGCCGTCATTGCCGTCGCGCACGAAATCCTTGATCGCATTGGTGACGTGCGGAATGACCTGGATGGTGGCGCCGAGATAATCGCCGCGCCGCTCCTTGGTGAGGATGTCCTGATAGATGCGGCCGGTGGTGATGTTGTCCTGCCGCGTCGCCGGGCGGCCGGTAAAGCGCTCGTAATGGCCGAGGTCGAGATCGGTTTCGGCGCCGTCATCGGTGACGAAGACTTCGCCGTGCTGATACGGCGACATCGTGCCCGGATCGACGTTGAGGTAGGGATCGAGCTTGCGCAGGCGGACCTTGTAGCCGCGCGCCTGCAGCAACGCGCCGAGCGCGGCTGACGCCAAACCCTTGCCAAGCGAGGACACCACGCCGCCGGTGATAAAAATATACCGCGCCATGGGATTCGAGCTTTAGCTCCCTCGGTTCGATTCGACGAGCGCGAAAAACGCAATGCAGTCCATCTGTCCACACCGCCTAAAGCCGAAGGGCCGGATGTTCCGGCCCTCGGTCGTTGATCTATTTCGACTGCGGCACCTGGGGGCCCGCCGGCTCCGCTGGCGGCGCGCCTTGACGCTGCAACTGATTGAGCACGCCACCGCCGGAACTCAGTGGCGGCGGTGCACCGGGCGCGCTGATCGGCGCGGCGGGCTGGCCGCCGCCTTGAATGATCGAGGTCGGTGCCCGTCCCCAGCCCGCCAGGATCGAGAGGATTACGCTTGTCGCAAAGAACAGGCCGGCCAGAATGGCGGTTGCGCGGGTGAGGACGTTGGCGGAGCCGCGGTTGGTCATGAATCCGCCGCCCGAGCCAATGCCGAGGCCGCCGCCTTCCGAGCGCTGCAGCAGCACCGTGCCGATCAGGGCCAGCACCAGCATCAGATGAACGACAATCACGACGTGCTGCATAACGAAACTGCCTCAATCCTGTCGGGTCCGGCCGCAAGCCAGCCGGCCCAAACCGGTCATATATAGGAATTCGCGGCGGTCCTACACGATCCAGGCATCTTTTTCTACTGGCGGTGACGCTGCCTACTGCTCGTAAACTTGGGCAATTCCGAGGAATTCCTCGGCTTTGAGGCTGGCGCCGCCGACCAAAGCGCCGTTCACGTCGGCGATGACAAGAATCTCTGCCGCGTTCGCTGGCTTCACCGAGCCGCCATAGAGGACGCGCATCATGGCCGCTTCCGATCCGAAGCGCCGTACCAGTGCATCCCGAATGAAACCGTGGACTTCCGCAATATCGGCAGCGGTTGGCGTCAGACCGGTTCCAATCGCCCAGACCGGTTCATAGGCCACCACCAGATTGGCGGCCGTCGCCCCATCCGGCACCGAGCCGGCGAGCTGGTGCCCCACAACATCCAGCGTCTTCGCGGCCTGGCGCTCGGCCTTGGTTTCACCGAGACAAATAATAGCCGTCAATTTCGCGCGCCACGCCGCCTGCGCCTTGGCGAGAACCTCGGCGTCGGACTCGTGGTGCGAGGTGCGCCGCTCCGAGTGGCCGACAATCACCGCGCTGGCGCCGCAATCCGCCAGCATTTCCGCGGAAATGTCGCCGGTGAAGGCGCCGCTTGGCTGGGCGTGACAGTCCTGGCCGCCAATCGCCAGTTTGGAGCCGCGCGCCGCGGTCGCAAACGGGAACAGCAGCGTCGCCGGCGGGCAGATCATCAGATCAGCGCCAGTCATCTGATCGGCGCCACGCATGATGCGGGCAAGTTCGGCGGAGGATTGCCGCAGCCCGTTCATTTTCCAGTTTCCCGCCACCAGCGGGCGCGGTATTGGCGCCATTGCCTTCCTCTTGCCTTCAACTGAGCGGTTATCAGAGCCGCAAACCCCGCGCCAGCGTGGCCAACGCGGGTGATGCGTGTTGCAGGGATTCGGTCGGGTCCCTATGATGCCGCCGTCCGCCTCAACACCAGGCGGAAATCATTGATCCTCAACAAAAATCGGGTCGTTTATGCTTCGCGGGATTCATAAAGCCTCCGCCAGTTGGCTCGGCAAAGGCATCATGGCGCTGGTGATGGGCCTCCTCATCCTCAGCTTCGCGATCTGGGGCATCAATGACATTTTCCGCGGCGGCAGCCAGTTGAACGTCGCCAGCGTCGGCAGCTCCGACATCACCGCGGAGCAGTTTCGCTTCTATTACAACGACAAGGTCAATCAGCTCGGCCGCCGGATGGGCCGTCCGATTTCGCCCGACCAGGCGCGTGCGCTTGGCCTCGACAGGCAGATCCTCGGACAATTGCTCGCCGAAACCGCGCTCGATCAGAAGGCCAAACAGTTGAAGCTCAGCGTCTCCGACGCCGAGATGTCGCGCCAGATCAAAAGCGATCCAAGCTTCCAAGGCGTCAACGGCCAGTTCGATCCGAGCCGGTTTCAGCAATTGATCCGCGACGCCGGCTTCACCGAGCCGCGTTTCGTGCAGGAACAGCGTTCGCTCACGGTACGGCGGCAAATTGCGCTGAGCCTGACCGGCGACATCAAGGCGCCGCTTGCCGCGCAGAACGCGGTGAACCTGTTTCGCAACGAGAAACGCACCGCCGACGTGCTCGCGCTCGGCCCGGCGCAGGCCGGCGACATCCCGGCGCCGACGGCGGACGTGCTGCAGAAGTATTTCGACGAGCGCAAAGCTCTGTTCCGCGCGCCCGAGACCCGCAAGGTGACGTTGCTGTCGCTGACGCCGGAGGAGCAGGCGCGCTGGGACGTCATCGCCGATCAGGACGCCAAAACGTATTACGACGCGCACAAGGCCGAGTTTGGTACGCCCGAGCGCCGGCATCTGCGCCAGATCGTGTTGCCTAACCCGGAGGATGCACAAGCGGCCGCCGACAAAATCGCCAAGGGCGCGAGCTTCGATGACATCGCCAAGGAACGGGGGCTCAAGGACAGCGACACCGATCTTGGCGTCGTCGCCAAGACCGATGTGATCGATCCCGCGGTCGGCAACGCCGCCTTCGCGCTCAAGGACGGCGAGGTCAGCGCGCCGGTAAAGGGACGCTTCGGCACCGTGTTGGTGCAGGCGAAAGACATCCAGCCCGGCAAGCAACAGAGCTACGACGAAGCCGCGCCGCAGATCAAGCGCACCATCGCGCTCGAGCGCGCCAAACGCACCATCGGCGACCTGCGCGACAAGATCGAGGACGAGCGCGCGGGCGGTTCAACGCTGGCGGAAACCGCCAAGAAGCTCAAGCTGCAATCGCGCACGATCGATGCGATCGACCGGTCGGGCCGCGACGCGGCCGGCAATCCGGTCGCCGGCCTGCCTGCGGGCGTCGACGTGGTCGGTTCGGTATTCGGCAGCGATGTCGGGGTCGACAACGAGCCGCTGCAATACCCTACGGGCGGCTGGCTCTGGTACGACGTCACCGGAATCATGCCGTCGCGCGAACGAACACTCGATGAAGTCAAAGCCCAGGTCGAAACGCGCTGGCGCGATGACGAGATCGCGACGCGCCTGCAGAGCAAGGCCGACGACATGATCGGCAAGCTCAAGGCCGGCGCCAAGCTGGCCGAGCTTGCCGAGGCGAACAATCTCAAGGTCGAGACCGTCGCCGACTTGCAGCGCGGCAAACCGAAGCCGCCGGTATCCGCCGCCGCGCTGGATGCGATCTATCGCACCGTCAAGGGCGCGCCGGGCGTTGCCGAAGGCGACACTGCGGCGAGCCGCATCGTCTTTGTCGTGACCGAGGTCAGCGATCCGCAATTCGACGCCAAGTCCCCGGAGGCAACGGAAATCGCCGATGCTTTAGGCCGCGGCTATGGCGAGGACATTCTCAACGAATATGTCGCCCAGATCGAGACCGAACTTGGTGTCACGATCAACCAGGCCGCGCTTCAGCAGGCCATCGGTGGCGGCTCCGGCAGCTGACGCCATGCAGATCGAGCCGTCGCAATCGGCCTTCGCCGAAAAATATGCCCGAGGCGATGCGCAGGTGGTGTGGACCACGTTGGTCGCCGACCTCGAGACGCCGGTGTCGGCGTTCCTCAAGCTCGGCGACGGCAAAGCCAATAGTTTCCTGCTGGAATCGGTCGAGGGCGGCGACACGCGCGGCCGCCATTCCATCATCGGGGTCGACCCGGACCTGATCTGGCGCGCGCAAGGCACACGCGCCGAGATCAACCGCGCGGCGCGCCACCGGCCGGACGAGTTCACCCCCTGCCCGCAATCGCCGCTCGAGGCCTTGCGCGCGCTGATTGCCGAAAGCCGCATCGCGTTGCCGGACAGCCTGCCGCCGATGGCGGCCGGCGTGTTCGGCTATCTCGGCTACGACATGGTGCGGCTGATGGAGGAATTGCCGTCGCCCAATCCCGACGCCATCGGCATTCCCGACGCGGTGATGGTGCGCCCGACCCTCATCATCGTGTTCGACGCGGTCAAGGATTCGATCACCGTGGTGACGCCGGTGCGTCCGCAGCCGGGAGTCGACGCCAAGGCGGCGCTGGCGCGCGCCACCGAGCGCCTCGCCGGCGTCGTCGAAAGCCTTGACCGCGCGCTCGACAAGTCGTTGGCGATGGCCGACCCCGGTACGATCGACATCCCCGCGATCTCGAATACCACGGCCGCGGACTATCGCGACATGGTGCTCAGGGCCAAGGAATATATTGCCGCCGGCGACATTTTTCAGGTCGTGCTGTCGCAACGCTTCGAGGCGCCGTTCGCGCTGCCGCCGTTTTCGCTATACCGCGCGCTACGGCGAACCAATCCGTCGCCCTATCTTTATTTCCTCAACTTCGCGGGCTTCGCCGTCGCCGGATCGAGTCCCGAAATTCTCGTCAAGGTCAGCGGCCGCACCGTCACCATCCGGCCGATCGCCGGCACCCGTCCGCGCGGCGCGACGCCGCACGAGGACAAGACGCTCGAGGAGGAATTGCTCGCCGATCCGAAGGAGCGCGCCGAGCACCTGATGCTGCTCGATCTCGGCCGCAACGATGTCGGCCGGGTGGCGAGAATCGGCACCGTTACCGTCACCGACCAGTTTTTCGTCGAGCGCTACAGCCACGTCATGCACATCGTCTCCAATGTCGAAGGTGAATTGTCCGGCAAGCATGACGCCCTCGACGCGCTGGCCGCGGGTTTTCCGGCGGGCACGGTGTCGGGCGCGCCGAAAGTGCGGGCGATGGAGATCATCGACGAGCTCGAAAAGGAAAAGCGCGGGCTCTATGCCGGCTGCGTCGGCTATTTCTCCGCCGCCGGCGAAATGGACACCTGCATCGTGCTGCGCACCGCGCTGGTGAAAGACGGCAAGATGTACGTGCAGGCCGGTGCCGGCATCGTCGCCGACAGCGACCCGGCCAGCGAACAGCAGGAATGCGTCAACAAGGCCAAGGCGCTGTTCCGCGCCGCCGAGGAGGCCCGCCGATTTGCCAGCGCCGCGAAGCGAGGGCAGTGAGATACTGCTCATTTCCGCGAAGGCGGGAATCCAGAGCAAAGGAACTGGACCCCCGCTTTCGCGGGGTGAGCGGATAGATGGAGGAAAATTTCATGAGCCACGATCATCCGCACCCGCACGACCAAGAACCTAAGTGGAAGCATGACGGCGTGCGCGTGATCCCGGGCAATTCGCTCGATCCGAACACCGCGCAGACGCCCGGCATGGACCGCAAGGCCGCGATCAACGCCGCCCGCGTTGGCGCGCAAAAGATCTGGGCCGGCACCGTCCACATCCACCCCAACGCCAAAACCGGCGCCCATCACCACGGCGCGCTCGAAAGCGTGATCTATGTCGTGCGCGGCAAGGCCCGCATGCGCTGGGGCGAGCATCTCGAATTCACCGCCGAGGCGACCCCTGGCGACTTCATCTACATCCCGCCTTACGTGCCGCATCAGGAGATCAATGCCAGCCGCGACGAAGTGCTCGAATGCGTGCTGGTGCGCAGCGACAATGAGGCGGTGGTGGTCAATCTCGACATCGAGCCGGCCGAAAAGCCGGAAAACGTGCCGTGGATCGACCCGATCCACAAATCATAGCGCCGGCGATTGCCATGACGCCCAAGCCGCGCCGATAATGCGGATCGGGGCGACTGCTGGGGCTGCAATCCATCATGCTGTTCGTGCGCCGGCTCGACTGGCTGGTCGGCCGCCTGATTGATGCGGCGGGCTGGCTCGTCCTGCCGGTCATCGTGCTGTTGTTCCTGCAATGGCCGCTGCGCGATCTGGTGCACGGCTATTCGCGCGATGCCAATGACCTCGGGCAGTGGATCTTCGCGCTTTACGTCGCTTGCAGCGTCACGGCGGCAACGCGCGCCGGCACCCATCTCGCCGCCGATATTCTGGCGCAACGCTACAGCCCGCAGACGCGCGGCCGCCTGAAGAAATTCGGCGCGCTGTTTGGCCTGTTGCCATGGGCCTTGTTCGTTCTGATCGGCGGCAGGAATATCGTGCTGTCGTCGCTGCTGGCGCGCGAGCGATTTCCGGACACCAACAATCCGGGCTATTTCGTCATCAAGCTGGCGCTCTGGGTCATGGCGATTTTGATCCTGGCGCAGGTCATCATCGATCTGTTGCGGCCGTCGCACAAGGACGCGCCGTGATGCAGTGGGCTGGGCTCGTTCTGTTGCTGATGGTAGGCATTGGCATCGTCGGCACCGGCCTGCCCGCGGCGATCGTGCTGATGGGCGTTGCCAGCTTTGGCGCGGTCCTCGGCGTCGCCAGCGGCACGATTCCGCTGCCGCTGCTTTCGGCGCTGCCGAGCCGCTTGATCAATCTGTTCGAGAGCGACCTGCTCCAGGCGTTGCCGCTCTATGTCACGATGGGATTGCTGCTCGACCGCCTGCCGGTCGCCGACGCGCTGTACCGGCTCTGCATCGCCGTGCTGCCGCGCCGCGCCTCGGCGCCGCTGTCCGCCGGCATGATGCTCGGCGCATTGCTGGGGCCCATGAATGGCTCGGTTGGCGCCAGCGTGCTGGGCTTGTCGCGGGTGGTGGCGCCGCGCCTGACCGCGGAAGGCGTACCGCCGGCGACGCGCGACGCCGTCATCGCAGTCGCCAGCACGCTCGGCGTCCTGGTGCCGCCGTCGCTGGTCCTGATCCTGCTCAGCGATGCGATGCTGTCGGCGCACACCCTAGCGGTCACCGCCACCGGCCGCAGCGACCGCGTCATCAATACCCAGGACGTGTTCCATGCGGCGCTGGCGCCGGCCGGCATCCTGCTGGTCACCTGCATCGCGCTGGCCTGGTTCGTTGGCCGCGACAAGACGCTGGTGGTCGCGCCGCGCGCGCCGTTGTCGAAACAGCAGGCGGCACTGGCGATCTTCGCTCTCATCGCATTGATTGCGCTGCTCGGCGGCGTCGCCACCGGCTATTTCTACGCGGTCGAAGCCGCCGCCATGGGTGCTTTCACCCTGCTTACGGCCGGAGTGCTGACCGGACGGCTGCGCGGCGCCGTCATGCGCGGCCTGCTGCACGACGCCATCGCGATCACCGGCACGCTGTTCACGCTGTTGCTCGCCGCGACCACCTTCACGCTGATCCTGCGCCTGCTCGGTACCGACCGGCTGGTCAACGATCTCGTCACCGCTATCCCGGGCGGCGATGCGCTCGCCGTCGCCGCAATTCTCGGCGTCATCGGGCTGTGCGCCTTCGTGCTCGATGCCTTCGAGATCATCTTCGTCATCGTGCCGATCGTGATCCCGCCGCTGCTCATTCGCGTCGCCGATGCGCGCTGGGTCGCGGTGCTGGTGCTGCTCACCTTGCAGTCGAGCTTTCTGCTGCCGCCGTTCGGCTACGCGCTGATGATGGTGCGCGGCGCGGCCCGATCGCCGTCGCCGTTTCGCCCGTTCGTGCGCGCGCTGGCGCCGTTTCTGTTGGCGCAGTGGCTGCTGCTGCTGCTGGTTCTGCTAGTGCCGCGCATCGTCCATCTCGGCGAAAACGCCCGTGACAATAGCCGCCTGCCATCGACACCGATGTCCGATGAGGAGGTGCAAAAGCAGTTCAATCAGATGTTGCCCCCGCTACCCGACCTGCCGGAGCCGCGTTGAGCCGTCCTTGACCGCTTTCCGGGGCGCGTCTAAACCCATCGGCTAAACCATTGACTGAGCAACGAAACGTCGCGCGATGATCGTTCTGATCGACAATTACGACAGCTTCACCTTCAACCTGGTCCATTATTTGGGCGGGCTGGGCGCAGACGTCGTCGTTCATCGCAACGACAAGATTTCCGCCGCCGCGGTGATGGCCCTGAATCCGAAAGCGATCGTGTTGTCGCCCGGCCCCTGCACGCCGAACGAAGCCGGCATCTGTCTCGAACTGATCAAGAACGCGGCAAAGACGATCCCGCTGCTCGGTGTCTGTCTCGGCCATCAGGCGATCGGCCAGGCTTTCGGCGGCACGGTGGTGCGCGCACCGCTGCAGGTGCACGGCAAATTGTCGCTGATCCACAGCAACGGCACCGGGATTTTCCGCGGCATCAATGCGCCGTTCCAGGCGACGCGCTATCATTCACTGATCGTCGAGCGCACCAGCCTGCCGCCGGATTTCGCGGTGACCGCGGAGACCGACGACCGTCTCATTATGGGCCTCGCCCATGCAACGCTGCCGACCTATGGCGTGCAGTTCCATCCCGAAAGCATCGCATCCGAGAACGGTCATCTCATTCTGAAGAATTTCCTCGATCTCGCCGCCGACTGGAATGCCAAGCACGGCCGCAGATCCGACACGTCCCGCCCAGCGCTGGCGCGCGCGGCATCCTGAGAGGCCGCCGTGAGCGATGATTTCAAGGCGCTGATCGCCAAGCTGGCCACCGGTGCGACCCTGACGCGACAGGAGGCTGCCACCGCCTTCGACCGCATGATGTCTGGCGAAGCCACGCCATCGCAGATGGGCGGCCTGCTGATGGCGTTGCGCGTGCGCGGCGAAACCGTCGACGAGATCACCGGCGCGGTGACGACGATGCGAGCCAAGATGCTGACGGTCAAAGCGCCATCGGACGCGATCGACGTGGTCGGCACCGGCGGCGATGCATCGGGTTCGTTCAATATCTCGACTTGCGCCGCCTTCATCGTCGCCGGCGCCGGCGTGCCGGTCGCCAAGCACGGCAATCGTGCGCTGTCGTCGAAATCCGGCGCCGCCGACGTGCTCGGCGCGCTCGGCGTCAAGATCGAGCTGAGCCCCTCCCAGGTCGGGCGCTGCATCAGCGACGCCGGCATTGGCTTCATGTTCGCGCCGGCGCATCATCCCGCCATGAAGAATGTCGGGCCGACCCGCGTCGAGCTCGGCACCCGCACGATCTTCAATCTGCTTGGACCGCTGTCGAACCCCGCCGGGGTCAAGCGGCAGATGGTCGGAACGTTCTCCAAGCATTGGATCGAGCCAATGGCGCAGGTGCTCAAGAACCTCGGCTCGGAATCGATCTGGGTGGTGCACGGTTCTGACGGGCTCGACGAGATCACCACGTCGGGCTCGACCAGCGTCGCTGCGCTCGAGCACGGCAAGATCCGCACCTTCGAGATCGTGCCGGAGGACGCCGGGCTGAAGCGCTCGCCGGCCGACGCCTTGCGCGGCGGTGACGCTGCCTCGAACGCCCATGCCTTGGCCAACGTACTCAAGGGCAAGGCGGGCCCGCTGCGTGACGTCAGCCTGCTTAATGCCGCCGCGGCTCTCATCGTCGCCGGCAAGGCCAAGGACTTGAAGGAGGGCGTCGCGCTGGCGGCCAAATCGGTCGATTCCGGCGAGGCCGAAGGCCGGCTCGATCGCCTGGTCGCGGTGTCGAACGCCATCGACTCGCCGGAGTGAGTGAGGCGATGGCCAATATTCTCGCCAAGATCGAAGCTTACAAGCGCGAGGAGATCGCCGCCGCAAAACGCGCGCGCCCGCTTGCGGCGCTTGAACGCGATGCCGAGGCGGCGCCGCCGCCGCGCGGGTTCTTGCGCGCCATCGAAGCCAAGATCGCGCGAGGCCAGCTCGCGCTGATCGCGGAAGTCAAAAAGGCCAGTCCATCGAAGGGTCTGATCCGCGCCGATTTCGATCCGCCGGCACTGGCGCGCGCTTATGAGGTGGGCGGCGCCACCTGTCTGTCCGTCCTCACCGACGCGCCATCATTTCAGGGCAAACCGGAATTCCTCGCCGCGGCGCGCGACGCCACCGGGTTGCCCGCACTGCGCAAGGACTTCATTTACGAGCCCTATCAGGTTGTCGAGTCTCGGGTGCTCGGTGCCGACTGCATTCTCATCATCATGGCGGCGGTTGATGACGAAACAGCAAAACAAATTGAAAACAAAGCTTTATCGTTATCAATGGATGTTCTAGTGGAAGTTCATGATGAGGCTGAGCTGACTCGGGCGCTGAAGCTGCGCTCGCGGCTGATCGGCATCAATAATCGCGACCTGCGCACCTTCAAAACCAGCCTCGCAGTGAGTGAACAACTGGCGCCGAAAATTCCGCAGGACCGCATCGTGGTCGCCGAAAGCGGCCTCAACACCCCGGACGATCTGGCGCGGCTGGCGCGCGTTGGCATTTCGACCTTCCTGATCGGCGAAGGCCTGATGCGGCAGAACGATGTCGCCGCCGCCACTCGCGCCATCCTCGTCCGCCCTGCCCGCCACAACCCGGCGGCCCAATAAACATGGCCAAGCGAGCCCGCCGAAGGCGCCTGACGCACCTCTCCCGACGCGGCGAAGCGCGCATGGTCGATGTTTCGGCCAAGGCGCTGACCGAACGGATCGCGACCGCCGAGGGACGCGTCCGCATGCGGCCCCAAACGCTTGCCCTGGTGCGCAAGGGCAATGCCAAGAAGGGCGACGTGCTGGGCACCGCTAGGCTAGCCGGCATCATGGCCGCAAAACGCACCCATGAGCTCATTCCGCTCTGCCATCCACTGGCTTTGTCCAAGGTCGCGGTCGATATCGATCCCGGCAGAGGCGGTGTCACCGTGCGCGCCACCGTTAAGGTCACCGGCCCGACCGGCGTCGAGATGGAGGCGCTGACGGCAGTTTCGGTTGCGTGCCTGACGATCTACGACATGGTCAAGGCGGTCGAGCGCGGCATGCGCATCGAGGGTATCCGCCTGATCGAAAAGCGCGGCGGCAAATCCGGCATTTATCGGGCAAAGGGCTAGCCCATGGCCCTGCTGCCGGTCGCCGACGCCATTGCGCAGATTTTACGGGGTGTCGAGCCTTTGCCGGCCGACAGCGTGACCTTGTCGGAGGCACTCGGCTGCGTCCTGGCGCAGGATCTCGTTGCGCAACGAACCCAACCCCCGGCGGCGCTGTCGGCAATGGACGGTTATGCGGTGCGCGCCGATGATGTCGCCAAAGCCCCCGTAACGCTGACGGTCATCGGTGAAGCCGCCGCCGGACATCCCTTTGCGGCGGAAATCAAGGCCGGCCAATGCGCGCGCATCTTTACCGGCGGCGTGCTGCCGCGCGGCACCGACACGGTGGTCATTCAAGAAAATGCCAGCCGCCAGGGTGACCGCGTTACGATCGATACCGCCTCCACCCGTGGCCGCCATGTGCGGGCGGCCGGCATCGACTTCAAGCAAGGCGACGTGCTGCTCGAGCGAGGGCATCGCCTCAGCGACCGCGACCTGATGCTGGCTGCCGCCATGAACTATCCATCGCTGAACGTTCACCGGCTGCCGACGGTTGCCATTCTCGGCACCGGCGACGAGCTGGTGCCGCCGGGCTCGTCACCGAACGACGGCGAGATCATCTATTCGAGCGGCTTTGCGCTTGCTGCGTTGATTCGCGCCGAGGGCGCGCATGTGGTCGAGCTTGGTGTCGCGCGTGACAATATCGAAGACATCGTTGCCTGCATTCGCCGTGCACGTGAAGCCAAAGCCGACGTCCTGCTCACCACCGGCGGCGCCTCGGTCGGCGAGCACGATTTGGTGCAGAAGGCACTGGCGGCCGAAGGGCTCGATCTGTCGTTCTGGAAAATCGCGATGCGGCCCGGCAAGCCGATGATGCATGGCCGACTCGGTGCCATGCATGTGCTTGGTGTGCCGGGAAATCCGGTCTCGTCCTATGTCTGTACGTTTCTGTTTCTGCTGCCGCTGATCCGCCAGCTCGCAGGCCGCAGCGATCTCCATGCGCAGCCTCAGGCGGCGAAACTCGGCCGCGGGCTGCCGCAAAACGACGAGCGAGCCGAATACATGCGCGCGACCTTGGCCAAGGACGCCGACGGGGGTTGGGTCGCAACGCCGTTTCCCAATCAGGATAGTTCCCTGATGGCGCCGCTGGCCAAGGCGGACTGCCTGGTGATTCGTGACGCGCATGCATCGACCGCTCCGGCCGGTTCACACTGCGTCATCCTTAAGCTCGCCCTTTAGCGGCCTATAGACTTGTTGACTGCGAATTAAAGTATTGCGGAACACATACTGAACATATAGGGTCCGTTCATGATTTGTTTCTGAATCGGCTGTACGCCATTCGGATGGCCGGCCGACGATGGGGAGAAACAGATGCTAACCCGCAAGCAATTCGAGCTTCTTCGCTTCATTCACGAGCGTCTGACCGAGGCTGGAGTTCCACCCTCTTTTGACGAGATGAAGGACGCACTCGATTTGCGGTCCAAGTCCGGCATTCACAGGCTCATCACTGCTCTGGAAGAGCGCGGCTTCATCCGCCGCCTGCCGAACCGGGCCCGCGCCATCGAAGTGATCAAGCTGCCGGATTCGGTCGCCCACGGGCTTGGAACCGGCCGTTCGCGCGGTTTCGTGCCCAACGTGATCGAAGGCGACCTCGGCCGGGTGCGCAGCGTCGCGGACGACGATGGCGGCGGGCGCCCGATTGCCGTGCCGGTCATGGGCCGGATTGCCGCCGGCACGCCGATCGAGGCGATCCAGACCCGCAGCCATACCATCAATATCCCGCCCGACCTGCTGTCGGCCGGGGAGCATTTTGCCCTCGAAGTGCGCGGCGATTCGATGATCGAGGCCGGCATTCTCGACGGCGATATCGCCCTGATCCGCCGCAGCGACGCCGCCGAGACCGGCGACATCGTCGTGGCCTTGATCGATGACGAGGAAGCCACCCTCAAGCGTTTCCGCCGCCGCGGCGCCTCGATTGCGCTGGAGCCGGCCAATACCGCCTATGAGGTGCGCATCCTGCCGCCCAATCGCGTGCGCATCCAGGGCAAGCTGGTCGGGCTGTTTCGCCGCTACTGATCGTCGGCCTCGAGGCCGCTGGCCGGCGGCGTTGCATCGCGCGAGGCCGGCCGTTGCAGGGCCGGTGCCGCTTCGCGGCGCGGCGGCTGCGACCACGGCCGCTGCTCGCCGGACGGGCGCGCCGCCCTGACGTCAAAGTCCTTGCCCTCAATTCGTAACGCCAGCGCGCCACGCTCCCGCCAGGTCGGCCGATCGATCAGGACGGCCTGGCAGTCGCTTGGCTCACCGCTCGGCAACTGGCGTTGGCTGATGACCACCGCCGCGCGGACGCAATCCTCGGCGAAGGCGTCCGCCGCCAGCGCCACGGCGGCGAGGCGCCCATCGCGCAGCGTTCCGATACATCCGGTTTCGTCGCAGCGCACGCCACTGCTGAGCGTCTTGTCGCCCGGCAGCCGCGCGTCGGCGTCGGCGGCGAGCCATTCCTTCACCGCGAAGCTGTCGCGGCCGCTGTGCAGCAGGCTGAGCCGCCCGTCGGCGCCGCGCAGCGCTGCCGCCTGGCCGTCGCCGGCGACATAGATGTCCGGTTGCGGGGTCACAATGACCCAAATCGCCGCGACTGCCGCCAGCCCAGCACCGCTCCAGCGCAGCGATGTCCGCAACAGACACACCAGCAACAACCCGGCAGTCGCGAGCAATAACGGCCCGGTGCCGAATGCAGCGACCCGGCCGACCGCGCCGGGCAAGCTCGTGACCCATACCGAGACGATGATCATCCAGTCGATGCCGGGCCCCATCAAACGCCAGAACACATCGTCGAAGCCGAACGGATAGGTCACCAGGCCGAGAATGCCCATCGGCATCACCCAGGCCGAAACCACCGGCATGGCCAGCAGATTGGCGACGACGCCGTAGGGCGCGAGCCGATGAAAATGGAAGGCAACATAAGGCGTGGTCGCAAGGCCGGCGACCAGCGACGCCAGCACCAGCCCGACGATCTCGCGCGTGCCCCATAACGCCGCCCGCGCCGCGACCGATGAATCGGCATCCGCCCGCCACGGCAAGCCACGTTGATAGGCGGCGATCAAGGCAAGCGTCGCCGCAAACGACATCTGAAAGCTGGGATGCACGACCGCCTGCGGCGCCAGCAGCAGCACGGCGAAAGCCGCAATCGTCAGCGTGCGGAATGTCAGTGCCGGACGATCGAACATGACGCCGATCAGCACGATGGCGATCATTATGTAAGAGCGCTGGGTGGCGACTTCGGCGCCCGACAACAACAGATAGAACGTCGCGGCGATCAGCGCCGCCACCGCGGCCCATTTCTTGATCGGAAACCGCGTGGCGAGAGATGGGACAAGTGCAAGCGATGCACGCAGGATGAAGAACACAATGCCCGCGACCACCGCCATGTGATAGCCGGACACATGGCAATGACCAATTCAGTCTATAATTTGCCTGCTTTTATTGATATTTCGAGACCGCTTGCTTCCCATGGGCCCGGCCGGGAAGCGCTTGGGAAGCAAGTGAGAGAGGCAGGCTGGGGACATGGCAGCGGCGAAGAAAACTGAGGCGACGGAGTACTTTTGGCGAGCGTTCCGTACGGCGACTAAGACGCGCGCATGCGAGTACAATGTCGTGTCGTTCGCTGACCGCCCCGAGGTTGCGACGCAACTTGCGGAGCTCGTGATCGGCGGTCGGAAGCGGGCAACCGCAGGTTTGCTTCGCCAGTTTGGCCCCGAAGGCGAACCACTTCCCGTTATCGGTGGCCATGTAGTCTTAATTGATGGTGACGAACAGCCTCGCGCTATCTGGCGCACCAAGGAGTTGCGGCTTGGTCCACTTGTGTCGGTTGATGAAGGTTTCGCCTGGGATGAGGGCGAAGACGATAGAACTCGCGCCTCGTGGCTCAATGCGCACCGCGTATTTTTCGGCAGGCTAGCGGAGCGCGGCGGGTTCCCGATGCACGATGATATCGAGACGGTATTCGAACGCTTCCAGGTGGTTTGGCCGCCGAAGATCGCCGACCCTTAAACTACCCCGCCCTCCGCGCGCGATGGCGGCAAAGATTAAGACGAGTGCCTTTTACGGCGTTTTTATTGCGCCGATCAGCTTTGTCGGGTCCAATTATTGGGGGACGGCAAATCCGACGCTGATGGCAAGCCGGCGCCCATGGCAAAGCTCTTCTTTCATTGGTCGTCGCGCCCGGTCCTTGCCGGACACGTTAGTCGCTCGACTTTTTAAAATTCTCTTTCGCCAATCCAGATACATCAGAAAGGAATACGACCATGTCGTTACTATCAAAGCGCAGCGCGCTCTTGGCGCCATTCGTACTGGCCGGACTCTTCAGCAAAAGCTCACCCGCAACCGCAGGCGGTACGCCGCTCGTTTGGAAAACACTGCCCCTGCTTAACACGTGGACCTCTTACTACCGGCCTATCGCCATCGCCGTCGATCCCTCAGGCGTGATCCACATCCAAGGCTCTGTTTACCAAGCAACCCCCAGCAACAATTCTAACGTATGCAGACTGCCGACCAGCTATCGGCCTTCGGCTTATATCTACCTGGCGACATACACCAACGAAGGGACGTTTGGCAGTATTGAAATCGGTACAGATGGCAACATCTACGCTTTTTCAAATCCTGCAACGAACGCCCAAAGTTTCACCTCGTTCGAGAATATCTCCTTTACGAAATAGGTTTGCGCGATGGCAGATTCGGAGAGGCCGCCCTAATCGGCGGCCTCTTGGCAAGCTCTTATTTCTGACGTGAGCTTTATCGGCGGCGTCTTAGCTTTGGCGGCTTTTTGGCAGCGGTCTATTTGCGACCCTGTTAAGTGCCCAGCCATGCGGATGTCACGACTTCGCCACATGGCAGGCATCTGGGTGATGGCGGTAAATCAAACCCAGGAGTGTCCGATGAAGCTAACGACTGTGATGCTTACGGCGGCGCTGATCGTCGCCGGTATAAGCACGGCAAGCTTCGCGCAGTACGAATCGCCACCGCCCCCTTCATCGACAATGACGCAACCGTCGCCAGAGTCGCCAGCGAAGGTCGAACGTCAGAACAAGCGAATGGCCTGCCGCGACCAAGCAAATCAGCAAGGCATCAAGGGCGACCCGAGGAAGGATTTCATGAAATCCTGTGTGCGCGCCTAAGCGATATGATTGTGTAAGAGGCTGCCTCAGTTGGCGGCCTCTTTCATTTCGCGCGCCGTGAGTGCGAGCAGCCGTTTAAGGGCTCAAGCGCCTGATACCTTTGGCGTGGCCTGATAGAGTGTTCTTATTTTTTGAAAAGCAGGAGAACGACATGACGGCTCGATCC
>Ga0265325_10000820_pt1 | contig 22557 bp, 23 predicted proteins | sample 41420metaG_FD_202090 | JGI IMG/M metagenome (GOLD analysis project Ga0265325, IMG submission 202090) | Rhizosphere microbial communities from Carex aquatilis grown in University of Washington, Seatle, WA, United States - 4-14-20 metaG | ecosystem: Host-associated > Plants > Roots > Rhizosphere... | reverse complement strand
CCAGATGCACCGTTCGCCGGGCGTCTTCTTCGACCATGACAAGGGCAAGACCCACTCGTCGGGCAAGCTGCTCTTCGCCGCGCGTGTCATTCCCTATCGCGGCTCATGGCTCGACTTCGAGTTCGATGCCAAGGACATCATTCACGTTCGCATTGATCGCCGCCGCAAGCTGCCGGCAACGACGCTTCTATATGCACTCGGCCTGACGCAGGAAGAAATCCTCGATTACTTTTACACAAAGATCGCCTTCAAGCGTCAGAAGGACGGCTCATGGACTACCCCGGTCGAACCCGGCTGGATGCGCAATGCCAAGGTGAATTCCGACTGGAAGAACGCCAAGACGGGTGAAGTTCTTGCCGAAGCCGGTTCCAAGATCACGGTGCGCGGTCTGCGCAAGTGGCAGGAAGACGGCGTCAAGCAAATCTCGCTCGCCGAAGACGAACTGCTCGGCCGGTACTCGGCGCTCGACATGGTCAATCCGGAAACGGGCGAGATCTATGTCGAAGCGGGTGACGAGCTGACGGCTGCCAATCTCGCCGCTCTCGACGAAGCAGGTTTCCACGAAATTGACGTCATCAACGTCGACAACGTCACGACGGGCGCCTATGTGCGCAACACTCTGGCCGTCGACAAGAACCACAGCCGCGAACAGGCGCTCATCGACATCTACCGTGTCATGCGTCCGGGCGAACCGCCGACTCTCGACACGGCGGAAACGCTGTTCGGCCAATTGTTCTTCGACAGCGAGCGCTACGATCTTTCGAGCGTCGGCCGCGTGAAGATGAACATGCGTCTTGGCCTGGACGCGCCGGACACGACTCGCATCCTGCGCAAGGAGGACATTCTGGCGATCCTCAAGGCGCTTGCGGAATTGCGCGACGGCCGCGGCGAAATCGACGACATCGACAATCTCGGCAATCGACGCGTGCGCTCGGTCGGCGAGCTCATGGAGAACCAGTTCCGCGTCGGATTGTTGCGCATGGAACGCGCGATCAAGGAGCGCATGAGCTCTGTCGACATCGATACGGTCATGCCGCACGACCTGATCAATGCAAAGCCTGTCGCCGCAGCCGTGCGGGAATTCTTCGGTTCCTCGCAGCTCTCGCAGTTCATGGACCAGCAGAATCCTCTGTCGGAACTCACCCACAAGCGCCGCATGTCGGCGCTCGGACCGGGCGGTCTCACCCGCGAACGCGCCGGCTTCGAAGTGCGTGACGTCCATCCGACGCATTACGGCCGCATCTGCCCGATCGAGACGCCGGAAGGCCCGAACATCGGACTGATCAACTCGCTCGCGACCTACGCGCGCGTGAACAAGTACGGCTTCATCGAAAGCCCGTACCGCAAGGTCATCAACAAGCACCTGACGGACGAGGTCGTTTATCTGTCGGCGATGGAAGAGGCGAAGTACACGATCGCCCAGGCCAACGCGACGATCGATGGCCGCAACCGCATCATCGACGAACTGGTGTCGTGCCGTAAGCACGGCAACTTCATGATGACGACGCCGGACCAGATCGAGTTCATCGACGTCTCGCCGAAGCAGTTGGTGTCCGTCGCCGCGGCGCTCGTTCCGTTTCTCGAGAACGACGACGCCAACCGCGCGCTCATGGGCTCGAACATGCAGCGCCAGGCCGTTCCGCTTCTGCGTCCCGAGGCGCCGCTTGTCGGTACGGGCATGGAAGAGGTTGTGGCACGCGACTCCGGCTCCGCCATCAGCGCGCGCCGCACGGGCGTGGTCGATCAGGTGGACGCGACGCGTATCGTCATTCGTGCGACCGAGGAAACCGATCCGACAAAGCCGGGAATCGACATCTATCGCCTGCGCAAGTTCCAGCGCTCGAACGCGTCGACCTGCATCAACCAGCGTCCGCTGGTGAAGGTGGGTGACATTGTCCAGAAGGGCGACATCATCGGGGACGGTCCGTCGACACAGCTTGGCGAGCTCGCGCTCGGCAAGAATGCGCTCGTCGCGTTCATGCCGTGGAACGGCTACAATTTCGAGGACTCCATCCTCATTTCCGAGCGCATCGTGCGCGACGACGTCTTCACCTCGATCCACATCGAGGAGTTCGAGACGATGGCGCGCGATACCAAGCTCGGACCTGAGGAAATCACGCGCGACATTCCCAATGTCGGTGAGGAAAACCTCAAGAATCTCGACGAAGCCGGCATCACTTATATCGGTGCCGAAGTCGTCGCCGGTGATATTCTGGTGGGCAAGGTGACGCCGAAGGGCGAAACGCCGATGACGCCGGAAGAAAAGCTGCTGCGCGCCATCTTCGGCGAAAAGGCCGCCGACGTGCGTGACACCTCGCTTCGCGTTCCGCCGGGCGTTACCGGAACGGTCGTCGAAGTCCGTGTCTTCAACCGTCACGGCGTCGACAAGGATCAGCGCGCCATGGCGATCGAGAAGGCCGAGGAAGAGCGCCTGGCCGAAGACCGCGATGACGAGCTCGCGATCCTGGAACGCAACATCTTCTCGCGATTGCAGGAAATCCTGCTCAACAAAACGGCCGCGCACGGTCCCAAAGGCATGGCGGCGGACACGAAGATCACGCAGAGCGTGCTCGACACAATCGCCAAGCATCAGTGGTGGCAGATTGCGTTGCGCAACGAGAAGGCGATGAGCGAGATCGAAGGACTGCGCAAGCAGTATGACGACTCCAAGTCGCGTCTCGACAAGCGCTTTGCAGACAAGGTCGAAAAGCTGCGCCGCGGCGACGAACTCGCTCCCGGCGTCATGAAGATGGTCAAAGTGTTCGTAGCGGTGAAGCGCAAGCTGCAGCCGGGCGACAAGATGGCCGGACGTCATGGCAACAAGGGCGTGATCAGCCGCATCGTGCCGATCGAAGACATGCCGCATCTGGAAGACGGCACGGCGGTCGACGTCGTGCTCAATCCGTTGGGTGTGCCGTCGCGCATGAACGTTGGCCAGATTCTCGAAACGCATCTTGGTTGGGCGTGTGCAGGTCTTGGCCGCCAGATCGGTGATGCCCTCGACAAGGTCCGGCGCGACGGCAAGTACGAGCCGCTGCGCAGGATGCTGAAGAGCGCCTATGCCAATGACGAACGTCTGGGCGAACTCGATGAGGCCGGCCTCGCTGAACTCAGCGAAAACTTGCGTCCGGGTCTTCCCATCGCAACGCCGGTCTTCGACGGTGCGAAGGAGAAGGACATCGTCGACATGCTGGAGCAGGCGGGTCTGACCTCATCGGGTCAGGTCACCCTGTACGATGGTCGTACCGGCGAGTCGTTCAAGCGTGCGGTGACGGTCGGCTACATCTACATGCTGAAGTTGAACCATCTGGTGGACGACAAGATCCACGCGCGTTCGATCGGCCCATACTCGCTTGTCACGCAGCAACCACTGGGCGGCAAGGCCCAGTTCGGCGGCCAGCGCTTCGGCGAAATGGAAGTCTGGGCGCTCGAGGCATACGGCGCCGCCTACACGCTGCAGGAAATCCTGACTGTGAAGTCGGACGACGTGGCGGGAAGAACCAAAGTGTACGAAGCGATCGTCCGCGGTGAGGACACGTTCGAGGCCGGTATTCCGGAATCGTTCAACGTCCTCGTCAAGGAAATGCGTTCGCTGTCCCTGAATGTGGAGCTGCTCAATGGCTGAATTTGAAACTGAAGCAAAATCGCATCGCCGCGACGCGGCACGCGCCAATCAGGAGCTGATGAACGTTTTCCAGGTTGGAAAGGAAATCCCTGCGTTCGACCGCATCCGGATTTCTCTCGCCAGCCCGGAGCAGATCCTGCGCTGGTCGCACGGCGAGGTGAAGAAGCCGGAAACGATCAACTATCGTACGTTCAAGCCGGAACGGGACGGGCTTTTCTGCGCCCGCATCTTTGGACCTGTTAAGGACTACGAGTGCTTGTGCGGCAAGTACAAGCGCATGAAGTACAAGGGCATTGTCTGCGAAAAGTGCGGCGTGGAAGTCACGGTGCAGAAAGTGCGCCGCGATCGCATGGCGCATATCGAGCTCGCATCGCCCGTTGCGCACATCTGGTTCCTGAAGTCGCTGCCTTCGCGCATCGGTTTGATGCTCGACATGACGCTGAAGGACCTGGAACGCGTTCTGTACTTTGAGAACTACATCGTCATCGAGCCGGGCCTGACGCCTCTCAAGGAGCGTCAGCTTCTGACGGAAGACGAGTTCTACAAGGCGCAGGACGAATACGGCAACGACAGCTTCACGGCCGAAATCGGCGCCGAAGCCATTCGCAAGTTGCTCATGGCGATCGATCTTGAGAAGTTGCGCGATCAGTTGCGCGTCGACATCTCGGGCAGCAATGGCGGAGAAAAGCAGAAAAAACTCGTCAAGCGTCTCAAGGTCGTCGAAGCGTTCATCGACTCCGGCAATCGTCCGGAATGGATGATCCTGACCGTGGTGCCTGTGATCCCGCCGGATCTGCGTCCGCTTGTGCCGCTCGACGGCGGCCGCTTTGCGACGTCGGACCTGAACGACCTTTATCGCCGCGTCATCAACCGCAATAACCGTCTCAAGCGCCTCATCGAACTGAAGGCGCCGGACATCATCGTGCGCAACGAAAAGCGCATGCTGCAGGAATCGGTCGACGCGCTGTTCGACAACGGCCGCCGCGGCCGCGTCATCACCGGCGCCAACAAGCGTCCGCTGAAGTCGATCGCCGACATGCTCAAGGGCAAACAGGGCCGGTTCCGACAGAACCTGCTCGGCAAGCGCGTCGACTATTCCGGCCGTTCGGTCATCGTCGTCGGCCCGGAACTCAAGCTGCACCAGTGCGGCCTGCCCAAGAAGATGGCGCTTGAGCTGTTCAAGCCGTTCATCTATGCGCGCCTGGAAGCCAAGGGTTTCAGCCAGACCGTGAAGCAGTCCAAGAAGCTGGTTGAGAAGGAGAAGCCCGAGGTTTGGGACATTCTCGAAGAAGTGATCCGCGAGCATCCGGTGCTGCTCAACCGCGCACCGACATTGCATCGCCTGGGCATCCAGGCGTTCGAGCCGGTTCTGATCGAAGGCAAGGCGATCCAGCTGCATCCGCTGGTTTGCACCGCCTTCAACGCGGACTTCGACGGCGACCAGATGGCCGTGCACGTCCCGCTGTCGCTCGAAGCGCAGCTGGAAGCGCGCGTCCTGATGATGTCGACGAACAACATCCTGTCGCCCGCCAACGGCAAGCCGATCATCGTGCCGACGCAGGACATCGTTCTTGGCCTCTATTACCTCAGCCAGGAACGTCCGAACGAACCTGGCGAAGGCATGGTGTTCAACGACATCGGCGAAATCGAGCATGCTCTGTTCGCCAATTCCGTCACGCTGCATGCCAAGATCAAGTGCCGCTACAAGACGGTCGACGCCGAAGGCAAGCCGGTCACGCTGCGCGTGGACTCGACCCCCGGCCGCATGATGATCGCGGAAATCCTGCCGCGTCATCCCAAGATCCCGTTCGCCCTGGTGAACAAGCTTCTGCGCAAGCAGGAAGTCAGCCACATCATCGACGAGGTCTATCGTCACTGCGGTCAGAAAGAGACCGTGCTGTTCGCCGATGCGGTGATGGGCCTGGGCTTCCGCGAAGCCTGCAAGGCCGGCATCTCGTTCGGCAAGGATGACATGGTCGTGCCGGATACGAAGATCAAGCTCATCGACGAGACACGCCACCGCGTGCGCGAGTATGAGCAGCAGTATCTGGACGGCCTGACGACGGACAAGGAAAAGTACAACCTCGTCGTCGACACCTGGTCGAAGTGCACCGACCTCGTCGCCGCCGAAATGATGAAGGAAATTTCGGAATCCAAGATCGACCCGAAGACGGGCCGCATGGAGGAAATGAACTCGATCTACATGATGAGCCATTCTGGCGCTCGCGGTTCGCCGCAGCAGATGAAGCAGCTCGCCGGCATGCGCGGCCTGATGGCGCGTCCGGACGGTTCGATCATCGAGACGCCGATCCTGTCGAACTTCAAGGAAGGCCTCACCGTTCTAGAGTACTTCAACTCGACGCACGGCGCCCGCAAGGGTCTGGCCGACACCGCGCTCAAGACGGCGAACTCGGGTTATCTCACCCGTCGTCTCGTCGACGTGGCCAACGACTGCATCATCACCACCGAAGATTGCGGCACCAAGAAGGGCGTCTACGTCCAGGCCGAAATCGATGGCGGTACCGTCGTCTCCTCGCTTGCCGAGCGTATCCTGGGCCGCACCACGGCCGAGGACGTCAAGCATCCGGACACCGGCGAAGTCATCCTTCGCCGCGGGAAGGAAGTCAGCGAAGACGTCGCCGACAAGATCGAGGCCGCACACATCCAGAAGGTGCGCGTGCGCTCGGTTCTGACCTGCGAGCTCAAGGATGGCGTCTGCGGCAAGTGCTATGGACGCGATCTGGCCCGCGGTACACCGGTCAATATCGGCGAAGCGGTCGGCGTGATTGCGGCGCAGTCGATCGGCGAGCCGGGCACACAGCTCACCATGCGCACGTTCCACATCGGCGGTGCGGCACAGGTTGCCGGCCAGTCCAAGATCGAAGCCAGCTATGACGGCAAGATCAAGATCGTGAACCGCAACATCGTCAAGAACTCCGACGGTGAGCTGATCGCGATGGGCCGTAACATGCAGGCCGTGATCATGGACCCGAAGGGTCAGGAACGCGCGTCCTATCGCATCGTGTACGGCGCTCGCTTGAAGATCGACGAAGGCTCGACTGTCAAGCGTGGCGACCGTCTCGCGGAATGGAACCCGAATACGCTCCCGGTGCTGACGGATGTCGAAGGCATCGTGAAGTATGAGGATCTGATCTCCGGCGTGTCGGTTCGCGACGTGTCCGACGAAAAGACCGGCGTGTCCAACAAGGTCGTCATCGACAGCCGCACAGGCGCGGGTTCGAAGGCGGCTGAGCTTCGTCCGACGATGGTTGTCGTCGACAAGAAGGGCAAACCGATCCAGATCCCCGGCGGCGGCGAAGCGCGCTACGCGCTTTCCGTCGACGCCATTCTCTCGGTTGAGGATGGTGCTGAGGTCAAGGCCGGCGACGTCATTGCGCGTATTCCGACCGAAGGCGCCAAGACCCGCGACATCACCGGCGGTCTGCCGCGCGTCGCGGAATTGTTCGAAGCCCGCAAGCCCAAGGAAGCGGCGGTTCTCGCCGAGACCGATGGCTTCGTCGAATTCGGTAAGGACTACAAGAACAAGCGTCGCGTCATCGTCAAGCCGAAGTCGGACAAGGTCGAACCGACCGAGTATCTGATCCCCAAGGGCAAGCACATCAGCGTGCGCGAAGGCGATTATGTGGAGAAGGGCGATTACATCGTCGAAGGCAATCCTTCGCCGCACGACATCCTGCGCATCAAGGGCATGGAGGAACTGGCAACCTACCTCGTGAAGGAAATCCAGGACGTCTATCGTCTGCAGGGCGTGAAGATCAACGACAAGCATATCGAAGTGATCTGCCGCCAGATGATGCAGAAGCTGGAGATCACCGAGGGCGGCGAGACAACTCTGCTCGCCGGCGAACAGGTCGATCAGCTCGAGCTGGACGAGGCGAACCAGAAGGCGATCGACGTCGGCGGCAAGATCGCCGAAGGCCGTCCTGTCCTCCTGGGCATCACCAAGGCGTCGCTGCAGACGCGTTCGGTGTTCTCGGCAGCGTCCTTCCAGGAAACGACGCGCGTCCTTACCGACGCCGCCGTCAACGGAAAGGTCGACACGCTCGAAGGTCTCAAGGAAAACGTCATTGTCGGGCGTCTCATTCCGGCCGGCACGGGCGGCGCCATCGCACGTCTGCGTCATATCGCAACCGAACGCGATCGGGCCATCCAAGAGGAGCAGGCGAGCAACGCCCCTGTCGCCCAGATCGAAGGGCCAGTCGCCGCGGAGTAGTCCGCACGGCATCTACGAACGGGGCCGCTGGAAACAGCGGCCCTTTTTCTTTGTCCGGAACGGCGTATCGTCGAGCCGTCAATTACGGAGGTAGTCATGCGGCTCAGGCAAATCGCGCTCGTCGCCAAGGATCTGGAACCGATCGCCAAGACGCTTCACGACGTGTTCGGCGTGAACATCGCTTATCGCGATCCCGGCGTCGGCGTGTTTGGCCTCGTCAACGCCGTGATGCCTGTCGGCGGCGAGTTTCTCGAGGTTGTGCAGCCTGTCACAGCCGATGCGTCCGCGGGCCGTTATCTCAAACGCCGTGGAGGTGATGCCGGATACATGCTCATCTTTCAGGCGCCGAACGCTCTCGCGCACAGAGCGCGCTTGGCGGACAAGGGCATTCGGCTGATAGCAAAGCACGAGACGCCGCAATACACCTTTACCCATTTCCATCCCGGCGACTTCGACGGCGTGCTGACGTCGATCGATACCGAAGGCGACGGTTCGTCATGGCTGGAACCGCTGGGCAAGTGGCCGCCGGCGGGCAAGGACTGGAAAGAGCATCTGTCGTCGCCCGATACGCGCGGTATCGTTGGCGCAACGGTTCAGGCCCGCGATCCGCAGGCGGCCGCCCTAAGTTGGGCGGAATTGCTGCAGGCAAAGCGCGAAGGCACCGTGCTGCACTTTGACGGGTCGACGGTGAAGTTTATCGCGCCGATCGACGAAGACGGAACTGGCATCGTCGGAATCGACATCGCGGTGAAGGATGCATCCGCCGTGCTCGCCCGAGCGAAAGACCTCGGTTTGCCGCTCCGCGGCAAAACAGTCTTGATTTCGGGAACGGCCTTCACACCGATAGATAGCTAGTTCTTAGCGTCCTTTGAAATTGGGCTTGCGCTTCTCGACCTTGGCGCGGAACGCCTCCCTGGTGTCTTCGGTCGTGAAGATATCGATGTGATGGCGGCTCTCCAGCGCGATGTAGTCGCGAAAGGAGCTGCGCTCGGCTGCAAGAAAGTTCGCCTTCATGGTGCGCAGCGCGATCGGTGCGGCGCCGGCGATCCGGTTCGCGATCGCCACGACCTCGTCATGCAGCGCAGCATCGGAAAACAACCGCGACACCAGCCCGATGCGCAGAGCCTCTTCGGCATCGAACTTTCCCGGCATGAAATAGAGCTCCCGCGCCTTGGCTGCGCCGACGATGCGGGGCAGGGACCATGGACCGCCCATGTCGCCAGCGACGCCAACATCGAGAAACGCCGTGTTGAAGCGCGCCGAAGGCGATGCAAATCGAAGGTCGCAGCCCAGTGCCCAGCCAAGTCCGGCGCCGGCGCATCCGCCCTGGATCGCAGCGATTGTGACGGCCGGCATTTCATGCAGCAAAACCGGCACGAGAAAATCTTCCGGGGTAAGCGGCTGGCGCACGCTCGTGTCTCCGGCCGCGGTGACATCGAGGTCAGCACCCGGGCAGAAATCGTTCGCAGCGCCGCGCAGGATCAGGACGCGCACGTTCGGGTCGTTCGCCGCCTTGCGAAGCGTGTCATTGATGATCGGCAGCATGCTCGACAACATCGAATTGCGGCGGTGCGGACGGTTGATCGTGACTGTCGCGACCGCGCCGTTCACGCCATAGAGGACAGTGTTTTCTTCAGCCATGTCCGGTTCTCCCTGTCGGGCCATGAAGCCTCAACTTGCTGTCGGCGTCCATGGCGCCCCGTCAGAAATCCCTGGTGATGCGCAGACTGAGGCGAAACCGCTCGGCATCCGACGAAAAGCCATGCTCCAGTCCGCCCGCCATATGCGTCGCATCGCTCGCCCATGGCAACTGAACCTGTGCTCCGAAAGAAGCCGTCCAGGGGTGAGCGACATATTGAATTGTCGGACCGAAGAAGAACGTGCTCGCAGTCGGCGTCGCGCGGCCATTCAGCAGCAAGCCGTCAAAGTCATGCTCGGCGTTGAACTCGAGCGCCGCGGACCATGACCAGGTGATGTTATAGGCGACCCCCGCGTCGAAGGTGAGCGCGCTGACATCGCTCCACGCTGCGTCGCTGCGCTCCGTGCCGAAATCGCCGCCGAAATTCATGACCGCGCGCAGCCGGTCATTGAAGAAGTTTTTCTGGACGAGGACTTTCGCTTCAACGTTGCGAGTGTCGCGCCCGACACCGGGTGAAATCAGAACGCCGAGCCCGATCGGATCGAAATAGACGTTCATCGCCTGATAGATCATCTCGCCGCGAATTCCGTCGATCGCGCTGCCGGCCACGGCCGGCGCATTGAAGACGGAGTGATCGCGCGTTCTCGTCCAGTCATATTCGAGAGCGCCCGCGAGCTGAATCTGATCCGAGTAGCCGTACTCAAGCTCCGTCTCACCCGCGAGGGTGTTGAAGGACTGCCCCGGCTTGCCTGACGCCCAGACGAAGTTCTGTTCCAGTTCGTGACCCAGTTCAGGCTCAATGTCGGTGGCGTCGAGCGACAGAAAGGGTTGGTCGTCTGCCCGCGCTGCGCCCGTTCCGAGCAGCGCCAAAAGGCTTACGGCTAGTGCGGGTATCGCCAGCCGCAGAAAAATGGGTGAAGGCATGGAAACTCGTCTTCCTGAAAATGATAATCGTTCGCAACTAGCTCCGAAACTAGTCGCAGCCTCCCGAATGTCAATGAGACTTATTCTCAAATAGGAATCTTGCACTGATCTGCGTCAACAGGTTCTCGCTTTGTTTTTTGCCATCTTCGCGCGACAGTCGCGCCATAAACGGGGGAAATAGCCATGAACTCAATTCTCACGCCGGTGCTCGCACTGGTCGTTTTGTCGCTGCTCGTCTGGATCTGGATGTACGTCACGCGCGTCCCTGCGATGCAGAAGGCCGGTATCCAACCTCAGGAGGCCCGGTTCCCTGGTTCCTTGGACAGGTTGCCGGACTCCGCGCGGCAGGTGGCCGACAACTACAACCACCTGATGGAACAGCCGACCATCTTCTACGCGCTGGTCTTCTACATCGCGCTCTCCGCTCACACCGATCAGCCGCATATCTGGCTGGCCTGGGCCTATGTCGGGCTGCGCCTCGTCCATACGCTTATCCAGTGCACGATAAACGTTGTGAATCTGCGCTTTTCCGTGTTCGCTTTGTCGACGCTGGTATTGATGGTGATGGCCGGGCGCGAACTTTTGCGGCTTCTCTGAGCCGCCTTTCGCGGCGCTGTCTGTCGATCTTCAGGGTCTACGCGAACGTCCGCACCGGGCGGCGGAATTGTCGGGCATCCGCCAGGCGTCGGTACGCTTCACAAAGCGCGCGCCGGGAGGGCCGCCGCAGATCGAACGTCGCCTTGGCGTAGTGATCGTGTTTCAAACGGTTTCTGTCACCGAGGGGTGCTCCGCGTTTGCAGGGCATGAAATATTATTTGCGGGCGCAGCGTTCGCTGGTGGCTGTCTCGATGGTGGCTAGATATGCGTGAATAGGATAATTATCAACCACTAGGAACAATATACTTGGTCGAACTCTGACATCTTACTGCACGGAACAACCCCTTGAAGTTACTCAGTAAACGTCTCAACGCCCGTTGTCCTCGTACCGGCCGGAATGCATAATGTCCGAATAAAAATCCAGATGTCGGCAGTAAAATGGAGAGAAAATGAGCCGATATCTGAGAAGATTCATTGTATCAATGGTTATTTATTTGACTTCTATTGCAGGTTGCACTGTTACCGCCTCGGCGTGCCTGGGATCTTCATTCACAGCCTGGATACCCCCAATCCGATCTACCCCGGAACGCATTTCGACATCTCCGCCAATTGCGCTATCGAACATGGCGGGAGCACGGGAAACATCGTCGTGAACGACCCGGCCAATGGCGACGTCCAGACCTGCGGGAAGGTCGGATATCCGGGCGGTTACGACTGCCGATAGGTTGGACCTGGAACCGGCCCAAAAGGCCGCGAAATATCCTGTCTTTATCTGCTTGACCCGCCGGGGGGCCGCGTATACATAGCGCCACCTTTCAGTGGCAGGCCGTCGGCGGGAAACCGCCAAAACGCTGTCGGAAAGCCAGTAAAGAGCTTCGAACCGCGCGACTCAGGCAGCAAAGCCTCAGTCCTCCGCGAATTCACCGGGGCAGGCCGCTTGGGCCCGCGCCCGCTTTTGTTTCGGCTCATGCGATTGGCGCATGGGCAAATTGGGTCTCGCACGGCGTGCCGTGCAACAGATGGAAGATTGAATGCCGACGATCAATCAGCTGATCCGCAAACCACGCGGCGAAAAGCCGAAGCGCAACAAGGTGCCGGCTCTTCAGGGCTGCCCGCAAAAGCGCGCAGTGTGCACACGCGTCTATACCGTCACGCCGAAGAAGCCGAACTCGGCGCTTCGCAAGGTGGCGAAGGTCCGTCTGACCAATGGCTATGAGGCCCTCTCTTATATTCCCGGCGAAGGCCACAACCTTCAGGAACACTCGGTTGTCTTGATCCGCGGCGGCCGCGTGAAGGACCTTCCGGGCGTTCGTTATCACATCATTCGTGGCGTGCTCGACACGCAGGGCGTGAAGGACCGCAAACAACGCCGGTCCCTTTATGGCGCCAAGCGTCCGAAGTAAGGAGAGCACAGATGTCCCGTCGTCGCCGCGCAGACAAACGCGAAATCGTTCCGGACGCCAAGTATGGCGATCTCGTCCTTGCGAAGTTCATGAACAGCCTGATGTACGACGGCAAGAAGTCTGCCGCTGAAGGAATCATCTATGGCGCGTTCGACACGATCCAGCAGAAGACCAAGCAGGATCCGATCCAGATCTTCCACGAAGCGCTGCGCAATGTCTCGCCGGCGATCGAAGTGAAGTCCCGCCGCGTCGGTGGCGCCACCTATCAGGTGCCCGTCGAAGTGCGCACGGACCGCGCCCGCGCGCTCGCCATCCGCTGGCTCATCACGGCAGCGCGTGGCCGCAACGAACCCACCATGACCGGCCGCCTGTCGGGCGAACTCATGGACGCCGCGAACAATCGTGGTTCCGCCGTCAAGAAGCGTGAAGACACGCACAAGATGGCCGATGCGAACCGCGCCTTCTCCCATTACCGCTGGTAGCTGAGAGAGACACTCCCATGCCCCGGACAACACCGCTCGAACGCTATCGCAACATCGGCATTGCCGCGCACATCGACGCCGGCAAGACCACGACGACAGAGCGCATTCTCTATTACACGGGCAAGAGCCATAAGATCGGCGAAGTGCATGACGGCGCCGCCACCATGGATTTCATGGAGCAGGAGCAGGAGCGCGGCATCACGATCACGTCCGCCGCGACGACATGCTACTGGAAAGAGCACCGCATCAACATCATCGACACGCCCGGTCACGTCGACTTCACGATCGAAGTCGAGCGTTCCATGCGCGTGCTCGACGGCGCGGTTGCCGTGTTCGATGCCGTCGCCGGCGTCGAGCCGCAGTCCGAGACCGTTTGGCGCCAGGCCGACAAGTACAAGGTTCCGCGCATCTGCTTCGTGAACAAGATGGACCGCACCGGCGCAGACTTCCCGCGCTGCGTGGCCATGATGATCGATCGCCTGGGCACCCGTCCGATGGTCATCACCTGGCCGATCGGTACGGAATCCGAGTTCAAGGGAATCGTCGACGTCGTAAAGATGAAGGCGCTGATCTGGCACGATGAACAGCTTGGCGCGAAGTTCGACGAAGTCGAGATTCCGGCCGAGTATCAGGAAAAGGCCAAGGAACTGCGCGCCGCTCTCGTCGAGATGGCCGTCGAAGAAGATGACAAGCTGATTGAATCCTATCTCGAGGGCGTCGAGCCGTCGGAAGCCGATCTCAAGCGCTGTATCCGCAAGGGCACGAACAACTTCCATTTTGTGCCGGTGATGTGTGGCTCGGCATTCAAGAACAAGGGCGTGCAGCCGTTGCTCGACGCCGTCGTCGACTATCTGCCGTCTCCGCTCGACATTCCGCCGCTGACGGGCATCGTCCCGCACACCGGCAAGGAAGAGGCGCGTCCGGCTGACGACAAGGCGCCGTTCGCCGGTCTCGCGTTCAAAATCATGGACGATCCGTTCGTCGGTTCGATCACCTTCGTGCGCGTCTATTCGGGCATGGTTCAGTCCGGCACCGCTGCGCTGAACTCGGTCAAGGACAAGACTGAGCGCGTCGGGCGCATGCTTCTGATGCATGCGAACAGCCGCGAGGACGTCAAGGAAGCGTTCGCCGGCGACATCGTCGCGTTCGCTGGCCTGAAATATTCCACGACCGGCGAGACGCTCTGCGATCCGAACCATCCGATCATTCTCGAAAAGATGGAATTCCCGGATCCCGTCATTGAAGTGGCGATCGAACCCAAGACCAAGGCCGACCAGGAAAAGATGGGCATGGCTCTGGTTCGCCTGGCGCAGGAAGATCCGTCTTTCCGCGTTTCGACCGATCAGGAATCCGGCCAGACCATCCTCAAGGGCATGGGCGAACTCCATCTTGAAATCAAGGTCGACATCCTTCGCCGCACCTACAAAGTCGAAGCCAATGTCGGCGCGCCGCAGGTTGCCTATCGCGAGACGCTGAGCCGTCCGGTTTCGATCAAGTACACGCACAAAAAGCAGACCGGCGGTTCGGGCCAGTTCGCCGAAGTGTCGATCGATTTCGAACCTTTGGCTCCGGGCTCGGGCTTCGTCTTCGAGAATGACGTCGTCGGCGGCTCGATTCCGAAGGAATTCATCCCGGCGGTCGAAAAGGGCCTGAAGGCCCAGAAGGAATCCGGTCTTCTCGCCGGCTTCCCGGTCATCGACTTCAAGGCGACCTTGACGGACGGCAAGTACCACGAGGTGGACTCCAACGCGCTCACGTTCGACATCGCGGCGCGCGCGGCGTTCCGCGAGCTCGCGGCCAAGGGCGCTGTGAAGCTGCTCGAGCCGATCATGAAGGTCGAAGTCGTGACGCCGGAGGATTTCCTCGGTGGCGTCATCGGCGATCTCAACTCACGCCGCGGACAGGTGCAGGGCACCGACTCCAGAGGCAATGCACAGGTCGTGACCGCCATGGTCCCGCTCGCCAACATGTTCGGCTACATCAACACGCTGCGCTCCATGTCCCAGGGACGTGCGCAGTATTCGATGCAGTTCGATCATTACGAGCAGGTTCCGCAGGCGATTGCGGACGAAGTCAAAGCCAAGTTCGCGTAACGCATTCACTAGTCAGTATACGGAGAGAATATCATGGCGAAGGCCAAATTTGAGCGGAACAAGCCGCACTGCAACATCGGAACGATTGGCCATGTTGACCATGGCAAGACGTCGCTGACGGCGGCGATCACGAAGGTTCTGGCGGAGACGGGCGGTGCCACGTTCACGGCGTACGACCAGATCGACAAGGCGCCGGAAGAGAAGGCGCGCGGCATCACGATCTCGACGGCGCATGTCGAGTATGAGACCGCGAACCGGCACTATGCGCATGTCGACTGCCCGGGCCATGCGGACTATGTGAAGAACATGATCACGGGCGCCGCGCAGATGGACGGCGCGATCCTGGTGGTGTCTGCGGCCGACGGCCCGATGCCCCAGACCCGCGAGCACATCCTTCTGGCGCGCCAGGTCGGCGTTCCGGCTTTGGTCGTGTTCATGAACAAGTGCGACATGGTCGACGACCCTGAGCTTTTGGACCTGGTCGAGCTGGAAGTGCGCGAGCTTTTGTCGAGCTACAGCTTTCCGGGCGACAAGATCCCGATCATCCGCGGCTCGGCGCTGATGGCGCTTGAGAACAAGGAGCCCAAGCTGGGGCACGATGCGATCCTGGAGCTGATGAAGGCGGTGGACGAATCGATCCCGCAGCCGGAGCGTCCGATCGACCAGCCGTTCCTGATGCCGATCGAGGACGTGTTCTCGATCTCGGGCCGCGGCACGGTCGTGACGGGCCGCGTGGAGCGCGGCATCGTCAAGGTCGGCGAGACGGTGGAGATCATCGGCATCCGCCCGACGTCGTCGACGACGGTGACGGGCGTTGAGATGTTCCGCAAGCTGCTGGACCAGGGTCAGGCGGGCGACAATATCGGCGCGCTGCTGCGCGGCATTGAACGCGACGGCGTCGAGCGCGGCCAGGTTCTGGCCAAGCCGGGCTCGGTGACGCCGCACACGAACTTCTCGGCGGAAGTGTACATCCTGACGAAGGACGAGGGCGGCCGTCACACGCCGTTCTTCGCGAACTATCGTCCGCAGTTCTACTTCCGCACGACGGACGTGACGGGGATCGTGAAGCTTCCGGAAGGCACCGAGATGGTGATGCCGGGCGACAACGTGTCGATCGAAGTCGAGCTGATCGTTCCGATCGCGATGGAGGAGAAGCTGCGCTTCGCCATCCGCGAAGGCGGCCGCACCGTCGGGTCAGGCGTCGTCGCGAAGATCATCAAGTAAGCGGTATCGGGATCGAAGGCTTAGAACATGCAAAACCAAAACATACGTATCCGGCTGAAGGCCTTCGATCACCGCATCCTCGACAATTCGACGCGGGAAATCGTCAACACGGCCAAGCGCACCGGCGCCCAGGTTCGCGGACCCATTCCGCTGCCCACCGGCATCGAGCGTTTTACGGTGAACCGGTCGCCCCACATCGACAAGAAGAGCCGCGAACAGTTCGAAATCCGGACGCACAAGCGTCTTCTCGACATCATCGATCCCACGCCGCAGACCGTCGACGCTTTGATGAAGCTCGACCTCGCGGCCGGTGTCGACGTCGAAATCAAGCTTTAAGGAACAACGCGATGCGCACAGGCGTCATCACGCAAAAGGTCGGCATGACCCGTCTGTTTCTGGACGACGGACGGCACGTGCCCGTCACGGTCCTGAAGCTTGACGGCTGTCAGGTCGTCTCGACGCGCACGGACGAAAAAGACGGCTACACGGCAGTGCAGCTTGGTTCAGGTTTTGCCAAGGCCAAACGCCTGACCAAGGCCGACCGCGGCAACTTTGCGAAGGCTGAAGTCGAGCCGCGCAAGAAGGTCGCCGAGTTCCGGGTCGATGCGAAGAACCTCCTCGAAGTCGGCGATCTCATCCAGGCCGATCACTTCGTGCCTGGCCAGAAAGTCGACGTCACGGGCGTCACCATCGGACGCGGTTTTACCGGCGCCATGAAGCGGTGGAACTTCCGCGGTCTTGAAGCGTCGCACGGCGTGTCGATCTCGCACCGTTCACTCGGTGGTACCGGCGGCCGTCAGGATCCCGGCAAGACTTTCAAGAACAAGAAGATGCACGGCCATTACGGCACCGACAACGTGACCACGCAGAATCTCGAAGTCGCCAAGGTCGATGTCGAGCGCGGTCTCATCATGATCCGCGGCGCAGTGCCCGGATCCAAGGGTGGCTGGGTGATGGTGCGCGATGCCGTCAAGCGTCCGCACAAGGATCTGCCGATGCCCGGTTCGGTCAAGAAGCGCGAAGCAGCTCCGGCTGCCGCCAAGGCGGAGGGCTGAACGTGAAAACGAAGGTCCTGAATCTGGACAACAAGGCTTCGGGCGAAGTCGAACTGAAGGACGACATCTTCGGTCTCGAGCCGCGCGCCGACCTGATCCAGCGTGTCATCGTCTGGCAGCTCGCCAAGCGCCGTTCCGGCCAGCACAAGGTTCTGACGCGTGCGGAAATCAATCGCACGAAGAAGAAGGTCTACAAGCAGAAGGGCACGGGCCAGGCACGCCACGGCGCGCGTTCCGCTCCGCTCTTCGTCGGCGGCGCCAAGGCCATGGGCCCGGTTGCGCACAGCCACGAATTCGACCTGCCCAAGAAGGTCCGCGCGCTCGGTCTGCGTCACGCCCTGTCGTCGAAGGCCAAGTCGGGTTCGATCATGGTGCTCGACGAAGCCAAGTCCAAGGCGGTCAAGACGGGCGAACTCGCCAAGCAGTTCGGAAAGCTCGGCCTGCAAAGCGTGCTCATCGTCGACGGCACGTTCGACAAGAATTTCGAATTGTCGGCGCGCAACCTCAGCCATGTGGCTTTGCTGCCGGCTGCAGGCCTCAACGTCTACGACATCATCCGGCGCGACAAGCTGGTGCTGACCAAGGCAGCGCTGACGGCGATTGAGGAGCGTCTGGCATGAATACGCATCACGACATCATTCTTTCGCCGGTCATCACCGAAAAGGCGACAAAGCTGACGGAGACGAACCAGATCGTCTTCCGCGTCACGCTGGACGCCACCAAGCCGAAGATCGCCGCCGCCGTTGCGGAGCTCTTCAAGGTCAAGGTGAAGGCCGTCAATACGATTACGGTCAAGGGCAAGAAGAAGCTGGCCCGCGGCAAACCGTATACGCGCAGCGATTTCAAGAAAGCGATCGTAACCCTCGAAGAGGGCCAGCAGATCGATATCACGACGGGACTGTAGGTCATGGCGCTCAAACAATATCGCCCGACGACTCCCGGTCAGCGCCAACTGGTGCTGATCGATCGCACCGGCCTGCACAAGGGCGGTCCGGTGAAGTCGTTGACGGAAGGAAAGCATTCGTCCGGCGGACGCAACAACACCGGCCGGGTCGTCGTTCGTTGGCAAGGCGGCGGTCACAAGCAGCGTTACCGCATCATCGACTTCAAGCGGCGCAAGTTCGACCAGCCGGCAAAGGTCGAACGCCTCGAGTACGATCCGAACCGGACCTCCTTCATCGCTCTCATCAAGTACAAGGACGGCGAGCTCGCCTACATCCTGGCGCCGCAGCGACTGGCCGTCGGTGACATGGTTGTCTCGGGCGAGAAGGTCGACGTGAAGCCGGGCAACGCGATGAAGCTGTCGGCGATGCCGGTCGGCACGATCGTGCACAACATCGAAATGAAGCCGGGCAAGGGCGGCCAAGTCGCTCGCTCCGCCGGCACCTACGCGCAATATCTCGGCCGCGACGCCGGCTATGCGCTGCTGCGCCTGAATTCGGGCGAAGTGCGCAAGGTCTCGCTGACCTGCATGGCGACGGTCGGCGCGGTGTCGAACCCGGATCACATGAACGAAGTGATCGGCAAGGCCGGCCGCAATGTGTGGAAGGGCAAGCGCCCCCACGTTCGCGGCACCGCGATGAACCCGATCGACCATCCGCATGGCGGCGGCGAAGGCCGCACAAAGGGTGGACGTCACCCGGTCACGCCGTGGGGCAAGGGCACCAAGGGTAACAAGACCCGGACCAACAAGCGCACCACGAAGTTCATCGTGCGTACGCGTAAAGGCAAGGCACAAGGGTAAGAGATGACTCGCTCTGTTTGGAAAGGCCCGTTTGTCGACGGTTATCTGCTGAAGAAGGCGGAAGCCGCGCGCGGCAGTGGACGCAAGGACGTGATCAAGACCTGGTCGCGCCGTTCGACGATCCTGCCGCAATTCGTCGGCGTGACGTTCGGCGTCTACAACGGCAAGAAGCACATCCCGGTGCTCGTGACCGAAGACATGGTCGGCCACAAGCTCGGCGAGTTTTCGCCGACGCGCACCTTCCACGGTCACTCCGGCGGCGGCGACAAGAAAGCGAAGAGGGCGGACTAATGGGCAAAACAGCACGCGCCCGCGTTCTTCCGGACACTAAGGCCAAGGCGGTCGGAACGATGATCCGCACCAGCCCGCGCAAGCTCAATCTCGTTGCGGAGACCATTCGCGGCAAGAAGGCTGGCGCTGCGCTGAACGAGCTCACTTTCTCACCTAAGCGGGTGGCGAAGGTCGTGAAGAAGGTCCTGCAGTCGGCGATCGCCAACGCGGAAAACAACCACGATCTGGACGTGGACGATCTCTTCGTCTCCGAAGCCAGCGTCGGCAAGAATCTTGTCATGAAGCGCTTCATGGCGCGCGCCCGCGGACGCGGCGCGGGCATCCAAAAGCCCTTCGCCCAGATCACCATCGTGGTCGAAGAGAAGCGTGAGGAAAAAACGGCGGAAGCCAAGCCCAAGGGCAAGGCCAAGAAGTCTGCCAAGAAGCCTGCCGCCAAGTCGGCGGAAAAGGAGACCGCATAATGGGTCAGAAAGTTAATCCGATCGGCTTGCGCCTCGGCATCAACCGGACCTGGGACTCGCGCTGGTACGCGGGCAAAAAGGATTTCGGCCGCCTGCTGCAGGAAGACATCAAGATCCGCGAATACCTGTCAGAGAAGCTCAAGCAGGCCGGCGTGTCGCGCATCGTGATCGAGCGTCCGCACAAGAAGTGCCGCATCACCATCCATTCGGCTCGTCCGGGCGTCGTGATCGGAAAAAAGGGCGCCGACATCGAGAAGCTGAAAAGCGACGTGCAGAAGTACACGGCCGATGAAGTGCACCTGAACATCGTCGAAATCCGCAAGCCGGAAATCGATGCCAAACTGGTCGCCGAAAACATCGCCCAGCAGCTTGAACGCCGCGTCGCGTTCCGCCGCGTGATGAAGCGCGCCGTGCAGACAGCGCAGCGTCTTGGCGCACTCGGTATCCGCATCAAGTGCGGCGGCCGTCTCGGCGGCGCCGAAATCGCGCGTGTCGAGTGGTACCACGAGGGCCGTGTTCCGTTGCACACGCTGCGCGCCGACATCGACTATGGCGTCGCCACGGCGAAGACGACCTACGGCACCTGCGGTGTGAAGGTCTGGATCTTCAAGGGCGAGATCATGGAACACGATCCCATGGCCCAGGATAAGCGTATGGCCGAGGCCGAAGCCGGCCGCGGCGGAAATCAGCCGCGTCCGCAGCCGACACCTGCGCCCGCACCGTAAGAGAAACCCATGCTTCAACCCAAGCGCACCAAGTTCCGCAAACAGCACAAGGGCCGTATCCACGGCTCCGCCAAGGCTGGAACGCAACTCAATTTCGGCGCCTTCGGCCTCAAGGCCCTGGAGCCGGAGCGTATCACCGCGCGCGAGATCGAAGCGGCGCGGCGCGCGATCACGCGTCAGATGAAGCGTGCCGGCCGCGTCTGGATCCGCGTGTTCCCGGACGTGCCGGTCTCCAAGAAGCCTGCCGAAGTGCGCATGGGTTCTGGCAAGGGCGCGCCGGAATATTGGGTGGCCAAGATCAAGCCGGGCCGGATCCTGTTCGAGATCGACGGCGTCGACCTGGCCACTGCCAAGGAAGCGATGCGCCTGGGTTCGGCAAAACTTTCGATCGCGACGAAGTTCGTCGCGCGCATGGGTGCGTGAGAAAAACGATGGCGACCAAGAAAACCACCAAGGAAAAGGCCGCGCCCAAGCCCAAGAAGGCCAAGGCAGCGAAGGCCGTGAAGGCAACGAAGACTTCGGCCAAGTCGTCGTCCAAGGCGGACGACTACCGCGCCAAGTCGGCAGACGAACTGAGCGACCAGCTGGTCAAGCTGAAGAAGGAGGCCTTCAACCTCCGCTTCCAGCGCGCCAACGGCCAGCTCGAAAAGACAAACCGCGTGCGTGAAGTCCGCCGGACCATCGCCCGCATCGAAACGATCATGACGGAGCAGCGCCGCAAGGCCGGCTGAAGGATAGAAGGATTTAGGTATGCCAAAGCGCGTGCTGCAAGGCGTCGTGGTCAGCGACAAGAATACAAAGACGGTCGTGGTGAAGGTGGAACGTCGTTTCACGCATCCGGTCATGAAGAAGACCGTGCGCCGTTCGAAGAAATATCACGCCCATGACGAGAAGGGTGAATACAAGACAGGCGACATCGTGCGTATCCGCGAGTGCCGGCCGCTTTCCAAGCTGAAGACCTGGGAAGCGTTCGAGCGCGTAGGCAAGTAAGCCGCCAGGCATCGGAGTAGAATAAATGATTCAAATGTCCACCGAGCTCGACGTCGCCGACAATTCCGGCGCGCGCCGCGTGATGTGCATCAAGGTGCTCGGCGGCTCGCATCGCCGGTATGCCGACGTTGGCGACATCATCGTTGTGTCCGTCAAGGAAGCAATTCCGCGCGGCCGCGTGAAGAAGGGCGAAGTCCTGAAGGCCGTCGTCGTGCGCACCGCCCATGGCGTGCGCCGTCCCGACGGCAGCCTGATCCGCTTCGACGGCAACGCCGCGGTGCTGATCAACGCCCAGGGCGAGCCGATCGGTACGCGCATCTTCGGACCTGTCACCCGCGAACTGCGCGCCAAAAACCAGATGAAGATCATTTCCCTCGCGCCGGAGGTGCTGTGATGCCAGCCAAGATTAAAAAGGGCGATCGGGTCGTCGTGACGACCGGCCGCGACAAGGGCAAGAAGGGCGAGGTCATGAAGGTCATGGCCGAGGAAAATCGCGCTCTCGTGTCCGGCGTGAACATGGTCAAGCGCCATCAGCGCCAGACCCAGAAGCTCCAGGGCGGCATCGTCTCCAAGGAGTCGCCCATCAATTTGTCCAACATTGCGCACGCCGATCCCAAGGATGGCTCGCCGACGCGCATCGGTTGGAAGGTTTTGAACGACGGTCGCAAGGTCCGCTTTGCGAAGAAGTCGGGTGAGGTCATCGATGTCTGAAGCCGGTAGCAAGAACCCGCAAGAAGCCGAACGGGCGAATGCGAAGGCCGCCAAGAAGGCGGGCGCAAAGCGCGAAATCAACGCCGGCACGCAGGTTGCCGTCGGCGAGCATCAGCGCGACCCCAACTACACGCCGCGCTTCAAAAAGCGCTACTACGACGTCATCCGACCCGAGATGATGAAGAAGTTCGGCTACAAGAATCTTCTCCAGGTTCCCAAGATCAACAAGATCGTGCTGAACATCGGCGCGGGCGAGGGATCGCAGGACACCAAGAAGATTCAGGCCGCCTTGAACGATCTGACCGCGATCGCCGGCCAGAAGGCCGTCATCACGCGCGCCAAGAAGGCGATCTCGACGT